>Ga0075423_10001566_pt1 | contig 20236 bp, 14 predicted proteins | sample SoiMethybrSBSTD2_FD_80114 | JGI IMG/M metagenome (GOLD analysis project Ga0075423, IMG submission 80114) | Bulk soil microbial communities from a Populus tree surrounding site in Tennessee, USA - Soil MetaG P. TD hybrid SBSTD2 | ecosystem: Environmental > Terrestrial > Soil > Tree plantation...
GATCGCCTGGCGTGTCTCGGCGAGCTTCTTCTGGAACGTCTCGCGCACGGTGTCCATGGCTTCGGGGCCGTATCTGCTGCTTTGCCACGCTTTGAGCAACCCCTGGATCTGGTGGAGCGAAAGCCCCGTCTCCTGAAGCAGCTCGATCCAGCGGATGCGGGTCAGGGCGGACTCGTCGTACAGCCGGAAGCCGCCGTTGCTGCGCGCGACCGGGTGGAGCAGATCCAGCTCCTCGTAGAGCCGAAGAGCGCGGACCGACTTGCCGGTCTGCTTTGCCAGGTCCCCTACTTTCAGGTGCTTAACCATGATCCCTCCTACCCGGTCATCTTACTCTTACGCACGCGTCAGAGTCTAACCCTATTTTCGGCCGGTAACGGGGTCGGATTGAGGGGTTTCGAGGTCCGGGTGGGCGTGACGTAAGTCACAGTATTTCAAATAATTGGATTCGATTTGGCGCATTCGGATTCCAAGTAATGGACTGGAGCGAGAACCCCTTGGAGAAACAGCCCGACGTGCCGTGATATATTGTGTGTGAGCCGGCAGCCAAAATCTTCGATGGAGGTCCTTCGATGAAATCCAGATGGGTCGGCGTGTTGATCCTGGCCTTGGCGGTCGGCCTGATCGCGCTTTCGTGCAAGAAATCCAGCAATCCAGCCGGGCCCGGCCCGGTGACCCCGGATGTGACGGTCAACATCCTCGGGAATGCCTTGGCGAATTCCTTCTCGCCGGACACGGTCACGGTGACGGTTGGCCAGACGGTGGCCTGGCACAACCAGGATGGCATCACGCACACGTCCACGGCGAACGGAGTCGGGCTCTGGAACACCGGGAACATCGCACCCGGCGGGACGAGCGCCGCGGTCCAGATGAACACCACGGGGACGCTGGGCTATCACTGCAACATTCACCCGTCCATGGTCGGGGCGGTCAAGGTCAACCCCTAGCCCCGCTTCCGATTCTTCCCCGACGGCCGTCGCGATTTCGCCGGCGGCCGTTTTCCTGTCCCCCGCTTCGCCGCGCCCGACTCGATGGTGCTCCACCTCACAAAGGGCAGCAGGCGATGCACTCCACCGTGCGTCCCCGTCAGCTCGGGTCGCTGGAGTGAGCCCAGGGACGTGACGCGCGGGACCCCCGTCGCCGCGAACGCCGCCGCGAGCTTCCGCCGATCGCTTCCCTTCGCGTCGAGTCCGATCGCCTCGATCCAGGGAACCGCGGGTCTGAGCGCCTCGACGACCTCTTCGGGCTTGGAGATCGCGTGCACGCGGACGGTGCGATACGCGGGAGTCGGCTCGAACCGAGCTCCATCCTCGTAGACCAGGGTCCAGTCGGTGCCCTCGGCGGAGGCCAGCACCCGCGTGCCGCGATCGTCGAGAGCCTCCTCGAAGTGGGCCTGCGCCCGGTAGAGCTGGACGCGCGCCGCTTCGCGCGGACCCGGCGTGCGTCGAGGCAATCCATCTCGGAGCTGCTCGAGCGCGCCGCCCAATGCCGACGCGAATGCCGCCGGACCGACTTGGCCGCCGCGCTCCACGTAGATCGCGTGCGGCGAGAGACAGCCCTGCTGGTCGTAGAGCGCGATGTCGTACGCGGCGCGCGCCGCGAGCGCCGCGAGGCCGGTTCGGGTCAGCGAGGAGCTCGCGACGTAAGCCACGCTCACCTTGGGCCCCTGCAGAACCACCTTCGCTTCAGGGTTCGCCTCCCGCGCGATGCTCGTGATGGCGTTCTCGCCGCCGAAGGCGAGCACCGCCGGGGCGCGCTCGAGCGCGGCGCGATCCAGCTCCGTGGTGCCCCCCTTCCACCACACGACGAGCGCGCACGCCCCCAGGAGTGGATCTTCCTCGGCGATCGTCCTGGCGAGGAGCGGAGCCAGGACCGGTTCCTGGGACGAAGTCTTGGCGAAGAGAGCGGTGCGCATGGCGAGCGCCGAATAGAAGGGCCACACCGGGAGGCCGGGCACGTTCCCCGCGTAGATCTGGAGCATCCATTCCGGACCGAAGGCCAGACGCGGCACCCCATGTCGGTCCGGGGTCGGGGCATCGAGCGCGGACGCGGAGCCCAGCTCCGAGGCGACCCAGCGCGACACGCCGCCCGACGTGAGGGGCTCGAACGTGTCCATCAGCGCCTGCTCGATCATGGGGGGCGAGAACCTCCCCATCCGCGCGAGCCAGTCCACCGCGTTCCGTCGAGCCGCGTCGTCTCGATTCTGGAATCGCTGGGCCACACGCTCGAGGGTGCGGTGGACTTCGGCGGCGCTGCGCTGCGCGATCAGCTCCGCGCGCGCGGTCCGGAGCGCCTCGATCCAGTCGGGGATCACCGCCGGCGAGACCGTCGCGAGGCGCAGCTCCACCGAGTCGTGGGCTGGCCCGAAGCGCTGGACGCTGGTCTCGGCGGTCTCGGCGAGCGCGGGAGGGAGGTAGAAGGCGTCGAAGAGACCCTGAGTCATGAGCCGGCGCGCTCCCGATCGACGAAGCGCTCGAATGGAAGCGAGCAGCCCCGGCGCTCGGCCTCCGGAAGCCGGCCCTCGAGGATCAGACGACCGTTCACGAGGGCGCCGACGTCCTCGGTCTGGACCGCGAGCGGTGTTTCCAGGTTCGCGAGGTCGTAGTGCACGAGCACCCCCGGGGCTCCCCCGGGCTGCTCGCGCATGGTCTCGGGATGGAGGACGCGGGTGCGAACCCAGGGCGGGATCACGAAGCCCTCGCGCGAGGGTCGGCGCTCGTGTTCCGCGAGGAGCCGGTCCTCGTAGAACTGGCTCCCCATCTCGGCCATGCCGTACTCGTTCACGACGTGGGAGGGCGAAATCCCGAGCACACGGGAAAAGGCGAACGTGAATTCCTTGCGACGGATCTCGATCCCGGTGCCCTTGGCGCCGCCCGTGTCCATCGCGCGACTCCCCGCGCGCAGGCGGAAGCGGACGCGCTTTCGATCGCATCGATCGAGGTACGCCTGGAAGAGGAGGGTCGTGCCGAGCAGGAGGATGGGTCGACGCTCCTCCTCGGCGCGCGCGAGCTCCGCGTCGGCCAGATCCCACCGTGGCTCGCCGTTCTGGACGATCCAGACACCACCCGAGCAGAGCTCCCGCACGACACGGTCCGCCATGAACCAGAGCGACGAGCGGGGCGCCTCCTCCCGGGTCGGCCCGAACACGACGGCGCGCAGTCGGGCGCCGTCGGGAAGCAGGTGGCGGGAGAAACTTCGAAGAAGCGAGGCTTCGTAGAGTCGCGTGGAGCGAAGGCGGACGCGCCCGGGAAGGGAGATCGTGGTGCCGCTCGTTTCGAAGACCACCGCCTCGCCACCGTTCCGCGACGCGCTGAGATCGTGGGTCCGAAACGCGGACGCGGGCACGGCTGGAATGCTCCGCCACGTCTCCACCGTTCCTCCGAGATGGCGCACGTACGCTCCGTATTCGGGAATCATGCGCGTCTGGAAGCGGTGGAGGCGAAGTGAAAGCGCCTCCGCGTCGACGTCAGCGCCGTTCACGAGGCCAACCAGCTCCCGTTCGAGCTCCCGGAGCTCTTCGGAATTCATGCCTTCAGGCCTCACACGCCATCTCCGCCGCCTCCTCGACGCTCGCGGCCAGATGGACGAGAGCGCCGATGGACGGGTCCACCTCGAATCTGCGCTCGAGGAGCTGCATGAGATCGAGCCAGGGCGTCCCGAGCAGGATGAGCTTCCTTCCCTCGCCTTTCCCGTGCAGGAGCAGCGTCCAGAGCCAGAACACCTCGTTCAACGTCCCCACGCTCCCGGGCAGGCCGATCGCCGCGCTCGTCCCTTCGAGCAGCCGGTCGATCCTCGCCCCGAGGTCGGGCGCCTCCACCACCTCGTCCAGGTACTCGTTGGGCCGGCGCGAGTCGGAAAACCAATCGATCGTGCACCCCACGACGCGGCCCCCGGCCGTTCGGGCCCCCTCCGCCACGCCGCGCATGACCCCGGCGTAGCCGCCGCACCGCACCTCGGCGCCGCGGGCGCCGAGGGCCTCACCCAGCTCCCGGGCGAGCGCGTACGTCGGGCTCTCGGGAGTTGCCCGGCTGCTGCCGAAGACGACGACCGATCTCACGCTCGAGGCTCCTGATCCTGTCACGGCAACCCTTTGGGCCGCTTTCGCCTGGGTGGCGCGGGGGCCCGCGGCGTGGTAGGATCGTCGCCGATGAAACGCCCCCACGATTCGCCCGCCGGCGATCGATCCGAGCGGATCGTCCGGCTCGCGCTGGCACAGATCAACCCCACCGTCGGCGACCTCCCCGGAAATGCCAGGAAGGTGATCGAGACCATCGCCAGAGCCCGCGATCTCGGCGCGGATCTCGTCGCCTTCCCCGAGCTTACGCTGACCGGGTATCCGCCCGAGGACCTTCTTTTGCGCCCGGAGTTCCTGGACCAGAACCAGGCGGCGATGGAAGAGGTCTCCCGGGCCACGGCCGGGATCACGGCGATCGTGGGCTTCGCCCAGCGCGAAGGGGACGTGTACAACGCCGCGGCCATCGCGCACGACGGGGAGATCGTCGGAATCTACCAGAAGCGTCACCTCCCGAATTACGGCGTCTTCGACGAGATCCGCTACTTCCGCCCGGGCAGCGACACGTTCGTCTGCAAGCGCGGCGCCCTGACCTTCGGCGTCGACGTTTGCGAGGACATCTTCTCGCCCGTCGGCCCGACGGCGGCCCTGGCGATCTACGGCGAGGCCGAGCTGGTCATCAATCTGTCCTCGTCCCCGTTCCACGCCGGCAAGGCCCTGGCCCGCGACCGCATGCTCTCCACCCGCGCGCTCGACGGCGTCGCGGTCGTGGCGTTCGTGAACACGGTGGGCGGCCAGGACGAGCTGGTCTTCGACGGCAACAGCCGGGTCTACGGTCCTCAGGGAGAAGTGCTCGCCCAGGCGCGTGCCTTCGAGGAGGACCTGGTGGTGACCGACATCGACCTCGAGAGCGTCTTTCGCGCGCGGCTCCATGACCCGCGGAGCCGCATCGCCGCCCAGCGCGAGGACGCGCCGGAGATGCGCGAGGTGACGCTACGTCCCGTGCCCCGCCGCCCGCGGCCCAAGCTTCCGGCGCGCGAGGTCGTGATCCCGACGGGCACCGACGAGATCTATCGCGCGCTCATGCTTGGAACGCACGACTACGTGACGAAAAACGGGTTCGAGCACGTGGTCATCGGCCTGAGCGGCGGGATCGATTCGGCGCTCACGGCCTCGATCGCGGTGGACGCGCTGGGGGCGGAGAGCGTGACGGGCGTCTTCATGCCCTCCTCGATCACCTCGCGCGAGAGCCGCGCGGACGCGGAGGCGCTCGCGAAGAACCTCGGCATCGAGCTGCTCACGGTGCCGATCGACGCCGAGATCGCGTCCTATCGCGAGAGCCTGAAGCCGGTCTTTGGCTCGAAGCCCGAGGATGTGACCGAGGAGAACATCCAGTCACGCATCCGGGGCACGATCCTCATGGCGCTCTCCAACAAGCTCTGCCGGCTCGTGCTCACCACCGGCAACAAGAGCGAGCTCTCGGTGGGCTACGCGACCCTGTACGGCGACATGGCGGGTGGGTACTCCGTGTTGAAGGACGTCTGGAAGACGCTCGTCTACGAACTGGCCCGGCATCGCAACGCCGCCGCCCGGAAGGCCTGGATTCCGGAGCACACGATCGAGCGAGAGCCGACGGCGGAACTGCGGCCGGGGCAGCGCGATACGGATACCCTCCCCCCGTACGACGTCCTGGACCCCATCCTCAAGGCCTACGTCGAGGAGGACTCGGAGGTGGAGCGAATCGTCGCGATGGGGTACGATCGCGCCCTTGTGCAGCGCGTGATCCGAATGGTGGATCAAGCCGAATACAAGCGCCGTCAAGCGCCCCCCGGGATTCGGATCACGCCGCGCGCGTTGGGCAAGGACCGCAGACTTCCGATTACGAACCGCCACCAACCCTGGCGGGATTGACGTGACTACCGACGACCAGAAGCCCCGCACGGAGGATCCGATGAAGAAGATCGCCAGCCCGGCGACCGCGGAAGTGGTCACGTCGGCGGGGGCGCGGTCCACCCGTTCCGCCGCGACCCCATCCCAAACCCTGCCCCAATCCAAAGGAATTCATGTGAGCGAGCAAGCGTACCCGTCCGTCGATCTCGAAGGCTATCTGAACGCGCGCGATCGGAAAGGCGGGAAGCGGGTCATCCGAGACCGCTCCGGCGGCATCGCCCTCGTCCGCGAGGACGCGCTGAACCTCGATCTCTTCCGCGCGAACGGCGTCCCGCTGCACAACGTCGGCCGCCGCTTCCGTGTCGTCGGCACGGACGGCATCACCGAGCAGGAGCGATGGATCGCGCCCTTCGACGTCATCCACCGCTCCCGCGAGGACTCCAAGAATTTCGACGGGCTGAAGCTGCCCCTGGGCGAGCTGGTCTACGACCACGGCCTCTACATCAAGTTCGCGCCCGGGATCGCCGAGCTGGGCGTGAACGACCGCGGCGACGTGCTGCTGCGGCGCGATCCCACGGGGACCGATCCCACGGAGGGACCCGTGTGGAACGCGTTCAACACCGTGATCACGGGGCGGGCGAAGCGGCTCGTCACGCGCACGGAGTTCGACGCGCACCGCGCGGACGTGAAGGAAGCGAACGGCTGGCTGAAGGCCCTGGAAGCCGTCTCGAAGCAGAAAACGCTGGTCAGCCGGTTCTCCTGCGCCGGCGTTCAGTACACGCACAAGGGGAACGTTCCGTATTTGAAGCGGACCGCGCTCACGAACTTCTTCCCGCCGAACGATCCCGAGATGCAGGTCATCGCCAAGCAGATCGAGAGCCGGTTCCGCGCCCGCGGTGAGGCGAAGGCGCCGCGCGTGACGATCCTCTCGCTCATGAACGTGCCGCGGACCGAAGCGGAATACACGGCGTTCCTGGCCAGGCTGAAGCGCGCGCGTGTGGCGCCCACGAAGATCGGGCTGCCGGCGAAGTTACGCGGCTCTCGACTCTGGGATCCGGAGTCGAAGGCGGTGGTGACCTCGAACTTCGTGTACTTCTGCCCGCTCAAGGAGCTGGGGGACGAGGTCACGATCCTCACCGTGAACACGGACTACCACGGCGAGGTGAAGAGCCGCGGGGTTCTCTCGCCGCTGATGGCGATCCTGTCCAAGATCGACATCATCTCGGCGCATGCCGGAGCCGCGGTCCTGAATCGCGAAGGCACCGCCACGACGTTCACCGGACCGACGGGAACCGGCAAGACCACCGCGGGCGCGTTCTGGGCCGAGCGGAACGAGGTCTATCGGCGGCTGGAGCTGAAGCGCCGGTACCGGCTCGATCTCGAGCGCGAGGGACTGACCAGCGCGCAGCTGGAAGAGAAGCTCGAGGAGATCTTCCCGGGGATCGGGATCCTCTGCCAGGAGGATTGGATCGAGATACTCAAGGACGAGAAGCGCGGCTGGGTGTTCTGGTCCACGGAGCGCTGCCTCTACGCGCGCACCGGCGGCTTCCCCGGCTTGAAGTTCGTGCTCTCGGAGAACGAGCCGATCCTCGAGAACGTCACCGCCGACTTCGGCGGCGGCGGGACCATCGACAAGCTGGGTCGGATCACGCACGACTACTTCCCGGAGCGGATCTTCTACGATCCGACCTGGGGCCATCTCCTCTACGACCGAAAGTCGCGCCGCATCGCGGCGAATGTTTTCCTGGAGCGGAATCCGAATCTCGACTTCTGCGTGAAGCGGGTCGACCGCGACGAAGCGCTGCGCTGGCTCCTGATCGGCCGCACGCCGAGTGGAAAGTACGAGCCTCTCTACAACGCGTATCCCGACTTCAGCGGTTTGCTCATGACCAACGGCATCGTGGGCGAGAAGCTGGTCGAGGCGGTGCGCGCGGCGGAGCGCGGCGACCTGAAGCCCCTGGGCCAGGGCGACGCCACCCTGGGGAGCGCGATCTACGACAAGGTCAGGATCCAGCTCGATCTCTGGCGGCGGAATTGCTCCGACGTTCCCACGTACATCGTGAACGGCGCGGCGGGGCTGGAGATGACGCAGGACATCAACTGGCTCCTGTCCGAGCATCCGGACGCCTTCGGAGAGTGGAAGAAGGTGACGAAGGAGGATTTCCGGAGCTACATGCGAGACCGCTACGGCGTCACCTACAACGATCGCGGCGCCTGGACGCACATCTCCGCGGCACAGAGGGCGGCGCGCTAGAAGCAGCGAAATAGATTCCCCGGCCAGAAAGGAGCACCCCATGGCCAAAGTCCTCTGCGTGCTCTACGACGACCCCAAGGGCGGCTACCCGACCTCCTATCCCCGGAGCGGGATTCCCAAGATCGAGCGGTATCCGGACGGCCAAACGGTCCCGACCCCGAAGCAGATCGATTTCAAGCCGGGCGTCCTCCTCGGCAGCGTCTCCGGCGAGCTGGGGCTGCGCCAGTTCGTCGAGTCCCAGGGACACACGCTGGTGGTCACCGCGGACAAGGACGGCCCGAATTCGGCGTTCGAGCGCGAGCTTCCCGACGCCGAGATCGTGATCTCCCAGCCGTTCTGGCCCGCGTACCTGACGGAGGAGCGCATCGCCAAGGCCAAGAAGCTCAAGCTCGCGATCACGGCCGGGATCGGCTCGGATCACGTCGACCTGCAAGCCGCCATCGATCGCGGCATGACGGTCGCCGAGGTCACCTACTGCAACAGCATCAGCGTCTCCGAGCACATCGTCATGATGATCCTGGCGCTCGTGCGGAACTACATCCCCTCGTATCAGGTGGTGATCGAGGGCGGATGGAACATCGCGGACTGCGTCTCCCGCTCCTATGACATCGAGGGAATGGCGATCGGCACGGTCGGAGCGGGACGCATCGGTACCGCGGCCCTCCGCCGGCTGAAGGCTTTCGACGTCGAGCTGCACTACACCGACCGTCATCGTCTGCCACCGGCCGTCGAGAAGGAGCTCGAGGCGACCTACCATCCCGACGCCGAGTCGCTCGTCCGGGTTTGCGACGTCGTCACGATCAATACCCCGTTGCATCCGGAGACCGAGCATCTCTTCGACGACGCGCTGATCGGGAAGATGAAGCGCGGCGCGTATCTGGTGAACACGGCCCGAGGCAAGATCTGCGATCGCGACGCGATCGCGCGGGCCCTGAAGAGCGGGCAGCTGGCCGGGTATGCGGGCGATGTGTGGTTTCCACAGCCCGCGCCCAAGGATCATCCCTGGAGGACGATGCCGCACCACGGCATGACGCCCCATACCTCGGGGACGAGTCTTTCGGCCCAGACGCGCTACGCCGCGGGGGTGCGTGAGATTCTCGAGTGCTGGTTCGAGGGCCGCCCGATCCGGGACGAATACCTGATCGTCTCAGGCGGAGACCTCGCCGGAGTGGGGGCGCATTCCTACAGCGCCGGGAACGCGACGGTGGGCTCGGACGAGGCGGCGAAGTTCAAGAGGTAGTGCAAGCGATGTAGATTGGTGTCACCGGCATCGCCCTGGCCCTTGTGCCGGGACGAATGAGGGCCCCGGGAGCGATCCTGGGGCCCTCGCCATTTCCCTCTCGTGCTACCGCGGTGCGACTAGTTCGCCCCGACGTGCACGCCCTTCGCTGCCGCCTGGATGACCGCGGCCACGGCTCGCGGCTTCGAGACATAGATCGCGTGACTGCCCTTCTCCTCGACGACCGTCGAGCCGGCACGCTTGGACATGGCGCGCTGGGCGTCGGGCGGGATCATCTTGTCCTCGGTCGACACAAGGTACCAGCTCGGCTTGGATTTCCACGCTGGCTCGCTGATCGCACCCTGGAGAGCCTCCACCCCCCACGGCACCTGCGAGTCCGCCATGAACGCGGCCTTCTCCGCGTCCACGTCCCCCGCGAAGGAGGCGTGGAATTTCGCGCGATCCAGGAACAAGTATCCGTTTCGCGGCGCCAGGATCGGCGGCACCGGCGCACCCGGCGGCGGATTCTTGATCAGGGCGTCCACGGACTCGCCCTTGTCCGGAGCGAAGGCGGCGATGTACACGAGCGCCCCAACTTTGGGATGGTTCCCGGCCTCGGTTATCACCACTCCTCCGTAGGAGTGGCCGACGAGAATCACGGGACCGTCCAGCGCATCGAGCACGAGCTTGGTGGCAGCCACGTCGCCGGCCAGCGAGATCGTCGGGTTCTGGACGACGGCGACGTTGTGGCCGTCCTTCCTGAGCAGGCCGTACACGCCCTCCCAGCCGGAGCCGTCGACGAAGCCGCCGTGGACGAGCACTACGTTCAATGCATTGGTTCCAGCCATGACGTCCTCCTCCTTGAGTGAAGTCCCGCCGCCACCCCGCACGGTTGCATGGTTTCGAAGTCGTATGTTGTGAAGCAGGTCCTAGGGCAGGCATGGACCGTACTCCTGGGCGGACGGCGGCGCCAGCTATTCCCGGCCCAGCAACCGTAGCTTTTCTCGGATCACCTCGATCGCCGAGTCGATCGCGCCCCGGTGGGTCCGCGGCGCCAGAATCGCGAGGCGGACCCAGCGCGTGCCCTTCACCGTCGTGGGCGAGAGGGAAACGCGCCCGTCTTCCAGCACCGCCCCGACCAGACGCGTGTTGTACTCGTCGGGATCCCCCTGGCGGGGGACCGCCCGGAACATAACCACGGAAAGATCGGGCGGGGGCCCGACCTCCACGCCGTCCAACTCGCCCAGCCGGGAGTGGGCGTACCGCGCGAGAAGGAGCTTCTCTTCCATCGCGGCCTCGAAGGGCGCCGTGCCCAGCACTTGCAAGGGCAGCCAGAGGCGGAGGGCCCGAAAAGGACGCGACAGCTCCGGAGAGAGATCCGTGGGCGAGGCTTCCTCCAGCTCCTGCTCGTCGCGCGGGATGTAGTTCGCCTGGAATCCGTACGCCGCGCGCGCCGCGGCCGCGTCCTTGACCAGCAGCGCGCCCACGCCGAAAGGAACGAAGAGTCCCTTGTGGGGATCGAGCGCGACCGAGTCCGACCGCTCGATCCCGCGCAGAATCCTCTTCCCTTCCGCGCAGAGCGCGAAGGGCCCGCCGTACGCTCCATCGCAATGGAACCAGACGCCATGGCGCGCCGCGATCGCCGCGATCTCCTCGAGCGGGTCGACCGCGCCCGTGTCCGTGGTTCCCGCGGTCCCGACCACGAACCACGGGATCCGACCCGCGCGCTTGTCCTCCCTGATCGCGCGATCCAGCTCCTCCGGGATCATGCGGTAGCGCTCGTCGATCGGAATCCGGCGCACGACGCATTCTCCGACGCCCGCGATCCTGAGACCCTTGGTCACGCAGTGGTGCGCCTGCTCGGTCAGATAGACCACCGAGCGCTCGACGTCTCGCGCCTTGAGTTCCGCCGCCTCCCGCGCGATCACGATCGCGCTGAGGTTCGCCATGCTCCCGCCCGAGAGGAGGTTCCCCACCGCGGTCTCGGGGTAGCCCATCACGGAGGCGAGCCAGCGAAGGACCTGGTTCTCGAGGCGAACCGCCCCTGGCGCTCCGGCCAACCGTCCCGAAAACCGGTTCGCGACCGCGGCGAGAAACTCGCCGAGATCCGCGAGATAGAGATTGCCGACCGGGATGTAGGCGAAGAAACCCGACGCCGTGGTGTTGTGGCCGCTGCGGTCCACGTGGCGCGCGAGGAGCGACAGGGCGCGGTCCATTCCGATGGGATCGCGGCCGATCGGGGCGCCGGCGAGCGCCTCGGCCGATCCTTCGTCGGGGCGGTAGGCGGGCGCGGTGTCCATCCAGGAGAGGAACGACTCCGCGTGCGCGACCGCGGCGCCGGTCATGGCGGCGCGCTCGGCCGCGGGAGGCTCGAGGGGACGCGTGAGCTGTCCGAGGGAGCGGAGACGTTCGAGGATCGCGTCGGACATGGGCGGGGAATCTAGCACCTGACGCGTGTATTCTAACGGAGAATCAACATGGCCTTCGTACCCTCATGCGCGCCGGCGCGCGCACGAAGCCAGTACCGCCCGGAGCCGAGGCGGCGGCCGCGGTCGTCGCGGCCGTCCCAATTGATGCGGGCAAAGCTCGCCTCAGACGCGGTGGCGTTCGACCGAATCCTCCGCACGAGCCTTCCCTGCACATCGAAGATCTCCACCTCGACCGCCCCGAGCCCCGTCCGGGCCGACGCGTCGAAGATCGAGATCGCCGCGTGATCTCCCGCCGGATTCGGCGCGACCGAGACCACCAGCGGCACCGCGCGCGGCGGTGACTCGGTCTCACGCACGCCGACGATCGTCGCGCTCCCCGGCCGCAGCAACAACGCCCGCGGTCCATCGGAGACCAAGAGATCCGGAATCGGTCCCGTCGTGCTCAGGAACTGCATCGCGGTCGCCGACGCCGACCACGTCCACTGCCACGCCTGTTCCAAAGCGCGCCCCTCCGTCCACACTGCTCCGCGAGCCAATACCACCGGAGCCGTATACGGCGGAGACGCCACGGGCGAGACCTGCTCCAGCTCCGCCCCGCCCGGCGCGCGCATCAGCGCGACTCCTCCCACGCCCATAGCAACCCCGAGATTCCCCGTCCACGTCCCCGCGACCCCGATCGCGGGCGCCGAGGTCTGCTGCGCCATCACCAATACCGGTGGGCCGGATTGCGGCAGGCGCACCAGCTCGACACCCGCGGCCGAGGCCGCGACCGCGAGGTACAGACTGTCTCCGGTATTCGAGACCCAGCAGGCGTCGCGCGCGTAGGGTGCGCCCCACGCCGACGAGAGCGCGACCGAGCCCAGCGGCGTGAACGTGATCGTCGCCGGCGCGCCACTCCCAGTGGTCAAATGGTAGAACAAGACACCCGCGGCGCCCTCCGCGATCGCGAGGTCCGGAGCGCCGGAGCCCGCGTGTCGAAGCTCCAGATCCAGCGCGCTGCCCGGCGTGGAGATCGCTCCCGCGCCATAGGGCACTCCTCCCAGGGAGTCGAAGGCAGCCGTCACGTCGATCGCCACGACGCCGGTCCCCGTACCCGCGGTGACCAGAGCCGGGTTGTAATCCACCGCGACCGGCACCGAACCCGTGTCCGCGTCCGCCACCAGCGCGACCACGCGACCGCTCGGCGCGCGAAACCAGGACACGTCGGTGGCGAAGCCCTGCAGCGGAATCGTGCGCAGGATGCGATCGTCGATCCCGTCCATGTTCACGTCGAAGAAATCCTCCCAGGTCCCGAAGGGTGGATCGACCACGGTGCGCAGGTCCACGAGCATGAGCCCCGCGCGACCGGCCGCGAGCAATCCAAGATCCAGCGTGTCGCCCGCGGGCCCGACGAATCCAGGCACGACCGCGATCGACGCGGCGTAGGACGGAACGCGGATCTGTCCCACGAGGCGGTCATCGAGCCCGTTTCCATTGGAGTCGACGGGGCCGATGCGCGCCAAAGGCGAGCCGGCGCTCAAGACCCGCACGCCGTCGAGGCCGGAAGGCAATAGCCACACGCCTCGGCCCGTCATCTCGACCGGACCGTCGCGGCTCGCCGCGGGCCCACCCTGAGGCACGAGGCCTACCGGATAGAGCGCCGTGGGCAGGGATTCCGGCAGCGCCGCGGACGACAAGGCGAATCCGACCGCGCTCGTGATCCCCGCGAGGCTCGAGATGCTGCACTGCAGGGCGTTCGCGTTTCCCGCGAAGGCGCTCCCCGCGATCGTGGTCGGCCCGCTGACCGTGATGGTCCCGAAGCCCGGCAGGCTCACCTCGGGTGGAAACGCGGTTCCCGGAAAGAGCGCCCCCTCGTTGTTCGGATCCGGGTTGAATCGCCCGTCGGTCACGTCGATCAGCTCCGAGCCCGAAGACGTGCTGTGGACCTGGAACGAGATCGCTCCCGACGAATTCGCGGACGCGACCCAGGTCGAGGGATTGGGCCAAACCTCCGGCATCCCGCCGCTGGCGGAAAAGATCGCAGATGTCACCTTGGCGACGGACGTGCCGCCGACTTGATCCGTGAGCGTTATCTGGAGAGATGCGGCTCCGACGGCTGCCGGAGGAACCGTGATCGAGAGCGATACGGTCCGCACGCTGTCCTGGGGCACGAGCAGAGAGCCGTTCGACGGCACGACGCCCAACGCGAAGGATCCGCCCACGGCCGCGGTCCAGCTCACATTGGCGGGCGCGCCATTGGCGCGAACCGACATCTGGATGGGATGGGTTGTATTCGGAGCGAAGCTGGCGCTGGGCAGCAAGACGGTGACGGAGCCGGGAGGGATCCAGCCGGTCGCGGCCCCGGCCGAGCCGGCGGTCAGGAGCGCGAGCAGGGCGAGCGGCAGAGCGGGATGTGGGCGACGTGCTCGCATGGACCTCGAAATGCACGAAGCGGGGGACCGGTCGCCCGGTCCCCCGGCTTCGCGTGAATCGAACGAAAGGAGCTACATCGACTACTTGAGAATCGTGATGCCCACGTTCTGCTTGAAGCTGCCGGCCTCGATGCGGCCAAAGTAGTGGCCCGACGAGACGCCGCGACCCGCGTCATCCTTGCCGTCCCAGACGGCGACGTGCGGACCCGCAGCCTGCGTTCCATCCACGAGCTTCCGGACCAGCCGCCCGTTCACGTCGTAGATGCGCAGCTTCACGCCGTAGTTCTCACCCTTGGCCAGCACGTACCAGAGCTTGGCCTGCGGATTCGCCGGATTCGGTCCGAAGTTCTTGAACGCGAACCCGTCCTCGCCCACGACCGTCCCGAACCGTCCGGCCAGCGAAGCGGCCGGAACGATGCTGGCGTTCAGGTTGTAGGTGCGAGGCACCCGGACCTGGGGCGTGCCCGTGGGGAAGAAGGCCGAACCGTTGATGTCCGTGACCTGGATGAAGAACTTCCGGGCCGCCATGCTCTTGCCGCGCGGCGGAACCGTGAACGTGATCTTGGGATTCAGATTTCCGTTCGAATCGTCGTCGAACGCGAGGATGTCGCCGTTGGAGTCGAGCACGAACATGACGAGATCCTGATCGTTCCGGCCGTCGGCGCCGGTCGAGTTTGCGCTCGCTTTGATGACATCCCCCGGCGACGCGTTGACGAGATAGAAGTCCTGATCGCCCGCGGGCGAGTAGGTCTCGGGACGATTCACCGCCGGAAGCGGGATCGTCTTCGCCTCGGTCGCGCTGGCACGGCCGTTCGGCTCATCCGCATCCGGGCTGAGGCCGGTGATGGTCGTGTTCGAGGTCAGGCTCTTGTGCCCGGCCTTGTCGACCGGCTGCACGAACCAGAACTGCGTCCCGCCCGGGAAGGCCGGGATCGTGTCGGTCCGCGCCGAGATCTTCTCGGAGCCGCCGCCCGTGGCGAACGTCTCCAGAGTTCCGTTCCCGAGCCGATGCACCAGGTCCACGTGATCGAGCGAGTTGGCAGGCAACGCGAAGCCGTCGAGCCGCCCGTCCGCCGGGTTGGAATACGAGAAGTCATACTTCGTCAGCCGCTGGTTCGCGCCGAGGTTGCGGATCGCAACGATCGGTGTCTGATCAGGCGAGCCCATGTTGGCCGTCAGGCTGATCGCGAGGTTCCGGTCGATGAGGGTCCCACCCGTGCCGCTGGTCGCGATGCTGTAGTCGTTCGCGAAAAGGCCCCGCTCCATGGTCAGGAAATCCATCCGGAGGAACGGGAAGTTCGCCGGGAATCCCGGGGTCGCCGCGACGGACGGGAACTGGATCGCCCAGAAGAGCACGGCGTTGGGATCCCCGATCGTGACGTTGATCGGAACATCGTTCACGCCGTTGGAGCTCCCTACGAACGGCGCCATCGAGAACAACGGCGCTCCGAGATTCGGAAGGCCCGTCGCGGTGTTCAGCGGAACCAGCCGGACGCTCGGGAAGGTCGCCGGCAGCGGCGGCAGCCCGAACTGCTGGTTGAACGTGAACGACGGGAACGTGACCTTCTTGATCGTGAAGGGTGGCGTGAACGGGAGGTCGAACCGCTTGCACAGGAATCCCGTGTCCCGGAAGGTCACGATGTTCTCGAACGCTCCGTATTGCGCGATGTCAACCTGTCCCGGGAAGGTGTTGGTGATGAAGTTCACACCCGGCGAGTTCGCGCCGGCCGACACGGTCACGGGCGTGAAATCGCTCGCCAGATCGGTGAAGCCGTTCCCGCCTTCACCGGCACCGTTCCAGAACTCGACCTCGAAATTGATGTCGATGCCGTTGAAGATGCCGCCGACATTCGGGTCGGCCGCGATCGTGTGGATGCCGTCCAGTGGCACGATGCGGACCGCGTAATCTCCGGGCGGGAGGCCGTGGATCGTGTACTCGCCTTGGCCATTCCGCACGGTCAGCTCACCCGAGATGGCGCTGATCGCGTTCGCGGGGGTGGGGCTGGAAACGAGCAGAGCCTCGACGTGCGCGCCGAAGATGGCGGATCCGTTGTATCCGCTCACGACCGTTCCGCTGACCGTTCCCGTCGTCGCCTCGAAATCCACAGCACCGGGCGAGAGTCCACGCGCTGCAGACTCGGGGTAGATCGTAGAATTGCCCGCCCGATCGTCCAGCTCCAGCGTCCGCTGCCGCGTGTCGCCGATGATGAATGGGATCATCGTGGCGTCCGCGATGCTGGTGTGATCCAGGCCGAAATAATGACCGTATTCGTGCGTGATAACCGACTGGAGGTCGACGCTCGATTGTCCCGGGGGCGCGGGGGTCAGGTTCGGCGAGGACGTGGAGCAGAAGAAGTCGCGGTCGTTGAAGACCATGTCGGCGTCCAGCGTGTGGCCGTCATTCAGGTCGATCGTCGACCGCACGAACGCGATAATCGTCCCCCCTGGCGCGAAGTTCACGCCGGCGGTGTCGAAGAACATGCTGTTCTGGCCGTCTGTGGCGTCCAGCGCCGGATTCACCTGCCCCAGCGCGCCCGTGTATTCCACGGGATTCACCGTCAGGAACGAGGTATTGATGTCCTCCCACGTATGCATCGAGGTCTGGACGATGCCGAGCGCGGTCGCCGCGGGAATGTCGGCGTTGATCGGATTGATGACGCTCGTCAAGGGAAGCGACGACTCGAGCCAGTGGGCCTGGACCACGCCGGTGCCCGCGCTGTTGAAACGGGTGATCCGGATGAAGGCCGAAGCCGGGCTGACCGACGAAAGCGCGAAGACGAATGCGCCGAGCGCGGCCAGAGCGATACGAATTCGACGAGAGTTCATGATCGTTCCTCCTCCGCTACTCGGTTGGGGGGTTGGGGTCGACCTGGATCTTGCCGTCGACGCCCAGGGTGGTCTTGATTCCGTCGATGAACGCGTTCAGCGGCATGTCGGGCGCGACCACGGCTTCCACCTTCTGACCGTTCTTCACCAGCTCGGTATCCGCGAGGTCGTTGCGCACCATCTTCGTGCCGTCCGCGGCGGTCGTGACCGTGTACTTGCCCTGCTGGAGACCCATCACCCACGGATAGCCCGCGGCGTCCTTCTGGGTCAGGAAGAGGACCACTTCCTCGCCCTTCTTGAAGCTGGGCATCCCGGGAACGATGGAAGCGATGTTCCCCACGGTGCCGCCGAGCTCACGAAGCGTGATCATCGTGGCGTCCTTGTTCCCCTTCACGGGCTGCAGCACTTTCAGCGTGTAGAAGGTGTAGATCTCCTTGTGTCCCGCGTCCCAGCTGGAGACCGCGTCTTCGACGCTCGCCCGGACGATGGATTCGGATCTCTTGGTCAGCTCCACGAGGGATAACTTCTGAACGGTCGTGGCGAACGCCACCTGTGTGATGGCGAAAGCCAGCGAGGCGAATGCGACTGCGAGGAGAAGCCTAAATCGATTCATCGCCTGTTCTCCTGATGTGGGTACCTGCACCGTTAGCTGATGGGTAGCCAAGATGCGTGAGATGAAGGCGTGACCAACAAAATGCGGAGTGCCGTTTTTCCGTCGATCACCTCCCCCCGGAGCAAAGGGATTCGACTTCAAGGACGGTCCGATTGTGGTGTAGCGGAGGCAGGTGGATCGGCGGCGGGAAGATGCCTAGTGACCCAGCGCTGTGTACCCCCGAAGTGGGCGGAATTATATCAAATAGCTTGAGTTATGTCAACGGCGCGCGACGCGGTTTTCGTCAGCGGTGTGACTTTTTGGGCGAATTTGGACTGAAATGTCCCGCTTCGACATCAGCTGCGTCTGTACTTGGAGTCACAGTGGCCACGAATGAAGACTCAGACGCGTGGTCTTTTCACCCTGGATCGCGAGGATGTCGAGCTTGAGCTCCATCGAGTCGGGCGCGAGATAACCCATCCCCAGGCCGTCGCTTGAGCCGGGCTCCCATGCCGTGCTCGTGACGTGGCCGCACTCGAGCCCGCCGGTGCGGAGCTTCGTGCCCCGCGGGATCGGCTCTCCGTCCCAGGTGAAGCGGAAGCCGATCCGCTCGCGCCTCACCTTCCCCCGATTTGCCGTTCTCGCCACCACTTCCTGCCCCACGTAGCAGCCCTTGGTCATGGAGATGGCCTCGGGAAGGGAGAGCTCCGTCGCGATCCGATCCACGTCGAAGTCGATCCCCTGGTAGGGAATCCCCACTCGGATCCGCCACGCCTCGAACGCTCGTGGATCCACGGCCGGGGGGATCTGGGCGCTGTCGACCTCGGCGGGAAGCAGCACGAAGGAGAGCGGTTCCGCGCGAACCAGGGCCGAGCCGGCGATCTTTGAGGCGATGGCATGCGCGAGCGGGTCCCGCTCGGGGCCGGCGACGCCGAGGAGCGTCGGCATCTGGTCGGGCCCGCGGAACTCCACGTCTTCCATGATGCGCAGGCGGTCGAGGTGCGGGCCCAGGCTCGTGGCCGCGCCGGGGTCGGAGAGGATCCAGGCCGTGTCCGGGTGGGCTCCTTTCGATCCCGCGTTCTCCGGGGCCGGGGCGAACGCGACCCAGGCGTGCGCGACGGGCCTCCCCTTCTCGTTGAGGAAGAGGGTTCGCGCGGCGGTCCCCGGCGTTTTCAGCAGCTCGAAGTCCTGCGTCCCGGTTCCCTGGAGGAACGCGCGCGTCTCGGAGCCGACGATCTCGAGGGCGGTCCAGGTCCCGAGGTCCACGACCGCGGCCGCGTCGCGAAGGGCCCGGTAGTCTTCGGCAAGGCGTTCCAGGGTGGTCGAGGTCATGGGATAGACCATAGCACCGAGATTCGGGTCATCCCAACGCTGAGCCGAAGGCGACATGGCGTTCCGTGAAAGTACGTAATGATTCAATCGTCCTGGGACGAGTAGCAGATGGGTACCTAACTGATAAGTAACGACTTAACTTTCACTTCGTGATGTCGTTGATCTCGCCTCATATTTATCGTACATTGACGATATACGATCTAACTGCGTCGATCGCCGTGGGAGGTGCCGATGGCCGAACGTATCCGCTTCGTGAAACGCCCTACGCTGGGAAGGGCCCGGCGCACGACGGGGAAGGCCGAAGAGGAACTCGCGTCTTTGGCGTGGGGAGTGGCGCATCCGGCGCGGGTCGCCATCCTGCGCCTCCTCCTCGACCGTGGGGAATGCGTCTGCGGCGCGATCGTGGATTCGATGCCCCTCGCCCAGGCGACCGTGTCCCAGCACCTCAAGGTGCTCAAGGAAACCGGCTGGATCGAAGGCGAGATCGACGGACCGCGCGTCTGCTACTGCCCCGCGAAGGGTGCGAGGGCGCGGTTCCGCCAGCTGCTCGACGAGCTGGAACCAGGCGAAAGGAGATGAGCCATGGGAGAGCGAATCGATATCCGGACGGCGGTGCGCGAGCGCTACGGCGCGATCGCGGAGGGAAAGGGATGCGGATGCGGAACGGGCGGCGGAACGACATGCTGCTCCAGTGAGCTGGACTACAGCCAGAGCGAAAGGGCCGCGATCCCCGAGGGGGCGAACCTCGGGCTGGGATGCGGCGCGCCGGTCGCGCTGGCCGGTCCAAAACGTGGCGAGACCGTCCTCGACCTGGGATCGGGCGCCGGGGTGGACGTGTTCCTCGCATCGCGTGAAGTCGGGCCGGAAGGGCACGTGATCGGGATCGACATGACCCCCGCGATGATCGACCGCGCGCGGGCGAACGCGGCGCGCGAGGGCTACACCAACGTGGAGTTCCGTCTGGGCGAGATCGAGCATCTTCCCGTGCCGGACGCCTCGGTCGACGTCATCGTCTCGAACTGCGTCGTGAATCTCTCGCCCGAGAAGCCGCAAGTGTTCCGCGAGGCCTACCGCGTGCTGAAGCCGGGCGGCCGCATGCTCCTGAGCGATCTCGTGCTCGAGCGTCCGCTTCCTCCGGAGACGCGCGAGTCCATCGAGGCGTACGTCGGCTGCATCGGGGGCGCTTCGCTACGAGGCGAGTATCTCCAGATGATCCGCGAGGCGGGATTCACCGGTGTGGAGGTCGTTCAGGAAGGTCGCTATGGAACGGAGCC
>Ga0075423_10001567_pt1 | contig 20234 bp, 22 predicted proteins | sample SoiMethybrSBSTD2_FD_80114 | JGI IMG/M metagenome (GOLD analysis project Ga0075423, IMG submission 80114) | Bulk soil microbial communities from a Populus tree surrounding site in Tennessee, USA - Soil MetaG P. TD hybrid SBSTD2 | ecosystem: Environmental > Terrestrial > Soil > Tree plantation...
CGTGAAGATTGCCCACCGGCCGTCGATCGAGAAGTCCGCGTGGTTGATGCCGGCGCAGCGCGGAACCGCGATCGAATACTGGAGCTGCATCGTCTTCGGATCGCGGAAATCGAGCCGCTTCATCGCCTCGGCGACGACGATCGCCGACTTGCCGTCCGGCGAGAAGTACATGTTGTACGGATCGTCGACCGCAATCGGCTTCCCGGGCTTGCCGGTCAGGGGATCGATGGGCGTGAGGCTTCCGTCCTTCCGGCCCTCGGCGTTGTTCGTCACCCACAGCGTCTTGAGATCCCACGACGGCACCACGTGCTGGGGATTGATCCCCACCTTGAACTTGTCGACGACCTTGAGCGTCGCGGGGTCGATCACCCACACGTCATTGGACGTGCGATTGGGCACGTAGACGCGCGGCAGCGCCGCCGCCGCCGCGGGGCTCAACACGCCGGCTCGGGTCTCGCTGTAGAGATTGGCGGGGTCCACCACCGGCGGCATGCCCGGCACGGTGTCGATGGCGAGCGCGGGTCCGGCCATTCCGGCGGCGCCCAGCGCGAGCGCGGCCAACCAGCGCGTAAGACGGAACCAGGGCACGGAGACCTCCTCTGCCGGCATGTCCGGGCTACCGGCGCGCCAGCGATCGCGTCACGGCTTCGACGGTCTTGGCCACCACCTCGTCGGCGCCCGCGCGCCCCAGCTCGGCGGTGGCGCGGCGCGGGTCGCCCTCCACGCCGTCACCGGCCTCGCCGGTGCCCGCGCGCAGCCGGTCGGCGCGCACCAGCCGCGCGTCGACCGCCAGCATGAGCGCGGTGTCGGCGAGCCCGGCGTGGGTGCCGATCTCCTCCTGGCTATAGCCCTTCGCGCGCAGCGCGCGCGCGAACTCGACCTGACTCGCGCGGTAGTACTCCTCGATGGCGTGCGCCCGCGTGGGCGCCCCCGCCCATTCCCGGTTGAGCCGTGCCGCGACGGCCCGCTGCCCGGCCTGGGTGGCACCGTGATCGCCCAGGAACACCACGTCGCGGAAGCCGTGCTGGCGGAAGCTTCGCGCCGCCGCCTCGAGCACCCGCTCGAACGTGTCCTCCGGCACGCTGATCGTGCCCGGAAAGCGCATGTGGCCGGTGGGCGGGCTGATCCGCCCCTCGGGCACGTAGGCCACGACGGGCGCCACCAGCGCGTGGCCCAGGGCGTGCGCGATGCGCTCGGCCAGCACGCGCACCCGCACGTTGTGCTTGCCGAGCGCCATGTGCGGGCCGCTCTGCTCGGTGCCGCCCACGGGGACGAGAATGGTGGTCTTGCCCGCGCCGATCGCGTCCCGCAGCTCCGTCCAGGTCAGCTCCTCGAGGAGCACGGTGTCGGGCGGTTGCGCGGACGCGGGCGCGGCGGCGACCAGCACCAGGCAGAGGAGCGGCCACGCGCGCGCCAGCATGCGTCCAGCGTACAGGATCGGGCGCGCCCGGACCAAGCACTCCCCGCGCTCAGCCGTCGCCCAGGAGCAGCCGCACCGCGTGCTCGGCGTCGCGCGCGCGGAGACAGTCGCGCGGGCCCCAGTAGCCGCGCGGATCGATGAGGACCCCGGCCAGCCCGGCCGCGCGCGCGCCGAGCACGTCCACCGAGTAGAGATCGCCCACGTAGGCGGCCTCGCCCGGCGACACCCCGGCGCGCTCCACCGCCATCGAGAAGATCCGGGGATCGGGCTTCTCCACGCCCACCACCGACGAGTCGACCACGAAGTCGATCCACGCCCCGAGCCCGGCGGATTCGAGCGTGCGCGTCACGGTGCCGTTGGAGTTCGAGATCACCCCCACGACGAGTCCGGCCGCCTTCGCGCGCGCGAGGGCGGGCGCCGCGGCGGGATCGGCGAGGATCCAGAGGCCGGTGGGCGCGTTGTAGCCGCGCCGCCAGCGCTCCATCGCCTCCACGGTGGCGGCGGCGGTGACGCCGAGGTACTCGAGCACGTAGCGGAGATAGCGGTCGTGGGTGCCCACGCTCTCGGTGGACGCGCCGGGGGCGAGATACGGATCGAGGCGCACGCGGGCGCGCAGCTCGGCGTCCTCCACCGCGCCGGGGTCCACGACGACGCCGTGGTCGCCGAGCGCCACGGCGATGGCGCCGTAGTCCATCCGGATCAGCGTATTGCCGGCGTCGAACAGTGCCGCGCGAAGTCGAGAGCAAGCGGTGGCCATACGAGTGGCTTCATTATAATGGCGTGGCGATGACCCGCCGCCTCACCGCCCTCCTCCTCTCCGCCCTCGCCTTCGTGCCGGCCCGCGCGGTCGCCGATCACGGCGGTCCGCTGCGGGACGCGCCGATGAGCCCGCTCACCGTGGCCCTGATCTCGGCCGGCGTGGCGCTGGCCGCGGGCGTGCTCGTCGTGATCATCGTGATGGCGCTGACGAAGAAGGGGCCCGAGTGAGCGGGGCGACCGCCGTCCTGCGCTGGATCCATCTCCTCACCACGCTCGTTCTCGTGGGGGTCTTCGCCCTCTCGCTCCTCGCGGGCCGCCCGCGCCACCCCACCGCGCGCGCCTGGGAGCGGCGCATGCTGGGCCTGGCGCGCGGGGCCGGGCTCATCGCGCTCGCCACCGCGGTGGGGCTCCTCGCGCTCAACGCGGCCTATGTGGCCGGCCGCCCCGGCGCCGCGCTCGATCCCGCCGCCTGGATCCGCGTGCTCGGCGCCACGCAGTTCGGCGCGGTGTGGGTGCTGCGCACCGGCGTCGTCCTCCTCCTCACCGCGTTGCTGTGGGCGCGCGAGCGTGAGGACTCGATCGCCGACTGGGCCGCCCTCCGCGGCCAGAGCTGGCTGCTCGCCGCCGCCGGCGCGGGCGCGCTGGCGTGGGCCGGCCACGCGGCGGCGGTCGAGAACGACGCCGGCGCCGCGCTCGGCGCCGATCTCCTCCACCTGGTGGCGGCGGGCGTGTGGCTGGGGGCCCTGGGCCCGCTTCATCTCCTGCTCCGCGACGCCTCCCGCGTCCAGGGCGCGGACGCCCGGCCCTACGCGGTGCTCGCGACACGGCGGTTCTCGCAGCTCGCGCTCCTCGCCATGCTCACGCTGGTCGCGACGGGGCTCTGGAATGCGTGGGAGCAGCTTGGCGACGTGCCGTCGTTGCTGGGCACCCGCTACGGCTGGCTGCTCCTCCTCAAGATCGCGCTCCTCGTGCCCATCCTCGGGCTCGCCGCGGTGAACCGGAGCCGGCTCGTCCCCGCCCTGCCCGGCGACGCCGACACGGTGGGCCGCCCCGCGATGGCGCGGCTCGCGCGCTTCGTGGCCGCGGAGTGGATGCTGGCGCTCGCCATCCTCGCGGTGGTCGCGGTCCTGGGGGCGACGCCGCCGGGCAAGCACGAGGCGCCCTGGTGGCCGCTCTCGTTCCGCCTGTCCTGGGACGCCGCCGCCGCGCTCCCCGCCGTGCGCACGCGTGTGCTCATCGGCAGCCAGCTCGCGGCGGTGGGTGTGCTGGGGCTGATCGTCGCGGTGCTCCTCGCCCGCGCGCGGGCGGTCGCCGCGCTGGCCGGGCTCGCGCTCGTCGCCATCGGGCTCTCCGTGGCGCTGCCGCCGCTCTCCGTCGACGCCTATCCCACGACGTATCGCCGCACCACCGTGCCGTATCAGGCCTCGTCCATCGCGCATGGCCAGACGCTCTACCGGAACCACTGCGCGCTCTGCCACGGGGCCGCCGGCTGGGGCGACGGACCAGCGGGCGCGGGGCTTCCGAAGAAGCCGGCCGATCTCACCGCGCCCCACACCGCCCAGCACACCGCGGGCGACATGTACTGGTGGCTGACGCACGGGATCCCAGCCGCGGGGATGCCGGCCTTCGGCGCGGTGCTCGGGGAAGACGATCGCTGGGACCTGATCAACTACATCCGCGGCCTCGCGAGCGGCGAGGAGGGCCGCATGCTGAGCGCGACGATCGAGCCGAATCGCCCGCGCATCGCCGCGCCCGATGCCGCCTTCGCGATGGGCCCCACGCCGGCTCGAACCATCAAGGACTTTCGAGGGGGGAAGACGGTACTCCTCGTTTTATATAGACTTCCAGACTCGTCGGCGAGGATGGCGACCCTGGCTCGCGCCTACGAGACCCTGCAGGCGCTGGGGATCGAGGTGGTCGCGGTGCCACGGGATCCCGGCGAGAGGCCGATCGCCCGGCTCGGGGCGAATCCACCCGTGTACTACCCCGTCGTGACCGAAGGCGCGGAAGAGATCGCGCAGGCGTACGGACTCTTCCGGCGTACGCTCTCGCCCGAAGGGATGAAGCCGGACCCGCCCATGCCCGCTCACATGGAGTTCCTCATCGATCGCGCCGGCTATTTGCGCGCGCGCTGGATCGCCGGCGAGCCCGGCGCGTCGTGGGCGGACATCCCGGCGCTGATGGCCGAGGTCCAGGCTCTGAACCGCGAGACGCCGGCCCCGCCGCCCGCTGAGCACGTCCACTAGCGATGCGGCTCTGGCGCGTCGTGCTCCTGCTGAACCTGGCCCTCGCTCTGGGCCTGCTCATGGGCTTTCTCGCGTGGGGGCGGCCGCTCGGCGAGGCGCGCCGCGAGCTGGCCGAGCTGCGGGGGCAGGCCGCGCCGCCCGGCGTGGAGCGCGTGTTCCGCGCGCGCGGTGTGGTCCGGGCCATCGTGCCCGAGATCAACGTGATCGTGCTCTCTCACGAGGACATCGGGGGGTTCATGCCGCCCATGACCATGGGCTTCCGGGCGCAGGATCCGAAGCTCTACGACGGCATCAAGGTGGGCGACGTGCTGGCCTTCACGGTGCGCGGTGTCCCGCCCAACCTGGTCATCACGGAGCTTCGCAAGGAGGGCACGCTCTGATCCGCCGCCGCTCGCTCGCTTCCGCGCTCGCGCTGCTGGCGCTGCTAGTAGGTCTCACCGTCCCCGCGGGCGCGGGGCACACGCCGGGCGCCGCCTTCCCGACCCTTCGCTCCGACGCGGTGAAGCGACTCCTCGACGTGAAGGAGCCCGTGGTGCTGGTGGACATGCGCAAGCCCGCCGAGTATCAGGCCGGCCACCTGCCCGGCGCCATCTCGCTCCCGATGGCCGACCTCGCGCGCCGGCATCGCGAGATCCCGAAGGCGGCGCGCGTGGTCCTCTACTGCCAGTGCTCGCTGGAGGAGATGGGCGGGGTCTACAACTTCCTCTTCGACCTCGGCTACAAGAATCACGTGGTGCTCGAGGACGGCTTCGACGGCTGGTATCGGAGCCAGTACCCGCTGGTGAAGTAGCGCGCCCCGCCGCCGCCGGCCACTCTCCGTGTTGAGGAACGGGCGGGAGTAGGCTAGCGTCGGGCCCTCTGACCAGATCGGAGGAATGCCCATGCGCGCCATCGTCGCTGTCGGTCTGATCGTCGCCCTCCTGCTCGGCTCCGTCCCCGCCTTCGCGGAAGACGTGGAGGCGCTCCGCCGCGAGGTGGAGCAGCTGCGCAAGCAGCTCCAGAGCGTGACGGAGCGCTTGCTCGCGATCGAGGCGCGCCCGGCTCCGCCGCCCGCGGCGGCTCCGGGCGCAGCCGCCGCCCCCGCGCCCGCGCCGACGCCGCCGCCGGTCGCCACCGCGCCCGCAGCGCCCCAGCCCGGCCCGGCCGTCGCCCCGGCCCCGCCGTCCACGCTCGCCTCGGCAAGTTCCCGGTCCGGTGATCTCGCCCAGACGGCGCAGCCCGCGGCGCCCACGCCGAGTCTCGCGGACTATGCGCGCCCGCATCAGCCCTTCGCCCTCGCGGAGCGGCGGGGGCCCGGTCAGCTCCTCTTCGACATCGGCCTCTCGGCCGACTTCGTCGGCACGCTCACCCAGCGGAACGTGGAGAAGGCCCGGGGCGGCACCTTCCCCGGCGAGGAGAACCGCTTCTTCCCGCGGTCGATCGAGCTGGGTCTCTTCGGCCAGATCGACCCTTACGCGCGCGGCGTCGTGCGCCTCGAGTTCGGCGAGGAGGCGGACGACGGGGGCCACGACTTCAAGGTGGACGTCCCCGAGGCGCATCTGACCCTGCTCACGCTGCCGTGGAGCACCCAGCTCAAGATGGGCCGCATGCTCAACCGGTTCGGGATGCTCAACCAGATTCACGAGGACGATCTACCGCAGACCGACCGGCCCAACGTGCTCACGCGCTTCTTCGGGCCCGAAGGGCTGATCGAGAACGGTGCGGAGCTGACCTGGGTGGCGCCGCTGCCCTTCTATCTCGAGGCCCTGCTCGGCATCTTCAATGGGGACAACGAGACCGCGTTCGGGCGAGCCAGCCTGCGGGCGCCCCTCGCCACCATGCGGATCCGGACCTTCTTCGAGATCGACGACGCCAACGCGATACAGGTCGGCGTGTCCGCGGCCACCGGCGAGACCCCGGAGAAGCACCGGAGCACGCTCGCCGCCGCCGACCTCAAGTACAAGCTCCGCCCGGAGGGCTGGCGGCATCCCTTGTTGACGATCGCCGGAGAAGGCCTCGTCTCGAATCGCAAGGTCGACGTGAGCGGCGACCTCGACGGCGACGGCATCAACGAGGTCGGCGGCTCGCGCACCCGCCTGCGCGGCGGCTGGTACGCCTACGCGGAGGTGCAGCCCTGGCTCCGCTGGGCGTTCGGCGCGCGCTACGACTGGACGCAGTACCCGGTGAACCCGGGCAGCGAGTGGGCGGTGGAGCCCTACATCACGTTCAAGCCGTCGGAGTTCATGCGCTTCCGCCTGGGTTACAAGCACACCGAGCGGACGCATCGGGTCACGGGGCCCGACGATCGCGGCAGCGCGCGCATCGTCGACGAGATCCTCTTCCAGGCGTCGTTCCTTCTCGGCGCGCATCCCACGGACGCCTTCTGATGCGCCGCGCGCTCGGGCTCGTCCTCGCCCTCGCTGCGGTCGTCGCCTGGCCCGATCCGGCGCCCGCCGCCGACCGCATCCGCGTGATCGCCACGATCAACGATCTGCGCCTCCTCGCCGAGGCGGTGGGTGGCGACCTCGTGGAGGCGGACACCCTCGCCCGCCCCGCCCAGAATCCCGACGATCTCGAGGTGCGCCCGAGCCACATGGCCAAGGTGCGGCGCGCCGATCTCCTCATCATCAATGGCCTCGACGTGGACGCCTGGGTCGAGGCCATCGTGGTCGGCGCCAACAACGCCAAGGTGGTCCCCGGCGCCCCGGGTCGCGTGGATCTCTCGCGCGGCATCCCGGTGCTCGAGGTGCCGACGGTGCGCGTCGATCGCTCCATGGGCGACGTGCATCCCGCCGGCAACCCGCACTACTATCTCGACCCCGGCCTCACGCCCCAGGTCACCGCCACCCTCGTGGACGCGCTCGCCCGCGTGGCCCCCCAGCATCGCGCCACATTCGAGGAGCGCCGCCAGCAGTTTCTCGACAAGGTGAGCGTGGCCCTCGCCGCCTGGCAGCGCACGCTGGCGCCGTTCAAGGGCGCGCCGGTGGTCGTGTACCACAAGGAATGGGCCTATCTCCTGGCCCGCTTCGAGATCCGCCAGGTCGACACGGTGGAGGATCGGCCCGGCATCCCGCCGTCGCCCGGGCACCTCGTGCAGCTCGTCCGGCGCATGCGCGACGAGCAGATCAAGGTGATCCTCGTGTCCGCCTGGAACGACCGGCGCACCGCCGACCGCGTCGCCGCGGACGCGGGCGCCAAGGTGGTGCTGCTCGCGCACGGCGCGGGGGCGCTCAAGGGCACGGACACCTACTTCGATCTCTTCGACTACAACGTGCGCGCGCTCGCGGAGGCGCTGACCGCACGTTGATCATCGGTTTGCGAGCTTCCGGCAGTTGAGGATATAGTTCGCCTATGAGGACCCACGCCCGCCTGCGCCTGCGGCAGCTCACGATGCTGGCGCTGGTCGCGCTCACCCTGGGCGCGCTCACGCTGGAGGACGCGCAGCTCCTCCACCTCCACGGCGGCGACCGGCAGGCCGGGATCTATAACGAGCAGCACGTCCTCGCGACCCTCTTCGCGACCTCGTCGAGCGGCGCGCCCCTGCCCGCGGCGGCGGCAGGTGCGCTCCTCGTCCTCCTCGCCGGCTTCATCGCGCTGCCCGAAGACGTCCGGCTCGCCGCCTCCGCGGCGCGCCACGCCTCCCCGCGCGCCCCGCCCGCCCGCTAGCGACACCCCTCGGGACGTCGAGCTTCGCGCGCCGTGCCTGCGGCGCCGCGACCGCTGTGCCCCCATACGAGGAGGAGTCGTCCATGCGCGCACTGGCCTACATCGCGCTGCTGTGCCTGGCCCTGGCCACGCCGCTCGCCCCGCTCACCGCGGCCGGACAGGACAAGGATGAGGAGATCGCCGCGCTTCGCCGTGAGCTCGAGAACATGCGGAAGACGATGAGCACGCTGGCCGAGCGCCTCCAGGCGCTGGAGGCTCAGCCCGCCCCCGCCCCGGCGGGGCAGGCGGCTTCGGGTCAGGCCCCCTCCGGCCAACCCTATGTCGGCGACGTCGCCCAGGCGCCGCCCGGGAGCGCGCCGCCCTCGATGATGGACCTCGCGCGACCGCGCGAGCCCTTCGCACTCTATCGGCAGCGGGGAGCCGGCCAGCTCCTGTTCGACATGGGCGTGACCGGTGACTTCATTGCCAATCTCACCCAGCGCAACGTGGACAAGGCCAACGCGGGCACCTTCGCGGACCGAGAGAACCGCTTCTTCCCCCGAGAGATAGAGCTCTCGTTCTTCGGCCAGATCGACCCCTATGCGCGGGCTGAGGTGCGCGTAGAGGCCGGCGAGGAGAATCAGGGGGAGATCAACCTCAAGCTCGCCGAGGCCAATCTCACCCTGATGACCTTGCCCTTCGGCACCCAGCTCAAGCTGGGGCAGATGCGGAATCGTTTCGGACTCCTGAACGAGATCCACGAGCACGACCGCCCCCAGATCGACACGCCCAATGTCCTCGTGCGCTTCCTCGGCGAGGAGGGGCTCGTCGAAAGGGGCGCGGAGGCGGTGTGGGTGCCCCAACTGCCCTTTTACATCCAGCTGATCGCCGGAGTCTTCGACGGCGACAACGAGACGCTCTTCGGGCGTGGCAAGATCAGCGAGCCGCTGGTGACGGGACGGGTCCGCACCTTCTTCGACTTCGACGAGTTCGGCGCCGTCCAGCTTGGCGCATCCGTCGCGAGCGGGCCGAACGCCGACCGCCAGCAGACGACCGTCCTGGGCGTCGACGCCAAGTACAAGTACAAGCCCGAGAACTGGCTGCACCCGCTCATCACGGTCGGTGGCGAGTGGCTCTATCTGTGGAAGCCCTTTACCACCGAGGGCGTCGACGACAACGGCGACGGCATCATCGATCACCCCGCCGAAAACCGCACCCGTCACAAGCAAGGCTGGTACGCCTGGGTGGACGTGCAGCCCTGGCGGCGCTGGCTCTTCGGGGTGCGCTACGACTGGACCGAGTTCCCCGACGCCCGCGGCCGCGAGTGGGCGATCGGGCCCTACGTGACGTTCATGCCTTCCGAGTTCCTGCGCTTCCGCCTGGGCTACAAGCACACCGAGCGGGACAAGCGCGATCTCTTCGGCGATAACGGCGGCAGCGCCCGCATCGTCGACGAGATCCTGCTCCAGGCCACCTTCATCCTGGGCGCGCACCCCGCGCATCCCTTCTAGGAGAGGAGAACACCGCATGCGACGCTTCTCCGTCCCGATCTTGCTGCTCCTGGTCACGCTCGGGGCGCTCGCCGCTCCCGGCCGCGCCGCCGACAAGGTCCGGGTGGTCGCCACCACCACCGATCTCAAGGCCCTCACCGAAGCGGTGGGCGGCGATCTCGTGGAGGTGGACGCCCTCGCCCGCGGCAACCAGAATCCGCACGACCTCGAGGTTCGGCCCAGCCTGATGGTGAAGGTGCGCCGGGCCGACCTCATCGTCATGAACGGCCTCGAGCTCGACCAGTGGGCCGAGGTGGTTATCCAGGGCGCCAACAATCCCAAGCTCGTGCCCGGCGCCCCCGGGCGCGTGGACGCCTCCGAGGGCATCCTCGTCCTCGAGGTGCCCACGACCAGGGTCGACCGCTCGATGGGTGACATCCACCCTGTGGGCAACCCGCACTACACGACGGACCCCGGTATGGCCCCGGCGATCACGGCCAACATCCTGAACGGCCTCGTCCGCGTGGCGCCCCAGGGGCGGCCCGCGTTCGAGAAGAACCGCCAGGCGTTTCTCGCGAAGCTCGAGCAGGCGGAGGCGGGCTGGGTCGCCGCCATGGCACCGCTCAAGGGCACCAAGGTCATCGTCGATCACAACATGTGGGTCTACTTCCTCACGCGCTTCGGCCTGGTCCAGGCGGCCAGCATCGAGGAGCGGCCCGGCATCCCAGCCACCCCGACCCACGTCGCCAAGGTCATTCAGCTCATCAAGGACGAGCGGATCAGGGCCATCATGACCCTGCCCTGGGGCGACGCCAAGCTGGCCGCCCGCATCGCCGAGGAGGGCGGCGCCAAGGTCGTCCCGATGGCCCCGGGGGTCGGAGGGGCGAAGGGCACCAGCGGATACATCGACACCGTGGACTACAATGTGAAAATGCTTGCGCAAGCCCTGAAATAGAGAGCGACCGTGGCCACCGAGCTCCTCGCGCTGATGTGGGTGCCGTTCCTGATGTGCCTGGTCCTCACCGGTATCCACGCCTATCTCGGGATTCACGTCATCGCCCGCGAGGTGGTCTTCGTCGACATCGCCCTCGCCCAGATCGCCGCGCTGGGCGCCACCACCGCTTTCGTCTTCGGCTGGGAGCTGGAGACATGGGAGTCGTACGCGTTCGGCCTCAGCTTCACCATACTCGGCGCGCTCGTCCTCGCCCTCACCCGGACGCGCGAGCGGCACGTCTCGCAGGAGGCCATCATCGGCGTGGTGTACGCGGTGTCGTCCGCCGCCGCCATCCTGGTGGCGGACCGCACTCCGCACGGTCTGGAGCATCTCCGCGGCATGCTGGTGGGAAGCATCCTCGGCGTGGGCGGGCCGGAGGTGCTCAAGGTCGCTGTGCTCTACTCGCTCATCGGCCTGTTTCACTGGCTGTGCCGCCGCCCCTTCTTCCTGATCTCTACGGATCCGGACGCCGCATTCCGCGAGGGCCTCTCCGTTCGTTGGTGGGATTTCCTCTTCTACGCCTCGTTCGGCGTCGTGGTGACGAGCTCCGTGCGCATCGGGGGCGTATTGCTCGTCTTCAGCTATCTCATCGTGCCCGCCCTGGCTGGCATCATGATGGGTGGACGGCTGACCACGCGCCTCGTGATTGGCTGGGCTTTCGGAACCGCGGTGAGCGTGCTCGCCATGGTGGGATCCGCGGTGCTGGATCTTCCCACCGGCGCCACCGTCGTGTGCGCCTTCGGGATCTCGCTCTTCGCGCTCGGCGTGTTCGCGAAGCTCGTCGGGCGGGGTGCCGGGGTCCTGGGCCCGAACGCGCTCGGTCCCGTTCCCCTCGCCTCGTGGGCGCGCAAGGACGACGTCTGAGCCCGCCGGTGCGCGTGGCCGTTGCCGTGGCAATCCTCGCCCTCGTCGGATGCGATCGGGCCCCGGCGCCCGCACCCTCCACAAGGCCGGTCGTGGCCGCGAGCTTCTTTCCCCTTTATGACTTCTCCCGTCAGGTCGCGGGGGATCGCGCAGAGGTGATTTCACTCGTCCCTCCTGGCGTGGAGCCGCACGACTGGGAGCCGTCTCCGCGGGACGTCGCGGAGGTCCGCAAGGCGCGGCTCTTCGTGTTCAACGGTGGCGGGTTCGAGCAGGCGGCCGACCGCATCCTCAAGGAGATCGCCACGGGTGGCCCGCTGCCGGTCGACACCTCGGCGGGGATCCCGCTCCTCGAGGCCGCAGCCGGGGACGGGCCCGGCCACGACAAGGGCGGGGGTCACGCCAAGGACCCGCACGTGTGGCTGGATCCCGTCCTCGCGCAGCGCCAGGTCGCGGCCATCGCCGACGGACTCACCCGTATTGATCCGCCGGGCCGGGAGATCTACGAGGGGAACGCGGCGGGGTACACGGCCAAGCTGGCGCAGCTTCACCGGGCCTTCGCGGCCGGCCTCGAGCGCTGCGCCCGCCGCGACATCATCACGTCGCACGCGGCCTTCGCCTACCTGGCGAAACGCTATGCTCTCGTTCAGGTACCGGTGATGGGCCTCGCCCCGGAATCCGAGCCGAGCCCCGCGGACCTCGCGAGACTGGTGCGCTTCGCCCGCAAGGCCCGGGTGCGTTATATCTTCTTCGAGTCGCTGGTGAGTCCGAAGCTTGCCGACACTCTCGCTCGGGAGATCGGCGCCGGGACGCTCGTGCTGAATCCGGTGGAGGGACTCACGAAGGAGGAAGCTGCCGCCGGGAAGGACTACGTGGCCCTCATGCGCGAGAACCTCCAGAACCTCCGAACCGCGCTTGATTGCCAGTGATTCGGTGGCCCATCTTCCGCGCCGCGCTGGTCGCCGCTGCGCTCGCCGCGGCCGTTGCGCCGTTCACGGCCTCGCACGCCCACCCGCACGTGTTCATCGAGTACTCGGTCACCGTGGTCGTGGGCGCGGGCGGCGTGGAGGCCGTGCAGCTCACGTGGACCTTCGACGAGTTCACGAGCGGCATGATCATGCTGCAGTTCGACAAGGACCGAGACGGCATCCTGTCCCCCGCGGAGGTCCGGAGCGTCGAGCGCGGGCATTTCGCCGAGACGCGGGAGTCGCAGCACTTCGTGGTCCTTCGACTGAACGATGCTCCCGTCCCTGTCGAGGCGGTACGCGACTTCACGGCCCGGGCGGCCAGCGGCATCGTCACCTATACCTTCACGGTGCCACTCAGGCGCCCGCCCGCCGCGGAAGGCCGCCTCGAGGTACTCGCCGACGACCCCACCGTCTTCATCGCCTTCGACCTGGCCCCGCGTGCGCCGGTTCAGGTCCGGGCGCCGGCGGGCTTCACGGTCGACTGCCGAGCGATCAAGGACCCCAAGGGCGCGGCCCTCGATTTCGTGCGCTGCACGTGGAAGCGCAGCGGACGATGACCCGGGTCCCGAAGCTGGCGGCCGCCATCAGCCTCGGCCTGCTCGTGCTCGTGGGAGCGCCCGTCGAGGCGCAATCGCTTCGAGGTGGCTCGGGCGCCCCCGGGGGCGCCGAGGCAGGGACGGGGCTGCCCGTTCCCGAGATGGCGAAGCCGCTGATGAATCGGCTCACGCAGGCCCAGCGCGAGATCAACGCGACGCTGTCGCGCGAGATGCGCGCGGTGCGGCAGGGCTCGCCGGGCGCGGCCCTCGCCGTCGTCGGGGTCGCGTTCCTCTACGGCATCCTCCATGCGGCCGGCCCCGGTCACGGCAAGCTCATTGTGTCCTCGTTCTTCCTCGCGCGCGACACGCGCCTTCTCACGGGGCTCCTCGCCGGGGTGCTGTTCTCCCTCCTGCAGGCCGTCTCGTCCATCGCCCTCGTGGCGGTCCTGGCCCTCGCCCTGGAGTGGGGGGGCTTCGAAGTGCTGGGCCAGTCCGTCCGGCTGGAGCTCGTGAGCTACGGGCTCATCGTGGCGGTCGGACTCTACCTGACGGCGAGCGCGCTACGCGACGGTCACCATCATGGCCAGAGTGAGGGACGCCCCGCTCGTCGCCCGTCGTCGCTCTGGAGCGTGGTGACGGCCGCGGGTCTTACGCCGTGCGCGAGCGCCATCATCATCCTCCTCTTCGCCTGGGCCAATCACGTCTTCGCGCTCGGCATCGGCGCCACGCTCGTCATGGCCCTTGGCATGGCCATCACCGTGTGCGCGATGGGGCTCGCCGCCATCGGCGCGCGACGCGCCGTCCTGCGCTCCACCCGGGCGAGGCCCGAGCTGTTCCATTGGGCCCAGCGCGGGCTTTCCGTCACCGGCGCCGTCCTCATCACCGTATTCGGGTGTCTGCTGTGCGCCGGTGCGTGGGCGCGCCTGCCGTGACGACCTCGCCGCAGCGTGTTTGCTTCGTCTCGTGCACGGCCTGGCCCGGCGTGTCCGAGAGCGACGGATTCGCGCAGCGCGCCCTCGAGGCCCGTGGCGCCATCCTGGAGGCTCGGCCCTGGAATGCCCCCGACGCTCGCTTCGACGGCTTCGACGTGGTGGTGTTCCGATCCAATTGGGACTATCACCACGACCCGGACGCGTTCCTCGCCTGGCTCGCCAGCTGGGAAGCCGCCGGCGTGCGGTTCTGGAACCCGCCCGGTCTCATCCGTTGGAATCTCTCCAAGCGCTACCTCCTCGAGCTCGCCGCCGCCGGGATTCCGGTGGTACCCACGGTGGTCCTCGACGACGGCGACGCCGCGCGCCTGCCCGCGGTGATGGCGGAGCGTGGCTGGGACACCGCGGTGGTCAAGCCGGCCCTGTCCGCCTCCGCCCACGACACCACTCTCGTGCCCGCGAGCGAAGCGGTGGCGGTGGCGCGCGGGGTGGCGGAGGGACGGATCCGACGCCCGGTGATAGTGCAGCCGTTCGTGAGCGAGATCCGGAGCCGCGGCGAGTGGTCGCTCGTCTTCATCGACGGCGTCTTCACCCACGCCGCGCTCAAGCACCCCAACGCGGGCGACTTCCGAGTGCAGCCGCGCTTCGGAGGCCGCGCCGTCGCGGCCCGTCCCTACGCGGCGACGCTGGCGGTGGCTAGGCGGGCGCTCGACGCCCTGCCCGTTTCGCCGCTCTATGCGCGGATCGACGGCGTGCTCACCGATGCCGGCTTCGTGATCATGGAGGTGGAGGTCCACGAGCCCGGTCTCTTCTTCACGCTCGCGCCCGACGCGGCGGCGGCCTTCGCCGCGGCCATCCTGAGGCGTGTGTGATGAGGGCCGTCGGCAGGCTCGGCGCCGCGCTCCTGGCGCTCGGGGCCCTGGCAGGATGCGCGGCGATGCCGCCGGGACCGGCCCTGGGGCTGACGGGCTGGTGGGAAGGCCGGTCGTCCGGGCCGGGAGGCAGCGCGCCGATCCGACTCCTGATCAAGGAAGACGGCACCTATGTGGGCGCGCTCCGCGCCGACGAGGAGCGCCCCATCCACGGCGCCATCACCGAGCTGCCCTCGGGTCGCCTCCGCTTCGACAGCAACAGCGGCAGCGGCACGATCATCCGTCGCCAGCGCGGCGGGGAGCGTTTACTCCGCTTCGAGCGCGACGATGGATATCCCCTCTTCGAGGTCGTCCCGCGGGCCGAGCCACCCAAGGTGGAGTGAACACCGCGCCGGAGTTGACACTTCCGCGGGCCGCCGACTACACTGCAACCGGCTTTCACTATGCTTCCCGTCCCCGCCGAGCTCGGCTGCGCATGCGACGGGTGATGCGACACATGAGCGCCTCCGCGCGCTGGCGGGCCCTCGCTGTCAGCTCTCTCGTCTTGTTCCTCCTGCTGAGCGTGGCCGCCGCTCACGGACCGCTGCCCGGCGACGTCACGCTCCGCGACGCCGTGAAGGCGCAGGTCCCGCCCGAGGCCATGGTGGTGGCTCACGCCATCAATCTCGGCGGCACCTGGATGGTCCTCGTGCCCGCCGCCGCCGGGCTCTACGCGCTCTCGCGCCGCGGACGCGGGCGCTGGTGGCTGTGGGGGCTCGCGCTGGTGGGCGCACCCCTCGTCGAGAACGCGTGGAAGGCTCTGGTGGCCCGGCCGCGGCCCGAGGGCACCGCCTACGGCTTCCCCAGCGGACATGCCACCGCGGCGGCGGTGTTCGTCGTCGTCGCCCTCTATCTTTCCACGCGGACCCGCCTCCGTGCGGGCAGGCTCATGGGCCTGGCCGCGCTCGTACTCGTGCTTGGCGTGGGCGTGGGCGCGGCGCGGATCGCGCTGGGCGCGCACTGGGGCTCCGACGTCCTGGGCGGTTGGCTCCTCGGCGCGGCGTGCGGGGGCGCCGCCGCGTGGTGGGACTCGGCGCACGCGGGCGCGGCGCGCGACCACGGCGCGCGCGCCGCCGCGGCGGTGGACTAGCATGCGACCGCTGGTGGAAATCGACGATCTCTCGTTCGCACACGGCGAGGTGTCCGTGCTGGAGGGCCTCAACTTCACCGTGGAAGCGGGCGACTTCCTTGGCATCATCGGGCCCAACGGCTCCGGCAAGACCACCCTGCTCCGGCTCATCCTCGGGCTTCTCTCGCCCACACGCGGTGCGGTGCGTCTCTTCGGCCGCCCGCCCGCGCAGCTGAAGGAGTGGGGGCGGCTCGGCTACGTGCCGCAGAAGGCCACCTTCGATCCGTCGCTGCCCGCCACCGTGCATGAGGTGGTGGCGAGCGGGCTCGTGGCGAACCTGAGGTTCGGGCGCGGCGCCGGCGCCGCCGGTCGCGCGCGCGTACACGACGTGCTGGCCCAGGTCGGGATGGAAGCGCATGCTGCGCGGCGCATCGGGGCGCTCTCGGTGGGGCAGCAGCAGCGCGTGCTCATCGCGCGCGCCCTCGTGACCGAGCCGGACCTGCTCATCCTGGACGAGCCGACCGGCGGCGTGGACCCGGAGGCACAGACGAGCTTCTACGCGCTCCTGCACCATCTACACCGCGAGCGCGAGGTGACGTTGATCCTCGTGAGCCATGACATCGGGGTGGTGGCCAAGGAGGTCACGCGGTTGGCCTGCCTGAACCGGCGCCTGATCTTCCACGGGCGCCCCGGCGACTTCCTGGGGGACGCCGCGCTGGCCGCGCTCTATGGCCCCGCCGTGCGCCCGGTCTCCCACGAGCACTGACGGGGGCGCCATGCCCGAGTTCCTCGCCTTCGACTTCATGCAGCGAGCCTTCGCGGCCGGCGCCATGACCGCGATCATCTGTCCCGCCATCGGCGTGTTCCTGGTGCCGCGCCGCCTCTCGCTGATCGCCGATACGCTGGCCCACGTGGCGCTGGCCGGCGTGGCCTTGGGCCTGCTCGTCGGCGTGTCGCCGCTGCTCGGCGCCCTCGTGGTCACGGTGGTGGGCGCGCTGGGCATCGAGCGCCTCCGCGCCCGCGGCGCCCTCGCGGGCGACGCCTCGCTTGCGGTGTTCCTCTCGGGCGGCTTCGCGCTCGCGGTGGTGCTGATCAGCCTGGCCCGCGGCTTCAACGCCGATCTCTTCGCGGTGCTGTTCGGCAGCATCCTCACCGTGAGCCCCGCGGACATCTGGCTGATCGTTGCGCTCGCCGCCCTCGTGGGCCTCGCCATAGGCGCCTTCTACCAGCAGCTCTTCGCCGTCACCATGAACGAGGACCTCGCGCGCACCAGCGGTGTCCCCGTCGCCGCCTTGAACCTCATGCTCACGCTCCTGACCGCGCTCACCACCGTGGTGGCGATGCGCATGGTCGGCGTACTCCTGGTGAGCGCCATGATCGTGATCCCCACTCTGACCGGCTTCGCCCTGGGCCGGAGCTTCCGGCAGGCCATGGCCATCGGCATCGTGATGGCGCTGGTCTCGGTGGCCTCGGGCCTCATCGCCGCCTACTATCTGCGCCTCGCCGCCGGGGGCGCCATCGTGCTGACCGCGCTGCTGATCTTCGCCGCGGCCTCGCTCGCCCGCCGATCGATGCTGCGGGCGCCCCAGGCCGCCGCGCTCGGGCTCGCCGCCGCCCTCGCGCTGGCCGCGCCCGCCGCCGACGCACAGGACCCCGCCTGCAAGCGCTTTCGCGAGGCGTTCGCGAGCATGCCGACGCAGATGGTCACGCTCGAGGCGGGCGGGCGCAGCATCGCCGCCCGCGTGCGCGTCGCGGCGACCGCCGAGCAGCAGGCGGCGGGCTTTCAGTGTGCGACGCCCCAGGAGATCGAGCGGAACTTGATCCTGTTCGACTTCGGGCGCGAGATCTCCACCCAGTTCCACATGCAGAACGTGCCCGCCCCCCTCGACATCGCCTTCGCCAAGGCGGACGGCCGCATCTTCGCCGTGCTCCGCATGGCCCCGAGCCCGACCACCCTCTACGGGCCCATGGGCGAGTTCCGCTATGCGCTCGAGGCGCGCAAGGGCTTCTTCGAGAGCCAGGGCGTGCGCCAGGGCGAGGCCCGGCTGGTCGTCCCGCGCTGAGCGTCGTGCACCAGCACGCCCACCGACCCGCGCTCGGCGCGCACTCGCACGGCTCCCGGCACAAGGGGCGGCTCTGGGCCGCCCTCGCCCTCGTGGGGACCTTCCTGCTGGTCGAGCTCGGCATCGCCATCTGGACGGGCAGCGTGTCGCTGCTCGCCGACGCCGTGCACATGCTGGTGGACGCGGGGGGCATCCTCCTGAGCCTGGGCGCGATCTGGTTCGCGGAGCGCCCAGCGACCGCCAAGAAGACCTACGGCTACTACCGGGTGGAGATTCTCGCCGCGCTGATCAACAGCGTGGTGCTCTGCGTGGTCGCGCTCGGCATCCTCTGGCACGCCTGGCATCGGCTCTGGGCCCCGCCCGACGTGCCCGCGCTACCGCTCATCATCACCGCCGCGGTGGGGCTGGTGGTGAACCTCGTCACCATGGCGCTGCTCCACGAGGGCGCGTCGGAGAGTCTCAACGTGCGCGCGGCCTATCTCGAGGTCTGGGGTGACGCCATGTCCTCGGGGGCCGTGCTCCTGGCGGGCGCGGTGATCGCCTTCACGGGCTGGCACGCGGCCGACCCCCTCGCCGGGGCGGCGATCGGCCTCCTCATCTTGCCCCGCACCTTCGCGCTGGTCTCTCATGCCGTGAATGTGCTGCTCGAGGCAGTGCCGCCGCATCTCGACCTCGCCGAGATCGAGACCGCCATGGTCGGGGTGGCGGGAGTCCGGCGAGTGCACGACCTCCACGTGTGGACGCTCACGTCCGGGCGCGAGGCGATGAGCGCGCACGTGACGGTGGAGCCCGGCACCGGCGGCGACCGCCTCCTCCACGATCTCCACGTGCTGCTGCACGCCCGCTTCGGCATCGACCACACGACCATTCAGGTGGAGTCGGACGTCGGGCTCGTGCAGATCACCTCGCCGTCCACCCGCGCGCCGGAGGCCTGAGGGCGCGGTTTAGGTCCCCACCTTCTCCCCCGAGGGGAGGGGGCAGGGTAAAGGCTCCGCGCTAGTACGAGCGGGGCAGGCCGAGCACGTGCTCGGAGAGGTAGTTCAGCGCCATCTGCTGCGACACGGGGGCGATCTTGTAGAGCCGCACCTCGCGCCAGAGGCGCTCGACGTAGAATTCTCGCGCGTAGCCGAAGCCCCCGAAGGTCTGGAGCGCGGCGTCGCAGGCGTTGAAGCCGGCCTCCGCCGCGAGCATCTTGGCGGAGTTCGCCTCCTTGCCGCATGGCCGCCCGGTGTCGAAGAGCCACGCCGCCTTGAGGCACAGGAGCTCGGCCGCCTCGAGCTGGGCGGCGGCATGCGCCAGCGGATGCGCGATGGCCTGGTTCTTCCCGATGGGCCGGTCGAAGACCACGCGCTCCTTGGCGTACTGCACGGCGCGGTCGAGGGCGGCGCGCCCGATGCCCACCGCCTCGATGCCCACCACGATGCGCTCGGGGTTCAGCGAGTCGAGGAGGTGATAGAAGCCGTCCCCCACCGTGCCGATCACGTCGGCATCGGGAATCTCCAGGTTCTCGATCACGATCTCGTTCGAGTCGACCGCGGCGCGCCCGAGCTTGTGGATGAGCCGGACGTTGATGGCGCCGCGGTCGAAGTCGGTGAAGAAGAGCGTGAGGCCCTTGAGCGGCTTCGCTGGATCGCGCTCGCTCGTGCGCGCGAGGAGGAGGAACTTGGTCGCGTGCTGGGCGTTGGTGGTCCACACCTTGCGCCCGTTCACGATCCACTTGTCGCCCTGCTTCACCGCGCGCGTCTGGATGCGGGAGGTGTCGGTGCCGGCGTTGGGCTCGGTGACGCCGAAGGCGAGGATGGTCTCGCCGGTGCAAATGCCCGGCAGATGCCGCCCCTTCTGCTCCTCGGTGCCGAACTTGATCACGGGCGTGGGCGGGAACACATAGAAGTGGATGGGCGAGGCCCCGGAGGTGCCCGCGCCGGACGCGCAGATCTCGTGGAGCATGATCGCCGCCTCGGTGACGCCGAGCCCGACCCCGCCGTAGGCCTCGGGCACCATGAGGCCGAGCCAGCCCGCGTCCGCGAAGGCCTTGATGAACTCGTAGGGGTACTCCGCCTTCTCGTCCTTCTCGAGCCAGTAGTCCAGCGAGAAGCCCCGCGCGAGCGCGGCCACCTCCTTGCGGATCATCTCCTGCGCTTCGGTGAGGGCGAAGTCCATGGGGGAATCCTCCGCCCCGATCGTACCCCAGGACGGCCGGCGACGGCGAGGCTTGCCCGACCCGGGCCCGTCCGGTATCCTCGGACCGTGGAAACCACTCCGGCCATCCAGGACTATCTCGGCGCGATCTACGACCTGGCCGGCAGCGAGAAGCCCGTGATCGGCGCCCGCCTCGCTCGCTACATGCATCTGTCGGCACCCTCC
>Ga0075423_10001568_pt1 | contig 20232 bp, 17 predicted proteins | sample SoiMethybrSBSTD2_FD_80114 | JGI IMG/M metagenome (GOLD analysis project Ga0075423, IMG submission 80114) | Bulk soil microbial communities from a Populus tree surrounding site in Tennessee, USA - Soil MetaG P. TD hybrid SBSTD2 | ecosystem: Environmental > Terrestrial > Soil > Tree plantation...
CCAGCTCCACGAAGGGGCGCTGCTCGGCGAAGAACGCCGGCTTCTGCGCCCCGACGATCACGTAGTCGAAGTAGTTCCTCCACGACGGGTACTCCGGCAGCCGCTCGTCGAGAACGAACGACATCACCGCGTCGGTGTAGTCCCACAGCGAGTTGGTCAGGATGAAGAGCCGCTTGCCGCCGCTGCGCAGCTTGTGCAGCGCCGCGGGCAGCTCGGGATCGAAGTGGATGTAGCGCGCGAGGTCCTTGCGCACCTCGCTCTTGAGCGATCCGTCGCGGTGTACCTCGTCGATGCTCTCGCGGGTGTCGTCGTAGAGCTTGTGGTAGTCGACCGGCTGGTTGCGTGCCTCGAACGCCTCGATGATCTCGGCGTAGAGGCACGCCTCGGGCAGGCTGAAGAGCGTGTCGATCCAGGCGAACCGCGGCAGCGAGAGGCGGATCTTCTCGTTCTTCTGGTAGAGGGCGCGGCGCTCGTCGAGCTTCAGCTCGCGCCGGCCGTGGTAGCAGCGGCCGACGTGGTTGTGCCGGTCCATCTTGAAGATGTTGCCGAAGTCCTTGTCGACGACCAGACCGCGGATGACGAACTCGTGGTCGTACTTGAGCCCGGTCAGGTACGCCGGATAGCCCTTCTTGGCCACCATCCGCTCGAGCGTCATGCGGAAGGCCAGCTCCTCGATCTGCCGCATGGAGTACACGGCGAGCGTGTAGTCCATGTCGAACCCGACCAGGGAGATCTCCTCCATCTTGAGCGCGCGGTTCGTATAGACCTGCCGGGAGTGCGGCAGCTCGAGCCCCTGGTGCTCGGGCTCCTTCAGGAGACGCTGGATCTCCGGGTCGCGCAGCACGTCTTCGGCGTGCGCTCGGGCGTCCCTCTCGGCCAGGTCGTTGCGAGGCAGAGCCATGGTGCGGAACCTCGATCTTCGCTGCCTCGAGGGGTCGACGCAAGGAAGAAGGCCGCCCGGCCGCGCACAACTACCTACCGGGTGGGCTTGACCCGCGCGGGCTCGCGCACCGCAACAAAACCGGATCCCGCCGGCCGGGGTGGTGGCGGCGGGATCCGGCACTAGCCCGCTCCCGCACCGCGAGGTGCGGGTTTGCGGCTATTGCACGCGGTCAGTGGTGGCCCGACCCGTCGTCGCTGCCGCCGTCGCCACCGCCGCCGGGGCCGGAATGGCCGCCATCATCGCCGCCGCCGCCCGGACCGGAGTTGCCGCCGTCGCGATCGTCGCCGCGGTCGTCGTCCTGATCGTGGTTCTCGTGGCCCAGCCCGTCGTCGTCCTGGAAGGCGTTGATGGAGTTGCGCAGGTTGTCCTCGATGGCCGGCCGGTTCTCCTCCTTGCGCGGATCGAGGCGGGCACCGTCCTTGAGGAACCACTTGCTGGTGTCGACGTCGAAGGTGACGTTCGAGGATTTGTCGGTCACGACGAAGCGCCCTTCGAATTCCTGCTCCGCCTCGATGGCGGTGACGAAGGTGAACTTCTCGCCGTCGATGGTGCCTTCGATGATCGCCGAGGCGTGCTGCTTGACCAGATCGTCGGCGCCGACCGCGGTGGTGTCGCGGTCGAGGTGATGGATCTCGAACTCGATCTTGTCGTACGTGCCTGCCGGCACGGTTGCGTCGAAGACGCGGTGGACCTTGCCGTCCAGGTCGTCCGCGGAGAGGTCGATCACGACAGGGCCGACGGCGATCTCCGCGCGGCGGTCGCCGTCGCGGCTGCGCAGCTCGATCTTCTCCAGGGCGATGCGGACGCGGGTCAGCGCGATCCCGGAGGCCGGCGCCGCGGGCTGGCCGACGGCCGCGCCGTCGCGCGCGCTGACCGAGAGGGTTGAGGTTGCGCCTCCGCTGCAAGCGGCGAGCAGCACGGCGGCGAGGAACAGACTGCGACGCATGGAAACCTCCGAGTGGGGTAGATCGGTCACGCCTACCCACCCCAGACCCCCGCACCACGGGACATCTTTGTTCAGGCGATCGGGCGCGCGTCTGGGTCACGAAAAAGCGCGGCATACGTAAGTTGTCCGATGCGAACGCATCCGTCGCGTTCGCCAACTCGTCTCAAGACGGGCCGCAGCGCGTCAAACCACGTCAGCAAGTCCGCAGGGTTGTTTGGCTCGACGGCGAGCATGACACGACCCGCGTCAGTCGATCGGGCGGGGAGCCAGCACGCTCGTCACCAAGGGGGCGGCGACCTGGCCCGTGTCGTTGCGGCCCCAGCAATACAAGGCGCCGTCGGTGGTCTGCGCGCACGTATGAGACGAACCGACGGCGAGCTGCTGGACTCCGGCGAGCGGGACTTCGATCGTCGGCTTCAGCTGCGGAAGCAGTGACCCGATGCCGAGCTGTCCGAAGGTGTTCGATCCCCAGCATAGCGGGATGCCGGACTCCAGCGCGCAGGTATGGAGAGCGCCTGCGCCCACAGCGGTGGGGTTTCCGCCGACGTTCGTGAACTGGGTGGGGGACGTGCTTCCGTTTCCGACCTGACCGGCAGAGTTGGCGCCCCAGCACCAGAACCCGGACCCGATTGCGCACGCATGTCCAGACCCTGCGGCCGTCATCGAGGTACCCGAAACGCTCTTGTTCTCGATCGGGGTAGCCGTCGTACTGAGCGGCGTGCCGATAATCTGGCCGGAGGCGTTCGATCCCCAGCACCACAGCTTTCCAGCATTCGCCGCGCAGTTGAAGGCGCCGCCGGCGCTGAGCGAGGTGGCGCCCGCGGTGTTCGGGACCGCGGGTTGCGGGCCAGCCGGCGGCGACGTCGTTCCGTTGCCCAGCTGGCCCGAATCGTTCGCGCCCCAGCACACGGCGCCGCTGTCGGTGAGCGCGCAGCTGTGGTGATCGCCGAGCCCCAGCGCGTGTGCGCCGGAAACTCCGAAAACCTTCGCGGGGCCGTTGCCCGTTGTGACACCCAGCTGGATCGACTCGTTTGCACCCCAGCACATGACTTCGCCGGTGCCCGCCAGGATCGCGCAGGCGTGGGCGAGACCGACGGCGACCGAGCTGGCAGCGGGCACACCGGGGACCTTGACGGGCATTGCGGACCAGGGTGCTCCAGCCGGATCGACCGCGAGCTGGCCGGAGTCGTTGGAGCCCCAGCACTCGACGTTCGAGTCCACGACCGCGCACGTCGTGTTTCCGCCCGCGGCGATCGCGCTCGCCGGGCAGCAACCCTGCGATGCGCACGCGAAGAAGCCGGGGTTGCAGGTGAAGCCGCAGGTGCTTGCCTCGCACTTGCTCGTGGCGTGCTGCGGAGTCGCGCACGCAAAGCCGCAGGCTCCGCAGTTGTTCACGTCGCGGTCGAGGTTCACGCAGACGCCCGTGCCGCAGTCCTTCTGAGGCAGGTCGCCGCACTGCAGACCACCGCCGCTCGGTGGCAGGACGAACCCGTCGTGATCGACGAGGCCGGCGCCGCATGCGGCGGTCAGCAGCAGAGCAGGGAGGAGCTTGTTCATCGCCCCATCCCGAAGAGGACGACGAAGCCGAGCGAGCCTTGCGGCTTGAGCGTCGACTCGCCGTTCAGCTTGAAGAGCTGGGCTCCAAAGGAGCCGTCGAGGCCGAGCCGGAAGGGTCCGACGCGCGTCGTCACCGTCGCCGTCGGGCCCGCGAAGAGGTCGCCGCCGCTGCGGCTCGGGCCGCCGGTGATGTCCTGCCACGACCAGCCGTAGCCGACCTCGCCGCCCAGCTCGATCATGAACTTCTCGAACCAGACCGGGGTGAGCAGGCCCATCGTGCCGCCGATGCGCGAGAAGCCGTACTGCAGGCCCTGGTCGAACACCGAGCGCCGCGCGACGTCGACCCGCAGCCGCGCGACGACCTGGCCCAGCTCCTGCCGCACGCCGGCGCGCACCACCGGAGCGAACCCGAAGTGCGCGAGCGGATAGGTCGCGACGCCGCCGCCGAGAAACGCGAGCGTCGGCACCGGGCCGCCCTTGGCGCGCGCCATCTCGTAGCGGGTCGGCCGCAGCTGAGGCAGGTCGCGCACATCGCCGCGCATCAGGTCGAGCTGGGCGGTGGCGCGGCCGAGATCGGAGCGCCGCTCGACCGCGTAGTGTCCTGACGGCAGCGCCAGCATGATCGGCGCCGAGGAAGCCGGCACTTCGGCGATCAGCTCGCGCGGCCCTCGCAGGAAGTAGGTCGCGCCCTGGTCGGCGGGGATGCGCAGGCTGGACTCGCCTCGCCGCAAGTCCGCCAGCACCACGTCGCCCCGACCGGACATCTTGAAGTCGTAGGTCGGGTGCTGCGGACCCGCCTCGGTCCCCGCCGTGCCGGCGACGGTGCGCGAAGCGGTGTAGCGGAACGCCTCCGCCAGCGTGACCTGCCCGTCGCCGTCCATGTCGCCGGCGCCGCGCAGCGCGACGTCGAGGTGGTGCGTGAAGAAGCTGCCGCCGATGGCCTGCGACTCCTGCGCGGACTCGCCGACGGCGGTCGAAGCGAGGAAGGCCGTCCCCTGCACCGCGTCTTCGGGCAGAGGAAAATCGATGGTGGCGACCGGCGTCGCCCCTTTCACCTGCGTCAGCGTCCCGGCCTCGCACGCGTCGACGATGGCGACCTTCGCCTCCGCCGAGGATCCCGTCACCGCTTTGCGGAGCTCGTCGTAGCGGATGCGCTGGTCGCCCAGCTCGAGCCCCTGCGGGCCGGCGTGCCCGGAGAAGTAGACGACGAGCAGCGCGCGCTCGCCGGCCGCCCGGGCCGCGGCGATGCGAGCCTCCGTCGCCGCGAGCGCTTCGTGCACCGCCGACGGCGTCGCGCCCTGCAGCAGCACGATGCGCTCGGCGGAGAAATCGCCCAGCTCGCGCAAGGCGCCCGCGAAGCGCTCCGCGTCCTTCTCCGCGAACCAGAGCCGCGCCCGTCCCGTCGCGCCGTGGTTGTTGCCGATCACCACGGCGAAGCGCGCGGCGGCCCGCGCCGCACACGGCAGCGCGAGCGCGGCGCACGCGGCGAGGGCGGCGAACCGTTTCACGGCCGCTTTTCCACCAGCACGGAGGCCTGGCGCGTGCCCTTGGGCAGTCCGGGCAGGAACGGTCCTTTCCGGACGTCGTCCGCCCCGCGCACGGTCGCGCTCACACTTTTCGTCAGGTCTGCGTACGCGAGTGGGCCCGGGCTGCATACTGCATAGAACCGCTCGAGACCGGTCCGGCCATCCAGCCGGGCTCCGCCGGGCAGGGCGCCCTGCTTGGAAACGGGCTCGCCGCCGTCACCGCTGGTGGGGTAAATCCTCGAAATCTGGCCGGTTTCGTCGATGGACACGACCCAGAGGTTGCAGTTTCCGTGAGGTGCGACCGAGAAGCGCAGCGCCGCGGCCGGATCGATCACCTGGCCGTCGTGGACCATCTTTGCGCCTCCCGGCGCGCCGAGATACGCGATGAGGCTCATCCCGCCCTTTTCGCCGACGTATCCCTCGGGCGGCTGCGACGGCGGCCGCACCGCGAGGAAGATCGCCGCCGCCGCCGCCACCGGCGCGAGGCTGAGCAGCCACATCCAGGTCTTCTTCCTGCGGGCGCCCGGCGCGTACTTCTCCACGACGGCGTCGAGCGTCGCGGGCAGCACGAACTGACGGAAGATGTCGCCCTCGCGCTCCATCTGGGCGACGCGCGCGCGGCAGCGGTCGCATCCCTCGAGGTGGGGCGCGACCTTCGAACCGTCGCGGTCGAGCAAGTAGGCCTCGAGCGCGAGCTCGGATGGGTGCCGGGTCACGGCTCGCTCCTCGTCAGGTACTTGCGTGCGTTGCCCACGAACCTCTGCAGCTTGCGCGCGACGGTGCGACGCGAGATGCCCAGTGCCTGCGCGACCTCCTCGTGCTCCATGCCATCCACGAAGACCCCCACGGCGACGGCCTGCGTCTCGGCGTCGAAGCGCGACAACACCCGCTGGACCAGCTGCCGCTCGGGAACGTCGTCCGGCGTCTCCGGCGCGGCGATCTCGAGCTCGGGGAGCGCTTCCTCACCGCGCCGGCCTGCGTTGCGCCGCAGGTTCAGGCAGTGGTTGGTCGCCACCCGGTAGATCCAAGGGAGCGCGGTTTCCCGGCTCTCCAATTTGCGAGCGTCGCGCATGAGCTTCCCGAAGACCTCCTGGGTCGCGTCCCGGGCAAGCTCCTTGTCGCCGAGCAGCCGCAAGCACCGCCGGTAGATGGCGGGGCCGTACGTCTTGTAGAGCTCGGCGACCCTTTCCCGGGGGTCCAGAACCCGCGACCTCCTGCCTCATCGACACCGGCGCCGCGCGCGGCGTGCCAGGTTTTCGCAGAGTAGCAGGGAGGCTAGAGTGCGACGATGTCCGACAGATATCCGACCGCGCGGCCGGTTGCCGCACGCGGCGATGTCGCCTCACCGAGGCCTGCGTCTAGCTTGGACGCGCTAATTGCACGCCGGATCGAACGTCGCGGTGATCTGCGATCCGGGCGGCGGAACGGCGCTCTGCGGGAACACGATGCGGTTCGTGCCCACGTCGTAGCGGAAGTTCGTCGTCGCGGCGCCGTCCACGGTCACCGCGATCGCGGTGGGGTCGCGAGGAACCGCCGAGAGCGGAAAGCTCGTGAGAGGCAGCAAGAGCGTGCCGAGCGCGTCATCGAGCATCACGCCGAAGTTGTTCAGGTCGCAGATGTCGTAGAGCTTGCCGTTCATCTGCCGCGCGATCTCCATGTACCGCGTGCCGACCTGCTCGACGTTGTTGCACATGCGCAGCCCGACGATCCCCGCGAACGAGATCAGGTCGAGCGCGCCTTTCTTCACCTGCGAGAGCTTGCCGACCATCTCGGAGACGGGCGGCGGGTTCACCACGTCGTTGTCGTCGTCCGCGTCGCTCACCGCCAGGAGCGCGAGGCGCGCGTCGTCGCGCAGGAACCCGGCGTTGCCGTCCGCGGGCCAGGGAGTGCCGGGCGCCTTGGTCGAGCTGACGAGCGGCGGCGTGAGCGCGGCGAGCACTGGATCGAAGAACCTCTCGTCCCAGTGACAGAGGCCGACCTTGGTGTTGTCGAAGAGCGCCTGCTTCACGTCGGGCGTGGTCGGCGTCAGGACGCGCGGGCGCGACCCGTCGACCGGGAAGAAGCGGCCCCCCTCGCCGCCGTTCGCTCCGCCGGGGCACTGCGCCCATCCCGCCGTGTACGGCGTCATGCCCGTCGAGGTGACGGCGATGTGGAAGTCCGCGTTCGCCAGCGCGATCCGGTTCCAGAGGCGATCGAGGTTCGCCGCCAGCGCCTTCTGCTCGTCGTCCATCGAGCCCGAATTGTCGATGACGATCAGCATGTCGACCTTGGGCGTGGACTGGTCGAACTTGTCCGTGACCGTGTTGGGCGGGACGGCTCCGGCCGTCAGACCGACCTGGAACGGCTGCGCCTTGGTCGAGATCCACACCTGCAGCGAGGCCACGTCGTCGCCCAGCGTCGCGGCCGTGTAGCGCATCCCGATCGGCACCTGCGAGTTGGGCGGAACGGTGAACGGCAACGGCGGCATGCTGCTGATCCGGAAGTTCCCCGGCGTGACTTGCGCCGCGGTCACGGTGACGGGCTGGCTGCACTGGTTCGTCGCGTACGCGAAGTGCTCGGGCAGGCTGCAGCCCACCTGGGTGCCGCCGAAGTCGACCGCGCCCGGAGTGACGGAGAAGCAGCCGCCGTCGCCCGTCCCGCGCAGGTTCACCACCGGAGCCTGCAGTCCGGGATTGCTCATGTAGAACTCGACCTGGCCGCGGTAGTCGCCTTCCGCCTCTGGCGTGAACTCGACGCGGACCGACATGCGTCCACCGGGCGGGATGGTCCGGCCGAACGGAGCGACGAGCCCCGGCCAGTGGAATTCCGGGCCGCCCGAGACGATGTCCGGCTCGCCGAAGATGCAGTCCTCCGAGCCGGAGTTGATCAACTCGAACCCCTGCGTGGTCGGGTGGAAGATGGGCGAGAGGCCGAAGTCGACAGTCGTCGAGGGGAAGACGGTCACCTGGCACGGCTCGAGCTGCCGTCCCAGCGCGGTGACGGGCACCTCGAGGGTCGGCGTCACGCCGTCGTTCGACTCGATCAGAAGCGTCGCGTTCTCCTGGCGCGGCATTTGCGGCGTGAAGCGCACGATCAAGACGCCCTGGCTGCCGGGCTGACCGATCGTCCACGGCAAGGGCGGCGTGCTGAACGACCACACCGCCGGATCGCCCTTGAGCGTTACGCGGCGGATGACGAGCGGGTCCTTGCCGGTCGGATCGAGGCCGATGTTGGTGATGAACAGCTTCTTCGGCCGCGTGGTGCCGATGGAAGCCGCTTCGAGGTCGAGCGGGTTCGGCCGCGCGTCGATCACCGGGCCGTAGCCGGTGCCCACCAGGTCGAGGTCGCCAGGAGCTCCCTCGGAGGCGAGGATGCTCGCGTGACGCTCCTGAGGGCCCAGCCGGGTCGGCGCGAAGCGCGCGGTTCCCGAGATCGTCTGCCCCGGCGCGAGCGTGAGCGGGAACGCCGGGTTCCCGGAGAGCTGCACCGAGTAGTCGCCGGCGGGCAGCGCGATGCCGGTCACCACCAACGGTCGCTTGCTGGTGTTGCGCGCGGTGAAAGGCGCCTCCTTGGAGCTGCCGAGGCGCACCAGGCCGAAATCGATCCGCGGAGGCTGTACGTCGAGAAGGCTCACCACGCCGTTTCCGGAGAGCACGAAGGGCAGCGCGCTGCAGGTCGGGCAGGGCGTCAGCTGCATCGTGGCCTGCGCGGCGCCCAGGCGGGACGGCGTGAAGTCGACCTGGACGGTGACGGACTCCTCGGCGCCGAGCGAGATGGCGCCCTCGCGGGAGGCGTGGAACATGGCCGCGTCCGCGCCGCCGGGCGGCTGGATGCGCACGTCGGTGCGCGCGTGCCCGTCGTTGTTCGTCAGGTTGAACGTCAGCGAGGCGGTCTTGCCGATGACGACGTCGCCGAAGTCGAGCGACTGCGCCGACAGCTGCGCGAGGCCGCGCACGGCGTGGCCGCGGACGTCCACGTCCTGGGTGGTGGTGCTGACCGGCGTGCCGAGCTGGAACCGGTTGGCGCGCATGCCGAGCGCGGTGGGATGGAAGCGGACGCGGATCTGGACGGCTTCGCCGGGCCGGAGCGAAAGCGGGAGCCCGTCGACGTCGAAGTCGGGCGTCTGCGCGGCGCCCGGGAGCGTCTCGACCGTGGTGGTGCGGACGCCGTCGTTGCGGACGACGACCTCGCCGCGCTCTTCGCGGCCGAGCGCGACGTCGCCGAAATCATACGAACCGGGGTCGACGATGATCGCGTCGGCGACCCCCTTGACCTGCTGCTTTCCCCCGTCTCCGCAGCCCGCCGCCGCCCAGAGAACGACGCACACCACCGCCCCGCGCCGGCCCATGCCCACCTCCCGACCGGGACGGCGCACTACACGCCGCGTGCCAAGCGGGCGAGGAAGCGTGCCTTCCGCCGCGGCTGGACGACGCCGCGCGGCGCTTGCGGGAAACCCTTACTTCCCCGTGTAGACGAACGCGCCCGAATCCGTTGCGAAGACGACACCTCGGGAACCCGGACGGGGGTCGAGGGAGATCTGGTTCACGCTCGGGCCGGGCACGACACCTCGGTAGGAAATCCATTGCCCAGTCCTGCCCACGAGCCGGAACGCGCCCTGCGGCCCGCCCGCCCACACGCTTCCGTCCGGATCGGCGGCGATGGTCCACACATTGTCGGACGCGTCGGTCCAGGCAGGGACGCGGTCGCCGCGGCGGTGCGACCAGTACTCGAGGTCGCTCCACGACTTCGCCGCCGAGAAGGAGCCCTTCATCGGGATGCGCGCGATCCCGTTCATGTAGGAGGCGACCCACAGATCGCCCCAGGCGTCGAAGGCGAGGCCGGTGATGAAGTCGCGCCCGCCCCACTCGCGGTGCTGCGAGTCGTTGCTGCGGTTGACCCACAGGCGGAGCCCGTCGGATTGCGGGACGTCGACGTCGTTGTCGACGCGGCCGTACAGATCGCCGCCCGGCTTGTCCATGTACGCGAGGCGCTCGGCGGCGAAGTCCGCGCCCATCCACACGTTGCCGTCGGGCGCGATGGCGATGCCCTTGTGGTCGCCCGTCATCAGCGAGCACTCCGGGTACATGAATGCGGGGCACCAGTTCCACGCGGCGTGGGCGTGCTCGTCCATCGCCTGGATGGCCTGCCTGAACATGCCGATGCCGTGGTTTCCGCCGAAGAAGACGTCGCCGGGGATGCCGCGGGGCCCGTGGTTGTAGAGGATGGTCCAGATGCTGCGCACCTTCCAGCGGCCCTTCGGCTCCGCGGCGAGGATCCCGGGGCCGGTCCAGAAGACGAGGTGATCGCGCAGCGCGATTCCGCCGGGGACCGCCGAGATGCGGTCGGCGCCGCCGCTGGTGCGGATCGTCTCGGAGACGATGGAGGGATCGTCCTCTTCGTCGCCGTTGCGGAACAGGCCGCGATAGCCGATCCACGCCTCGCCGGGGGCTCCGCCGGCGACGCTGAGCAGGCCGTCGTTGGCGTGCCCGTTCCCCAGCACTCCGCCGGAAGGGTGGTTCGAGAACTTCTCCCAATTCTTCGCGCCGGCACGCCAGAGCCAGACCGCGTCGCTCGACACGCCCCACAGGTTGCCGCCCTCGTCCATGGAGGCGCCCACCAACCCCGGGCCGGGGAATCGCTGTACGTCCGAGGAGCTCGGCTCCGTCAGCGTCGGCGGCGTGATCGGGGTGGTGCCTCCGCCCGTGCCACTGCCGCCGTCCGCGCCGGCGTCCGCGCCACCAGACCCGCCGCTGCCGGCGTCGCTGCTGCCGCCCTGGGAACCTCCGCCGGTGCCGCCTTCGCTGCCGCCGCCTCCGCTGCCGCCGGTTGAACCACCCGTTCCCCCGTCCGGCGGCGTGACAGGTTGACCGCCGCCGCACCTCGACAGTGCGACCGCCGCCGCCAGCGCCGCCGCGGCGGCCACGATCCCGATCCGCGTCCGCATGCCCCCTCCCCCGCCCAGAGGGGGCTTTCGCACTCCTCGTGCCAGCAGGGATCGCGCAGGAATTCCGCTTCCGGGTTACAACCGTTCCGTGCCGGAGGACCTGGAGTCACCCACCTGGGTCGAGGTCGACGCAGACCCGGTGCACGTCCGCCGCGAGAGGGAAAAAGGGAGGCAGCTCCGGGCGAGCGCCTGGTGGCGCCGCCGCCTGCAGCGCGGTTTCTGCGCGTACTGCGGAGGCACGTTTACTGCGCGCGAGCTGACGATGGACCACGTCGTCCCGGTGGCGCGAGGAGGGCGAAGCGTGAAGGGCAACGTGGTCGCCAGTTGCAAGCCCTGCAACGCGCGGAAGAAGCTCCTCACCCCCGCGGAGCAGATGCTGCTCGCCCGGGAAGCGGCCGGGCGGGCAGGCGACGACGGAGAGTAGATGCGACTCGAGCCGCGCGACTTCCCAGTGCAGGAGCACGCGCTCCCGAACGGTCTGAGCGTGCGGCTGCTGCCGGATCGCGGCCTGCCGATCGCGACGCTCTACAGCTTCTTCCGCGTCGGTTCGCGCAACGAGCGCCCGGGCATCACCGGGATCAGCCACCTCTTCGAGCACATGATGTTCAACGGCTCGAAGAAGTACGGGCCCAAGGAGTTCGACCGGCGCCTCGAGTCGGCCGGCGGGACGAGCAACGCGTACACCTCGACGGAAGTCACCGCGTATTACGAGGACTTCGCGGCCGAGGCGCTCCCGCTCGTGCTCGATCTCGAGTCGGACCGGATGGCCTCGCTCACCATCGACGACGATTCGCTGCAGCGCGAGCGCGAGGTGGTCAAGGAGGAGCGGCGGTTCCGCACCGACAACGACCTCGACGGGATGATGGACGAGGCGCTCTCGGCTCTCGCCTTCCAGGCGCATCCGTACCGCTGGCCGGTGGTGGGGTGGATGACCGACCTGAACCGCATCACGCGCGAGGATTGCGAGCGCTACTTCCGCACCTACTACGCGCCGAACAATTGCACGCTGTTGCTGGTCGGAGACTTCGATCCGCAAGATGCGCTGAAGCGGATCGAGAAGCTCTACGGACCGATCCGGCGCGGCGATCCGCTGCCGCCCGTTCCCGACGGCGAGCCGCCGCAGAAGGGCGAGCGGCGCGCGATCATCCAGTACCCGGCACAGGCGCCGGCGCTGCTCGCCGGATTCCGCACCCCGCACGGGCGCCAACCCGACTCGCTGGTGCTGGACCTGATCGAGGCGGCGCTGAGCTACGGCGAAGGAGCGCGCCTCAAGCGCGCGCTCGTCTACGAGCAGGAGCTCTGCGTCGACGCGAACGTGTACTTCGGCTGGCGCATGGACCCGGGGCTCTTCCAGATCTCGCTCAAGCTCAACCCGGGCGTGAGCCCGTCCCGGGCGGAGTCGGCCCTGTGGTCCGAGCTGGCGCGCATCGCCGACGAGGCGGTCGGCGAAGCGGAGCTTCAGCGGGCGAAGAACTTCGTCCGCTCCGGGCTCCTGCGCGCGCTGCAAACGGGGAACGGGCGCGCGCATACGCTGGGCCAGATGGAGGTGATGCTCGGTACCTGGCGGGCGTTCCTCGATCTCCCCGATCGGTACCAGGCGATCACGGCGGCGGACGTGCAGCGGGTCGCGCGCGCGACGTTCGCGCCGTATCGCCGCAACCTGGTGACGCTGGTGCCCGGCGAGCTGCCGGAGGAGGCCGCAGCGTGATCCGCGACGTGGCGCTGCCGCCGCTGCAGATCGCGCAGGAGCCGTCCGGACTCATCTTGCTCGCCATCCAGAGGCGCGCCGTGCCGCTGTTCCACGCGCGCCTCACCGTGCCGGCGGGCGCCTCGGAGGATCCGCGGGGCAAGGCAGGCCTGGCGCAGTTCACCGCCGATCTGTTGCGCCGCGGGACGATGCGGCGCGACGCGCGCGGCGTCGACGAGCTGATCGAGAGCATGGGGACGGGTCTCGGCATCGAGGTGTCGCTCGACGAGGCGGCCCTGACGCTCACCGTGCCCGACGACTTGTCCCAGCGCGCGCTCGACGCGCTGCTCGAGGTCGCGCTCGAGCCCTCCTTCCCGGAGGAGGAGGTGGCGTCGGCGCGGCGGCGCACGCTGGCGTCGCTGCAGAGCGATCTCGACGAGCCCGGCAGCGTCGCGGCGCGCGCGGTCGTCACCCTGGGGTACGGCGCGCACCACCCGTACGGCCACCCGGCGCACGGGTTCAAGCGCGACGTGGAGACGTTCCAGCGCGAGGACGCGCTCGGGTTCCACGCCAGCCGCTTCAATGCGCGCGGCGCGGTCCTGGCGCTGGTCGGCACTGCTCCTCCGGAGCAGCTGCTCCAGTTCGGCCGCGAACGCATCGCGCAGGTCCGCTGGCCCTCGGAAGCGAGGCGCGCCGCGCTCGATTTCGCCGCGCTTCCGCGCGAGGGGCTGCGCGCGCTCGTCTGGCACAAGCCTGACTCGACGCAAGCGCAGGTGCGCATCGTCGCGACCGGGATTCCCCGCCGCTCCCCGCTGTACATGCCCGCGGTGGTGCAGAACACCGCGCTCGGCGGCGGCTTCACCTCGCTCCTGGTCGACGCCATCCGCGTCGACCGCGGCTTGTCGTACAGCGTCTCGACACGCCTGGCGATGGCGCGCCACGCGGGCCTGTCGGTCTTCTCGTCGTTCACGAAGAACGAGACGCTCCGCGAGCTCGTCGACGTCGCGATGGCGAAGATGCGCGACTACGGCCGCACCGGCCCATCGAAGGAAGCGCTGGAGAAGGCGCGCTCCTATCTCGCGGGCCTCTTCCCGCTGGGGCTCGAGAGCAACGAAGCGCTGGCCGAGCAGGTCGCGGACGCCATCCTCGACGGGCTCGGCGTCGAGCACCTCGCCACCTACCGCAGCCGCCTCGGCGCCGTCACCGCCGCTCAGGCGCGCGATGCGGCGGCACAGCTTTCCCCGATCCGCGACGGCGCCCAGATCCTCGTCGTCGGCGACGGCGAATCAGGCCGCAAGGCGCTCACCGATCTCTGCCCGGTGGACGTCCGCCCCATCGAAGAGCTCGCGTAGCGATCAGTTCAGCGGCTGCGTGAACGACAAGCCGAAGACGGCGTCGGGCGCGTTGCTGCTCCAGGCCCATTTCAAGGTGCTGTGGGGGTTGGGGCCGGGTGTGAAGTCTTCGCTGAAGAAGACGGTGAACCGGCCGCGGCGGACCGCGAAGGTGGCCTGGTTGTGGACGCGGAAGTCGGCGAAGGCGCCGGACGAGAGGAGGCCGTCGTCGCCGTTGGCGGCCTCGCGATTCCAGCCGGCGGGGAAGAGCGGCGAGAGCGCGCGGTCTTCGACGAAGAAGGTGGTGGCACCCCACGAGGCCGCTATCGAGACTTCCGCGGTGAAGTGCCACGTCTTCGGTTGCAGCGCACAGGTACACGACAGCTCGGAGAAGGCGGTCGTCGCGAGCAGACCGTGCACGGTCAGCCAGCTCAGCGGCTCCACCGTGGCGAGCAGGCCCGCTCCGGCGTCGAAGCCGCCGGACCCACCTGCCTGGCCCAGCGATCCGATGGGGAGCTTCACGTCGAGCCGCGCGGCGACGCCCCAGTTGGGTGCTTCCGCGAGCGTCACCTGGTTGCGCAGCACGAGGTCGCCGAGCGCGACGGCCGAGCCGCCGTTGAGCGCGAATGCGGTGCCGCCGTCGTCGCGGAACGAGAGGTGCAGCTCGTTTCGCGGATAGTCCGCGCGCCGGAAGTTGAAGGCGCCGCTGAACGAATGCCAGCCCTCGATGGCATGGTCGGTGTACCCGCCCCAGTGGAGCGTCACGCGCCCTTCCACGGTGGTGGAGACGCGCTCGAAACCGGGGCCCAGCACGCGCGACCAGGGAAAGCGGAGGCGTACCGCGAGCGAATCGGCTTGCTCGTCGAGCTCCTGCGGCGCCGTGTGGATGCCGGCGTGCAGGACCATTGGCTCGTTCCAGGTGTTGGCCACCGTGTAGCGGAGGTCGAGCTCGGGCGCAGGCAGGGTGCGCGCGTCGGCGGACGTCACGTCGAGGAACAGCTCGCGCAGCGGACCCTGCGTGCGGACGCCCAGAGGCGCGCGCGATTGCGCCCGGGCGGCAGCGGAAGCGAGGAGCAAGACGAGGAGTGCGCGGCGCAAGCTGCGGCAGCGTACCCGAGACCCCGGCCTGTGCGCAGACTTTCAGGCGCGCAGCAGCAGCTGCGTGGGACGGGGTAGGAACCCGCGCACCATCCCGCGGATGGCGTCGAAGAGGGGCGGGCGTTTCCGGCCGGGCACCAGCAGGCCGCGTGAGCCGCTGCCGGCGGCGATGCGGGCCGGGATGCCCGCGACGGTTGCTCCGTCCGGCACGTCGGTCTCTACCACGGCGTTCGGTCCGATCGCGGCGTCGTTGCCGACGCGGATGGGCCCGATCAGCCTGGCGCCGGGGCCGATCTGCACGCGATCGCCGATCCACGGTGCGCCGCTGGACGACGACGCGATGGTCACGCCCTCTCCCAGATCGCAGTCGCGGCCGATGTACGTCTCCGGCGCAACGCGGATGCCGCCGACGCGCCCCAGGCGCAGCCCACCGCCGACCTCCGCGGAGGCGGGGAGCGCGACGCCCGCGAGGGTGCCGGCGAGCAACTCGAACGGCTTGTGCGCGCACCGGGCAGGAAGCCTGAGCAGACGCGGCAAGCGCCGCATGGCCCGACCGAGGCGATACGTCAGCACGACCCACGTTCCCGGGTCGGCGAGGACTTCGGCGGGCCGCGCGCCCGCCCGCGAGAGACGGTCGAGATCCCGCCACAGATGGTCGATGAGCTCCACGATCCCTCCCCCGTTGAAAAGTGGACCGCCTGGCCCGCTGCGCCAAGTGCACGGCCGGCCTGGCAGGCGCCCGCCGAGGGCGCGCGGAATGGACGCGCGCGCACGCCGGTGGGACGTTCTCTAGCGTGCGCCTGCTCTACCGGGACGAGGTCGTACTTGCCGCTGACAAGCCAGCGGGCGTCCTGACGGTACCGGGGCGCGGCGAAGAGCAGGGTGAAGCGCTGTCGGCCCAGGTCCGCGCGATCGCGCCGGAGGCGATCCCGGTCCACCGCCTCGACCGCGATACGAGCGGCGTCGTCCTCTTCGCGCTCACCCGCGAGGCGCACCGGACCCTGAACGCAGCCTTCGAATCGCGGCGCGCGGAGAAGACCTATCTGGCGCTCGTGCGTGGCGACCTGGCCGGGCCAGCGCGCTGCGAGCTGCCGCTCGTGCACGGCAGGCGTGGCACCGTCCGCGCCGCGCAGCAGGGCGAGGGCCGCGCGCGAACGGCGCGGACCGACGTCGAGCCACTCGACCGCTTCGGCGGCGCAACGTGGTGCGCGTGCCGGCCGCTCACCGGCCGGACGCACCAGATCCGGGTGCACCTGGCCGCCCTCGGTCATCCGCTGCTCGTCGACCCTCGGTACGGCGACGAGCGAACCGTGCTCCGCCGCGACCTGCACGCTGGAGCAGCCGAGCCGGACGGGATTGCGCTGCAGCGCACTCCCCTGCACGCGGCGGCAGTGCGAGTGCCGCACCCGAGCGGCCGCGGCTTCCTGCACGTCGAGGCGCCGCTGCCGGACGATCTCGCGGGCGCGCTCGATCTGCTGCGTGCGGCACGGCGGGAGGGCGGAATCAACCCTTCCCGTGCACCAGGGTCTTCACGTCGGCCTTGAACGCGACGCTGATCTTGTCGCCGCGCACTTCCTGGACGAGGCCGATGCCGAACACGGGATGCTCGAGCACGTCGTCGGCCTGGAAGCGCTCCTTCGCGGTATAGCGGCGGGCGCGCGACAGGTCCTTCTCCCGCAGGAGCGCTTCCCAGCTCGTGACCGCCGGCCGCGCCGCGCGCTCGGACGCGGGGACCCACGATCCTTTTCGCGCGGGCGCCGAGGTGCCGCGGTAGTTGTGCTCGCCGTTGCACGTATTGCAGCGGACGCGGACGGGCCTGGTGCCGACCATCGCGAGGATGGTGTGGCCGAGCTCCATCTTGCAGCGGGTGCAGAAAGCGTCGATGTCGCCGCCGACGCGGTGTGCCTGTGCCATACCGGGAAGACCCTATCCAGCCGGGAACGGAAAGCCAACCGTCCAATTGATTGTTGTCATCCCGGGCTGGAGTACAGTCCCGCCCGGAGGACCTGTGTCCGAATCCACCGCGACCGCGCTCGCCGATTCCGCCCGCCGCGCATTCGACCTGCGCGTCCGGCCGACCGAGGCGCGGATCGATGCGCATGCGCTGATGCACAATCTGCGCGAGGCGCGCCGTTCGGCGCCGCGCAGCCGCGTGATGGCGGTCGTCAAGGCGGACGGGTACGGACACGGGGCGACCATCGCCGCGAAGGCCTTCCTCCAGGCCGGCGCCGATTGGCTCGGCGTCGCGCTCGTCGAGGAAGGCCTCGCCCTGCGCCACGTCGGAATCACCGCCCCCATCCTCGTCCTCGGCGGGCAGTACACCGACTATGGCCTGCTGCTGCAGCACCGCCTGACTCCGCTCGTGTACCGCGCTGACATGATCGACGGCCTCGCCGCGGCGGCGCGCGCGCGAGGAGCGGCTGCCGAAGCGCATCTGAAGCTCGACACCGGCATGGGCCGCATCGGGACGCTCCCGCAGGAGCTGCCGGCCCTCGTCGCGCACCTGCGTGCGCGTCCCGAGGTGCGCATCACCGGGCTCTGCTCGCATTTCGCCAACGCCGATCTGCGCGATCCGACCGCCACGCGTCTCGCGATGGAGTTGTTCGTCGAAGGCCGCAGGGCGCTGCTCGATGCCGGCCAGCCGCTGCAGCTCTCGCATCTCGCGAACAGCGCGGCGACGCTCGACCTGCCCAGCTCCCACCACGACATGGTGCGGCCCGGGCTGATGCTCTACGGCGCCGTGCCGGCGCCACGGTTCGCGGGGCTCGCCGAGCTGAAGCCCGCGATGAGCTGGGTGACCGGGATCTCGCACCTCAAGCGCGTACCGGCGGGCACGCCCATCTCGTACGGCCACCGCTGGACGGCGCGCCGCGACAGCGTCATCGCCACGCTGCCCGTCGGATACGCCGACGGCTACCGCCGCAGCCTCAGCAACAAGGCCGAGGTGCTGCTCGGCGGCCGGCGCGTGAAGCAGGTGGGCACGGTCTGCATGGACATGCTGATGATCGACGCGACCGACGTTCCCGATGCGCGCGTCGGCGACGAGGTCGTGCTCCTCGGCCAGCAGGGGAACGAGCGCATCACCGCGCAGGACCTGTCGGACCTGTGCGACACGATTCCGTACGAGCTCTTCTGCGCCATCGGCGCCCGCGTGCCCCGCGTCGAGGTGTAGCGCCACGCGTTCGGTGGCCTGGCCTGGCGAATTACGTATGGTGTCCCCCGGAATGGTCAGCGGCTGGCGCGTTCCGAGGTCTTTGGGAACGCAGCGCGGACGGCGGAGAGGACGGCTTCGCGATCCGCCGCACTGAGGCCGCTGTGGGAAAGGGCGGCGCGGAGCTGATCGTCGCTGCGCACCGCGAGCTGCAAGTAGTCCGGCGTGCGCGGAGCCTTGCGCAGCAGCTCCTGGCCGCGCGCGCGCTCCCGGCGATCCGAATGCGGCAGCGTCAGCGCGAAGAACGCGACGTCCCAGCGGTCCGCCTCGGTCAGAGCGTCGCCGAACGACGGCATCGCCGTCCCGGGCATCCCGTAGGTCGCCGCCGAGAAGATGCGCTGCGGGCTGAGTCGCCCTGCCTCCGGCTTCGACGCGAACGCCGGCGGGCGCGTGGACAGCGGCAGCCGCTCCGGTGGCGGAGGCGTGCCTTGCGCGCCGTGGCACGCCGCGCAGGCCTGCCGGTAGATTCGCGCGCCGCGCGCCAGGTCGGGCTGTCCGGGCGGCAGCATGGCGAGGGCGAATCTCTGCGCGATCCGCGCGGACAGCCGTTGCGCGCCCGCGATGACTTCCGGCGGCGACGCACGCGCCTCGATCCGAATCCCCAGATCGTCCAATTCGCGCGCGAGGTCCTCGCCGCCTGCCTCGCGCAGTTCGGCGGCCGCTTCCCGCACGAACTGTCCTTGCTCGGCCAGCTCCTCGGGCGAGAGGATCTCGCCGCTGGGCCCCACCGCGGCCGCGTAGTCGCCGGCCACGTACGAGACGAGGGCGGCCGCGCGTCCTGCGTGGTTCTGCACCGCCGGATCCGCGGCGGCGAGCAGCACGAGCAGGACCCCTCCGGCCATGGCCGCAGCCTGCGCACCGCCCGCAGCCGCGGCAAGGCAGCAGTTCGGGAGCGAACAGTTGCCGCCGCGACCGGTGGCCGCAGGCGCGTTGCGCCGGTCAGCGAGAAGCTCGCCTGCAACTCCGTCTCGGAGTACAAACCGCGCAGATGGCAGAGCCCACCACCTCGTCGCACCCTGCGGGGCCGCCGGCGTGGACGAAGCCGCTGCGCGCTCCGCTCGAGATCCTCGGCGATCTGAGCCTGTTCTTCGGGCAGGCCGTCGCAGCGATCTTCCGGCCGCCGTACCGCGTCGGTCTGCTGTTCACTCAGCTGGAGTTCATGGCGTATGGGTCGCTGTTCGTCGTCGGCCTCACCGGGCTGTTCACCGGGATGGTGCTGTCGCTGCAGACCGTCTACGCGTTCGGCCTCTTCAACGCGCAGTCGCTCGTGGGCGCGACCGTCGAGCTCTCCCTGGCGCGCGAGCTGGCGCCGGTGTTCACCTGCATCGTGCTGGTCGCCCGTGTGGGCAGCGCGGTCGCCACCGAGCTGGGCACGATGCGCGTCACCGAACAGATCGACGCGCTGGAGACCATGGCCGTCGACCCCGTCAACTACCTGGTGGTGCCGCGCATCGTCGCCGCGCTTTTCGCCGCGCCGATCCTCGCCATGCTGTTCAACGCCATCGCCATGACCGGCGCGTATGGCGTGGCGGTCTTCCTCAAGGATCTGTCCCCCGGCACCTTCCTCAACAGAATCCAGTACTTGGTCGAGCTGAAGGACATCACCGACGGGCTGGGGAAGTCCGCGGTGATCGGGTTCGTGGTGACGCTCATCGCCGCCTTCCGCGGCTACAAGGCCGAGGGAGGCGCCCGGGGTGTGGGTATCGCTAACACCCAGGCGGTGGTGGGCGGCCTCGTGGCCATCTTCGCCATCGACTACGTCTACACCGCGATCACCTTGTCCAATCCGCAGCCGCGCGGAGGCCTGGGCGGATGACCGAGCCCATGATCGAAGTGCGGGACCTGTGGAAGTCGTTCGGCGGCAATCAGGTGCTCAAGGGAGTCAGTCTGGAGGTCATGCCGGGGACGACCACGGTCATCCTGGGGGGCTCGGGGAGCGGCAAGACGGTGCTGATGAAACACATCATGGGGTTGTTCAAGCCGGACCGCGGCCAGGTCATCGTCGACGGC
>Ga0075423_10001569_pt1 | contig 20220 bp, 19 predicted proteins | sample SoiMethybrSBSTD2_FD_80114 | JGI IMG/M metagenome (GOLD analysis project Ga0075423, IMG submission 80114) | Bulk soil microbial communities from a Populus tree surrounding site in Tennessee, USA - Soil MetaG P. TD hybrid SBSTD2 | ecosystem: Environmental > Terrestrial > Soil > Tree plantation...
CCGGAATGTCGAGCCGCGACATGTCGGCCTGCGACGCCATCTGCACGCGCCGTTCGATCTCTCGCACCGAATCGAGGTAGTCGCTCACGACGACGCGATCGTTGACGCCGAGGCTGGCCTGCAGTCGAGTCGCCTGACCTTTCACGCGATCGAGGATGCTGCCGGTCTCGTGGAGAATCGCCGCGCGCTCCTTATCGGTATCGCCCTGACCGAACAGCTTCTGGAACACCGCGCGCGGGTTGCCTTCCTGCGGCAGCGATTGCGTCGGCGTGCGCCAGGCGAGCCGGGCACCGCCCAACGCGGTGGTGAGCTCGAGCGACGGGAGCCGCGTGTCCTGACCGATGTGCCGCGCTGCGAACTGATCGGCGCTGATGCCGGCATCGGGGCTGGCGACGCCGTGATCCCACGGCTTCACGCAGGTCAGCCACGTCATCTCGATGTAGCCGTGCGGCTCGGGTGTCTCGCCCTGCTTGTTGCGCAGCCCGGAGACGATCGTCAGGTGCTGACGGTACGGCTCGAGCGGCTGCAGGATCGGCGACATCTCGAAGTTCGTCCCGGTCTGCGGTGGCGACCAGCGGTCCATGATCGCACCGTGCGGGAAGCCGATGAACGCCAGCCGCTTCGGTGTCGCACCGACCGGCGTCTGCGCCCACGCCGTGGCCGCGGGATTCATCGCATCGAGCAGCGGCAGCGCGATCGTCGCGCCCACGCCCTTCAGTACCGCTCGCCGTGAGACCTGCTTTTTGAATACGAACATGTCGTATCTCTCCTACTTCTTCGCTACCCGACCTTCATCGCTCGCCGGCGGCGGCACGCGCCGCATCCGGAACTGATCGCTCTTCACCACCGACTGAACCAGAGTCGAGAACCGAAAGTCGGTGGCCGCGGCGCCGCGCACGATGCGGCGCACGGTCGGCATGTCGTAGTATTCGAGTTTGCGCCCCGTCGCGTACGTCAACAGACCCTCCGCGAACGTCTGCGCAAACTGCTCCGGGTGTTTCAACAACGCCTTCCGCAGATCGTCGGGTCCATTGATCGGCGTGCCATCGGGAAGTACGCCTGATGAATCGATCGCCGCGCCAGCGTAGCGATCGCGATCGCGCCACATGCCGGTGGCGTCGAAGTTCTCGAGCGCGAGACCGAGCGGATCCATCACCGCGTGACACGCCGAACACGTCGGGCTGGCGCGATGCTTGGCCATCATTTGACGGACGGTGAGCGCCTTCGTCGTGCCGACATCCTTTTCATCGAGCGTCGGCACACCCGGCGGCGGCGTCGCCGGCGGCACACCCTGCAGATGCTTGAGGATGAATGCGCCGCGCAGCACCGGTGACGTGCGATTCGGATACGCGGCCGCCATCAGCACCGCGCCCTTCCCGAGCAGACCCCACCGCGTGGAGTCGGTCAGCTCGACGCGACGGAAGCGATCGCCTTTCACGTCGGTGATGCCGTAGTGCAGCGCGATGCGCTCGTTGAGATACGTGTGCGACGCGCGCAGCAGATCGACGACGCTGCGGTCTTCGCGGAAGATGCTGTCGGAAAACAGCGTCAGCTCGGTGCGGAAGTCTTCACGCGGATCGGATCGACCCGACGCGTAGGGGAACACCGCCGAATCTGGCACGATCTCGTCGAGCCGTTTCATGTCGAGCCATTGATGAACGAAGTTGCTGGCCAGCGTGATCGACCGCTGGTCGGCGAGCATCCGCTTCACCTGACGATCGAGCACCGCGGAATCTTTCAGCTTTCCGTCGCTCGCCAGCTGCAGCAGCTCCTCGTCTGGAATCGTGTTCCAGAGGAAGAATGACAGCTGCGATGCCAGCTCGAGATCGCTGATCGTGTAGCTGTCACCCGGCCGCAGCCCGGTCGGCACATGCTCGCCGCGATACAGGAAGAACGGGCTGGCGAGAAGACCCGTGATCGCACTGCGAATACCGGACTCGAAGCTTTCTTTCGCCCCGTCCTGGTAGTACTCCATCAATTCATTCACATCGTCGGCAGTCGCCGGCCGCCGATACGCGCGGCGCGCAAGCGAACCGATGATCTTCTTGGCGCAGGTCGCCTGCACATCGACGGTCGCATTCGCTGGCGGCGTGCACGCGAAGATCCGTTCGCGGCTTGGCGTCGCGCTCAGTCCTTTCGCGTTGAACGGGCCGCGCACCTGGAACGACTGCACCCGATAGAAGCGATCCTGACCGCCGCCGGGCGAGAACATCTGCTGCTGATCGTCCGACTCGGCGAACGTGCGTCGCTTGAACGCGACGCCGATCTTGTGCGGCCCCGCCGTGGTGTTGAACTTGATGTTCTTCAGGCGCGCGTTGACGCGATCGAGCGCGCCATTCTGCACCTGGTCGTACTGCTTCATGTCCTCTTCGCCGCCGATCACCGTCTCGTAGACGATCTTGTTGTCGACCGTCACGACGAGCGGGTTCTCGAACTCCATCCCGTTGCCCCAGATATGGGTGGCCATGTCGGCGATGTCGACGATGTATTCGCCGTCGGAGGGGAGATCGACCTTGGCGAGGATGCCGCCGCGCGTGCCGAGTGGAAGACCGGGCACATGGGTGAGCTGATTACCGGGACCGGCGCGGAACGTCCATCCGCCCGGCCGTGCATCGGGCCGCCCCAACGCTTTCACGGCCACTGCGCGCGCCGCGATGACGTACTGCTCGATGAAGGACGGCGATACCTGAAGCGCAACGGCGATATTGTCGAAGCCTTCGGCGATGTCGTCGGCCGGGAGCACTTCCGTTGCGTCGTAGTCGACCGCCAGCAGATCGCGCACCGCGTTCGAGTATTCCTTGCGATTGAGCCGATGCAGCACGACGCGGTCGGTGATGTGCGCCTTCGGCTCCGCGCGATCGAGCGATGTCTCGAGCCACGCGACCAGCGAATCAGCTGCCGCCGCGTCAGGCTGCCGCGATCCCGGCGGCGGCATCACGCGTCCGCGCAGCTTGCGCACCGCTTTCTCGAACACGTCGGCATGCTGTCCGACGCTCTCGGGCGTGATCCCCTCGAAGCTCACGCCGCCGGTCTTGGCGCGATCGTTGTGACACGTGACGCAGTACTGCTTCACGGTCGCCATCTGCGCGTCGGCCGCTTGCGAAGCCGCCGCCGGTGGCGCCGCGGGAGCGGACTGCGGCGCGGTCGACACGCGCGTCAGCGAGGCGACGAACGCCACGCCAGCCAGCGCCAGCACGATGGTCGATCTACTGAGTGTCTGCATGCTGCATTCTGAATTCACGGCGAGTCTCAAGACCCGCCTCTACGTACCCTACGCGTCTGGTGAGAGATACGCCCACAGACTCTCGAACGAGCGACGAATGAACTCGTCGGCGTTTCCCATCTGCTCCTCGAACTCCTTCGCCGGTTTCGCCGCCACCGCCTCGCTCGGTCCCCGCCCTCTGTTCAACATCGTCGATAGCCGGTCGTAGATCGTTCCGTACATGTCGGTCTGTGTCTTCAGGTCCTTCACGCTGAGCACTGGACCTCGACCAGGCACGATTCGTGTCTCATCGTTGGCGATCGTCTGCAGGCGTTGCAGTCCGCCGACGATGCCGCCGATCCAGCCGCCGGTGATGTAGTCGACAACCGGCCAGCCCTGACCCGACATGACATCGCCCACCGCGAGCACGTTCTGCTTCGGAAAGAACACGTAGAGATCGCCGTCGGTATGGGCGGCATCAGGGATGTAGCCGTACTGAATTCCTGACTCGAGCTTGCCCGTCGTGTAGAACGTCTTGTTCGGCTGCGCGACTTTCGGCAGGCGCTTGAACATTGTCCCGTTCCACGGCCACTTCACGTCGGTGGTCAACCACAGGCGCGTGTTCTCCTGCGCGAGGATCGTCTTGCCCGCCTTGCCGATGATCTCGTTCGATCCGGTTTGTTCGGGATGCCAGTGCGAGTTGAAGAGCGTGTGCACCGGCCCACCCCCGGGCAGATCGCGCACCGTCTTCATCAACAACTCGGACGACTTCGCCGACATGCCGTCGACCAGCAGCACGCCGCCGTTCATCGTTTGCGCGACGACGTTCGCTTCACCGGGCATCGAGATGACGAAAAGATCGTCGGCCAGCCGCAGCGTTTGCGCGGACGCCGGTGTTTGTGCGATCAGGCGCAGCACTGGCGCGCCGAAGGCAATGCCGGCAGCGCCGCCGATGACGCTCTTCAGCAACTCTCGCCGTGTCTGATCGCGTTCGTACATGGCTACCCGGCGATCAGTGTAGGCGCTGGAGCGATAACGGTCCATCCCCAAAAGAGGCGACCGTTCGAGGCCAGTCCACTGAAATTCCGAGGAAAAACCCGCCAATCGCGGTCGGGCTCACCGGGTCGAGCATTCGACGAACGAGCCATTCAATTCGTCGAACGACGCACACCCGAGCAGGCGCATCGTCCGCACGAGATCGGCCTTGAGGATGGCGATCGCTCGCGCGACGCCCGGGCCGCCCGCCGCGCCGAGCGCCCATCCATAGGCGCGACCGATCAGCACCGCGCGCGCACCGAGGCAACGCGCTTTGACGATGTCGGCGCCGCGGCGAATGCCGCCGTCCATGAGCACGTCGACTCGATCGCCAACGGCCTGGACGACCTCAGGGAGCACGCGAAGACTCGCCGCAACGCCATCGAGCTGACGGCCGCCGTGATTGGACACGATCACCGCATCGGCGCCGGCATCAACGGCCTGCCGGGCCACGTCGCCGGTGTGCACGCCCTTGATCACGATTGGCCCGCGCCAGGCGTCGCGAATCCATGCGAGATCCTTCCACGTGACGTTCGTCTCCGCGAGGAGCACACCGGTGTCGCCGCACGGCATCGGACCGACGTCTGGCAATTCGACGTTGGGGAACACGCGCGGCGCGCCGTCGCGCATGTAGCCGAGCACCCAGCGGGGGTGCATGGCGAACTGTGACGCGTGCCGCAGCCTGTCGCCGATGCTGCCCTTCATCAACGCGCCAGCACCGCGACGGATGTCGCGCTCGCGCATGCCGCTCACTGGAGTATCGATGGTCACGACGAGCGCCGAGTAACCAGCGGCGCGTGCACGCGCGATCGCCGCTTCGGCCACGGCTCGTCCGCCGGGAACATAGAGCTGATACCAAAGTGGGCCGGGCGCATCCGCGCGAACCTCTTCGAGCCGCTGACCCGAGAACGTCGACAGGATGTATGCGGTGCCGGCAGCGTGCGCTTCGCGCGCAGACACGCTCTCGCCGCGCGGATAGAACATGCGGCAGAAGCCGAGCGGCGCAAGCAGAAACGGCAGGTCGAACGTCGTGCCGAGGACGCGCGTTCGCAGATCGGGGTTCGGCGTCTCGACGCATTGACGCGGTCGGAACATCACGTCGCCAAACGCGCGCTCGTTCGCCGCGAGCGTGATCTCGTCTTCAGCGCCGCCGTCGATGTAGTCGAAGACGACCGGTGGAAGCCGACGCTGCGCCATGCGGCGCAGATCGGCGATGTTCACAACCTGTGAGAGTCGCATAGCCACGAAGAATATCTCTTCGTGTCCGACGTACTCTTCGTGGCGGTCACCGGTTGATCGCGTCGTGGGTGATGGATGGAGCGACCTCGATGCATCGTTGCGCGTAGACGTCGCCGTCCACAATCAGATGACCGCGGATTTTCGCCGTGAATCGCGGGCGCTGTGCCGGGTCGGTGCCGTACCCGATATCGAAGGTGCCGTCGGGATAGAGCGCGACGTGCGGCACGGCTTTGTCCGGTTTGTACTCACTGCTGCCGTCAGGGCTGCGGCCCGTCTTGCCCGTGGCGGTGGACAGATACAGCATGTTCAGTCGCGGATCGGCCGCAGTGGCTCCCTGGACTGCGGCCTTGAGTGCGCCGTACCCTCTGCGCCCGCCCTGCCAGCTTTCGAATCCGACCTGGCCGATGATCGAGAACGGCGTCAGCAGACTGTCGTAGTCGATCTGATTCGGATAGACGCCGGGCGCGCGACCGAGCCGAAGCTCGGAGATGTCGTCGACCTCGCGCACGACTCCAGAACGAAACAGCAACTTGCGCGACGCTGGATCGTAGAGAAAGTCCGGGGCGGCCATATTCATGCCACGTTGCGTGCCGCCGTCGCTTCGTCTGTAGTCCGACAAGAAGATGTCGGAGACGGTCGCATTCTCTCCGACCATGAGGAACGTGCGATACGGATCAACGGTCGGATCGGTTTCTTGCCGGCTCAGTGAACGGGTGCGAATGAAGTCGCGGCCTTCGGCAAAGGTGGTCGTTTCTCCGGGAAGCCCGAAGGCCCGCGCCATCTCCGCGAGGAACGTGAGGACGACGAGCGCCTTCCAGAACGCCGTCACGCCACATGCGTCGTGCAACGCACCTGCCCAGGCGCGAGTTGCTGCCGCAGCCGAATTTGCTGTGCGTTTCCGATCGCGCGACAGAGACGTAATCCCGGCAAACCGGAAAGTCTTCTCTCCGTGCCCTATTTGTCACGCGGACGCGGGCGCGCCGAACTGCAGCATGTAGCCGTTGTTGTCGTAGATCGCGAACTCGGACATACCGTAGTGAAACGTCTCGAGCGGGTAGGCGACGTCGACCTGGTCCTTGATCTCGACCCACAGCGCTGCGACGTCGTCGACGTTGAAATAGAAGGAGCCGGTGAAGACCGGCGCATCGAACGGCACATGGACGTTCGGCGTCGCCACCATCAGTTCGACGGCATTGCGTCGCAGCGATGCCCAGCCGTCTTCGGCGCTGAACCCTTCGCACACGAAACCGAGTCGCTGCGTGTAGAACGCGATGGTCCCCTTGAGATCTTTGGTTCGCAGAATCGGGCGAAGTGAGGTGAAGACGGTCATCGCCAGGTTGGGGCCGCGGGGGCTGAAGCCCCCGCTCTACGAGTCCGGCTGAAGCCGGACACTACGACTGACTTAGAAGGTCTTGCCGCCGCTGAACGTCGACCCGGCCACCGAGTCGCAATGCTTGCCCGCTTCGGGAAGCTTCGGCTTGTTCGTGGCCGCATCCATCGGGCACTTGACGATCGCGCTGTTGGGCACGCGCGCGCCAAAGTTCGAGCCGCCTTCACGCAGCGGATGCAGGTGGACGCTGAACACCGTACCCGGACCGTAGGTTTGCGCCGTGATGCCCTGCGGCACGAGCTGCGCCGTGCCCGCCATCTCTACACCCCATTCCACGTACTTGCCATCCGCGCCCTTTTTCAGCGACTTGTGATCCTCGGACAGTTGAATGAAGTGAATCTCGGCGTGGTTGGCCTGCGGCACGAACGTCTTCACGACGCCGGTGACCGTGACGACCTTCGTCTGGTCGTACATCGCGAACGAGTGATGAGCGAAGACCGGGACGCTCAACACCGTGGCGAGCGACGCGGCAATCATCAACGCTTTCAAGATCCGCATGAGTCCTCCAACAGTACAGGCCTTCGAGCCCAGGCCTCAGGGCTATTTGAAGATGTCCGTCACGGCAGCAGGGAGTTCATCCTGCGGCTTGTCCCATCCCGCTTCGAAATACTTTTCCCAGTTCTTGGCCCACGGGCGTCCGTAGTAGTCGACGAAGCGCGGATCGGACGCCGTCGTCTGCTTGGGCCGTCCGTCGGTGTTGAAGATGTTGCTCAAGCACTCGATGAACGTGTAGCGGCGATTTGGATCGTCCGGTGTCGCCGCACGCACGAAGCGGAACGACGCGCGCACCGGCGTCACGAACGCATCGGGGTCGTAGAAGATGGTCTCGTGATCGAGGCCGATGAACTTGCCGTCGGCATCGAGCGCCGGCTTGAAGGTCTCGATGGTCTCGAGCTTCTCGCTGGTCTCGAACATCGCATGCGACAGCTGCCACGCCTGGATGTTGGCCGTCCAGGTCACCAGCGTCGTACCGTCCCAGAATCCGATCGTCTCGCCGTACCACTGCGGCACCTTCTGCACGTGCGCGGCCTTCCCCACCATCACCTGGCGCAGGAAGTTGTCGGCGATGCCTGATAGGAACTGCACGTTCCACGGCGTCATCGTCAATTGGAAGTTGCCCGCCTGCGACGGCTGCGACCACCAGCGAATGAACCCCTCGGGCCAGCAGAACGATGCGCTCCATTGCGGCGCGTTGGTGACCGCTTCGTGATAGATGGTCTGCACCATCCGCTTCTGGTATTCGGGTGTGAGAAGGGCAAGCACGGTGGACGCCTGCGTGACGCCCCAGATCCATTCCGATCCACGATCGGCCTGGCCATCGCGGCGATAGTAGCCATCCCAGTCCGGCGTCGTGGCCTTGGTATAGACCGTCGGCCCACCCTTCGCTTTCGCCTGCGCCATCAGCGCGTCGTAGTGTTCTTTCGCGGTCTTGTAGGGATACGGACTGACGATGCGTTCACGCGGCCAGTCGTCGTCGCAGTTGCCCCACGACGCCGATTGGGGTGGCTTGGGACCGATGCGCTGCTGATCCCACATGCCGTACAGCTGACGCGGGTTGTTGCAGCGGTAATAGCGTTTGTCCAGCCAGTTCGCGCGGTCCTTGTAAAAATTCTTCGACGAGAAGACGTCGATGGCCAGGGGCTGCACGCCAGTGGGAGGCCCTTGAATCACAGGCGCCGGGCCGCGACCGCGCCCTTGGCCTGGAGCACCTACCGGCACTGCACCCCGTCCGCCGCCGCCACCCTGTTGTGCCGACACATGGACCGATAGCGGATCGACCCTGGTCCACGGCGTCAGCGCAATCAGGACGATGAACGTGATGAAACCCAGGACCCGCGTCGCTCTCATGGTGCCTCCCGTGGCCGGATCATACATTGCGGTTGCCGAAATGTCGTTCGCAGGGCGGCAATTGTCGCTGCGACATCTCGCGGGCAACCTTGGGTAGGCTACAAGCTGCGGTGACCTTCGAACTCCAGCCGGTGTTGACCGGCGACCTCATCGAGTTGCGCCCGCTGCGTCAGGACGACTTCGCAGCCTTGCACGCCGCCGCGTCCGATCCGCTCATCTGGGAACAGCATCCGGAATCGGATCGCTGGACCGAGCCGGTGTTCCGCCGGTTCTTTCAAGGCGCCATCGAGTCGGGCGGCGCCTTCATCGTCTTCGATCGAACCGATGGGCGCGTGATCGGATCGTCGCGCTACGCCGAGCTGGACGAGGCGAAGAGCGAGATCGAGATCGGCTGGACGTTCCTGGTGCGGTCGCACTGGGGTGGCCTCTACAACGCCGAGATGAAGCGGCTCATGCTCGCGCACGCGTTCCGCTTCGTGCGCCGCGTCATCTTCCGCGTCGGTCCCGACAATCGTCGCTCGCGGCGCGCGCTCGAGAAGATCGGCGCGGCCTTCGTGGGCGAGGAGCACCACCCCGAGCGTGGAGAATTCGTGGTGTACGAACTCACCCGCGTCCGCTAAAGCTTCGGCGGGCGGGCTCTGAGAGAAGCGTTGGGCCAGTGGTCATTTCTTCAAGTACTTCCAGTTGCGCGGCTTGCCCTCGGCCATCCACTCGATCGCTTGATCGAGCCGCGTCTGACGGGTGTCGTCCGACTTCGCCTCGGTGATCCAGTCGACGTAGTCCTTCCTGTTGGTGTAGGAGAACGCGTCGAACGTGGTCTGTGCCTTCTTGTTCGTGCGCAGCGCGCTCGTGAGCACGTCTGGGACTTTGAGGGCTCGGTCTTGCGACGGCTTCTTGCGCGGCTCCTGAGGCACCGTGACGCCGTCCTCGTTCAGCTTCGCCGCCTGCTTCACCAGCCGCGCCAGGTCGCGCCGGCTCGGAAGATCGTCAATGGATTTCACCTCGCGTCGAAGCAAGCCCGGGTCACCCAGGAGCGCGGCCTTCAAGAAGCTCACGACGCAGTGTTCCTTGAATGCGGACATGCCGCAGACGAGACCGTGATGATCGAAGGCAGGGTGGCCCCACTTGATCGTCTCGACGATCCCGGGACATCCCTCGTGCACGACGTCGCGCACGTGGGCGAGGATCGGCTTCGCAAACGGCGCGGCGCCGGCAATGTAGGCGTCGACGCGCGGATCGCGTCTGGCGGTCGCAGAACGAGCCATCGTGTCTCCTGAGCGGGGGTCAATTGTGGGTCACCGGAGACAAAATCACAACGCAGAGATCGCGGAGATTGCAGAGCAGATCGCACGGTGCAGAGGTAGCCTCCGCGATCCCTGCGATCCCCGCGTTGAGGTATTCATCCCGCGTTCACGACGTTTCGATTAGCCTCGGTGCCGGATGGACGCCTGGTTCAACACACTGATCGAGACCCGCGCGTTGACGGCCGACGCAGCGCGGGCGTTGGACGAGGAGGGCTTCATCGTGATCGAAGGACCGATAGCCGGCGCCACGCTTCCGCAGCTTGCCGCCGCATACGACGCCTCGGTCGCGAATGCCGACCCTGGCGACACGAGCAACGGCCGCACCGGGAGCACCACGCGCGTCCACGACTTCGTGAATCGCGATGCGGTGTTCGACGAGCTCTATGTCTACCCGCCGGTGCTCGACGCCTGCTGCCGCGTCATCGGACGTCCATTCAAACTGAGCACGATGCACGCACGGACGTTGAATCCCCGCTCGCCGGCGCAAGGACTGCACGCCGACTTTCCACGGGACGATTCAGATCTCGCCGCGACCGCCTGGCCGATGGTGGGATTCATCTTCATGGTCGACGCCTTCACACCGGAGAACGGCGCCACGCTGTTCGTGCCCGGATCACACCGGTGGACGTCCGACGTGCCCGCGAATCATCCCAACCAGACACCGGCGTGTGGGCCCACAGGATCGATGATCGTCTTCAACGGGTCGGCGTGGCACGGCCACGGCGCCAACACCACCGATATGCCGCGACGGTCGCTGCAGGGCGCGTTCATCCGCCGCGACGCAACGGCCTGGCTCAACCTGCCCTCGCGCATGCAGCCCGAGACGCTGGCGCGCATCAGCGATCTCGCGAAATACCTCATCGCCCTGGATCTGGTGTGAAGGTCGCGGCGTACCAGACCCCGCTGCTTCCACCGGGCGCCGACACGCTCGATGTGATTCGATGCGCGGTCAAGCACTGCGAGGACGAACGCGTCGAGATGTTGTGCTGCCCCGAAGCGATCCTGGGCGGGCTGGCCGACTACGTGTCCAATCCGAGCGGCCACGCCATCGATACCAGCGATGTGGGTCGCGCCCTGGCGCCGCTCGCGAGCGATCGCGTCACGACGATCGTAGGGTTCACCGAGCGCGCCGCGAACGGCGCGCTCCACAACGCCGCCGCAGTCCTCCATCGCGGGTCGAGCGCCGGCATCTACCGCAAACGTCATCCAGCCATCAATCGCTCTGTGTACACGGCGGGCACCGATACGCCCGTGTTCACAATCAACGGGCTGACGTTCGGCATCATCATTTGCAACGACTCGAATCATCCTGAGTTGCCGAGCGCGATCGCGGCGCGGGGCGCACGCGTTCTGTTCGTGCCGAGCAACAACGGACTGCCACCTGAGAAGTCGTATCCAGAACTCGTCGCCGATACGCGACGGCTCGACGAGGCGATTGCGATCGCGCATCGCATGTGGGTGGTCCGCGCCGACGTCGCGGGATCCAGCGCCGGGCTCGTCTCGGACGGTTCGTCGGCGATTGCCGATCCGGATGGCCGGATCGTCGCGGTGGCCAGGCCTGGCACTCCCGATCTCTTGATCGCGGAGATCACCCTGCCAGCAGACGCGCCTTCGCGAAGGCGATCGCGCGCCCGATGATCTCGCGCGATCGCTCGTCGTCATCGAGCACGTCGAACCCGTGCTGCCCGTCGGCATGATTCAACAGGTCGAGCGACACCTCCGCCGTCAACGCCTCGCGGACGAAGGTATCGATCGAGATTTTGACGACCGGATTGTCGCGGCCGGCCCGCGCCACGAAGATCGGCAGCGTCGCCGCCGCCGCGCCAACATGCGCAGCCGGCGAAAACGCATGCGCACGCGCGACCAGCTCGCCGCCGGCGTCGAGTGGAAGCAGATGCCGTACGTCGAGAATCGCGTAGAACGCGACGAGACATCGCACGAACGCCGGACGATCGCGAAGACACCAGGACAGCAGTGGTCCACCCCCGGAGAACACCCACACGCCAATGCGATCGGCATCGACGCCGAGATCGGACGCGTGGCTTCGTACGTACTCAATTGCCGCCTGCATGTCCAATTGCGAGGTCGGATAGTCGGTTGGTGCATGAAGACGATGATTGAAGACCACGCCGACGAATCCTGACGCCACCGCCAGCTCGCCGTATGACTGGAACACACCCCATTCAGTCGGCGCCAGCATCTCGCGAGGGATGGGTCCGCCATGAACGAAGAGAAGAACGGGCAGCGCCACCCGCATCGCGGGATCGGCTGGCCCGTACACATCCATCACCAGATCCGATTCGCCCTCGGTCTCGTAGACCAGCCGTCGGCGCGCAACAGCCGCGCGTGCATCGACGGGATACACGATTCGCCGACTGAGATCGATATCAGCCACAGGCACGCTCCCTCCTGTGGACGACTCTAGACCTGCACCTGACGTCAGGGTCAACCGTGGGTCGTGTCGTCAAAGAGTCTTCGTGGCCAGACGGTCGTGTCCACATCGCGGCCCAATTGTGCGAATATCCGGCGCCAACGCGCCTCCAGAACTGCTGGCTCCGGCGCGTCGAGAAACGGTGTGAAGCCGGCCGCCAGATAGGTGCGGATCGCCGGCAGCCGCCAGCCCTGCACACCCACCCACACGTGCCGATAGCCAGCGGTCTCGAAACGGTGCACGACTGCAGCAACCAACGCGGCACCGAGACCGCGACCACGAAACGCGGGCTCGACCACGAGATAGCCCACTTCGCCGCCTCCGGGAAAGAGGAAGCGGCTCCCACGCGGGTTGTGAACGGCGCTGGCCGTGCCGACAAGCCTCGCCGTGGCGCATTCACGTGCAATGAACAACCCGTCCGGGAGAACCGCGTCGCTGAACGACTGCCAGGCGGGATCTGACAAAGGACCGTCACGCTCCACGATTGCGCGCGCGATTTGCAGGCGCTCGTTCGGAACCGAGCAGATATCGAAAGTCGGAGACGACGATGGCTTTGACGCCGCCCGCGGCGGTCGAAGCATGTACAGTGCCTTCAGCTCTCGTTCGTCTGGTAGGTCGTCAACCACTCATGAGCCCTGGATGAGAGACGCCGCCAGTCGACCACGCGAGATGCGATCAGGATCACGCGCCGCGTCAGCGCGAGGGCCGCGAGGTGCGGCGCGGGATCGGCTCGTCGCGCATCGCCGCATGCCAGGCGATTGCCGCGAGCACGATCGCCGACTGCTGGAGGTCCTCGTCCTTCACCGCATCGGCCAGGTCGGCATTGGTGTGGCGCGTCCGCGTGTCGTAGTTGCGGAAGTCCTTGATGGTGGTGAAACCCGGAACGCCGATCTCGTCGAACGGGACATGGTCGGTGGCATTGATGCCCTCGATCACATTGCGACGGACGCCCACATCGCGCAACGGCTCGAGCCACGCGTCGAAAATCGACTTCGCCGCCGCGTTGTCCTGCATGTAGTAGCCGAAGGTCTTGCCACTGCCTGGATCGTCATTCAGATACACGGCAATGCGGTTGCGAGCGGTCTCGTCTTTCAGGTGCTGACTCACATACGCGCGGGCGCCGAGCAGCCCCTCCTCTTCTCCTCCCCAGAGCGCCACGCGAATCGTGCGCCGCGGACGAACCTTCAACGCCGCCAGGATCCGCATCGCCTCCATCGTCGCCGCGGCGCCGTCGGCGTTGTCGGTCGCACCGGTGGCCGTATGCCACGAATCGAGATGTGCACCGATCAGCACCACTTCGTCGCGCCGCGCCGGATCAGTGCCGGGAATCTCCGCGAGTACGTTGTAGCTGTTGGTGTCGGCATGAAACCGGGCCCCAACTTCGACGCGCAGTTGAACGGGCACTTTGGCCTGTACCAGGCGGACGAGCATGTTGTAGTGCTCGGCGGCGAGAATGACCGACGGCACCGATCCATCTGGAGTCGTGCGCTCACCCTGCACCCGCACGGTGCCATGCTCCATGGCTCCCGGTCGCAGCGCGACGCCTGCACCATGGGCGCGAAGGCGAGCGAGGATGTCCGCGGTCGGCGCAGCGCTCGACGGCGATGGCAGCGGAGGGTTGCCCGTCTGCACCGGCCCGGTGCCTTCGCTGGGCTGCATGCGATCGGCGCGCAGGAACTCCGTCTGAGGCCGATGGGTCAGCACGATCGCGCCGCGCAGCCGGGTGCCGAGTCGATCGATCTCGTCGGCCGTGCTGTCACCGACATACAGCGGCGTGCCGGTCATCATTCGTGACGTCGGCGTCGACCACGCTTCCGCATAGCCAATCAATGGCATGTAGCGCGGCGCGCTCATCTCGATGGTCATCTTCTCGAGCGACCAGCCGCGGCCGAACTCGAACGGCTCGAGGTGCGGGTTGGCCAAACCCCACGCCTTGAACTGCTCGAGCGCCCATCGCGCCGCCTCGACGTGCGCTGGAGATCCGGTGAGGCGCGCACCGATCACATCGGTGAACCGGTGAAACAGACGCGAGACGTCGGAGCGTCGAAGCCCCTCTTCTTTGATCGCCGCGACCGTCGATTGATCGATCGTCGCCTGCGCACCTGCCCGCGCGTTGAACCACGCGACACCGGCGATGAGCACTGCCGCCGCGAACATCGCTCTTGCTCTCATGTATCGCCCTCTAGATCCGTTCTAGATCCGTTTGATGGTCGCGAGCCATGCCGGTGCGCCGTGATCGTGGAATCTCGTCTCCACCCGATCCGGTTCAATGGCGACGAGGTTCCATCTATCCCGCGAGTCGAACGCCGCTCTCAGCATCTGCTGACTGATTGGGTGTGGGCCGGTATCGGGACCCTCGTCACTGAAGCACAACACATACAGAGTTGCATCGCGCCTGGTGACCGACGCGAGACTCGCCACGTACGCCGATCGCTCGTCCTCGTCATCGAAGGTGTGGAACAGACCACAGTCCAGCACAGTGTCGAAGGTTCGACCCAGGCGCTCCAGATGCAGCGCATCGGCAACGGCGAACTCGACATCGATCCTGCGGTCCTTCGCCTTCTCTCGCGCATTGGCCAACGCCGTTTCAGCCACGTCAACACCAAGAACCGAGAACCCGAGCGAGGCGACGTGAAGAGCGTTCTCGCCAGTGCCGCAGCCCGCATCGAGCACGGCTCCCGCGATCCCGCCTTCGGAGGCCACACGCACGATCGCTGACTGCGGCCGGCCAACATCCCACGGCGCAGGGCCGTCGCGGTACGAGGCATCCCACGGCAGACCCGTCATCCGTTCGTGACTGGTTGGGTGTCGACCACCGAACGGATCGTCAGACATCATGCGAGCGATGGCCGTCGCGTGTGCCAGTTGGTCGCCTGCTCGTAGGCGTGCGCAAGCGCCAGCACCGTCGTTTCCGCGAAGTGGTTGCCGCTGATCTGAAGACCGATGGGCAGACCAGACGAGGAGAACCCGCACGGCACCGAGATCGTGGGCAGCCCGTAGATATCGAATGCTGCCGTGTTGACGAGACCTCCAGCGGCTCCGGGCGCCGGCACCGCGCCGCGAGCAGCGGCGGTTCCTGGAATCGGCTGCGCGACGCCACGCTGTGTCGGCGTGATGAGCAGATCCACGGTGGCAAACACTTTCTCGATCTCACGGCGCACGACGTCGACTTGTCGACGCGCCTGCGCGTACGTAGACGAACTCGTCTTCGCAGCTCCCTGGATCAGCGCCCGCGTCGCATCCTGATACAGCTCTGGCGTCTTCGTGATCCACGGCTGATGGTAGGCGTAGATCTCCGGGTTCCACACGTCCGCGATGTTGCCGGACGAGGGCACCTGCACGTCGGCAACACCTGCTGTCAGTTTGCGCACGACGTCGATGGCCGCTTCGACAGCCTTTGCCACCTCGGGATCGAGACCGTCGAAGAATGGTGCGCGTGCGACGCCGATGCGCAGCTTCGACACTGGCGTGCGAATGGAACGGGTGTAGTCGGCGATCGGCGCGTCCACCGATGTCGGATCGCGATCGTCACGCCCCGCGATCACCGACAGCATGAGCGCCGCATCCTCGACCGTCTTGCACATGGGTCCGACATGATCGAGCGTCCAAGCCATCGGCACGACGCCGCGCGTGCTGACGCGTCCGTAGGTCGGCTTCAATCCGACGATGCCGCACAGCGAGGCGGGAATGCGGATCGATCCGCCGGTGTCGGTGCCGAGGGCGCCGAAGCACATGTCGGCACTCACCGCCGCCGCCGAGCCGCCCGACGATCCGCCAGACACGCGATCGAGCGCCCACGGGTTGTGCACGGGACCGAAGAACGTGACCGCCGAGGTTCCACCGAGGGCGAACTCGTGGAGATTGAGCTTGCCAAGAACGATGGCGCCCGCGCGCCTCAGGCGCACGACCACCTCGGCATCCTCGGTGGGGACGCGATCCTTGAACACACCGCTCGCCGCCGTTGTTTTCACGCCGGCGGTGTCGATGTTGTCTTTGAGCGCGATGGGAATGCCGTGAAGCGGCCCTCGGCGTTTGCCGCGCGCGATCGCCATCTCCATCTCGCGGGCCGCAGCGAGCGCCTGATCGCGTGTGACGGTGATGAACGCATTGATCGCCTTGTCGTGCCGGTCGATGCGCGCGAGACACGCCTCGGTCAACTCGACCGGCGACGTCTGCTTGCGGCCGAGGAGATCGGAGGCCTGTCGCAACGTCAGCGCGGCCAACGAGGGTGGCTTCGATTCCGCGTGAACGGCGGACGATATGCCTGCCGCGACCCCGGCGATCAGAAACTCGCGCCGCGTCGGCTCGAACATTACCGGGAGCCGCCCTGGAGCAACGCGGCGATCTCCGACCCGCGCGAGTCGCCACGGCCGCCGCGACTGGCTTCGATCATCGCGATCGGCGTGCGGCCCATGTCGTCTTTCACGTCGACCTTGGCGCCATGCTCGAGCAGATACTTCACGACCGCCGTGCGCCCGGTCTCGGCCGCAAAGAAGAGCGTCGTCTGCCCTTGCCGCTCGGTGAGCGTGTTGGTGCGCGCGATCCGGGCGGTGAGACTGGTGACGTCGCTGATGCGTGCGTTCACGTCCGCACCCGCCTTGCGCAGGATCTCCATCGTCTCGAGCGACAGCGTCACGACGTTCTCGGGGGGTCCGGGACCGAGCACACCGCCCGCGGTGCGCGTGCCGATACCGGCTGCAGCCATGAACGGCGTCACTCCCGATGCGTTCGGTAGATCGACGAGCGCACCATGCTCGAGCAGCAGGCGGACGACGGCGTCGTCGTGGGTCTGTGCGGCGCGCAGCAGCGGCGTCGCACCGGTGGTGAGCAGATCGTCGCCGAATCGATTGTCCCGGCCGCCGCGGCTCGGCTCTTTGAACGCGAGCTGCGCGTTTGGATTGACGCCGGCATCGACCAGCGCCGTGATGAAGGCCAGGGATTCGGGCGACCTCGGGCCCGCACGCGCGTCTCGTCCTCCACGCCTCGTCACCGCGATGTAGAGCGGCGTGCGTCCCCACCAGTCCCACGGATGCGGATTGGCCCCGCGATCGAGCAGGTAGCGAGCCACCGCGGGGGCGTCGTTATCGAGCGCCATCATCATCGGCGTCATGCCATCGGGATTCGGCCGATCGACGTCGGCGCCGGCTTCGACAATCGACTTCACGCAGGCGAGACATCCCGCACGCGCGGCGTAGAGAAGCGGGGTCAGTCCACCGGTCGGCCGATACTGCACGCGCGGCTCGTTGGTGATCTGCGAGGGCCAATCGTTGGCCTTGGCTCGCATCGACAGATCGGCTTTCTTCGAGACGAGATACGCCACCATGTCGGCGTGCCCCTCCGCCGCCGCCCACATCAATGCGGATTGATCGCGGAAGTGCTCGCGCGCGTTGACAGTGGCTCCATGATCGACGAGCAGCTTCGCGATCGGAACGTTGCCGGTGGGTGCCGCCAGCATCAACGGCGTCTGGCCGTCGTCATTCGCGGCGTTGGCGTCGGCGCCGGCTTCGAGCAGCATCGCCAGCAGTTCCGCGTTGGCCACTCGCGCCGCTTCTGCCAGCGGGCTGGCGCCGTAGCGATTGACGGCGCCGGCACGCGCGCCCTTCTTGAGCAAGGTCGCGACCAGCTCGCGATCGACGCGATACACCGCCCAGTGCAACGGCGTCGTGCCATCGGGCTGCGTCTGATTCACGTCGGCGCCCTGCGCGATCAGCGCCAGCGCCGCTTTGCGATCGCCGGCCTGAATGCGATCGGCGAGGGAGGATTGCGCGTGCGCGGTCGTCGCGATCGCCACGGTAATGGCGAGTGCGATGAACGGCACGTAGCCGTAGTGTCCGCCTTCAGGCGGACCGTCCTTCTCAAACCACATTTGGCGACAACTTGTTGTGATGGGCCCACAGGCCCTTGTTGACGTCGTAGAGAAACTTCCGCGGCTCCTTCCACGTGCGCGGCAAGCCGTTCAGCACGCCCGCCTTGACCATGTCTTCGGCATCGTCGCCTTCGCGGACGAGATCGACCGTGCGGTCGTAGATCGTCTTCATCATGTCGCGCTCGGTCTTCAGCTGCGCGCGAGTCATGACGGGACCGAAGCCCGGGACGATGCGTGTGGTGTCGTTGGCCACTGCGAGCAACGTGTCCATGGCATCGACGCGACCGCCAATCCACGCGCCGGTGAAGTAATCGAGCTCAGGGTCGCGGGTTGGTGCAGCGACGTCGCCGACAGCAAGCACGTTCGAGTCGCGGAAGAACACGTAGATGTCGCCGCTGGTGTGCGCTTCGATCAAGTAACGGTAGTCGATCCGCTCGCTGCCCGCCGTCATCGATCCATCGATGCGAAATGTCTTATTGGGCTGCGCCTTCTTCGAACGCGGAGCTCGATAGCGATCCTCTGCCGGCATCCAGGTCGGCGTCGCCATCCACAAGCGTGTGTTCTCGTGCGCAATGATGGTCGCGCCGCTCAGACCGAGCACCTCATTCGCACCGGTGTTTTCGAGATGCCAGTGCGTATTGAATACCGTCGTCACGGCTTGCCCCCCGGAGCCTTGGCGAAGGGGGGGCAGCTGTTTCAGCGATCCCATCAACTGAACGATCAGCTCCGGTGTACCGCTGTCGACGATGACGAGGCCGTCTGGCGCTGAAAGGGCGAGGACATTCGTGCCACCGGCGGTCACCAGTGAAAGCCGCTCGCTCAGCGAGACGACTCCCGGGGATTGCGCTGTCGCGCGGCGCGGTGATGCAAGGCCTCCGAGGACGCCCCCCAAAGTCGTCAGCAGAAACCGCCGGCGGGTCGTATTAAAGTGCATAGTCGGCGCGCCTAGTATGCGCCAATCCCTGTTCGGAGGATCCATGCGGACCGCGCGCGTCGACGTCCTCATCTTCGCCGGCCTTCTCGTCGTCGGGATTCCGGCGCTCGGCTTCGGGCAATGGCTGCATTATCCGACTGCCGACGTGCCCCGGAAGGCGGATGGCAAACCTGATCTGAACGCGCCACCGCCGCGTTTGCCCGACGGGAAGCCCGACTTCTCGGGCATCTGGCACGCCAGCAATCCTTTCCGTTGCAATCCGGCCGCGAGTAATTTCGTGGCGTGCGGTACTGAGATCGGCGGCTCGCCGCTCGGAGGCAATCTCGGTCGCAATCTTCCCGGCGGGCTGCCGTATCAGCCCGAAGCCGCGACGCTTGCGAAGGGACGCCGCGCCGACGACAGCCGCGACGATCCGCATGTGCGCTGCCTGCCCGACAATCCGCCGCGCCATTGGACACTGCCGCATCTGACCAAAGCGGTCCACACGCCAAAGCTGCTCGTGCTGCTGTACGAAGTGAATGCGATGTACCGGCAGATCTTCATCGATGGTCGGCCGCTGCCCGAGGATCCGACGCCAGGCTGGAACGGCTACTCCACGGCGCATTGGGAGGGCGACACGCTGGTCGTGCAGTCGGCCGGATTCCGCGACAACCTGTGGATCGATACCGGCGGCAGCCCCATGAGCGACGTCGCGAAGATGACCGAGAAGATCCGTCGTCCGAATTACGGCACGCTCGAGATCGAGCTCACCATCGATGATCCGAAGAACTACACCAAGCCGTTCACGGTCACGATGTCCGACAATATCGAGATCGACACGGAGCTGATCGACGAGTTCTGTCTGGAGAACGAGAAGTCGTACGAGCGGATGCAGCGATCCCGGGGAAAGTAGAGCGCAGGCTTCAGCCTGCGCGGGTCGACGCGGGGGCTCAAGCCCCCGCTCTACGCTGTGAGATCGGCTGCGAGTTTGA
>Ga0075423_10001573_pt1 | contig 20207 bp, 15 predicted proteins | sample SoiMethybrSBSTD2_FD_80114 | JGI IMG/M metagenome (GOLD analysis project Ga0075423, IMG submission 80114) | Bulk soil microbial communities from a Populus tree surrounding site in Tennessee, USA - Soil MetaG P. TD hybrid SBSTD2 | ecosystem: Environmental > Terrestrial > Soil > Tree plantation...
GCGAGCCCGGACCTAATGGGGGACAGGCATATTCGCTGCAAGCGCCGTTGCTTGCGGGCTCGTGTCGCGCATGGTCTGCAGAGGTACCACGATGCTTATCGTCGTCCCACAAGGCCCCGTGCGAATCCGAAGTTTCCCCTCGTATTGATCGACACGCGTTGTCATACCAGCGATTCCCTGGCCGACCTTAGAGGTCGACCAGTTGTCGCCAGTCTCGGCGCGACAACCGTTGTCGATCACGACCAAATGGATCCGATCCGAGATAAAGCGCAGGTCTACAACGGCTTGCGAGGCGTCGGCATGACGATGCACATTGCCCAATGCTTCTTGGATGATGCGAAACAGAGTGCGCTGCAAATGGGATGGCACCTGATCGAGCTTTGGATTCAAACGGACTTTCACCTCGAGGCCTGAGCGACTGCTGAATCGATCGATGTATTGACGAAGGGTCGACGTCAATCCATCGTATTCGAGCGCCGGCGGGTGCATCAAATAGCTAAACGTGCGCAGTTCCTTCATGGCTTCTTGCAAGCAAGTTTCCGTTTCGTCCCATAACTTGACCGCCTCGTGTGTTAGACCTCTTTGTGGCCTCAAGCTCATGAGGTTCAGCGCGGCGGCCACCAAATGCTGGGCAGTCGAGTCGTGTAGCTCTTGCGCAATGCGTTGCCGCTCGTTCTCCTGAATAGTCACGAGGTAGTCGGAAAGCTGCTTAGCGCGCTGTTCTAACGCTTTGCGCTCGGTCACGTCTGCCATGACGCCGATAAGCCGGGAACGCTTGCCGGATGCTGCCTCGTGCAGCGCACCATCAATCTGCAGCCACCGTTCCACGCTGTCCGCGCGCTTGATGCGGATCGTTGTTTGAAAGCTGCTGCCCGCTTGGCGCGCCACCGTGAGCGCACTCACGAAGCGGTCCACGTCATCCCCATGCAAACAGGTCTGCACAAATGCACACCTGCCGAGAGGGCCCTCGGCTCGCGTGCGGCCAAAGATCTCGTACATGCGTTCATTTTGCCAGCTTGCATAATCCGTCTCGGTGTTCCATTCGAAAACACCAAGGGCGGCGCCACTGGTCGCAATACGTAGACGTTCTTCGCTTTCGCGCAGTTGTTCCTCGGCCTGTTTCCTCTGCGTGATATCGAAGTTTATGCCGAAAATGCGACTAGACCTGACCTCGGCATGGGTGCTGAGCCAGCGTTCCGCGCCGTCGGGCATGCGCAGGCGGAATTCGTGATGGTATGCCTCGTTGTGCTGGACCAAGCGCTCCTTCTTGGCGTCGCTCACGATCAGATCCGGCAACGCGATCCGCTTCCGTAGCTGCTCTGCCGAAACAAGACGCGTCTCGATTGGCAATCCAAGAAGGCGGGCCTCCAGGGCATCGATTGACACATCGCCAACAGAGATGTCCGTCACAAACGTTCCCATCTGTGCGGCCTCCAGGGCAAATCGGAGCCGCAGCTCATTTTCTCGTAACGCGTCTTCGGTCTCTTTGAGATGGGTAATATCTATAATCACACCCATCGAGCGAACGGGCTGCAGACCCTTGCGCGTGTTGCGATAGATCCGCCGGCCATTGGAGGAAACCCACAACACCTTGCCATCGGCGCGCCGCACCCGATGCACGCCGCTCCACCTACCTTTTTGCGCCGAGCTGTCTGCCGATTCGGCGTTCGCGCGCATCGCCTCTCGATCGTCTTCGTGCACGAATTTCCAAGCGTCTTCTGACGGCATCACCGTTCCCGCAGGCAGCCCAATGATGGCGCATAGTTCCGGGGAGAAGTGGGTCAGCTTTTCCTTGAGGTCGGTCTCGAAGACGCCAATGCCGCCGACTTCCATGGCCAAGCGCAGCAGCTCATCCGAGCGGCGTATGACCTGCGGTTCCAGGTTTTGCGTCTGACTTACTGCAGTTAATACCTTCATGCCGTGCCCGTCAGCCGGTCTGCTCCAATGCGTGCGGCGGTTTTTTCTGTCAGGGGCGTCGTGCGGGTAGGTAATAGGCCCCATGTCCCCATGCGTCATTCAACGATGCCCGAAACCCACGTCGCCAACAACCAGGGTTTCCACTACACTAGATTCAGGGTTAACCCCGGCATCGCTAGACCGAGCCTCAAGCTGCACGGTGGGTTCCCCCCAAACCTGTCGATGGGTCGCTCGCCTTGGGCCTGGTTCGCTACCGTGCTGGCTGCAGCATCGGGTACGAGAGATGCTGCCCTGGCTGCGCTGGGAGAAAGCGATCATGCTCGGATGGCACATCAGCGTGTACCGCCAGCTGGACGACCGCTCGCGTCCGGCCAAATTCAGCGGCGCACGTGCAACCCGCCTCGCCGTGTGGCAGACCGGGCTCGACGGCCTCGACTGGATCGAGGAGGTTGCGCGGTCGAGAGGATATAGCCTCGGCGGAAACGGATACCCGTACCGATATACTGCGCAAGCCCGCGATGTGCTGCCGGCAATTCTGGCGGGACCCCCAAGTGCGAGAAACCCGTGGCGCTCGGATCCCGGCGACAGTCTCGGACCCAATTGGGTGGGCCACACCCTGATCGACCATGCGCTCGCGAAGGCCTGCGATCCCGAGGAGTGGCTGCTCATCGAGGCATGGGATGAGAGCTAAGGTCGGGCAAGCTCTGTCGCGCGCGCCCGCAGGTATCTAGATGCCATCGCGTCTGCGGCTGAATAACATTAACCCTGATGAGCGCGTACCGAGCGCCCTAAGTTTCAAGCGTCCGCACCCCGGATAAGGCGGCGCATTGGTAACGGGCGCTCGAACACCGCCGCTGCGTGCCGGTCGGTCCCGTGCATCCCCGACGAGCACACGTGCCAGTAGCGGCGGCGCGCACACAGCAAATAGCCCGCGCCGACGGGTCTGGTAACGCATGCGCAATGGGCTCGCATGGCGTCGCTCGACACAGCGGCTTGCGAGCGCGAGGTCCGGCGAGCGCAGGGCGGGCCAGCCTCTCCACGGCGCTGCGCATCCGGCCCTGCGTCGCGCGCCAAGGGTGGTTCAGCGCGCTCCCATAGACGCCACGCGTGCATCTCAGGGCTTACACCGAACGACGGGCCAGCTCCGGCTATGGTATTTCCCTAAGGCATTGGAAGCGTGGCCCATCGTCTGCAAACTCGAGGGCGCCCAACCTTGTGTTGGGTGGTCCCCGCGGGCATGTCCCGCGTAGCGCTCGGCTGCGCACCCTAGGCTTTTCGTTTGCAATTTTGCAGCAAGCAGCAGCGCTTTTGGGTCACTTAGGCCCGTCAAATGGGATGGTTCACATGGCTCAAGTCGCAACCAGGGCTGAAGTCGCAACCAGGTCTCCCCTGCAATACCTCGACAAGGCATCGAGTGCATTGCGCGACTTGGGGCTGATGCCGGACAAGTCGGAGGCGGGCGCTCCGGTCAACGCCCTCTTGGAAAAGATTTCCGAGCTCGACCAAGACAAAATTGCTCTGATTGCCCGCACGCTCGGGCAGAGCGAAGTCTTCAACGAGGTGGTCCGCGAGCAGACGTCAAAAATGGAGATCGGGGACCGCTATCAGGCGATCACCAACGGCTTCAATTCGATACGCGATGACTCCAAGCGGCTGGTCGAACAAGTCTCGGACGGCAAGATCGACATGTTGGAGCGCGGCACCAACATGTGGATGAAGATTTCGCGCGGCGATATCGCCGATCGTTTTGACAAGATTAGAAAGACGTACCTCTCGGTGACCAAGGAAACCAAAAATCAGATCGAACGCGAAGCCAAGATCCTCGATGCCTATCGTGATTATCGCGGTGCTCTCAAGCACGCCGAGGTGATGGCTCTTGAAGTCCTCAAAACGGCCGGCGAGAAGCTCAATGCAGTCAAGGCCGATCTCGCGGCCGCTACGGAGCAGGTGGCCGGTTTTAAAGGCAACGAGCCATCCGAGCGGGCAAAACTTGAACTCGTGCGTGATGAGGAGCTACGGCGAACCCAGGAGGAGGATAAACGCTACCAAATCGCCAAGGACCTCTCGGACAATCTTACGATTTCCTACAATACATCCGAGGTCATCATGGCACGTCTGATGCAGACGACCTCGGCCAAGGAGCGGGTGTATGCGCAAGCGGTCACGTTCTTCTCGACGAACGATAGCGTGATGACAGCTCTCAAGGCATCCTTTACCGGCATGTTCGGCCTGCATGAGTCCACGAAGACGCTCGATGCCATGAAGGAGGGCATGTCAAAAAGTCTCGAGACGCTTTCGGAGGTGGGCGACAAGGTCACGGAAGCGGCCGTTCGCAGCGGCTACGGACCGACGGTGCGCGCGGATGCCGTCAAGAAGCTCCTCGACAGCGTCGTGAACTTTCAGGAGCGGTCCACGGACATCATTGCCGAGATGCGCAAGCTTGCCACACAAAATTCAAGCGAAATTCGCGACGCCGTGGAGGACAGCAAGAAGCGCATGGCACGGCTGATCGCCGCCGCTGATGACCTACCCGCCGTGACCTCTCACTAGAGTTAGACGTAATGAACGAGGCCAGCATGGTGCAGGCTGCGCCACAGACGCTCGACGACGTCATGATCGCGATGGATGTGGTCGACACCCTGCGGCATCGGGAAGACCTCGTTCACCGGGAACTCAACGAGGAAGGTCGCGAAAGCGAGTTGCTCGCGCGCTTGAGGCAAATTTATCGCGAGCAGGGCATCGAGGTGCCGGATACCGTGCTGGCCGAGGGGGTCAAGGCCCTCAAGGACAGTCGCTTCGTCTACACGCCACCGCCGGCGAGCTGGAAACGTACCTTGTTCACGCTGTGGGCCCGGCGACAGCAGCATGGCAACCGGCTCGCGATCGCGGCGGCCGCGCTCGTCCTGCTGTTTGGCGGCTATTACCTCCTCGTCTCCCGGCCAGCCAAACTCGCCGAGCAGCGGGCTCGGGTCGAGATCACGGAGACGCTGCCCAAACAGATTCAGCAGACCTACGCCGACCTCTCCAGTTTAGCGACCGAGGACGCTGCCAAGCAGAAGGCAAGCGCCATCAAGGCCGATGCGGAACGCGCCATTCGCACAGGCGACCGCGCCGGCATGGTCAAGAGCAATCATGATCTCGCAGCGTTGCGCGATGAGCTCATGCGCCAGTACACGCTGACCATCGTCTCGCGGGTCGGTGAGAGCACCGGCGTATGGCGCCGGCCGCCGCAGGGCAGCCTGGGGCGTAACTATTACCTGATCGTGGAAGCGATCACGCCCGCCGGCGAGAAGCTCAGCTTGCCGATCCGGAACGAGGAGACCGGCAACATTGAAACCGTCTCCAAGTTCGGCGTGCGCGTTCCTCAGGACACCTTCGAGACTGTGGCTCGCGATAAGCGCGACGACGGCATCGTGCAGAAGAGCCGCTTCGGCGTGAAGCGGCGCGGCATGCTCGACGTGGACTACGAGATGCCGTTCGAGGGCGGCTTCATCACAAAGTGGTAATGCTGCCGCATGTTAACGGGACGGCAAACCTTAGCGTCGATTGAGGATGCGATCAGCAAGCTGCACCTTCAGCAGGGTCAGCTTGAGCAGGCGCTGCAGTCCGCCGTGAGTGAAACCGAGCGGCTCCGAGCCGAGCGCAGCGCAAACCTGCGCGAGCTCGCGCGCATCAAGCTCGATGAGATGGCCGCCGGTCGGCTCGTCGGCGACCTCGACGCGGGTGAGCGGCGGGCGCAGCAGATCCTCAATGACTACCGTCTGCGCATTGCCGCGGCGGCCGAACAATGCGACGCCCTGCGCAAAGAAGTGAGCCAGGCGGAGGCTACCCGACACGATGCTTCGGCGCAGCTCGAGGTGGCACTGGACGCAGTGGAGCAGGGTAGGGCTGCCGCCGAACAGAGCGTACAGACGACGCAGGCTTGGCGAGACGCCAAGGTGGCGCGTGACAAAGCCGAGGCAATCGCGGTGGAGGCGGAAAAGAAAGCAGCCGATTCACAGGCCGAGCTCGGTAGCAAGAAAAAGCCCTACGATGAGGACCCGCTGTTCGCCTACCTTTGGCAACGGCGGTTCGGCACAAGTCATTACGTCGGCGGGCGTATTGCGGGAATGCTGGATCGAATGCTGGCGGAATTCATTGGATATGACAGTGCGCGCCCGAATTATGCCGCGCTGATCGAAATCCCCCAGCGTCTCAAGGAACATGCCGGCGCGCAACGGGAGGACGTGCAGAAGCCGCAAAGTGTACTCGCCGAGATCGAACGGCAGGCGATGATCAAGGCCGGCGTCGATGCGAAGGAGAAGGTGTTGGCCGAGGCGCGTCACAAGATGGCCGTCATCGACGATACCGTGGAGAAGAAACGAGACATGCTGCGCAAGCTCGATGAGGCGCGCGCGGCGCTCGTCACCGGCAATTCAGATCCGGCCTATAACGAGGCCTTGAACACGATTGCGGCGGCCGATGCCTCGGATAGCCTGGCCAACCTTTATGCCGAGGCACGCCGGACGCCGACCACTGCCGACGAGGGGGTCGTGGCTCGCATCGAGCAGATTGAGGGCAGCATCACCAAGACGGAAGCCGAGATAGCCGCATTGCGCCGCGAGGCCCTGGAAATGTCAGGCCGACGCACCGAGATGGAGCAGGTGCGCGAGCAATTCCGTCGAACGGGTTACGATCACCCGCACAGCACATTCAACAATAGCGATGGTATCGCCGACGTTCTCAAGGGTGTCCTGGCGGGAGCCGTTCGCAGCGGCGTACTATGGGAAATACTGAACCAGGGGCACCAGTCGCGCACTACCCGCGGCAGCACCGGTTTTGGCCTGCCGGATTATCCGTTGCCGTTTCCGCTTCCCGGCGGCAACGCGAACGACGCTTCCGGCGGCGCTTGGCGCAATCCGTCCAGCGGCGGCAGCTGGGCCCCTCGACCCTCCCAACGCGCCAACGATCGCGACTTTTCCACGGGCGGATCCTTCTGAGCCTCTCTCATCTCACGCCTTAGCAGCCGAACTCACACTACCGGTACGTGGGGTGTTGCGGCGGCAAGCTGTCGGCGTGCGCCGCCAAGGCCATGTGGCAAAGATAGCAGGCCAGTGTTGACCTTGCACGCGCCGCCGATGGCGCGGATCACCGTCGCCGAGGCAGCGAGGGTGCGGTTGCCTCGTCAAAGGCCGATGTCGCAGCGCTTCGGCGCGGCCGCCGGCAGGATGCCGGTTTACACGCGCCGCCGACCGACTATCGTCCTGCCTCAAGGATCCCAGGAGCAGGCAATGGAATTCGGCATCCTCTTCACCTCGCAGCCCCATACGGAGCGCGAGCCCTACCCCCACCGTGACGTGCACCGGCGCGTTACCGACGAGATCATGGCGGCCGATCGTCTCGGCTTTGATTGCGCGTGGCTGGCAGAGCATCACTTTTCCACCGAGTACGGCATCATGCCGGATGTATGGGTCTATGCCGGCCATCTCGCAGCGCTTACCAAGCGCATCAAGCTCGGGATGGCGGTGGTCACACTTCCGCTCGCAAATCCGGTACGCACGGTCGAGAACGCCGGTTTTGTCGATATCCTGAGCGGCGGCCGCGTGGTCCTGGGCGTCGGCTCGGGCTATCGCAAGTACGAGTTTGACGGCTTCGGGCTCGACTTCGAGGCGCGCCGCGACATGCAAGAAGAGGCGCTTGAGATTGTTCTCGACCTCTTGCGCACGGGCCGCAGTGCCCGCAATGGCAAGCACTTTAGCGTCGACATCTCCGGTGCTTACCAACTCTTGCCGCAAGCCCTGCAACGGCCCTATCCGCCGCTGTTCCTGGCTGGGGCGACCGACCGGTCGATCGCGACAGCGGGTCGCCTCGGCTTCGGGCTTATGCTGTCGACGCTCACCCCCTTCGCAAACCTTGTAAAGCAGGTGGCGCACTATCGCGCCAATCTCGAGACGGCTAGCCAGGAGGCGCGCGCAAATTTCGCATTCGGTCACGTCGACGTTGCGCGTTGGGTCTATGTGGCGGAGACAGATGCCAAGGCCAAGCGTGAGAGCGAGGAGGGGCTGCTACGCCACCTCAAGCACTTTTTCGGTGGGCAGCAGGCGGGCTACCTGGGACAGGTCTCTCAGGGCAAGGGCTCCGTGGCAAGTGGGCTCGACTACGACACCTTGGCGCGTTCCACTATCATTCACGGCTCGCCAACCTCCGTCGCCGCGCGCATCGCCGAGCTCCGGGAGAAGACCGGGTTGACCTCGCTGATGCTGCACTATCCACCCTGGTACGGTACGGAGCGGGCAAAAGCGTCGTTGCAACTCTTCGCCCAGGAGGTGATGCCGCGCCTTCGACCGCCCGCCAGGGCCGCCGAGTGAAGCGGCAAGCGGCAATTTGATCAGGCGTGCGTGGTCATTCCGGAATACCTGCTTGCCGCATGCCGAGAACCTCGCGGTTCTGCCCCTCCCGATAGATCGGGCTAGGCCAAGGCTCTCGTACCAGAAAGGCGCTGATCGTCTCGTTGGGATACCGGCGCAGCATCTCGGCGGCGACTGATTTGGCCTCATCGATCTGCCCCGCCAGCGCCAGAGCAGCGGCCAGAATTCGGTAGGGATAGCGCAGGTCCGGATTGACCGCGACGCTGCGACGCCCCCAGTCCACAGCCTCGGCGTAACGATGCTGATGCAGGTAGGTGAGCGCCAACTGGTAATACCATAGCGCCAGCTGCGAATCGCGTGGACTGAGTTGAATGGCTTTGAGCGTGTGCTCGGCGGCTTCGTCGGCGCGCCCAAGAAAGACCTTGATCTGGCCGATGTAGTTATGGGCAACGGCAAGATTGGGATCGATGGCGATCGCCCGTTCAAAGGCGGCAAGGGCCTGCGGCAGGTCCTTATGCAAGCGCTTCAGCACGTAGCCGCGATGGTAAATGGCAATTGCGTCATCTGGCTTGACTGTCAAAGCCTTGGTCATGACGCGATCGAGCTCTCCCAGGTGCTCCTCGCTTGAGCGGGGGTACCAGGTCGATTGCCATTGCACGAGCATGGTTTGGGCGAGACCATTCAAGGCCGGAAGATGGTCGGGTGTGAGCTGGAGGGCCGACTCGAACAACTCGCGTGCCCGCGCCGTGCTGTCGCGGCTCGCCTGCTTGTTGAGTAGAGCGGCGCCGCGCATGGTCAGATTGACGGTCTCCGGGTTGATGGGCCGCTCGCGCAAGACGCGTTGGCTTTCCGCATCGGCGAGAAAGACATGAAGCGCGGCCGCAATGCGCTGCGTAATTTGATCTTGCAGCTTTGCCAGCATTGCCAAATCCCCGTTGAACCGGTCCACCCACAGCTGCCCCGCGTTGGCAGTGTCGACAAGCTGCGCATTGACGCGCACGGAATCGGCAAGCGTTCGCACGGTACCTTGCACTGCGTAGCGCACAGACAACTCGCGACCAATTTGTCTAACATCCGTGGGCTTTCCCTTGTAGGTGAAGGCGGTGCTCCGCGCGATCACGAAGGAGCCGGGGATGCGCGACAAATCCGTCGTCAAATCTTCGGTAATGCCTTCTGCGAGGTATTCTTGGTCCTGGGCAGCGGCGGTAAATGGTAGCACCACGATGGATTGCGCTGGCACGTTGACCAACGCTTTCGGTTCGGCAGCTGCGAACGAAGCATTAGAGGGGTTTGCGGCGACGACCGGCTCTCGCGAGGTGGCGAAATGCTGCCATCCCAGCCACAACGCCATTGTAGAGAGCGATCCCGCGGCAACCGCCGCTACCAGCCAGCGCCACGGCTTCCTGGTTGGGCCGGAGCGCGCCTCGGCTTTGGGCAAAGCCGCGATGATCTCAGGTCCGAGCGAATAAATTTGCACCGGGGCCGAGATGTTCTTCAGCGTCCGTTCGCCGCGATGTTCGAAGGGATAAGGCAGCTTGGTGCGCACGTGCTCGTAGACAGTGGCGGAGATGCAAATCCCTCCGGGATCCGCCAAAGGTTCGAGGCGGCAGGCGATGTTGACGCCGTCGCCGTGAACATCCTCGTCATTGGTGATTACATCACCGAGATTGATGCCGATACGCAGTTCAATGCGCTGTACGTCCCCGGAACTTGTATTCTGCTGCGCCAATGCCTGCTGGAGTGCCACCGCGCTTGCCACGGCCTCCACGGCACTCGGAAACTCCACCAGGATGCCGTCACCTTTGATCCGCACAATCCGCCCGGCGCGGGTGGTGATCTCGGGCCGTACCACATCGCGTAACAGGAGTCTTAGGCGCCGCCACGTGCCCACTTCGTCCTGACCGGTAAGGCGGCTATAGCCGACCACGTCGGCAAACATGATCGCTTCTAGTCGGCGGCGAACGTGCTCTCGGGACACGACGTCCTCACCAGGCAAAGCGACGGTCTCCGGCTTGTTTGCAGAACCCCTGATTTGGCCGTGCACCTGTCGGCCTCCCGTCGCAACCCTCGAACTAGCCTCGAATGGATAACCGCCGACATAGGGATTGTTGCGGAGGCGGAGAATGGAGAACACCGAGGACGTTCGGCCTCCCCAAAATAGGTCAGGGCTCTTGCTCAGGGTTCGCGACCGTACAATTTAGGCGCTTGGCAAAAGCCGCGAAAACGTCATTCGCCCGGAGAAAGGCCAAGTGGCAGGGATGCCGTGCGAACGTCCGCCCCCCCCGAAATGTCCGATGATCACGCTGTTAATTATGAACACACTGTTAATAAGGGCAGCCGACGCTTACCCTGAAGGAGGGTTGTCCGGCGAGTGCAGCACGACAATGTGCCGGGGCATCGAGGCTGGACGAGCCCGGTGCCGCGCAAGGTTGATGCAACCATACGATCACCCCTCAGCTGCGGCTGCTACGAGGGACAGGCTCAGCACTTCTTTAGGACGCCCGAAATTTTCTTTATCGGTAAGCCCTCCTCGAGGACGATGGAGATTGACTGTTGGCACGCGCCGGTCGTCACCGTCATCTTGGCATCGAAGAAGTCTCCAGTCAGCAGGATGTCAAAGCCGTCGGGCTTGACCGTTCCGTTCACGATCCCGTCCATATTGTTGATCTTGTCCTGCCAGCGCCCCGTGATCTTGCCGGCTGTGATCTGCAGCTGCGCGGTTCCGTCGAACTGATAGTTGGCGCTCTTGCACCTTAGGTTTTGCGTCATGCGCGCCCCATCGCTTGTCGGAAAATAGGTCGCCACACACGTATAGGGTTCGTTCGGTCCCGATGCCGGAACCAGGAGCGCGTTCCCGGCCCAACGGCCAGCAAGGGAGAGGATCGGATCGGGATTTTGTGCGGTTGAGCCCGTCGCAAAAAGCCCAGCCGCGAGGAGCAGGATTGGCAAGGCGCAAGGCTTAGAACGTAGTCGACGCTTCATCCCAACGGGCCTCCCAAGTGGGTTCATAGCAACGCGCAGGTCAGAATCATTGTTGGCGGAATCCGGCACACCTCAGTTAGCTGCGCAACCCCAAAGATCTCCCTCCAAGGTTCCTCGCGCTTTGGCGCGAAAGCGTGGCGCCGGTATGGCTTGCAAAAGCGTTCCGCGTGTCCGAAGGCGGGCAGCGCGCAGGAGTACCTTGAGCCCCAGGGCGCATAAGTCTCGGCAAATCCTTCGCTGTTTAACGCTTGGCCGGCGCGGCGATAGCCTCGCGCAACACGCGTTTGAGGATTTTGCCAGAGGGATTGCGTGGCAAATCCGTGCGCACAATCAGCTCCTTCGGCACCTTGAACCCCGCGAGCTTACGCCGGCAGTAGTCCTGCAGCGCCTCGAGCGTGAGGGCCCCGCCCGGTTTGAGGACCACCACGGCCACGGGGCGCTCGCCCCATTGCTCGTCGGGGACACCGATCACGGCTGCGTCCGCGACCTGCGGCAGTTCGTAGATGACACGCTCCACCTCGGATGAAGCGATGTTCTCGCCGCCCGACACGATCATGTCCTTCTTTCGATCGGTCAAATAGAGGAAACCCTCGGCGTCCAGGTGGCCGACATCGCCACTGCGGAACCAATCGCCGAAAAACGAAGCCTTCGTCTTCTCGGGATCTTTCCAATAGCCTTGCGTGACCTTGGGACCGCGCAGGCAGATCTCACCGGTATCGCCAGTGGCGAGCCGTTGCCCCTGGGCCCCGCGGATCTCGACCTCGACATGGGCGAGCGGGCGGCCGACGGAGCCAATTTTCTCAATCTCCCGGCCGGCCTCCATCATGGTATCGCCGCTGCAGGTTTCGGTCAGGCCATAGGCATCGATATAGCGTGCCCGCGTGAAAAGCTCGGAGAAGGCGCGGATGCGTGCTTCGGGCGTGCGCTCGCCTCCCCCCACCACCCATCGGAGGCTCTCAAGCGCGTAGTCGCTGTGGTCGAAATGGGCGAGCAAGCCCCCCAGCATGACCGGAGCAAACCAGGCTCCGGTCAGATGCTCTTGTGCAATCGCCGCCAGCGCGCGTACCGGAGAGAAATCGCGCAGGATTGACAACGTGCCACCAACCCATAGTACGGCCACGCCGGGCAGATCGAAGGCGCCCACATGATAGAGCGGCCCAGCGATCAGCAGTCGATCGCTCGCGCTAAGGCCCAAGGCCACGACGTGATCGGCACACTTCCAGTAGAAATTCGAGTAACTGTGCATCACCCCTTTGGGCCGGTCGGTCGTGCCCGAGGTGTACATCAGGCGGAAGAGGTCTTCCGGCCGCGCGGGCCAGATGCTCGCCGGGGCTTGCGCGGCCGGCGCCAATCGCGTGCTGTTTGCCTGCGCGGCCGCATCCACGGGATAGAGGCTCGGCACGGCAGTTCGCTCGGCGAACTCCTGATCGCAGAGCAGCAGACGGGCGCCGGCATGGTCGAGGATGTAGTCGACCTCCTCGGCGGCCAGACGATAGTTGATTGGCAGCGATATGGCGCCGAGATGGCTTATGGCGAAGGTCAGCTCGAGAAAGGCCGGGCTATTCTTCATGAGAAGAGCGACCACGTCGCCTGGCTTGATTCGCAGTCCCGCCAGCCAGCCGGCCGTTGTCTCGATCCGGCGCATGAACTCCGCGTAGGTGATGCGGTCTTCTCCGTAGACCAGCGCTACCCGATCGGGCGTGCGCCGGGCGTGGAATTGAATAAAGCTCGAGAGGACGACCATGCCTCGGCCCACCATGGCTACTGCCCGCAAGATCGGCGATTTTTGTCAGCGTCGCTGGCGAAGGCAAGCGGAGCACGGATCCGGAGGCGCCAGCAGCCTTGCCAGGTGCTGGGAGTAAGGGGGGACTTGAGCGGATCGCCAGCTGGTGCGCGTTTTTTTTCCGGCACGGCTTGGGCAAATCACGGCGACGGAAGACCGACCCAACACTCAACTAGAAAAACAGAGGGATAAACCAGCAAACTTAGGGGCTAACGGATGCCGCCCGCGCTCATGCCGGTGGGCTGCCCGGGCTGTCCTCTCGCCTTGGGGAATGCCGCTGCACTCCCTGAGGTGTCAAATCCGTTCTGCCTTGGCTGCGGGGAAAGGCGGTGCGTGCTGCCCTGCGCAAGCGGCACCGTTAACCCAAACCTCTCCAGGGGCTGCGCGTTTTGAGGTAAATGGTGGATATCAAGGGGAGAGGGCTGCTTGCGCGGCGTCGATGTTGAGTGGGGTCCCATGTACAATTTGGAATGGTCGCTGGTAGCGACGCTGGGTCCGCTCCTCATCGGAGCCATGCTCATTTACCTGGTCTTGAGGCGGAGTTGACGCTTTCGCGCAGAGGGGGCTCTCGAGACGTGCTCCTGCGCCCTGAAGCCTAAGAAAACCGACGCTCGCCGCGGCGCCAAGAGCTGGGTGCCCTCAGGCCTGGTGAGGAGCGCCGTCCCGCCATAAGCACGGCGCGTTTGCGAAGGTGCTTGCCATACGTATGAGTTCGGCGCTCCGCCTGCAGCGCGACGCCGGCCTTGGCCCACTATTCCCCGGGCAAAGTAAGGCGCGAGGTTGCGGCGACCTGGTGCCTGGGGTGCTGCATCAATCGGTGCTGATGGCGCGAGACGCGTCGGGCGCGGGCCTATTCACGCCACCGGCCATTGGTGTGCGCCACCACAGGGCGGCCAGCACGAGCATGGCAATCAATCCTTCGCAGGCCATCACTTCGATGGCTGCTACCGAGCCGAGCCTTTCAAACAACACCCCGGCATGCCAGTGGCCAAGCATGGAAGAGCCAATGCAGATCGAAAGCACGCCCGTCGCGCGGCCGCGCATCTCCGGAGGGGCGATGTTATGCACGAGCGCATACTGCGTCGATGAAAACGCGGCCGCGGCGAGGCCGGTCAGCAGCAGGATGATGACCGCCGTCCCGACGTTCAGATTTACTGCCAATATCAGCATCAGCACGAGGCACGCGAGCGTGCCGAGGTAATAGAAACGGAAGAGGGTGCGCGGCGCGGCCAGCAGCCCAACGGCCATGGCGCCAATGGTGCCTCCAAACCCGTCGCAGGCTGACAAGGCGCCGACCAGGGCCGGCGTCAGTGCAAAATCCTTTTGGCCGATAACCGGAACCATGCCGATGAACGGCCAGCACCAAAGATTGTAGACGAGCGTCACGCCCATGATGATCTGGAAGCGCCGATCGAGAAGGAGGTCCCGCGGCGGCATGAGAAAGCCGAGGCGCTTGCGTGCCGCTGACGGGACGCCCGGTGCTTGCGAGGCAATACCGACGCGCGCAGCCAGGACCAGACAAACGAGGTAGCTCATGGCGATCAGGGCGTAAATGCCGCTTATCCCCACGACTTGGTAAGTCGCACCCCCGATCAGCGGTCCGATGGCTCGTGTCGCATACATGGTAGCGTTGTCGAAGCCTAACGCGGCTGCAACGCTCTCCGCCTTGACCGCGTCCACCAGAAGGCGACGTCGCACGGGCATGTCTGTGGTCCAGAAGCCACCGGAGACCATCACGATGGCAGCGACGGCCGCATAGGTGGCAGTCCCGGTGGCCGTGACGACAAGCATCGTAGTGGATGCGAGCACCATGAGCGTGAAGCCCGCAAGCAGCAGGCGCCTGCGATCGATCGCATCCGCCACGGCGCCTACCAGGAACCCAAGCAACATGTAGGGCACCATGCGCAGGACCGCGAGCAAAGCCACCAGCTCCGGCGACCGCGTGAGCTCGTAGGCAAAAATGGCAACCGCGACGAACTCGAGCCAACGCGCGATGCCCGTCAGCCCACCGATCGCCCACAGGCGGCGATAGTCGGCTTTGGCGAAGAGGAAGCGGGTTTCGGCGAAGGGAAGCAAAGGGAGGTGGGAGGGTCTGGGGAGCGTTAAAACTTACGCCTTTTTAGCGCGGCTGGAGGCTTCTGGCGATCCCATTACGGCGTGCGCTCAGCGCAAATAGGGCACCCCTCCCCTCGGGGGTGTCGCGGCGTGCGGGCGAAGCGATCGTTGCTCGTGCAGGCGATCCGAGTACCCGACGCCTTGCCCGCGCGACGGGCTCTATCGAGCTCGAGCACTGGGAAGGTGATGCTTAAGCAAGGATTGACGATCGATCTTCCCGCTCCCGGTCTTTGGCAGGTCTTCCAGGTACGTCATCACTCTTGGATACTTGTAAGGAAGGAGCCGAGTTTTCACAAAATCCTGAAGCTCCTGCGTCGTCACCTCCGACCCCGTTCCTCGGTCGCTGAGGACGACGAAAGCCCTAAGCGTCGTGAGTCGATCGGCACCCTCCGTGGCCACCACCGCGCATTCCCGCACCCTTGGGTGATTTGCAAGACAAAGCTCAACCTCGAGCGGGTATACCCACTGGCCGCTGATTTTTACGAGGTCATCGGCGCGACCGCAGAAGAAGTGAAAGCCTTGCGTGTCGCGCATAAACCGGTCGCCCGTGTAGATCCAACCTCCCTCGCGCATGGTCTCCGCCGTCTTGTCCGGCCGGTTCCAGTAGCTGGGGGCGTTGGAGTCTCCACGCACCCATAGTACACCCTCCTCGTCATCACTTACCTCGCGGCCGTCGCTATCACGAAGGGCAAGCTCGTAACCGGGCACGCGCTTGCCCGCGGAGCCAAGCCTCTTGGCCTCGGCGCTGTTCGACAGATAGATGTGAAGGACCTCGCTCGATCCCAAGCCTTCCATGATCTCCAGCCCGGAGATCTTTTTCCATGCGTTGGCGACCTCGGCAGCAAGTATTTCCGCTGCGGAGACGCAAAGGCGAAGGCTCGACAAGTCGGCGGCGCTGGCCTCGGGGGCGGCGCTCAAGGCCGTATAGAGCGTCGGCAATCCGTAGAACACGGTCGGACGGTAGCGGGCGATCGTCTCGAAGATGGCGGCGGGTTTGGGCTGCCCCGGAAGCAGCACGCTTGAGGCGCCGACCGCGAACGGAAAGGTGATGGAATTGCCCAAGCCATAGGCGAAAAAGATTTTGGGAACGGAAAAACAGATATCCTCTCCTGTCAGTTTCAGGAGATGACGGGCATAGGAGAGGTGGGTGAAGAGCATGTCGTGCTGCAGGTGCACGATTCCCTTCGGCCGGCCCGTGGAACCTGACGAATACATCCAGAACGCCATGTCGTCGCGGCGCGTGTCGGCCGGGGCAAAGCGTGGCGGGGGTTCGCCCAACCACGCCGCGGCGGTTAAAGACTGCACGGGGCCAGGCGCAACGGCCTGACCGTTGCTGACCACCAGCTGCTGCAGGTTGGTCTCTCGACAGGCTTCGCTATTGAATCGGTCCACGAAAACGGCGTCGCAGATCGCGACCTTGGCACCGGAGTCGGCGAGGTAGAACTGCAAGAGGTCGGGCGGGGTCAGCGTATTGATGAGCAGCGGCACCAGCCCGGCGCGTATGGCGCCGAACAACGCCGCGGGGTAGGCGGGCGTATCGTCGAGAAATAGGAGCACACGATCGCCACGCTGCAGCCCCAGCGACAGCAGCTCAGCCCCGTAGGCGCAGGCATCGGTAGCCAGTGCGGCATAGGTGCGCGAGCCCGCCGGTCCCATGATCGCGCAGCGGCTGCCGGCGCGCTCCAGATTGTCGAATAGAATGGCACTGGCGTTGAAGGCGGACGGCACGGAGAAGCCGATTTCCTGGCTGCCCGGCGCATCTTTCGGCACCGCGTCGAGGAGAGGTGCGAGAGCGGTCTCGCTTTGCATCTGCTGGTTCTTGCGTTCATTCATCTGCGGCGTGCACCGGGTGCTAAGGGATGGCGAGCCGATCCCATGCGAAGATCGCGTGGCTGAGAGCCTTCGATAGGTCGTGCGTCGCTTGTGGTGGGCGGAGCACGAGGGGCTCGCCAGCAAAATGGGTCGCACGCTCAGTACGGATATTCAAGCTTTAAGCCGCAAGCAATCCAGCCGAGACCGGATTCGCTCGCGCGTCAGGGAGCAACGGTCTTGGACCATAACATGTCGGTGGCTCCGCCACGCTCGCCCGGCATATCGCTTTGCCCTCATCCGTCGGAATGCGCTGGTCTTCGCTGCCGGCCATGGGTGCGGTTCGCCCGTCCCGAATGGCCCTGGCGTGCCGGGCTGACATGGCTGGTCGCCGCACGTTGAGCGCGGCAGCGGTCGCAGGTACCACAGCGCGGGGGGCGCGCTTCTCCGAAATATCGGCGCAGAAATATGCTTCGGCAATCTTCGGATCTTGCATAATCGGCGACGGTGCGAAGCCGGCGTTCGCCCTCAAAGGGTAACGTCTTGAGGTTCTTCAGCAGATCTCGCACGCCCGCCTCGAACTGCTCCGGCGAGACGACGAGGCTGATGCGCCCCTCTACATCTCGCGCGATCAGTGCGGCCTGTTCCAGGTCAGCCAGCAACACCTCACAAATTCGCATCGGTACCCCGGCCGAGAAGGCGAGCGCAGCGATCGTGGGGGTGCGCTGCTCGGCTGCCCACGCCGTCAGCGCGCTTTCAAGCCGCTCGAGGTGCCTGATGCTCGGTCGGCTCAAGGCCTGGAGCCGCTCCTGGATTTCGAGATCGGCCGCGCCGAACAATAAGATGCAGTGCGCCGGCCGCCGGTCGCGCCCCGCCCGCCCGATCTCCTGTACGTACTGCCCCAGCGCACCCGCGAGCTGATCGACGGCGGTGGTGGTCGCACAGTAGATGATGCCGGGCCGCTGCAGTCCCCGGATGCGTCGGCCGGCGGCACGCGCCTTCTCCGGTCCGGGCACGATTTCCACCCTCAAGCGAAGGTTTTCGCGGTGCGCCGGAGCGCTCAGCACAACCGCATCCTTCAACCCAAGCCGCTCGATAATATCCTGGCGGACGCGCGGTGTTGCGGTCGCCGTCAGTGCGAGTGCCGGGGGATTGCCCAGCCGTTCGCGGGCCTTCCCGAGCCGCAGATAGGACGGTCGAAAGTCGTGACCCCATTCCGAGATGCAGTGCGCTTCGTCCACACAGAGGAGCGCGGGCCGGGCCTTCTCGAAGAAGGGCGCGGTGGTCTGTGACTCAAGTGTCTCGGGCGTGGTGAGGACGACGAGGTGCCCACCGGCTTCGAGCTTCGCGAGGGCGGCGCGCCGCTCGCTAGGGCGTAAACGGCTGTGGAGCATGACGACGGGGAGACCGCGGCGTTTGATGGCCTGCTCTTGGTCGGCCATCAAAGCAATGAGCGCGAAATCACGACTGTCGGTGTTCGAGGATTAGTGCGGGAACTTGATAGACCAGCGACTTGCCGAAGCCCGTCGGAGGCGCCACGAGCACGTCGCGCCCCTCGAGGGTCGCAATCATCGCGGTTTCCTGCTGGCGGCGGAGCCGCTCGATCCCGAAGGTTCGGCGGGCAATCCGACGACAGACACCGATAAGGCTCATGCCATGACCTCCGGCCGCTAGCGCGGGCCTAGCAAGGCTCCCCTGAAATCGTGTAGCGAGCTTTCACTCCAGTCTGTGGGCTGCGCGGAGTTTTCCACCGCGCAGCGCAGTCCACAGGCTGGCTACCGTCGGTTCTTGAGGTTTGGTCGGGTTGCGAACCTCCAACGCAAACCCAAGGACCAGACGATGACCGAGGAGAGACAAGCACTATTCGAGCTGATCGAGAAGCGTGCCGATGCCGCGTGCGCGAACTGTTGGCGTTTGCCGTCGATCGGCTGATGACGTAAAGGTCGAGGCCCTTACCGGCGCCACCCATCGCGAGCGCAGCCCTGACAGGGTCAATCATCGCAATGGCTATCGCGATCGGCCCTGGGAGACACGCGCCGGCCGGATCGATCTAAGGATCACCAAGCTGCGCCAGGGTCCTACTTCCCAAGCATCCTGGATCCGCATCCGCATCGCCACGACCCAACGTCAGCACCTGGGTTGCCTCGCGGCGAGACCCCAGCAGGAGTGAAGCCGCAATCTACCAAGCAGGCCGCGGCAACAAAAGTTGGCAGGTTGCTGAAGGTACGGGTGGTTAGAATTTCGCTCAGGCGTTTCCTTGTTCGTGGTCGGCTACGCAAGGCCGCGCAGGATCGCACGCTCGACCTCGCATAAGCCCGTACGGTCATGCAATGCGTATGGCTCGCGGTGGGCGATTTCGGGTTGGGCCAGCACGCGTGGGCCTGCGCCACGATGTGGCCATGTTGCGCGATGGACGAGGAAGGGGTGGCAGATATACACGTCGCCGGCGCGGCCTGTCGCATGGGTACGCGGGCGTTGGAAGGTCGACGCAGGCAAGTATCCGACCACGTCGCCAAAGAACACTCCTCGTTCGCCAAAGGGCGCGAGCACGCGCGGGACGTCGAGGTGCGAGCCGACGAGTAGCTCCGTCGGGGCGTCCTCTGGACCGACATCCGTGAACAGGAACAGCGCAAGGAGCCCGCGGCGGCGACTGTGAACGTTCACCCACCACTGGCCATCCACCTCGTAGCTCCCGTCAATGTGCCAGCCGGCGTCACCCGGATCCTGCATACTGGGGAAGCGCACCGGAATGCTTCCTCCCACACCCTCCCGCCGAATCCAACGGCCTGGTCCGAGGAGCGCGTCGTACGCCGCATGGAGCACTGGCGCCGTGCCCGCGGCAGTGAACGCGGGGCCCTCGGGGCAAAGCATACGAACAACAGGTGCAACCCACGTCGTGGGATCACGGGGATTGACACCGATCACGTGCAGTTGCTGCTCAATTGCCTCTAGACACGCGCGCACGATGTCGGGTGCCACAGCATTGCGTACCACAATAAATCCGTTAGCGATGAAGTCACCGGTGGACACTGCCGACCCCCTCCTGTGCCCAACGCTGCAATAGTTGGCGGGCCATACGCCAACGCGTCGAAGCGTCTTGCACGGCACTATTAGCAATGGATCGGTTCGCGGTCTACTTTGGCGCGAGGAGAACCGCATGGATGATGGCGTAAAAATTGCGCCTCGGGCGGATGATCCTGAACCCGAGGCGCAGTCTTGGTTAGCAAGCCGCTGCCCGCAGAAGACGGGGGGAA
>Ga0075423_10001574_pt1 | contig 20201 bp, 14 predicted proteins | sample SoiMethybrSBSTD2_FD_80114 | JGI IMG/M metagenome (GOLD analysis project Ga0075423, IMG submission 80114) | Bulk soil microbial communities from a Populus tree surrounding site in Tennessee, USA - Soil MetaG P. TD hybrid SBSTD2 | ecosystem: Environmental > Terrestrial > Soil > Tree plantation...
AGCGAAACGGCGTTCCTGCGAGCACCAAGGCGACGATGACCGAGCATTTCATCAGGCATGGCGATCAGCTCACGCTGATGACGATCGTCGACGACCCCGTGTACCTCGAGGAACCGTTCGTCCGAACCTCTCACTGGGTCCGCAGCTCGAATATCACGGTCGATCAACGATGGCTGTTCGAGGTCGTCGATGAAGTGGCCGGTCATTCGATCGGGTACGTGCCGCACTACCCGTGGGGGACGAAACAGGACGGCTACGCGAAAAAGCACGGGATTCCGTTCGAGGCCACGCAAGGCGGCAAGGCCACCATCTATCCCGAATACGAACTGAAAATCAAAGAACTGCTGGCTAAGAAGCCGTCGCCAGCATCGGCAACACGCTGACATGCGACTGGGCGCTCTCATCGCGGCTGCGTTGTATTCCATCGGCCTGCTGGTCGTGCAGGCGCAGCAGCCGGTGACGACGGTGCCGCTGACACCGCCCGCGCCTCCGGTCATCGTCGATGGCCTCGAGATCCTGCCAGTGCAGGGGAACGTGCACATGGTCGTCGGCGCCGGGTCGAATGTCGCCGTGCAGATTGGAGATGAGGGCGCGTTCGTGGTCGACAGTGGTGGATCGGGTCACAGCGAGCGACTGCTGGCCGCCGTGAGCCGTCTGACCAATCGACCGATCCGGTTTCTGGTCAACACCAACGCCGACGGCGATCACATCGCCGGCAACGACGTCATCGTGAAGTCGCAGCGCGGCACACGCGGACCGCGCCCGGGCGCCGGCGGTGGCGCGCAGGGGCAGAATGTCGGGGTGGTGACGGTCGCGCACGAAAATGCGTTCAACCGGATGTCCACCGGAAGTCAGGGTGTGCCACCGCTGACTGGAGACGCGCTGCCGGCCTCGACCTTCTTCACACCACGCAAGGATCTGTTCTCGAACGGTGAGCCGGTCCAACTCATCAGCCAGCCCACCGCGCACACCGATGGCGACATTCTCGTGTTCTTCCGCAAGTCGGATGTCGTCGCAACGGGCGATGTGTTCGTGACGACGAGTTACCCGGTGATCGACACTGCACGCGGTGGAAGCGTGCAGGGCGTCATCGATGCGCTGAACGCGATCATTGAATTGACCGTGCCGGAGCGCAATCAGATGGGTGGGACGCGCGTCATTCCCGGTCATGGGCGCATCTGCAACGAGGCTGATGTCGTCGACTACCGCGACATGGTGACGATCATTCGCGATCGCGTGCAGGAAATGGCGAAGAAGGGCATGACCGTGCAGCAAATCAAAGCCGCGCGCCCCTCGCTCGAGTACGACGGCCTCTATGGCGCGACGACAGGGAATTGGACGACCGACACGTTTCTCGAGACGGTGTATCGGGAAATCTCGGTTCGAAAGTAAGTCGATGACCGAGCGTGTTCCCGCGGCTCGTAGAGGAGTGGCTTTAGCTCCTGCGTTGGCCGGTCTGGCGATGATTGTGCTGACTGCGGGAACAGCCGTTCGTGCGCAGCAACCCACACAGCCAACCACGCCTCGAAGCGTCGCGCCCGCCGACTTCACCGGTGTCTGGGCCGCCGTCATCACCGAAGACTGGCGCTTCCGCATGGTCACGCCGCCGAAAGGTGATGCTGCGGGCGTACCACTCAACGATGCCGGACAGAAAGCGGCGGACGGGTGGGATCCGCAGAAAGACATCGCTGCCGGCGAGCAGTGCCGCGCGTTCGGCGCCGGTGGCGTAATGCGGATGCCGATCCGGCTGCGCGTATCGTGGCAGGACGACACGACGTTGAAGTTCGAGACCGACAACGGGCAACAGGTTCGGCTGTTCCGATTCGGCGGTTCGCTGCCGCCTGCCAGCGAGCCACAGTGGCAGGGGCAATCGGCTGCTTCGTGGGAGACGGTCACGGAAGGCCAGGGGATCGCGCCTGCAGGTGGAGGCGGTGGCGGTGGCCGTGGTGGTGGCGCAAATCCGGCCGCGCAGTTGACGGGGTCGATGAAGGTCGTGACGACACGGATGCGTCCCGGCTATATGCGCCGGAACGGCGTGCCGTACTCTGCCGAGGCGATCCTCACCGAGTTCTTCGACCGCTCCGATGAAGCCAATGGTGATGTGTGGCTGATTGTGACCTCGACACTCGATGACCCCACGTATCTCGCGCAGCCGTTGATGACGTCGACGCATTTCAAGAGGGAACCCGACGAGTCGAAATGGAAACCGCGGCCGTGCGAGGTGACGCTGCCGCTTGACACGCGATAACGCCGCGATCGTGATCGGCGCGGGCCCCGCTGGCCTCGCGGTGGGTGCGTGTCTGTCGCGCGCGAACATTCCATTTACTATCCTCGAACGAGGGGCTGGGGTAGCCGCGACCTGGCGGACACATTACGATCGGCTGCACCTTCACACGAACAAGGGAAGTTCGGCGCTTCCATTCCTTCCCTTCGCGAGCAGCTGTCCACGATATCCGTCGCGCGATCAGGTGATCGAATATCTCGAGTCGTACGCCCGTACCTTCACACTCGAGCCGCGATTCAATGAAGAGGTCGCCGCCGCGAGCCGTCGTAACGGCCGGTGGGAGGTGCAGACAGGCACCACGACGTACCGCGCGCGCCATCTGGTCGTCGCGACGGGGCTCAATCGCGAGCCGATCGTGCCGCAGTGGCCGGGGCAGGAGAGTTGCCGCCGGCCGGTGGTGCACAGCTGTGATTATCGCAACGGCAGTGCGTATGCAGGCCGCCGCGTGCTCGTCGTAGGCATTGGCAATTCCGGCGCTGAAATCGCGCTCGATCTTCACGAGCATGGCGCGCATCCGACCATCGCGGTGCGCAGCCCGATCAACGTGCTGCCGCGCGACATTCTGGGCGTGCCCGTCGCCGTCACTGCGCGACTGTTCGGGCTATTGCCACCTGCGGTCGCGGATGCGATCAACGCCCCATTGCGACGTCTTCTGCTCGGAGATTTGCGACGATTCGGTCTGCGGCCGCTCCCCTACGGTCCACTGACACAGATCGCCAGGACCGGGAGCATTCCGCTGATTGACGTCGGTACGATGGCTTTGATCAGGACAGGTCGGATCGCGATCCGCCCTGGCATCGACCATTTTGTCGAAAACGGCGTTGTGTTCACCGACGGTCTCCGCGAGGCATTCGACGCCGTCGTCCTCGCCACTGGTTATCGAGCCGGCCTCGACCGTTTCCTCGACGTTGAGGGAGTGTTCGATGAACGGGGAAATCCGCGGCGTGATGTGCCGTCGTGGCCAGAGGGTCTGCACCTGTGCGGATTCAGGGCGGTTGCAAGCGGTCTACTTCACCACATCGGACGGGAGGCGAGGCAGATTGCAGTGCGGATCCAGGTGTCAGGCAGTGAATCGTGAAATCGTTCCTCGTCAATTACCGCTCTGTGTTCACGATTCACTGCCTGACACCCTGCTACGTTCACGATTCACTGCCTGACACCGGCCAGCTCTCGATAGATGGCCTCAATAAACATGTCCGTTGTCCACGGACCGGTCGTCGCGCCGTAGCGTCCGTCGTAGTCGGCTGTCGGTTTCGCGGCTTTGACCTCCGCCAGCGTTTTGCCTTTCGTAACGAGATCCTGAATCCGATCGCGAACGATCGTCACCATGTCGCGGAACTCGACGACGTCGGCTTCGTCGGCGAGCCGGCCGTGACCGGGAATGACGTACGTGCCTCCCTCTTCCTTGTCCTTCGGGATGGTGATGTCGAGCAGGCGGTTCAGACCGTCGATGACGCCGCGCACGCTGCCGCCGTTCTGTGCGTCGATGACCGGGTAGGTCGTGGTCGTGAAGAGATCTCCACTCGCAACGACATCGGAGCGGCGAAAGAAGACCAGGATGTCGCCGTCGGTGTGGCCAGGCTGATGAATCAACTGGATCGCCTCGTCGTTGAAAAAGAGCTCCTTGTCTTCACCGAAGAACGTTTCGGTCGGCCACGCAGCGAACGGCCTGGGCGATGGCTCTCCCGATGGCGCGCTCATGCGCTTGAGGACGTTTTCGTGCGCAAGGACGCGCGCGGTGTCGAGCGCAAGGCCGGAGTTGCCGGGCGCGTTCCCTCCAAGGGAGCGGCCGGCGGCGGCCAGCATCTCGTTGGCGCCGCTGTGATCGCCATGCACGTGGGTGTTGATGACGATACGGATCGGTTTCGTGGATATCTGGCGAATCGCGGCGAGGACGTCGGAGCCGCGTGGCCCTGGGCCGGTATCGATGACGAGCACCCCTTCATTGCCAGCCTGCACGATGATGTTCGCGCCGGCACCGACGAGCATGTGTACGTTGCCCTGAACGTGAACGCTCTGAATCTGTCCAGGCGCGTTTGAGCCAGGCGGGTCTAACTTGCCCACCGTAACTTCAGCGGAGGTGGAAGACCCGCCTCTACCACTCGGGTAGGTGCTCGCCGCGCCGCCGCGTGCCGCTCCGGCCGGCAACTTGTACTTCGACGAAAACTCCGTCAGCTTGCGAGTCGCCTCCGGCGATCCAGGAAGGTAATGCGGCACCTCACCTTTGCGCCGCACGGCGACCTCGTCGACCACATCGAACTGCGTGCGCCGAACTTCCTGGTCCGGATTGAGTACCCAATTCGTCGTCCGGATGAACGGCTCTTCGAGGTAGATCGGGTCGTCGACCATCGTGACCACCGTCAGGTAATTCCCGTGCCTGATGAACCGCTCGGTCATCGTCGCTCTGTCGCTGTGCGCGACGCCGTTGCGCTGAAGCCACCCGACCTTGAGGTGCGAGGTGACGACCTCCAGGCTGTTGCCGTCCCAGCGTCCCGTCGAGAAGCCGGCCCACGTGTGCGCCGCGTACTCGGGAGGATGCGGGCGCCCGTCCAGCCAGATGAGACGCGTCGCCTGTCCAAATGTCCCGAACAGCTCGTAGCCGATCGTTTCTTGCGTGACAGGATCGAGCTCGCGCGTGATGCGGATATTGGCTGGTCCGCGCAGGGAATACGTGGAGGGATGTGGCTTGGCCTGATGCTCGCGCAGCGTGAGGATCGATGCGTCCCAGCTGTCGGCTTTCAGGCGGCCGGCATCGTTCAGCGGGATGCCAGTGTAGTCACCGAGCTCCGGCCCGGGAATGCGATGCGGCTGGTCCTCGTGATACAGGGCCGCCCAGTTCCCGGAGATGTCGCGTTGAGCGTGGACGGGACTGGCGACGACCAGCGTGAGCGCCAGCCCGATCGCCGTCAGAGCAAACGGAGATTGCGGAAATAACTGAGTCACGCAGAGCAACGGAGGAACGGAGAATAACAAGAATCCTCCGTTCCTTCCGCCTTCGTTAACTCAGATTAGAAGTCATACGTGACGGTGAACTTCATCGTCCGCGCGTTCAGGATCTCCGTCGGCCGCCAGTAGGACGCCAACCCGCCGCCGGTCGCGGCCAGATTGGAGGACTGATTGACGTTGACCACGGCATTGGAATTGAGCGCATTGAAGAAGTCGATGCTGGCGACCGCCCGGTGCCGGCCCGCCCGTAGCTGCTTGCCGATCCGGAGATCGAGCTCGTTGCGGCGTTCGAGGTAGTGCTCCTGCGGCGCCTGAATCTGCAGCGTCGCGTTTGGCGCGTTCCCCGCCAGCGGTCGGCCCAGGGTTGAGTTGGTCGCCAGAAACGCGTTGGTGGCGACCAGCGAGACCTGGGCGAAGCTCTCGACGATGCTGCCCTGAATCTGCCCGGGCGTGGTGCGGAACGTGCCGGAGACCTGGACCTCGATCTTTGGAATGAGGTAGACGCCGAAGATCTTCGCTTGGGTCAGGTACGGCGAACTGCGGTCGCAGTACTGCAGCGGACGCTGCGAGGCCGGCCGGTTGGCCGGGGCGACCGCTGCCATATTGCGCATCTCGGGCAGCGCCGTCAGGATGTCGCAGTCGTTCTCATGAGTGGATCCGGTGCTGATGCCCCCTTGAACGTTCAGTCCGTTCCTCAGCCGGGCGTTGACGGTGAAATCCACGCCCTGCCACACTTCGCTCCAGTCGCCGACCTTGGTGGACAGCGTGTTGTAGTTGTTCACCTGGCCGAACTTGGTGGGAACGACGTCGACAAAGCCCCGGATCGTGGCGCCACTGTCGGCACCGAGCCGGGAGTCGACGGGATTCGTGATGTCATACGGCGTGAAATCGGCGGGCGTGAGCGCCAGGTTGTCGACGGCGCGGAAGTTCGTCCACGACCGTCGGAAGTAGCCGACGTCAATGCCGACGCGCGGGATCAGCTCGTGCGCGACGCTCACCGACGTCTCCCAGTTCGCCTGGCGGTGGTTGAAGCCGCTGATGAGATCCGGGTCGAACTGCTCCGTTGGGACCGCCGTGCCGAACGCGAGGTTGCTGGCCTGCGCGCACTCGCCGTTGGCGGTCAGGATCGTCAGATCGCAGTCCGGGACGAAGTCGCGATCGATGTCGTTCCACGTACGGGTCGGCGCCACCGCCCCTGCCACGATCGCCGGGTTGGGATCGCGGCCCAGCCCATTGAGCGTCTGACCCAGCAGGTACTTGTTGAAGCTGAACTTCAACGCCGTCTTGCCGGTGCCGAACAGGTCGTAGGAGAGGCCGCTGCGATAGGTCACGTCTTTCCAGTTGATGTTGTCGGCCGCCGGGAACGTAAGGTTGCGGTTCGGCGCGAGCGCCACCGGGCCGAGCGTCTGATCCGGGAAGCTCGTCTGGAACAAGTCGAACCGGATCGCGCCGGCCACCGTCAGCTTGGCCACCGTCCACCGGTCCTGGGCGTAGAGTCCCATGTCGTGGTCGAGGTTGGTACGAGCGTGGTAGTTGCCGCGCATCGTGATCTGGTTGGGGGTGGTGACGCCGCCGACAGTGTTGAATCGATAACTGCGGCCGTCGTTCAACTGATACAGCGATTCATCCAAGTACCCGGAGGTGTGGTTCCAGCCGACCTTGAATGCGTGCGAGCCGGTGACGTAGGTTGCCCCCGCCCGGAACGCAAAGCTCGGCACGGCGGTGTTGTTGTAGAAGGGGCCGCGGCCGCGATAGACGAGGCCGGTGCTCTGCTCGGTCACGGCGATCATCTGCGGCTGGATGGCTGCCTGCTCCGCGGTGATCGAGCCGGTTGACTCGCGCAGGTGCATGTCGCCCCACCGCTCGAACAGATGCATGCCCACAACCTCGAACAGCAGTTTGTTGGTAACCGGCGAGGTCCACTCCGCGTGCTCCTGGCGCAGGCGCGGGAACCGGCGGTCGCGGGCGGCCTCAGGCGCCACCGTCGCGCTCATCTGGCTGGGGCAGTTGCACCACTTGTCAGCCTTGTAGGTACCGGCGATCTTGTTCTTGGGGTTCGCCTGCCACGTCACGCGGATGCTGCTGTTGTACTGTTCCCCCTTGTTGACACCGGGCTGGGACGGGTCCGGATCGTAAAGCCATGCGCTGGGATTGAACGCGTTCTTGTTGACGAAGATTGGCGCCTCGTTGGCCACGTCGTTGATGCGGAAGGAGGTCCAGAACCACACCTTGTCGCGGCTCATGGGCCCGCCGAACGACTCGTTGAGGTCCACGGCGTGAAGGATCTTGTTCGGCGTGCCGAGGCCCTGCGCCTGGAGCTCCGGTGTGAAGTTGTCGCCCTGCATCGATTCGTTGGTGAACGAGAATATCGCCGAGTTACTGAAGCTGTTGCCGCCGTCCTTTGGCACGAAGTTCACGCGCACGCCGCCGGTCGGCAGATCGGCGCCAAGCGAGGCTGTGTCGACGGAGACTTCCGCGGCCGAGCCCATGTCCGGCGTCTGGCCGCCTATGTTGCCGCCCGCCTGCAGTGTCATCGTGTTGATGCCGTTGATCGTGATGCGCTGATCGACGGTGCGGCTGCCGTGCACCGTGAGGCTCTGACCGACGTCTTGAATCAGCGAGCCACCGACATCGTTGCCGCCGCCGACCGTGCCAGGAATCATGCGAGCCACGCCGAAGTAATTACGCGCACTCGGCAGCGCGTCGATCACTTCCGCGTTGAGCACGCGCTGCTGCGTGGTGCTCTGCACGTCGACGACCGGCGCCTCGCCCGTCACCGTGATTGTTTCCTCGAGCGAGCCGACGCGGAGGTCAGCGTCGACGTTGACGACCGCCGAGCCGGTGAGCACGACGCCGTCCCGCTTGACGGTGTTGAATCCTGGGAGCGTGAACGTGACCGTGTACGTTCCGGGTCGAAGGTCGACGACCTGGAAGCGCCCGTTGGCGTCGGTGACAGCCTCACGGGCTTTTTCAATCAGCACAGGGCTCGCGGCTTCCACAGTCACTCCAGGAAGCACGGCGCCCGAAGTGTCTTTGACAATGCCTGTAATGGACGCTTGCGCGAAAGCTACTGAGGGCAACAGGGCCGTCCAGAGCAAAATGACGGCACACCGGAGCGCGACACGCATGTGTTCTCGCCTCCTGAGCGTTGGGTCTTGCCAACGCCCCGACAAAGGGGTGACCGACCTTGGGAACGAACAACCTTAGTGCGACGACCGATTTCTGATAGGTCAGAAGGTGCCGTGGAATCTACGCCTCGCAGCTGATGAAGTCAATCGTTCGGCTTCACCTCCTTTTCTTCTGTTCTGGTCTCAACGGCCTGCTGTACCAGGTCGTGTGGTGGCCCGGCAATTTGGACACATCTATGACAACACCATTCGCCAGAGGACTGCGTCTTACCTCTGGCGTGGCAATAGCGAGCGCGTTACTGGCACGTATGACGGTGTTGATGGGCGGGACGTTCACAATCCTCATCCTTGCCCGGGCGCTTCCACGTATTGCTCGCGATGGAACGCCCAGGGGGAGTACTCGTCATAGGTTTGGCGTCGGCAGCCGTCGGCACCCTATCCCCTCCCTCACGTACGGCGTCTTGAGGCGGATAAGTTATTCTCGGTCCGGCTGAAGGTCCAGCTAAAGCCGGACACTACGTACGGGTCATGAGGGCCCTCGCATGATGACAAGGCGGATTCTCGTCGCGGCTATCGCGCTCCTCGCTGTCATGGTGTGGCCGCTTTTTCCCCGCGGCCTGCGCGCACAGTCACTTTCGCTTCCGTCATACACCGCCGGTCAGGCCGCTCTGGGCAAGCCGGCGTACGACCAGGCATGTGCGTCGTGTCACGGCGTGAATCTCGATGACGGCGAGTTCGCGCCGCCACTGAAGGGTGGTGACTTTCGGCTGCGTTGGGGCGGGAAGTCTGTCGACGCCCTCTTCGACCAGCTGACTCGCACGATGCCGCCGGGCTCACCGGGATCGCTTGGCGATGCCGCTTACACGCAAGTGCTCGCGTATCTGATCCAGGAGAACGGCGTAATCGCCACCGATCGGCCGCTGCCATCCGATTCCGCGGCACTGCGGACCATGATGCTGCCATCTGCGGCCGGAGGCCCCGGCGGTGGGCTCACGATTGGCGTGGCGATCCCGCCGTCACCCAGCCGATCGAATCCGCTCGATCGACTGACGCCGGTGACCGATGCCATGCTGAGCGATCCCTCCGATGGTGAGTGGCTCACATGGCGGCGTGCTTTCAACGCCCAGGGCTTCAGCCCGCTGACGCAGATCACTCGCGCCAACGCGCGCGATCTGCGCCTGGCATGGAGCTGGTCCCTGCCAAACGGCGCGAACGAAGTGACGCCCCTGGTTCATGACGGCGTCATGTTCGTACACGCCTTCGGTGACAAGGTGCAGGCCCTCGATGCCGCCACCGGCGATCTTCTGTGGCAGTACTCGCGGCGATTGGCACGTGGTCAGAATCCCACGGTGAAGCGGGGAATCGCTCTGTACGGTGGACGCCTGTACGTTCCAACGTCCGACACGCACATCGTCGCGCTCAACGCCAGGACCGGCGAGGTCGTGTGGGATCAGGCCGTCGCCGATCCAAAGGCCGGCTATGGCATGACCGGCGGGCCGCTGGTCGCCAACGGCAAAGTAATGATTGGGACGACCGGGCGCGCGCCCGGCGGCAACTTCATCGTTGCGCTCGACGCCGAGACCGGAAAAGAAGCGTGGCGCTTCTCCACGATTGCCAGGCCGGGCGAATCGGGAGGGCACACGTGGAACGGGCTGCCTCTCGAACGTCGCAATGGCGCATCGGTCTGGGTACCGGCCAGCTACGACCGCACGCTCAATCTTGCGTTCTTCGGACCGGCCCAAACCTACGACACCGGCCCGCTACGCAATCCGGCCGATGAAGGTGACGTCACCAACGACGGTCTGTACACCGATTCGACGCTTGCCATCAACGTAGACACCGGCAAGCTCGTGTGGTTCTTTCAGCATCAACCGAACGATCAGTGGGATCTCGACTGGGCCTTCGAGAGACATGTGATCCCTCTGCGCGTGAACGGGGCTGAGAAGACGCTGGTGGTCACCGGTGGCAAGCAGGCGATTTTCGACGCCATGGACGCGGCGACCGGTGCGTACGCGTTCTCAATGGATCTTGGAGTGCAGAACGTCGTGACGGCGATCGATCCGAAGACCGGTGCGAAGACGATCGATCCGACGCTGGTGCCCGGCGACGGACAGACGAAATTCGTGTGCCCTCATGCGGGTGGCGCGAAATCGTGGTTGCCTTCGTCGTACAACCCGCGAACCAAGATGCTGTATGTGCCGCTGGTCGAGTCGTGCATGGATCTCACGCCGGTCGAAAAGGGCGGGCGCGGCAGCCTGTCGACTGGCGTGCGCTGGAGCCTCCGCCCGCGTCCGAACAGCGACGGCAAGTACGGCCGGATCCAGGCGATCAACCTGGAGACACATCAATCAATCTGGATCGAGCGGCAACGCGCGCCGCAGACGACGGGGACGCTGGCCACAGCCGGAGGTGTGGTGTTTGCCGGCGCGCTCGATCGCGTGTTCGCCGCCTACGACGATACGACTGGAAAGGAACTCTGGCGCGCGCGGCTCGGCGACGTGCCAAGCAACGCCCCGATCAGCTACCTGGCAAACGGCAAACAGTACGTCGCGATGGTTGTCGGCAACGGCGGCGCACAGGCGATCACATTCCCGCCGCTCGTGCCCGAGATCAGGAATCCACCCGATCGCGGCGCCGGCGTGTGGGTGTTCGAGCTGCCGAGCCGGTAATCCTGTGCGGCTCTACTGTTCGACCTTTTCGTAGAACGATGTATTGTTCACCGGATTTCCAGACGAGCCTTCTTGTTTGAAGGTAATCGTCATCGTCTTGCCGGACTCATCGATTACGCGCCGCGCCGTCCCGTAGACGCGGCCCGCGTGCGAGAGCACGGCTTCGGCCACGCGCGCGGTGATCCCTTTGAGCAGGATGTGGTCATACTCCTCGGTTCCCCGTACGGGATATTCGCGGTCGTATTCGGCAACATATTCGATTCGCGCCGATCGCCCGTCCGCGAATCGACGCTGAATCGTCCCCTCGATGCCGTTCGGCCCGCGCTGGTAGGTGCGCGTTTCGCTCACAGGCCCGGGACCCGGTGAATACTTCGACTTGGCGACATTCAGCTCCCACACTCCAAGGATGTAGTCATCGGAGGTGGTCGATGGTGCTTGCGCTGCATGAAGTGAAACTGTTGAGGTGATGCTCGCAGTCAAAACAACTGCGGCGACGATCTGAGTCGATCGCATGGCTGTCCTCCAGGCTTTCGAGGACGAGTGATCGGCCCTTCATACGCCTTCAGCGCGGCAACGTCAAGTGACCGGGTCGATTACGCCGTGATCTTCAATTGCCGTTTACTTGGCTTGACATGGTGTCGGGTTCCACTTCGAGCCGTCAGGCTCTTTCTTGAAGTGGCTCGTCGTGACCCACGGATCGCCGAGGTACAGCGGGTCGCGCACGGTCGTCGTGACGACGAACCACTCGGGACCATCCGGTTCGGGAAAGAGATCGAAGTACTCGGTGACCGACGCGTTCTCGCTGAACGGAACGCCATTCTTGCGCAGGTAACCCGGACGAATCTGCGTGGTCACGACTTCGAGCGATCGACTTTGCGTGCCGGCACGAGGCGCAAGACCCAGGTTCAGGCCGCGTCCACCCGATGGCGGCGGCTCCCATCGCGCAACCGAAACCCCTTGCCACGAGCGCTGGTTCACCGATGGTGCCGGTGGACTTTGCGGAGCGTCCGTCCGCGCGAACTGAAGAATCCGCGTCTGCATGCCGGCATCGGTTTCGATCTTCAGCGTGTAATCATCCGTCCACGAGATGCGCAAGCGAGTCGGCTCTCGCATGATTGCGGGCGCCGCATAGCCTTTGCATTGGTCGCCGGCGGCCTCGTCGCGTGCCGGGTCCCAGCCGTCGGCCACCTTGCGAGCAGCCGCATTGAGGGGAATGTTGGCGTAGTCCCCTTTGGGTGGCGTGATCATCCGCCATCGCCAGTCTTCACTGACGATGGAAACCCAGTTTCCGGTGAAGTCCGCCGGCGCGGATGCCCGGGGCGTGGGTGGCGGCCCGCCGCGACCTCCTCCTCCTCGAGGTTGGGCGGTCGCAGGCAACGCGATGACCAGCAGAATGCCGGCCAGACCGATGCGACAGTCGCGACGTTTCACGACCGGCCACCTCGTGGCGTTTGAGTGAGGCTGCGATAGATCGATTCCACGAAACGATCTGCATCGGCCGGAGTGGCGCCGTACTCGGCGTCGTAGTCTCGTGATGGACGCGAAGCCTTGATCTGCTCCCAGCTCATTCCCTTCTTGAGCTGGTCCTGTACCCGATCGCGAATGATGACCACCATGTCGCGGAACTCGGCGACGTCGGTCTCTTCGCAGATCCGCCCGCGGCCCGGCACGATCAAGGTTCCGCCCGAGGCGAATCCGTCGGGCACGGCCAGCGAAAGGATATTGGTGAGCGCGGCGATCAAGCCATTCACGCTGCCTCCCCTGGCGAGATCGATTTCCGGGTAGTGGCCCGGCGTGAAGACGGCGCCGGTGCTGATGACGTCCGAGCCACGGAACAGCACGAGGCTGTCGCTGTCGGTGTGCGCGGCGGGCTGATGGTAGAGAATGACCGCCTCGCCATTGGAGAAGTCCATCGACGGCAGGAAGTACGTTGTCGTGGGCAAGGCGTCAGGCGACGCCGAAGTGCCGTCCGGCGGGTTCGACATCCGATTGAGTACGTTCTCGTGAGCGACGATGGATGGACGGGTCAGTCCCACGAATCCGAACGGCGCACCTCCGCCCGCGCGGCCGCTGAACGGCGCAATCAGCGCCGCGTTCCCCGCGACATACTCCGGGCTGCTGCTCGTGTTGATCACCCACCGAAGCGGAAGGCTCGACAGCTTGCGGATTTCATCCATGACCCGCGGCACATTCGCGGCTTGTGGAGTGTCGACGAGCAGCACGCCGTACTTGCCGACATGAACGGTGACATTCACTCCGGCGCCGGAAATGAGGTGGATCTTGCCCTGAACGGGAACGACGTTCAGTTGCGAACTGCCCGACGATTGTTGCGCGATCGGGCTGTCGACTGTCCCTAGCGCGAGGACCAGAACGGCAATCAGGCGGCGCATGACGCTACCGAACGTTGCAGCCGGTATTGGCGTTGAAGCAGGTGCAGTACCTGCCGCAGCGATCCAATGTGGAGAATGTCTGCTTCAACTTCTGGCGATACTCCGGATACATCGTCTCGGCGCCGCCGCGCGTGGCCTCGTACGGTATGCCGTACCACTCTGAGAACTCTTTCAGATAGGGGTTGGTGCCCGGAAGCCAGTGCGGCACCACACCTTCACCAAGCGGCAGTTCGGCAGCGTAGTCACACCAGTTCGATCCGAGCCGTTGGCCCGAATCGATGGTCCACGACTGACTCCGTACCAGCCGTTCCGTCAGGAATACAGGGTCGTCGGTAATCGAGACGACCGTGAGCAGGTCGCCGTGGCGAACCCAGTATTCCGTCAGCGTGCGGCGGTCGCTGCTCGGCACACCGTTCCGGCGGATGTAGTAGGCCTTCAAGTGTGTCGTCGTGATCCGAAGCATGTTTCCCATCCACACCGCAGTGGAGAATCCGCCCCAGCTGTGTGGCGCATCAGCGGGCGGGTGAGAGCGCCCATCCAGATAGATCGTCCGCTCGGCGTCGTGGAAGTTGATTCGCGTGTGGAGCGTCGTCATCCGCTGCGTCAGCGCATCGTAATCGGTCGTGACTCGCATGTTGGCCAGGCCGCGGTCTCCGTAGTCAGCGGCATGCTGTCGGCACTGGTACTCGCTGACTGCTGAAATTCGATCCGCGTCATAGCTCTCGGCGCGAAGACGCGCCGCATCGTTAATCGGCAGGCCAAGGTAGTCGGCGAGCTCAGGCCCCGGGAGCCGCTCGGGGCCGTCCTCGTGGTAGATGGGTACCCACGATCCGCTGAAATCAATCTCCTGCGCCGCGGCCGGCAAGGTCGTTCCGGAAAGCAGCAGAACGGTGGAGAGGATGCGCCTCAGCGTTCTCATCATCATCGCTCCTGTCCTTGACGCGCGATTGCCTATCGGGCGCCTAGCATAGATCAGGCTCGATGCTGCTGAGTCAGTTCTGCGATGAGGAAAAAGCGATTGACCGTTACTCCGCGCGTAACGCGGCCACAGGATTCACGGATGCGGCTCGGCGCGCCGGAATCAGGCTCGCCAGACCCGCGACGGCGACGAACACCGCCGCGCTGCCCGCAAACGAGACCAGGTCCAGCGGTTCGATCCCATACAGCATTCCGGCGAGCAGGCTCGTAGCGAGCGACGCGGCGAGCAGACCGAGCGCGACGCCGATCCCAGCCAGAGATGCGGCGCCGCTCATCACCATGCGCACGACCTGCGAGCGCAACGCGCCGAGAGCCATCCGGATTCCTATCTCGCGCGTGCGCTGTCCGACGTTGTATGCCACGAGGCCGTAAATCCCGATCGAGGCGAGAAATACGCCGACCAACGCTGTGGAGGCAGCCAGCCATGACGCGAGTCGTTGTGGCAGGAGCGTGAATGCCGACATCTCAGGAAGCGTCGATGCGCGCAGCACCGGCAGATTCGGACTCATCTGCTGAATGAGCGCCCGCACTTCCGGCACGGCGCTCGGTCCGCGTGGACGCATGAGAAGCCACATGATGTGCTCGTACGCCTGCGCGGCGGGATGGTACAGGAACGGTTGCTGAGGTTCGCCGATCGTGCGGTACTTCGCATCACGTGCCACCCCCACGACTTCCATCGGCAAGCGGCTGACGCCGAGCACGAGACGCTGGCCGACGGCATTCTGTCCCGGCCAGACTCGGCGTGCGAATGTCTCGTTGACGATAACGACGGCAGGCGCTCCCGCACGGTCGCGCGCATCGAAATGTCGGCCGCTCACGAGCGGCATTTCGAGCGTGCGGAAATATCCAGGCGTAACGAAATTCCGGCTCACGCGAATGGCCTTGTCGTCACCGAAGTCTTCCGCGCGCCAGACCCGTCCACCTTCGGTCTCCATCGTCAAGGGAACGACGCGCGCCAACGCCGCGGCTTCAATCGCGGGCAGGCTTTCGATTCGCGACATGAGCGATTCCGCGAAGATCGGGCCGGACGTTCTGTCATAGCCGCCGAGTTGCAGATTCAGGCCAACGACCTCCACGCCATCCGGGACGAAGCCCGGATCGATCGCATTCGCGTTGCGAAGTGAGCGGGCGAGGAGGAAGGCGCAGACGACGAGCAGCACGGACATCGCGACCTGCGCGACGACGAAGATCTGACGCAACCGCTGCCGTCGTGGCGTGCGGCCTGCATCCTTCGCGATGGCTGACGCCAGATCGATTCGCGACGCGTGAAGCGCAGGGAGGATTCCTGCAGCCATTCCACTCAACGCCGCGATCGCCACGGAGAAAACGGTCACGCGCCAATCGATGCCGACGTCGTAGGCGATGTCGAAACGCGCCATCGGTGTCAGCCGTTCGAGCAGGCGCACGCCGACCCACGCGGCGGCGAGCGCGACGACGGTGGCGCCGGCGGCGACTACCAGGCTTTCGACGATCACCAGGCGGATCACGCGATGACGTTCGGCGCCGAGCGCCAGGCGAAGCGCGATCTCCCGCGAACGGCTTACCCCGCGCGAGAGCACCATCGCGCCAACGTTGCTGCAGGCGATCATCAGGATCAGCCCGACGAACGCAAACAGCAGCGAGAGGAACAGGCTGACCACTCGTCGCGCGTCAGGCGGAATGGACCCGAGAGGCGCGACCCCGAGCCCATGGCGCTCGTTGTCGCCCGGGTATTCGCGAGCCAGATCGGCGGCGATGCGCGACATCTGTTCTTGTGCCTGAGCGACTGTCACGCCTGGCTTGAGGCGCCCGATTCCGATCAACCATTGCTGGCCGCGTCGTTCGAAACGTTTGAGGTCGTTGCCGTCTGGGTAGGCCGTCAGCGGTACCCAGAGGCTGTCGTGGTCGATGGCGTGACCGTTGAAGCCCGCGGCGGCGACGCCGATTACGGTAAACGGCCGACCATTCAACCGGATCGTTCGTCCGATGACGTCTCGATCGGCATCGAACTGTGTCCGCCAGAGTCTGTCGCTGATGACGACGACTGCCGCGGGACTGGCTGGTGATTCCTCCTGCGCGAGAAACCCGCGACCAAGCGATATGCGTGCGCCGAGCAACGCGAAGAAGTTCGCGGAGGTGTAGGCACCCGAAACACTCGAGGCGCGTCCATCGATACCAATTCCGAACGTGACGCCGGTGCGGGCCGCTGCCAGCTCGGTGAAGACGGTTTGTCGCTCGCGGTAGTCACGATAGTTTGGATACGAGAAGGTGCTGAAGACGGGCGCGCTCGTGAACGGATCCTCGCGGCCCTCGTCAGTGTCCGTACGGCCAACTTGAACTACTTGTCCGGTGTCAGCAATTCCAGGTCGAGGGCGAAGGAGATAGGCGTCTGCTATTCCAAAGATGACGGTCGTGCCAGCAATGCCTACCGCAAGAGACAACACGGCGACCACCGTGAACAGCGGACTGGCGCGTAGCGTGCGCGCCGCATGCTGGACGTCCCGCCAGACTGATTCCATGATTGCGCCCTCGAGCGGTGACGGTCAAGGAGCGTGCCACTTAGGCGCGGCGCGCACGCGCTGAAGGGCGAGGCTTCTGACGTTTTCCGTGGACCTCTTGCCTTGGCGCGTCCGCGATTGGGATCCGGGCGTTCCGGATCGGGCAGAGGCCCCTGGATTACAAACGTCGTCGGCGACCTAGGAGTATTGCAATGACCGGGCGTGTCGTCCCTCCGTCACCCCTCAAAACTCCATTGTTTTCGGCCAGTTCTGTGGCACACGAATTGACCATAGGGATGGCGTGTTCCCGATGCTGTTTTTCGTGCTGGTCGTGCTGGGCCTGGTGTTCCGTGGCATGTCATCGGAGGAGCGGGTGCGACTGGGCAAGGCCGTTTTTGCCGGCCTGCTCTTCGTGAAGGACTCAATCGTACGCCCACCCTCCGGGGGTGAGTCGTTCTATGCGGCGCTGAAAGTACGAACGAAGTGGACGGTGTGCACGCCCGCGATCATCGCTGCGTACATTGTCGCCTTCCTCATGCTGGTCATGGGCAGTGGGCATTTGGGAGATCCCCAGACCCTCGTCGAAGGAGGCGGCAGTATCGGGGTGCGCACGACGAACGGGGAGTGGTGGCGGTTATTCACAGCGATGTTCGTTCATGCTGGCGTTGTGCATCTCATCGCGGAGGTTGCCGGCATCGTGCAGGTCGGCCTTCTGGTCGAGCGCCTCGTTGGCAGGCTCGCGTTCGCGGTCGTGTACATCGCATCGGGTGTCTTGGTGGGGATTTGGAACCTCAGCCTGCACCCTGTATCGGTCCATGCCGGAGCGGCCGGGGCCATATTCGGTGTCTATGGCTTGCTCCTGGCCACGCTGTTATTAGGGGTGGCGCAACGTTCCACGTTGACGGTGCCGGTGAACGTACTCAAAAGCTTGTGGCCGGGCGTGGCTTTTTTCGTTGCCTACAACATGCTGACTGAGGGGCTCGTCAGTGAGGCGATGCAGGTGGGACTCGTGGTCGGCTTCATCGGTGGGCTGTTGATTGCCGTCCGAGTCATCTCGGACAAGCCGCCAGTTCGTCGAGTATTTGCCGTCTCCGCGGCCACGGTTGCGATCGTCGTCGTGCTGGCAGCGCCCTTGCGCGGACTGGCGGATGTCCGCTCGGAAGTTGCTCGACTTGCGGCGACTGAAGAGCGCACAGCCCATAGCTACGACGAGGCCATCGATCGCTTCAAGCGCGGCCGGGCCAAGGCAGAGGAATTGGCCACCATCGCTGATGGCATCGTCAAGGAACTCCAGTCTCTCCGGGCCGATTTGAGCTCGCTGGAGAACGTTCCCTCTGAACATTGGGCCATGCTGAACAAGGCAACGGAATACCTGGCGTCCAGGCAGACGAGCTGGAGCCTCAGAGCGGAGGGGCTGCGCGCCGGACGTCCGCAGACGCTTCAGCGGGCGGACGCCGCAGAACAATTGGCGAAGGCCGCACTGGCGAGCGCAGTGGAGTACACACAACAGTAGTGCGTTCGCCGGCGTTGAAAACGCCTAACCGGGCTGAAACGCCTTCAACGCGCTACCTGGTCAGGAAAAGCATCACCACGGCAAGTGCCACGCATCCAAGGCCCACCGTGAGCATCGTCTGGTGTCGCCGCCGGCGGTTGTCTGCGAGGCGAAGCTCGACGATGTTCGCCCAGATCGCTTTCTGCAGGTAGGGGTCGACAGTCGCCGCAATGATTGGTTCAACGGGCTCCGGGCCGGTTTCGACCGGTGCAAGAAAACGATAGCCGCGCTTGGGTACCGTCTGCACGTAGAGCGAATCCCCGGCGTTGTCCCCGAGGGCATCGCGGACCTGCTTGATTGCGAAGTTCACGCCCTGATCGAAGTCGACGAAGGTGTCGCCGGGCCACAGTGCGGCCTGTATCTCTTCCCGCGTGACCAGGACGCCGGGGCGATTTGTCAGAAAACAGAGCAACCGGAACGGCTGCGGCTGGATACGAATGGTTCGACCATTCTTGAGGAGGCGCTCGGCGTCGAGATCGAGCTCGAAGGACCCGAAGCGCCGCACGGCCTGAGCCGACCGTCGATCCATGGATTTCCTGCTGGGCCGTCAGCCTATCACTGGGTTGGGTAGCTGGGTAGCTGGGTGGCTGGGTATGGTAGCGGCGAGTCTTCAGACTCGCCGTCAGACTGGGATTTGATCAAGGCGGTCTGAAGACCCGCCTCTACGGAGCTACTCAGTAACCCAGCAAACCCATTGAGCCACTTCGTTTTGTGCGCTCGGCTACGCATCCAGGCGCGCAAAGGCTCCGCCCATGGCTATTTCGCTGGCCGACCCGTATATACGGCGGAACAGAAGGGGAGGATCAGCATGCAGAACATCACTCGGCTCACGATTCTCAGCGTGGCTGCGGCGGTCGTTGGACTGGTGGCGAGCGCGACTCCGGTCAGCGCCCAGGCAAAGGAAGCTCGCGGAAACGTGACGGCCGTCACCGACACGACGATAACGGTCAAGGCTGGCGCGCAGGAAATGACGTTCAATATCGACAAAGACACGCACCTCGAAGTGCGCAGGGCCGCAAAGGATGTTCAGGCTGCCCAACCGGGCAACCCGAAGCCTCGAGTCAATGCCTTCTTCGAAGTAGGCAATCCCGTGTTGGTGCGGTATCGGGAAGAAAACGGCAAGAATCACGCGTTGAACATCGAGCGTGTCGGCTCTGGCGGCGCCGATCCGGCCAACGCGTCGAAAGTGGCGGAGGGAAAGGTCACGTCCGTCTCGGCTTCAAATATGACGATTGCCGCCGGTGGCAAGAATCTGACCTTCGCCATCACGGGTGATACCGACGTTCTGGTCAAGGGCGCCACCAAAGCCACCAAGGCAGCCGGTGGCACGACGCAGCTCACCACGTTCGTTCACCAGGGCGACGAGGTCAGTGTCAGCTACATGGACGCCGCGGGAGCGATGACAGCTTCGGAAATACGCGTTCGAGTTGTTAATCGCAAATGACCGGCGGATGAGTATGATTGGCCGTCCTGAGCAGTGATGAATCTCGAGAGGTGCACCGTGATGACCGTGACTCGCCTTTCAATGGTCCTCGCAATGGCGGTTTCCCTCGTCGTGGTGCGGCCGTGCCTGGCTCAGAGCACGGCCGGATCCACTGCGTCCGCGCCACCTGTCCTGACGCCTGAAGAGATGGATCACTTCCTGCGCCAGGCGGACATCGTCGCGACGAAATCGACGAAGAAAGGCGTCACCAACGCGAGGCGAGTGACGCTCTTCGACGGTAAGGTCCGTCATGACGCCCAGGTCCAGGACGTCAACATCGAGCTGCCGATTTTC
>Ga0075423_10001578_pt1 | contig 20179 bp, 11 predicted proteins | sample SoiMethybrSBSTD2_FD_80114 | JGI IMG/M metagenome (GOLD analysis project Ga0075423, IMG submission 80114) | Bulk soil microbial communities from a Populus tree surrounding site in Tennessee, USA - Soil MetaG P. TD hybrid SBSTD2 | ecosystem: Environmental > Terrestrial > Soil > Tree plantation...
CCGGAAGATCCTCACGGTCGACGGCAGGGTGGGGTTCGTCAGCGGTCTCTGCGTGGGACAGGCGTGGGTCGGCGATCCCGCGCGGGGTATCCCGCCGTGGCGTGACACCGGCGTCGAGGTGCGGGGCCCCGCCGTGCGCGAGATCGAGGAGGCCTTCGCGGAGATGTGGGCGCTCATGGGCGATCCGCTGCCCCATCCGAGCCTCGTGCGCAGCGACGGGATCGCCACCGCCGGCGAGACCGCGCTGCGCGTGGTCGCCACCGTGCCCAACTCGGCCGGCCTCCTTCGACTCGACCAGCTGGTCGCCGCGCTCGCCCGCAAGCGCCTCTGGCTCACGGATGCCTACTACGCGGGGACTCCCGTCTACGTGCAGGCGCTGCGGGCGGCCGCGCGGGACGGCGTGGACATCCGGCTGCTCGTCCCGAGCGGGACCGACATTCCCCTGCTCCGTCCCCTCTCGCGGGCGGGCTACCGGCCGCTGCTGGAGGCCGGCATACGCGTCTTCGAGTGGAACGGCTCCATGCTGCACGCCAAGACCGCGGTGGCCGACGGGCGCTGGGCGCGGGTCGGCTCCACCAACCTCAATCCCGCGAGCTGGCTCGGCAACTGCGAGCTGGACGTGATCGTCGAGGACGAGAAATTCGCCAGCGACATGGAGGCGATGTACCTGGAAGATCTCACGAACGCGACCGAGGTCATCCTGGACCGGGCCTCCGTGATCCACCGGCGCGGCGCGCACGCGGGCGCACCGGCGGCGGGCGGGGGCGGCAGCGCGGGCCGCGCGGCGGCGGGCCTGCTCCGGATCGGCAACACCGTCGGCGCCGCGGTCACCAATCGGCGCACGCTCGAGCCCGTCGAATGCCGCATCATGCTGGTGGGCGCGGTCGTGCTCCTCATCATCGGCGTCCTCGTCGCCGTCTTCCCCAAGGTCGCCGCATATCCGATCGCCGCCGCGGCGCTGTGGCTCGCCGGGTCGCTCTTCTATCGCATTCATCGCCTGCGGCGGCGCGCGCACCGGGAGGACCGTCTGCGGAAGTAGTAGACTGCTCCCGGTCCCTCGGATGGCACCTCTCGACCTCTAGCCCGCGTGCACACCTCCCCACACGTCCTCGCCCTCGCGAGCGCGTTCTTCTCCGCGATCGCGACCATCCTCATCCAGCAAGGGCTTCGCCGCTCGAACTTCTACGCCGCCTTCTGGATCAACGTCGCCGTCGGCGTGGTCGGCCTCTGGACCGCGGTGCTGCTCTTCGTGCCGCGCGAGACATGGGACCGGAGCGCCGTGCCCTACTTCGTCTTCTCGGGCGTGGTGGGCACCGCGGGCGGGCGCCTCTTCCGCACGGTGGCCATCGACAAGGTGGGCGCGCCCGTCGCCGCCGCGATCTTCAACCTGACGCCGCTCATCGCTACCGGCCTCGCCATCGCGCTGCTCCACGAGCGCGTCACCGCCCCGATCCTCGCCGGCACGCTGATCATCGTCGCCGGCACCGTCATGCTCTCCCTCAGCGGCAGGTACGTCGGGTTCCAGACGCGCCATCTCATCTACCCCGTGCTCGCCGCGACGTGCTTCGGGATCGTGCAGATCGCGCGCAAGATGGGGCTCAGCCAGGCGGGCCCGCTCTTCGACGCGGCGGTGAACACCACCGCGGCCATGGTCGCGGCCACGACCTTCGTGGTTGCCACCGGCAACCGGCGCGCCCTCCGGGTCGACCGCGAGAGCCTGCTGTATCTGATCGGCGGCGGCGCCGCGGAAAACACCGGCGTGACGCTCCTCATCGTCGCGCTCGGCTTCGGCGACGTGAGCGTGGTGACGCCGCTGATCGGCACCGCGCCGCTGTTCGTGCTGCTCCTGGCCTTCGTGATCCCGGGCGGACGGCGGCAGCTCGGCTGGCGCGTGGTGACCGCCACCCTGCTGATCGTCCTGGGAGTGTACCTGCTGACGGGGGCCAAGCGGCTCTAGGGTTCCCACGCTTGCGCACGGGGAGGGCTCCACACTAAGCTGTGGCCGCCCGTTGGCGTGGAGGCCCCCATGGACTGCCCCCGCTGTCGAACCCGAAATAGCGAGGGATCCCGGTTCTGCGAGAGCTGCGGCGCCGCACTCACCGCAGTCTGCCCCTCGTGCGGCTCCTCGACCCTTCGCGGCGCGCGCTTCTGCGGGGAATGCGGCAAGCCCACCCCTCCCGCGCACATCGCCGCCGGCCCCCCGCTGCATCTGGCCTCCCTGCTCCCGCAGTGGCGGGCTTCCCTCGAGGGCGAGCGGAAGCTCGTCACGATCATGTTCGCCGACATCAAGGGCTCGCTCGAGCTCTTGACCGCGCGCGATCCCGAGGAGGCGGTGGTCCTCCTCGATCCGGTCATCGAGCTCATGAAGACCGCCGTGCACCGCTACGAGGGCACGGTGAACCAGATCATGGGCGACGGGATCATGGCGCTGTTCGGGGCGCCCGCCGCCCACGAGGACCATGCCGCGCGCGCCTGCTATGCCGCCCTGGACATGCAGGACGGCGTGCGCGCCCTCGCGCGCGACCTCGCGCGGCTCAACGGTCCGTCGGTCGCGATTCGCGTCGGGCTTAATTCGGGCGTGGTGGTGGTCCGCGCGATCGACAACGATCTCCACATGGATCTCTCCGCCATCGGCGAGACGACACACCTGGCCGCCCGGATGGAGGAGATGGCGCCCCCCGGGGCCATCTGGCTCACGCGCGCCACCCTCGCCCTCGCCGAGCCCTTGCTCGACACCAAGCCGCTCGGCACGCTCCCCGTGCGCGGACGCCACGCGCCGGTCGAGGTCTTCGAGCTCGTGGGCGCGCGCGCGATGCGGCGCATCGAGGTGGCGGCGTTGCGCGGCCTCACCCACTTCGTGGGACGCGAGCTGGAGATGAACGAGCTCTCGCGCATCCAGCAACGGATGCTCGCCGGTCACGGCCGCGTCACCGCGGTGGTCGGTGAGGTCGGCATCGGCAAGTCCCGGCTGCTCCTCGAGTTCGTCCACGCCCCGCCGGCATCCGGCTGCATGGTGTTCGAGACCGCCACCGTCTCCTACGGCCAGAGCGTCCCGTATTTCCCCGTCCTGAAGCTGCTGCGCCAGCACTTCCTCCTGGCGGAGGACGAGCCGGCCGAGGTGGTCCGGGATCGGATCGCGACCACCGTGGGCAATCTCGGCCTCGAGCCGGCGGTGGCCCCGCTGCAGGCCCTGCTCGGCGCCCTCCCCGAGGACAGCGCCTTCGCCACCTACGATCCACTGCGCCGGCGGGAACTGACACAGGAGGCCCTGCGGGCGCTGGTGCTGCGGCTCTGCGCCCTCGGGCCGGTGCTGCTGGTCGTCGAGGATCTGCAGTGGATCGACTCGGAGAGCCAGGAGCTGCTCGACCGGCTCGTGCAGAGCATGCCCTCGGTGCGGCTCCACCTGCTCGTCAACTATCGCCGGGAGTACCGGCACGGCTGGGGCGGGCTGAGCTACTACAACCAGGTGAGCCTCGACCGGCTCGCTCCGGAGGCGGTGGACGCGCTGCTCGGCATGATGCTCGGGGACTCGCCCGAGATCGCGCCCGTCAAGCGGCTACTGATCGAGCGGACGGACGGCAACCCGTTCTTCCTCGAGGAGAGCGTCCGCGCCCTCGTCGACGGCGGGGCCCTGGTCGGCCAGCCTGGGCACTACCGGACCACCGGTGTCGCGGCGCCCCATGTCCCCGCCACCGTCGAGGGCGTGATCGCCTCCCGCATCGATCGCCTCCCGCGCGCCGAGAAGCATCTGCTCCAGTGCGCGTCGGTGATCGGCCGCGACGTGCCGCTCGAGCTCCTCGGGGCGCTGGCGAACCTGTCGAAGGCCGATCTCACCGTGGCGCTCAATCACCTGCAGCAGGCCGAGTTCGTCTTCGAGCAGGTCACCGCCCGGGACCCGGGGTACTCGTTCAAGCACTCGCTGACGCACGAGGTGGCCTACCGCTCGCTGCTGCACGAGCAGGCCAAGCTACTGCACGGCGCGACCCTGAGCGCGATCGAGCGGCTGTACGCCGACCAGCTCCCCCTGCACGTGGACGCGCTGGTCCACCACGCGCTGCAGGGAGAGGTCTGGCCGAAGGCCGTCGACTATCTCCGGCAGGCGGGCGCCGCGGCCTTCGCGCGCGGCTCCGTCGCCGAGAGCCTGGCGCGCTACGAGCAGGCGCTGACGTTCGCCGGCCGCCTCGACTCGAGCCGCGAGAACATCGGACGCGCGATCGACGTGCGGCTGGACTTGCACGTCCCGCTGGTCGTCCTCGGGCAAATCGCGCGGCTCATCACGCTCCACGAGGAGTCGGAGCGGCTGGCCCGCGACCTGGGCGATTCGCCGCGCCTCGCCCGGCTGCTCTATCGCATGGCCCAGTACGCCTGGATCCAGGGCCGCTTCAAGGACGGCCTCGCGCGCGCCGGGCAGGCGCTCGAGATCGCGACCAGCATCGGCGACGCGGAGGTCCGCGTGCTCGCGACGTATGCCCTCGGCCTGAACCAGTGCCTGCTGGGCGCCCACCGCGAGGCCATCACGCTCTTCGAGCGCGTGCTCGACGGCCCCGACACCCAGATCGCGCGCCGCGCGCTCGCGGTGACGGTGCCCGCGTACATCGGCGCGGCGTGCTGGCTCGGCTACGCGCGCACGCTGGTGGGCGAGATCGGGCCCGCCCTGGAGAGCACCGACCGGGCGGCGCAGGCCGCCGACGAGAGCGATCATCCGCAGGCGCAGGCGATCGCGTACACGATGCGCGCGATCCCGATGCTCTATCAGGGACGCCTGGACACCGCGCTGGCCCTCTGCGAGCGCGCGCTGGCCCTCTGCGAGTCGAAGGCGCTGCTCATCTGGCTCCCCGCGGCGGCGGGCACCCTCGGCTGGGCCCTCGCGCTGGCGGGGCGGGGCGCGGAGGGCGCGGCGCACCTGGAGCGCGCGTGCTCGGCGATGGAGGCGACGGGCGTGCACGGCAATCTCGCCCACATGTACATCTGGTGTGCGGACGCGCTCCTGAGCGCGGGGCGCCTCGACGAGGCGGCGCGTGCCGCCGGGCAGGGCTTCGACCTGGCGCTACGCCAGGGCGAGCGGGCCCAGGAAGCCGACGCGCTCCACTCCCAGGCCTGCATCGTCGCCGCGCGCGACGGCGGCGGGGCCCGCGCGCTCGAGCTCTATCAGCGGGCGCTCGAGGTGGCCTCGCAGCTCGAGATGCTGCCGCTGGCCGGACGCTGCCATCTGGGACTCGGGCGTGTACACGCAGCAGGGGGAGAGACCGCGCCGGCGCGGGCGCACTTCGACCAGGCCATCGACTGCTTCAGCCGCTTGGGCCTTCAGTTCTGGCTGGCGGAAGCGGCGGCCGCTTCCGGCGGCTTGGACCTCGGGACATAATCCGAGTCGCCGGTCACGCGATGCACGCGAATCAGGCGTTTCTCCCCCTGTTCCTTCACCCGGTAGTACTTGTACGGCGTCGGCCAGACGAAGACGAGGAACAGCACACCGCCGACCACGACGATGCCCAGGCCCCAGCCCACTCCGCGCGGGTTGGCGAGCGTCAACGCGACCCCGATGAGCCCCAGGGCGATGCCGCCGCCCACGCTCAGATAGAGGAGGCCCCAGAGAATCCTGTCGCTGAGGAAGGGGCTGGGGCACAGCGCGCCGACGGGACAGGGCGTCACCAGCCGCATGTAGCCCTGGGCGGCCACCCCGCCGAAGAAGAGGAGGAAGATGCCGATGCTTCCCCAGATGAGGAGGGCACGGAGCCACTTGCTCTTGAGCCAGCTGCTCTCCTTCTTGGGTTCGGACGCGGGCTCGGGCTCAGCCATCTCGCCCTCCTTGGTTCGACGGAACCATGGTCGGTCGGGGCACGTGGAGTCTAGGGCGGCCATCCGGCACTGTCAATGAGCGACGACATCCCCCTGAGCGAGCTGCCGAAGCGAAAGATGGTGGGCTGGTACGATCCCCACCTCTTCCTCTCGACCGGCGTCGAGGTGCTGATCTCGCGCGCCCTGGGTCAGCGCTTCGACTATCGGATGATGGAGGACGTCGGGCTTCCGCAGCCCGTCTTCGACTATTCCCAGAATCGCGTCGGCGGCGCCCGCAAAGAGCTCTGGTTCGACTACATGGCCGATACGGGAGACGGCTGGGAATCCTCGTATGCGATGGCGTGTCTCGTGGCCCAGCCGTGGATCGAGCTGGGCGCGCGTCGGCTCCCGAACGGCGCCTTCATGCTGCTCGGCGGCGACGAGGTGTATCCGGCCGCCAGCAAGCAGGAGTATCGCGACCGGCTCATCGGCCCGCTCGCCGCCGCCTTTCCCTCGGGCAGCGTGCCCCGGCGCGATCTCTACGCGATTCCCGGCAACCACGACTGGTACGACGGGCTCGTCAGCTTCTCGCGCCTGTTCACGCAGGGCCGGACGCTCGGCGGCTGGCACACCCGGCAGAAGCGCAGCTACTTCGCGCTTCAGCTGCCCCACCGCTGGTGGCTCTGGGCCCTCGACGTGCAGCTCGAGTCCGACATCGACATCGGCCAGCTCAACTACTTCCACTGGGTCGCGAACCGCCTCCGGCGAGGCGACGGGATCATCCTCGCCAGCGCGGAGCCGGACTGGCTCTACCGCGACATCAAGAACCCGGCGCTCGAGAGCAACCTGGCGGCGCTCGAGGAAAAGTGCATCGAGCCGACGGGCGCGGACGTGTTCGTCTGGGTGTCCGGCGACGTTCACCACTATCGCCGGCACGAACATGCGCGGGATTCGCGGTATCAGCGGATCACGAGCGGCGGGGGCGGCGCCTACCTCTCGTCCACCCACGAGCCGGCCACGGGCGGAGCCGCGAGCGAGCTGAAGCGGGTGGTGCGGGTGGGCGAGGACACGTTCCATCAGCAGTTCACGTACCCGAGCCCGGCGACGTCGCTGAGACTGAGCTTGCTGAATCTGCTCTTCCTCCTGAAGAATTGGCGCTTCGGGATCTTGACCGGCCTCGCCTACATGACGCTGACCTGGGGCCAGCTCGAGGGCTCGCTGCTCACCGCGGCGCAGATGGCGGTACAGCGCTACCCGGCGCGCCTCGTGTGGCTGCTCCTCGTGCTGGCCGCGTTCATCTTCTACGCTGACCGCCGGGTGCCCAGGTTTCGATGGGTGGGAGGCGGCCTCCACGGTCTGGTGCACCTCCTCTGCGCCTTCGCCATCGCCGGCGAGACCGCGAAGCTCCTCGAGGGTCCCGGGGTATGGCCCGCGCTCCTACGGCTCGGCGTGAACTTCGTCGGCGGCGCAGTGGTGGGCCCCATCGTGATGGGGATCTATCTCCTGCTCGCGTCCAACCTGTTCGCCGCTCACGTCGACCAGGCCTCCGCGGCGCTGCGCCTGAAGCACTTCAAGCACTTCCTGCGCTTTCACATCCGGGACGACGGCGTCCTCGAGATCTACCCGATCGGCGTGCCCACCATCCCGCGTCAGGACGAGGCGGCCTCGCAGTACTTCCTGATCGAAGGCCCCGTCACGGTCGACCGCGCCGCGGGCCCGCCTCCAGCTCCTCGAGGATGATCGGGAACACGTCGACGGCAGCGCGCTTGCCGATGAAGCAGTCCATGTGTCCGTAGGTCTCGATCGGTCGCCAGGTGTACCACTGATCCCCATTCGTCCGGCGAAGGAGCTCGTACGTTTTGCGCGTCGCCCTGGGGAGGAATTCGCGATTCGCCCGGCCGTGGATGAAGGAGATCGGCAGGGCGAGCCGCTCGAGGTGGGGCATGTAGGCGTTCACGCCGTCCTTGTCGACGACGTGTCCGGTGCGCAGCATCAGGGCTAGATGGGCAAGCGCGGGGATGCTCGTGGTGCCGAACCACTCGTGCATTGCGTCGTGGGTGGCCGTGTTGAGCTTGGAGTGCCGGAACGACTCGCCGAACAGGAGCAGGATGCGACGGCACGTCGGATTGTTGCACCGCTCGCGGACGGGATAGAGGGTGAGGACCTGGTTCCAGAACCGGTGTGACAGCAAGTAGGGGTCGTACTGGGCGGTGAGGTACTTGACCCGGAATCGGCGAAGCAGGGACGCGAGGTAGACCGCCGCCTTGAGCTCCGCGAACCGGGGCGCGATCGGGTGCAGGCCGAGCTGCGAGCAGACGACCGAGCGGAGCTGCCCGCGTAGCTTGCCGGCGAGCAGCGACATCAGCAAGGACATCGAGCCCACGCAATGCGCGACGATCTGCATGGTCGGCACCCCCGCGGTGCCCAGGATCGTGTCGACGGCGGCCGGATAGTCCCGCACGGCGATGTCGTCGATGCTGAAGCTCGTCGCGGCCGCCGCGAATGCGGAGCTTGCGCGGTAGTCGAGGAGCCAGACGTCATACTCGGCGCGGACGAGGCGCTCGACCAGGTTCTCGTCCACCGTGTCCGCGGCGAACGAGCTCGCGCGCACGCTGAAGCCCGGGGAGAGGAGCACGGGCCCCCGGCTTCCCCCCCGATAGCGGGTGAGGTGGATGACCGTCCCGTCGCTGGTGGTCACCGGGATCACGGACGCGCTCGGCTGGGCCCGGCGCGGCCGCGGCGGCGCGTCGAGCGTGGAGATGGTCGACCTCGCGAGCCGCCGCCCGTAGAGGGTGCGGAGCATGCCGGCGAAGAACCCCAGAAAGCGGACGTGCACGTCGAGCCGCTCGCCCAGCCCCTGGGTCTGGCGCGCGCGCATCGTGGCCAGCTGCCGGAGGAAATCGCTCCAGGACAGATGCAGCACACCCCGCCCGACGCGTGAGCCGTCGGCCGAGCCGACCGTGACGTAGAGGGTCGACAGCTGAGGCCAGAGTCTTGCGCGGCGCCGGTTCTGGGCGATCTTGTCGCCCTCGATGACGTAGGTCGTCCGCCGCCCGTCGTCGCCGGGCCCGGTCTCCACACGCATCCGATAGCGCAGCACGCGCGTCTCGACGCGCTCGGGCTCCAGCAGGAACAGCTGGAACACGCCGTCGCGCACCTGCAGCGGCTCGGGCGAGAGCTCGGGCGCGTAGACGGTGCCCACGATCCGGCCCGCGTGGTCGCGGCGCGAGATCAGCGCCTCCACGTCCTCGGCGACGACCGTGAGATCCATCGTCAGCTCGTGCGTTCTGGCCGGCTTGCGCAGGGCGGCCCGCCACGGCCCGGAGCCATCCACCGGCCGTGCGGGCCGCCACGCCGGGCCCTTGTCCACCCAGGCGAAGCGGCCGGACATGCGCTCGGCAAACTCGAGCCCCGGCTTCGTCCGCTCGTAGAACATGGGCTTGAAGGTGGGAATGGGAGGCGCCCCGAGCTGTGGCCCCGGCGCTTCGACGTATTCCTGCCCGAGGATGCGCTCGCAGGTCCGCTCCGCGAGGGCCGAGATCGTGAGGAGCGGGTTGGCGCCGAGAGGCCGCGGGATGATGGACCCGTCGCACACGAAGAGAGCCGGGTGGAACTCGCTGCCGGCCGGGTCGCCATCGAACACCCGGCCCTCGTGGTTCACGACCCCGTTCCTCACGCTGTCCGCCATGCAACAGCCCCCGAGCGGGTGCACGGTGATGGGCCGGAAGGGGTTGTTGATGTGGGTGGCCTGCAGCGCCTGGCTCACGCGGGCCAGCTTCGCGTGAATGCGCTCGAGGGCGGCCTGCGACTCTTCCGATTCGAGGCTCGGCCATTCCACGCGCAGGCGATCGTCGACCAGGCGCAGCCGGCCGCCCGCGTCGTCGTGCGCCATGGCCAGCAGGGTCTGCGTCCGGCGCACCGCGCCGTGGTAGGCGCCGGCCAGATAGCGGGACCAGCGCGTCACTTGCTGAATGACGGTACGGCTATCCGGCGCGGCGGCGGGCCGGCCCCACAGCACACTGGCTGCGCCGAGGAGTGTCGGGAGCACGGCGCTGATCGCCCCCGGGATCGACCCCTCCTCGATGATCATCTGCTCCTTGAGCGGGCCGTCCCGGAGATCGATCAGCCCGGTGATGCACGGTCCGACCTGGCGATGAAGGTCCGGCCGGCGGTAGCCGGCGCCCACGCCGTCGATCGGCTCGGTGCCGTCGTAGGACAGCGCGAAGACGTCACCGTTGCCCGTGAACCGCCGCCCGAGGCAGTCCGAGAACCGCAGATCCTTGCTCTGCGAGCGCAGCAGGATCTCCGTGGAGCCCAGCGTGCCCGCGGCGAGGACGAGCGCGCCCGCCCGGACGGAGAGCGGCGGGGCGCCAAGGCCTCGACGGGGCGAGCCCGTCACGTCGAACAACACCACCCATTCGGCGCCGTCCCGCTTCAGCGACCGGACGGAGATCTCGGTGAAGATCTCCGCGCCGTGGCGCTTGGCCTCGGGGAGATAGTTCATGAGCACGGTGTTCTTCGCGCCGTAGTTGCAGCCGGAGACACAATCGCCGCAGAGCTGGCACGCGCGCTGATGCACGCCGAACTTGTTGATGCCCTCCTTGAACGACACGTTGATCAAGGGGCGCGTGAAGGGGCGCCGCGAGCCCACCGATGCGTTGGTGCGCTCCAGCGCTTGCTGCTTGGCGATCGTGGGAAAGCCCGGAGGCGGGTATTCGGTGGAGCCCAGCATCCTCCGGGCCCGGTCGAAGTAGCGATCGAGGTTACCGGAGCTCGCCGCCTGCTGGATCTCGACGGGCCACTCCTTCTCCTGAAATACATCCTTCTCGGGCTCCAGGGCGACGTTGGCGTTGATCAGCGACGTGCCGCCGAGCCCGCAGCCCACGAGGACGTTCATCTCGCGGTTCAGGCGAAAGTCGAACAGGGCGGTGGGTGAGAAGAGGTGGTGCCCGGGTAGGTCGACCTGAATCTCGCTCGCGGCCTTGGCGGGAGTGTCCGTATACTCGCCCGGCCGGATCTCGCGCCCGCGCTCGAGCACGCAGACACGCCTGCCCGCCTCGGCCAGTCGGCAGGCCGCGATTGCGCCGCCGTAGCCCGAGCCCACGACGACCACGTCGTAGCGGCTCTTCATGTCCGCCACGCTGGACGAAAGACGCGCCATGTGAGGGACCGTCCTGAACCCGCGGCTGCGGGTGCGCGAGGAGTCTAGGCGCTGGCTCCCCGCGAGTCAATGCCGGCCGGCCCCTCGCCGCGCGCCCGATGCGCGCCGACCGATTGGACTTGGAGGCCAAGCGCTAGCGAGTGCAGCCGCGCCGGCCATTTCACGGGCGCCGCGGGAGAGCATCGGCCGGAGCAATCGCCGTGGTCGCCACAAAACGATCGCGCGGCGGCACCTTGCCTGAGCGTCCCCGGGCGCTTCGCCGTCGCGGCGGGCCCCGCCGCCGCCTCACCCCAATGAATATGCACACGTAGGAGTGTGGCACGCCGCTTGCCCCTGCCCCACCCCGGGCCCGCAATGATGCGGGCAAAGGAGGACATGCGACATGGCGGCGTACACCTACGAAGGTGTGCTGGCGACGAGCCAGCGGGTGAACTGGAAGATCGACGACATCATCGGCAACGACAAGCGGCTCGACTTCGGCCGGCCGTTCTTGCCGGAAGCCCTGGCGGGCGTGAGCAAGCTCGATTTCCTCTCGCCGAGCGAGCAGAGCACCCTGAATCAGATCCGCGGCCTGGGCTATCTCGTCATGTTCGGTCTCGTGGAGGAATACATCCTCCCGTTCGTGCTCGATCACGCGCGCCCGAGCCTGGCCGACGATGACTATCGCACCCGCGCGCTCCTCCAGTTCGCGAGCGAAGAGGCCAAGCACATCCAGCTCTTCAAGCGCTTCCGCGAGGAGTTCGACGCGGGCTTCGGCCATCACTGCGAGGTGATCGGCCCTCCCGAGGCGGTGGCGGCCAAGATTCTCGGCTATAGCCCCCTGGCGGTGGCGCTGCTCACGCTCCACATCGAGTGGTTCGTGCAGGCGCACTACCTCGACTCGGTCAAGGACGACGGCGATGTCGACCCCCAGTTCAAGAGCCTGCTCAAGCACCACTGGATCGAGGAGGCCCAGCACACCAAGCTCGACACGCTCATCGTCGAGGAGCTGGCCGCGACGTGCGCGCCCGGCGAGATCCACCGGGCCGTGGAGGAGTACCTCGAGATCGGCGCCTTCATCGACGGTGGCATGCAGCAGCAGGTGCAGATGGACCTCGAGAGCTTCGAGCACGCGACGGATCGTCGCCTGACCGCCGAGCAGCGCGAGCGCTTCACCGAGGCGCAGCTGAAGGCTCTTCGCTGGACCTTCATCGGCTCGGGCATCACGCATCCGCAGTTCCTGGCCACGGTCGGCAAGCTCGGCCCCGGGCTGCGGGAGAAGCTGGAGGCGGTGGGGCCGGCGTTCAGCTAGAGCGCCCGGCCAGCGCGATCGGCCAGACGGAGCGTCCGGCTCGCACTCCCCCCTCTCACGTGCGAGCCGGCGCGCCCCGCCTGGCCGAGATCTCCCGCGCGGCGCTTCACTCGATGGTCTGCGTCGCCTGCAGCAACAGCGACGGCTTCACCGACAAGCCCAGGGCCTTCGCCGTCCGGAGGTTGATGACCAGCTCGAAGCGTGTCGGCTGCTCCACGGGTAGCTCGCCCGGCCTGGCGCCATTGAGAATCTTCGCGACGTAGCTGCCCGCCCGGCGCTGCACGTCGGACAGCTCCGCCCCGTGGAACATCAGGCCGCCGGCCTCGACGAAGGATCGCTGGTTGGAGATCGACGGCAGGCGGTGCTGCAGCGTCAGCTCCGCGGCCCGCCAGGTGACGAGGGCGGCGTCGACGATCACCGCGCCCACGCGCCGCTGGGTCAGGCCGGTCAAGGCCGGATCGACGTCCTGGGCCCGGCGCACGTCGATGATCTGAAGCTCCAGCCCGGCGCGCTTGGCCGCCGTCCGCGTCTCGGTCACCAGCGACTTCGCAAAGGGATTGGAGCCGTTGAGCAGGAGGCCGAGACGCGCAAGCCCGGGGATGAGCTCGCGCAGCAGCTCGACGCGCTTCCCCGCGAGCTCCGCCGAGATCCCCGTCAGGCCCGTGATGTTGCCGCCCGGCCGCGCGAGGCTCGCCACGAAGCCGGTGCCTACCGGGTCCCCGGCCGACGCCATCACGATCGGGATCGTGCCCGTCGCCTCCTTCGCCGCCTGCACCGCGGGCGTGAGGTTCGCCACGATGACCTCGACGTTGAGCCGGACCAGCTCCTGGGCGAGCGTCTTCGCGCGCTCGGGGCGGCCGTCAGCGGCCCGCCATTCCACGAGGAGGTTCTGCCCCTCCACGTAGCCGTTCTCGCGCAGACCCTGGCGCAGCGGCTCCTGGAGGGAGGCGCTCATCTGGGTGAATGTCAGCACGCCGATGCGACGGACCTTCTCGGCCTGCTGCGCGTGGGCGGCGAGCGACACCCCGAGAGTCAGCGCCGCGCCGAGCAGGAGCGCGAGCGCGGCGGCGAGCCGAGTGGGGTGCACCGCCGTATCCTAGCCGATCGGCGAATGCGGAGCGGCACAGATCGACGGGCTATAATCCCCGCGCCATGCCCAGGAATCCGATTCGCGGGGACGTGGTGGGCGGCGTCACCGCCGCCATCCTGAGCATCCCGGCCAGCATCGGCTACGGGGTGCTCTCCTTCCATGCCCTCGGCGACCAGTACGTCTCCCACGCCATCCTGGCCGGCCTCTTCGGCGCGACCATCGTGCCCCTGGCCGCGCTCGCGCTGGGCAACCGGGGCCCGACGATCTACGCGCCGCGCAGCATCCTGGCGCTGCTGCTGGGCTCGGTCGTGCTGCAGACCATCATCCCCGCAGGCGCCAAGAGCGGCGGGTGGAATGTCGGGCAGACGCTCTCCGCCCTCTTCCTCGTCATCCTGCTGGCCGGCGTCTTCCAGGCGCTGTTCGGCGTCCTCGGCGTCGGCACGCTCATCAAGTACATCCCCGCGCCGGTGATGGCGGGATTCCAGAACGCGGTGGCGTTCCTCATCCTGATCGCGCAGATCGGCACGCTGACCGGCGTGCCGTCGAGCCTCTCCCCGGCCCAGCTCGGCTCGTATCTCGCGGCCGTGCAGCCGCTCGGCCTCGCCGTCGGCCTCGGGACGGCGCTCGTGATCTGGCGGACGCGAAGGTTCTCGGCGCGCGTGCCGCCGGTGATCGCGGGACTGCTCGCGGGCACCGGCGCCTACTACGCGCTCGCCTTCCTCGGCTACGGGAGCGGGCTCGGGCGCGTGCTCGGGCCGATGCCCAAGGCCATCCCCGCACCGACGTATCTGGCCGGCTTCCTCGCCTTGCCGAATCAGCCCGCCCTCTGGCCCGTCCTGCCCGGCCTGGCCGGCGCGGCTTTCGGCCTCGCGGTGGTCGCCTCGCTCGACACCCTGCTTTGCGCCAAGACCATGGACGGCGTGACCGGACGGAGGGCGGCCGGCAGCCAGGAGCTCGTCCGGCTCGGGCTCGCCAACACCGTGGGCGCCTGCTTCGGCTGCCTCGTGGCGGGGATCAACCTCAGCAGCAGCACCGCTAACTACCGCGCCGGCGGCCGCACCGCGCTGTCCGCCGCGGTGGCCGCGCTCACCATCCTGGCGGTCGCGCTCTTCGCCGGCCCGCTCATCGCGCTGCTGCCGCGCGTCGTCATCGCGGGCACCCTCGTCGTCGTGGCGATCGAGCTGGTGGATCGCTGGAGCGTGCGCCTGTTCCGCGACCTCGTGACCCGCCGCACCGCCGACTGGCGCATGCCCGCCATCGATCTCGTCGTGGTCCTCCTCGTGGCCACCGTGACGATCGTGCTGAACCTGACCGCCGCGGTCGCGGTCGGCGTGGCGCTGGCCGTCGCGTCGTTCCTCCTACGCATGAGCCGCTCGGTGGTGCGCCGCAGCTACCGCGGGGACGTGGTGCGCTCGCATCGCACCCGCGCGCCCGCGCTGATGGAAGCCCTTGCGCGTGAGGGCCGACGTATCGCTGTGTTCGAGCTCGACGGCCCTATCTTCTTCGGCACCGCGGAAGACCTGGCCAACCGCGTCGAGGCCATTCTTCGCGAGGACGTCCTCGTGGTGATCCTCGACCTCCGGCGCGTGAACGACGTCGACAGCACGGGCGGGCGCATCGTCGCGCAGGTGTGCGACCGCGTGCGGCGCGACAAGAAGCACCTGCTCGTGAGCCACCCCGAGGCGAACCCCGGCGTGGCCCGCGCGCTCCGGGGCTTCGGCGTGCACGCCGCCGTCGGCGCGACCGCCACCTTCCCCGACACCGATGCCGCGCTCGAGCGCGCGGAGGATCTGGTCATCCAGGCCCTTCGCGTGGAGGCCGCAGAGGGCGACGAGCTGCCCGTCGGCCGGCTGCCGGCCTTCGAAGGCCTCGGCGCCGCGGAGTGCGCCATCGCGGAGGGCCTCCTCATCCGCCGCCGTTATCGCGCCGGCGAGGCGGTCATCAAGGAGGGCAATCAGGACCGCTCGCTGTTCCTGATCGCCAAGGGCACGGCCAGCGTGAAGATCGACCTGGCGGGGAACCGCTCGAAGCGCCTCGCCACCTTCTCGCCCGGCACCGTCTTCGGCGAGGTGGCCCTGCTCGACAAGCAGCCGCGCTCGGCCACCGTCACCGCGGACGACGAGCTCGTGTGCTATGAGCTCTCCGAGGACGGCTTCGAGGCGCTCACCCGCACGCATCCGCGCATCGCCATCCACCTGCTCATGAACATCGGCGCGGAGTTGAGCCGGCGGCTGCGGAGGTCGACGACGACGGTGTCGCAACTGGAGAGCTGAGGAGCGCCGGCCAAGGAGGGAAACATGGCCAACAGCGGACACAGGCTCGGGCTCGTGGAAGCCGCCAAAGCGCTGCGCCCGCGGATCGTGGCCGAGCGTGATCGCATCGAGGCGGCGCGCCGGCTGCCCGAGGAGCTGGCGCGCGCGGACGCCTCCGTGGCCTGGTGTGTGTGGAATGGCAACACCTACTGGACGACGACCCGATGGCCCAAGGACGTGGCCCACGCACTCTTTGCCGATCCCACCATGATCCTGGCGAACAGCACTCGCCCGAGCGGACAGGCGGAGATCGCCGAGGGTGGCTACCGGGTCAGCGGCCGCTGGTCGCTCGTGAGCGGCTGCCAGTTCAGCGCCTGGTTCATCCTCCTGAGCGTCGTTCATGAGGCCGGGAAGCCGCGTCTCACGCCGTCCGGCGCGCCGGAGCTCAAGTTCATGCTGTGCCCGGCCGGCGATTGCCAGATCGTGGACACCTGGAACGTCGGGGGGCTACGCGGAACCGGGAGCCACGACGTCGTGCTGCAGGATCGGTTCGTACCGGCCGCGTACGCCTCGTCCTACACCGACTCCTTGGTGTTGACGGATCCGCGGTACCAGCTCCCGCACACCTCGCGCATCGTTCCCGGCCTGGGCGCCATGGCGGTGGGGATCGCGCGCAGCGCGATCGACACGCTGATCGAGCTCGCCGGCGGCGGGAAGCGGCACGAGCGGACGCGCCAGCCCATGAGTGAAGATCGGGGCGCGCAAACCCGGCTGTCCCAGGCGGAAGCGCTCGTGGCCGCCGCTCGCCTGTACCTGTACGACACCGTCGACCGCCTATGGCAAGACGTGCTGGCGGGCCGTGAGGTCTCGATCGAGGCCCGGGCGCGCGTCCGGCTGGCGAGCTGGCACGCCGTGGCGAGCGCGTGCCAGGCCGTCGACCTCGTCTATCTCAGCGGCGGGGCGACGTCGCTCTACGCGACCTGTCCGCTCGAGCGGGCCTTCCGCGACGTGCACGCCTTCACGCAGCACATCGGCGTGCAGCCCCGCGTGCTCGAGACCGTCGGCCGCGTGCTCTACGGGCTGGAACCGGACGTCCCGCTCTCCACGCTGTGACACCGGCCACCGCGGAACGGCTACTCGACGCGAAAGACCAGGCGGAGCGAATCCGCGGTCGGCTGGCCGCCGCCCGGCGCGCCGGCGACTGAGAGCACGAGCGTGTTGACGCCCGGCCGCAGCGGGATCTGCACCACCTCATAGCCGTCCGGCTCGGGCGTGAAGCGTCCCGTGATGTTGTCCCCGTTCAGGAGCGCGTTGAAGCTGACGGGATCGATGCGCGCGCCGTAGAAGAGGACGAGCGGGAAGCCGGCGGCGCCGCCGGCGAGGCGGGTCTCGGGGCCGGCCGCGTTCGCCGCCACGAGGAGCCGGCCCTCCTCGAAGCGGCCGCCGAGCTTCAAGGGCGTCCCGGCCGAGGCCGCATAGGCGAGGCAATAGACGTGCACGATGCCGGGGCCCGTCGGCACGTCACGGAGCTCGGGCCGCGCGGTGGCCGCGCCGCTGCGATCCCAGCCGCGAAGGTCCAGGCTGTAAGTCCCCGGGGCGGCCCCCGTCACCTGGAGCGAGTAGGCGCCATCCGTCGGTCGGCGGACATCGAGCACGCTGCCGCCCAGGCCGTTGCCCATGTCCGCGAGCGCCCGGTGGACGCCGACCGGCCGCCCCTGCGGATCGGTAAGGAAGGGCTCGCTCGTGGCGCCCGCGCGGCTCGAGAGGATGACCCGGAAGCGCCAGGGCTCGGCCACCTCGGCGAGGGTCAGCGCCGGCGGCGCGGCGGGCGCGTAGACGATCTCGTAGCGATCGACGACACCCGGCTCGGCGGTGCGACCGGCGAGGCGCGCGATGGCCGGCTTCCCGGCCTGATCCGGCGCCTGGACCGAGACCTGATACGAGACGCCCGCCACCGGCGCGGTGATCTGAAGCTCGTAGCGTCCCGCCACCAGCTCCCGGAGCATGAAGCCACTCTCCGCGGCCGAGCTCTGGGTCACCGCCGGCGATTCCGCGTGCCACGCGCCGGTCGCGGGATCTCGGCCGAGCCGCCGTCCCTGCGGATCGACGAGGAGCCAGCTCGTCACCGGGCTCGGCGGCCAGCGGATCGCGGCGCCGGGCGGCGGCGGCGCGGTGACCCGGAGCACGAAGGCCTGGGGCGATCCGCGGAAGGGCTGGAGCTCCACCACTCGCGGCGTTGCGCGGCGCGCCCGGGTCCAGACCCGGAACGTGTCGAGGATCGCCCGCAGCTCCGCGTCGCGCCACGGCTCGCCGCTCGCCATGAGAACGCGCACCGTCTCGTCGTCGGAGAGGTCGAGCGCCAGGATCGGCCCTCGCTTGCGCTTCTCGGTCTTCTTCGGGCGGAGCGTCTCCTGGACCTCGGTCAGGTGGATCTCGAAGCCGTGAAAGCCCTGCGCCGTCGTGAACGTCGAGCGCACCTGCCCGTTCTCGCAGTAGCGGGAGCTGTCGGGGCCGTCCGCCATGCACTGGATCGTCGCCACGTGAAGCGCGAAGTCCCGTGCCGAGGGCGGCTTCCCGACCTTGGCGATCTCCGCTCGCTCGACGCTCTCCATGTCTCGGATCTCGAGGCTGTAAAGAGAGCGCAGCCCCGACCCCGCGGGGACGCCGATGTCGAGCGACCAGGCGCAGAAGTCACGGGCTCCCGAGGCTCGGACGGCGTAGGCCGGCGGGTACTGGAGCTCGATGCCGCAGGTCCGATCCTGGTGCGCCTTCCACGTCGCGTCCGCGGCGGCGGCCGGGCCGAGCGCGGCGGACAGGAGCGCGAGGCCCACGCCGCCTCGCAGGAGCGCGAGCACCTACGTCCGCGCCGAGAAGGGCCCGATCACCGGCCCGCTCCCCGCCACGGTGGTGCGCCGAAGCACTCGCCGGTACTTCGCGTAGTCGTAGGGAATCGCGCGGTGGAGGAGCACGCGGTTGTCCCATATCACCAGATCGCCCGCGCGCCAGCGATGGTAGTAGCAGAAGCGCGCCTGATCCGCCCACTCGCGCAGCCACTCGTGGAGGCGCTGCCCCTCCTCCAGCGTGCCGCCGCCGATCTCGCGTGAGGTGTTGCAGGTGAAGTAGAGCGAGCGGCGGCCGCCGCGGTCGCCATGCACGCGGATCAGGGGATGCGTCACGGGCGGGAAGGTATCCCGCTCGGCCGGCGTGGTCGGCGGCATCGAGGGCTCGAGGCGCCGGATCCCTTCGTAGCTATGCACCTGGTGAAGCGGCTCAAGCCGGCGCTTCATGTCCTCCGGCAGGGCCTCGTACGCGAGCAACATGTTCGAGAAGCCCGTCTCCCCGCCCTCGGCGCCTTCCGGCAGCACCTCGATGCCGTAGAGGATGGAGGCCAGCGAGGGCTCGAAGCGGTAGGAGCTGTCCGTGTGCCAGCGCGCGTTGTTGCGCTGGAAGATCACGCGGGGATCCTCCACGGCCAAGTGCTCGCCCTCGGGCGACACGTTGGCGACGTTGTAGACCTCGATCTTGCCCTTGGTCTTGTCCTTCTCCGGGAAGGCCTCCAGGGGGCCGAACTGCTGCGAGAAGGCCATGAGCTGCGCGTCGCTCAGCCGCTGGTCGCGGAAGCAGAGCATGTGGTGATCCTGGAAGGCCTCGCGCAGGCGCCCGAGCGTGGCCGTGTCGAGCGGCCGTGCGAGGTCGATGCCGACGACCTCGGCGCCGAGCGCGGGGGAGAGGCGATGGATCGCGAGGTCGGTCATGGCGTGTGGCATGGTGGTCCTCCCCGGCCATATCCTAGCGCGACCGCTGCCGCTCGACGAGAACCGCGCGGCAGGCGGCCCCGGGGGGGCCTTGACAACGCCGGCGGCGGGACCAAAGCTAGCGCCGCGGTACGAGCATCCTGGCTCGGCTCTCTCACCCAACGGAGACCGACCCATGGCCGCCTTCTCGCGGCGTTCGCCCCGGACAGCGCCGCCCTCCTGGGGAGTTTGACTTTGCGGCAGTCGGCGCGAGGATCGGGGCGTGGAGCCCGTCCGTAAGCCCTTAGCAGTGCTCCCGGCCGAGGAGACATCCGCCGAAGTCGCGCGCCTCAGGCGCTGCGTCAACGACCTGGTCAGCGTCCTCGCCCTGCCCATGATGTGGGCAGGCCACGAGCCATCGCGGGTGGCGACGACCCTGCTCGATGTGCTCGTCCGGATGCTCGGGCTGGACTTCGGTTATCTCCGCGTGGGCGACCCCACCCGGGAGCCGGTCTCCCAGTGGCTTCGCGCGGCGGCCGGCCCCTCCCCCGACCCGGCCGCGGTCGGGCACGCGCTGGAGACGTACCTGAGCAGCGGCGTCTCCTGGCGAGGCCCGAGGATCGCCCATCCGTTCGCCGAGGGCACCGTTTCAATCGCCGTCTTCCAAATCGGTCCCTCGGATAGCGCCGCCGTGCTCGTGGCGGGATCGCGCCGGCTCGACTTCCCCAGCGAGACCGAGTACCTGGTCCTCCAGGTCGCGACGAACCAGGCCGCGATCGCGCTCGAGCAGGCCCGACAGCTGAGCGGGCGGCAAAGCACCACGGACGAGCTGAAGCGGCGCGTCGCGGAAACCGAGGACCGCCTGCAGGAGATGGC
>Ga0075423_10001579_pt1 | contig 20178 bp, 30 predicted proteins | sample SoiMethybrSBSTD2_FD_80114 | JGI IMG/M metagenome (GOLD analysis project Ga0075423, IMG submission 80114) | Bulk soil microbial communities from a Populus tree surrounding site in Tennessee, USA - Soil MetaG P. TD hybrid SBSTD2 | ecosystem: Environmental > Terrestrial > Soil > Tree plantation...
AAAAAAAGCCCGGACCGGAGACGGTTCGGGCTTTTTTTATGTTCACGCGCGACGGGATTAAGGCATGCGGTGTTCGCCCGTGATCAGGCGGGCCGCGCGATTGCGGCTGAAATAATACCAGCCCCACTGGATCAACACGAGGACTCGATTCTCGAATTCGACGATGTGCATGAGATGGACGAAGAGCCAGGCGAGCCAGGCTAAAAAGCCGGCGAGCTTGAGCTTCCCCAGATCCGCGACGGCGATGCCGCGGCCGACGATCGCCATGTTGCCGCGGTCGTTATAGCGGAACGGCGTCGTCGATTTTCCCTGCAGACGGTTCGCCAAGAGCGCGGCGACGTATTCACCCTGCTGCATCGCCACCGGTGCGACCCCGGGCAGCGGTTTTCCGGTCTGGTGCGGGTCGTTGGCGAGATCGCCGATGACGAAGATCTCGGGATGATTCGCGAGCGTCAGATCCGGCTCGACGATAACCCGCCCGCCGCGATCCAATTTCGCGCCGGTCGCATCGGCGAGGATTTTTCCCAGGAACGAGGCCTTGACGCCGGCGGCCCAGATCGCGGTGCGGCAAGGAATCTTCTCGACCGCCTGCCCGCGGCGGATCACGACCGCGTCGGCGCGTATATCCGTGACGGCGGCGCCGGCCTCGATCGTCACGCCCTGGCGCCGGAGAAAGGCCTCCGCTTTCGCGGAAAGTTCGGGCGGATAGGTCGGTAGGATACGCTCTCCCGCCTCGAGCAGCAGGATGCGCGCGGCCGCGGGATCGATCGTGCGGAAATCGTTTCTCAGCGTATCGCGCGCGATTTCCGCCAGCGCTCCGGCCAGCTCGACGCCGGTGGGACCGCCGCCGACGATGACGAAGGTCAGATAGGCGCGCCGGCGCTCTTCGTTGGGATGGCGCTCCGCCGCCTCGAAGGCCAGAAAAATCCGGCGGCGGATCTCCGTTGCGTCTTCGACCGTTTTGAGCCCGGGAGCGAAGGCTTCCCAATGGTCGTTGCCGAAATAGTGGTGGCGCGAGCCCGTCGCGACGATCAACGTATCGTACGGCAGCGCGCCGTCGCTGAGGATCACCCGACGCGCGGGAACGTCGATATCGACCGCTTCGCCGAGGAGGACGCGGGTATTTTTTTGCTTGCGCAAAACCGACCGCAGCGTCGCCGAGATATTGGCCGGCGACAGCCAGCCGGTGGCGACCTGATAGAGGAGCGGTTGAAAAAGATGGAAGTTGCGGCGATCGACGAGGGTGACTTCGACCGGGGCCTTTTTCAGCGACTTCGCGGCATAGAGACCCCCGAAGCCGCCGCCGACAATGACGACGCGATGGGACATTTTGCCAGCTGCACCTATTTCTTGTCCTCGTGGATCGCCGCCGTCCAGTGTTCGGTCTCCGACTGGGTCATATTGCCCTCGGGCACGAGACGCGGGTCCTTGTAGCCCCACTGCCGAATGTCGATAAGAAACTGCTCTCTGGAGAGGAGCGTCCCCTGGCAAACGCGCTCGGCTGGAGGGGGCGCCTCCGTCTCCTTTGCCATCCTCTGCGCCAATTCACGCACGACCCAGCGGGGAATCTTCGACCGGTCGGACGGATAGATAAAGCCGAAGAGGACGATGTAGGAGTAGAGCAACCTCCAATGGCGATCGAAGCGCCATAGGAGCCGCTGCCAGTCGAGCTTGTCGGCGCATGCCCGCAGGAGATGGGCGACGTCGGCGCCGTCGTAGCGCTCCCGCTCCTTCACGAACGACTTCGACCAGATCGTCTCTTCCACCGGGCAGAGCTTGACGGGAATGCCCAACAGATTCGCATCCACGGCGTGCTGAAACCAGAGGTCGTCAACGCGCGCCGTGCCGTTGCCGGAGCTGAAGATCAGGTCGGCGTAATATTCGCCGCAATAGGCCTTGCCCAGCCAGTGGGGAAAGGTGAGTTCGGTATAGCAGCCGACGGCCGCGAGCGCGCGCAGGCCCCGCTCGCAATTGTCTGGATGAATAAAAAGGTCGAGGTCCTTCGTGTCGCGCCAGATGCCGGTATACCGCTCGAGCGCGTAGGCCCCGCCGATAAGAAAAGGGATATTCGCCTCGTTCATCGCGATGAGCGTGCGATAATAGAAGTCCTTGCCCGGATTCTCACCGGGCGCAGCGCCGTTGCTCGTGTTCACGTCCGCATCTCCCGTCCCCTCCCATCGCCGGCGGCGGCAGCCGTTTCCACCGGAATTTCCAGCAGGCGAAAAATCGGCCTGTCGGGGAAATTTTGCCTGAGGACCTTTATCGCGACATTGTAAACCGGCACACCCGCCTGCGTGCGCCCTTCCGGACGGCCTTGATGCGCATGGCCGTGGAAGACGGCGGTGACGCCGTAGCGGTTGAGCGGCTCCTCGAGCCGGCTCGATCCCAGGAAGGGATAAATCGCCGCGGGCTCGCCTTCGACCGTCGCCTCGACCGGCGAATAATGCAGCATGGCGATCTTGTGCGGCGTTCTGAGTTTGGCCAGGGCGGATTCGAGCTTCAGCGCTTCGTCGATCGCCTCCTGAACGAATTTTTTGATGCCCGGCTCGCCCCACGGCTGCAGCGAATGCTGGCCGAAGCCGCCGGCGAACCCTTTGACCCCGGCGAAGCCGATTCCCTGCATCTCGCACGCCGTGCCGTCGAGGATGTTGACGCCCGCGCCGGTAAGAATCCGATGCACCTCGTCCTGTTTTCCGGCCTCCAGCTCGTGATTGCCGAAGACGGCGAGGATGGGAATCTTCAGCACGGAAAGTTCTTTGGCGAGGATTTCGGTTTCTTCGGGCAGGCCGTAATCGACCAGGTCGCCGCACAACAGTAAGATATCCGCGCTGTCCCCGATCTCTTCGAAAACCGGCTTCAACTTCCCGTGCGAGGTTTTCGTATAGTGGAGGTCGCCCATCGCCGCCAGCCGCACTGGATTGCTCGGTATCTTCATAGGCTTTCATTCTCTCCTGGTTTTCGGCAAAACCACGCGCCGATAAAAGCGCAACAACAAGTTCGCCGGATGTCGACGATGTCCCTCAAGTGGCCAGCGCCTTTCCGTCGCCTCGATTCGCCCGCGCCGCGGCCCGGCGATTGAAATGGCCGATGAGCTTGCCGTCCGGCGTCGTCACGAGCAGCGAGCGAATTTTTTGGCGCTCGATGATTTCGAGCGCCTCATGGACCGGCATGCTCGGCCGCGCCGTGAGCGGACCCGGCTCCATGACGAGATCGACGCAGATGGAAGGATGCGCGTGCAGCGAGTTGCGCGTGCAGAGGCCGATCAAAATGCCTCCGTCGGTGACGACCGGACACATATCCAAGCCCATTTCATACGCCGCCTGCCGCGCGTCGCCGATCAACTCGCCCTGACGGCAGCACGGCACCTCCCGTTCGAGGAAATCACCGATGATCGGCGGCATGCCGGGGCCGGGCTCGACGGGAAGACCGTAAGCCATCCAATCGGCCTTGCCCGGCGCGTAGGCAAATACGCGGGAAAAATCCATGCTCTCGAGCCGCGCCGCGGCCCTGCGGCTCAAGTCTCACTGGAAGTCGTAGCAATACACCACGATCGAATGCGCTTTATCGGGAAGCGCGGCCGAAAACGGATAGAGCTCGGCGAGTGGCACATTGACGGCGCCGGGAAGATGGACGCGCTCGTATTCCTTGGGCGTGAGGACTTCGATCAACGCGCAGCCCTCCGCTTTCAAACGCTCAACCTCTTCGCGGCCGATCGTCTGCGCCATTCCAACCTCTTCAAATCAGCTCGCGCACTTTGTCGGCGAGCACCGTCCAGGCGATCTTCGAGCGATCGGGCTCGCCGCGCGCCAGAGACTTGGCGAATTTCGTCGCCTGCTCCAGCGTCACTTTGGCCGGCATCGGCGGCTCGAATGGATCGACGACCGCCTCGATAAGCACCGGACCGTCGGTCGCCAGGGCTTCGTCGAGGATGCGGCCGCAGTCCGCGGGATCTTCGATGGTAAAACCGCTGCCGCCGCACGCGCGCGCGAACGCCGCGAAGTCGATCGGGTGCAGCTCGCAGCCGTATTCCGGGTTGCCGAGAAAAACCATCTGCTCCCATTTGATCTGTCCGAGGCTGTTATTCTTCACGATCACGACCTTGACCGGCAGGCGGTATTTGACGGCGGTGGCGAACTCCGCCATCAGCATCGAGAAGCCGCCGTCGCCGACGAAGGCGACGCACTGCCGCTCGGGATAGGCGATCTGCGCCGCGTTCGTGTAAGGCAGGCCGTTCGCCATCGACGCGAGCGTCCCGGACAGGGAGAATTTTTGTCCGCGCCGCGCGCGGATCTGGCGCGCGAACCAGGTCGCGACCGTCCCCGAATCGCAGGAGACGATCGCCTCTTCCGCCAGCCGACGGCCGAGCTCCCAGGCGACGACCTCGGGCTTCATCGGCTTGTCGCGTCTCGTGCCCTGGTCTTCCATCAGCTTCCACCACTGCCGCATCCCTTCCTGCGCCTGGTGCAGGAAGCTGCGCTCCTCTTTGTGCTGGAGGAGCGGGAGAAGCCGTTTGAGCGTCATGCGGCTGTCGCCGACCAGGCCGACTTCGATCGGATAGCGCAGTCCGATCCGCGCCGCATCGATGTCGATCTGAACGCCGCGCGCCTGTCCGGGCTTCGGCAAGAACTCTATATAAGGAAAGGAGCTGCCGACGATGAACAGCGTATCGCACTCTTCGAGCGCCACCTGCGACGGCTTGGTGCCGAGAAGGCCGATCGAACCGGTCGTATACGGACTGTCGTCGGGCACGGCGGCCTTGCCGAGCAGGGCCTTGACGATCGGCGCCGCGAGTTTCTCCGCCGTCTGCTCCAGCTCGGCACCGGCGGCGAGCGCCCCCTGGCCGGCGAGGATCGCGACCTTTTTGCCTTCGTTCAAGATCGCGGCGGCGTTCTTCAAATCGATCTCGACGGGCACTTCCACGCCGATGGCCGCGACGTGGGAGGTGTGGCCGGGAACGTTGCGCTTGGAATGCTCCTCGATCACGTGCTCCTGGAAGTCGACGGGAAAATTGATATGCGCGACGCCGCGGCGGCCGAGCGCCGCGCGGCAGGCGAGGTTCGCCACCTGCTCGACATGCGACGGCCCCATGACACGCGCGTTGTAGACGGCGACGTCCATAAAGACTTTATCGAGATCGACGTCTTGCTGCGCGTGCGTATCGATCAGATCGTGATAGTGATGTCCGGTAATCGCCACGACCGGCTGGCCGTCGAGCTTCGCGTCGTAAAGTCCGTTCAGCAGGTGAATGCCGCCGGGACCGGAGGTCGCGAGGCACACCCCGAGCTTGCCGGTGTATTTCGCGTAGCCGCACGCCATGAACGCGGCGGCCTCTTCGTGCCGCACCTGAATGAAACGGATATGCTCCTGCTGCTTGCGGAGCGCCTCCATGATCCCGTTGATCCCGTCGCCGGGCAGACCGAAGACGACGCTGACGCCCCATCCGCAGAGCGTCTCGACCAACACGTCCGCGGCGGTGACGCTCATAGATGGAGTTCCTCCCGGATTCTGCCGAGCACTCCGCGCGGCCGATGCGGACGGATCCTGTCGATTATTCCACGCGACCCGGACGAGCGGATCCTGCTTATCACTCCCTGCGGCGAGCGACGGCGCGAACGGCCGTTGCCTTCCGCAAACGAATACGCCAGGGCGCCGAGTCCGGCGACGGTCGCGACTCCCACCATGAGGCGTGTCGCAGGAGACCAACGCCGCTGCATGATATCGAACCGGCGCCCGCTGGGTTTCGGCTTGAGCTGCTGGCCTTGCAGCCCGGGAAAATCGTCCGTGCCCTGATGCGCCTCGAGCTTGTTTTCGACGTCGCGCACGCCGCGGATCGCACGGACTCCTTCGATCAGCTGCTCGCATTCGTCGGTGAACGCGTGGCCGCCGAGAATAACCTTGCCCTCCGCAGCCCGAAGATCGATGAAGGACGGATAGCGGACGAGAAAGCCGATCTCCGAGCGGACACGCTCGGCAAGATACTCATCCGGCAGCGGCCTTTCGGTCAGGCGCGCGCGCCCCGCAGCGAGGGTTCCGCGGCTCCGGTTTCTCAAATCGCGGGCGGTCACCGCTGCGGCCTCGCCGGCCTTGCGTTGCATTTTGATCATCTTGTCGCGCGCGAGCGCGCGGCGTCGGCGCCCCATCTCCGGGTCGAGTTCATACATAGCGAGGCAACCCAAGCCGGCTCCGGTTACCATTGCCGTCAGTGACTTCATAACAACCTCCTTGGAATTTTTTAACCTGCTTTGCGGCGCCGCGGCGCTTCCTCTCGATCCGCGGCCTGCTCGACGCTGCGCTTGAGCAGGTCCATCATATCGACGACCTTGGCCCTACGCCGCGGCTCGGCGGGCGGCGCCTCTTCGACGACCTTGGTCTTTCCTTCCTTAACTTTCCGCTCGATCAGCGCGAGCAGGTCTTCGCGGTAATCGTCGCGGTACTTCTCCGGCCGCCATTTATCCACCATCGCCTCGACCAGGCGCTCGCCCATTTTGATCTCTTTGTCCCCGAGCGCGACGTTGTCCGGGAGCTCCAGCGATTCCGGGTCGCGCAGCTCGTGCGCGAAGCGCAGGACATTCAAAACCAGCGCGCGGCCCTTCGGCAAGATCGCCGCCAGATGCTGGCGCGAGCGGATGACCACCTTGGCGATGCCGATGGTTTTGGTCCGGCGCATGACTTCCCGCAGGAGCGCGTAGCTTTTCGCCGCGTTTTTCGCCGGCGCGAGGTAATACGGTTTGTCGAAGTAAATCGGATCGATTTCAGAGCTATCGACAAAATCGCTGATCTCGATCGTCTGCGTCGCTTCCGGATTCGCGCGTTGAAAATCCCCCTCGCTCATCGGCACGTATTCGCCTTTTTCGTATTCATAGCCCTTGACGATGTCGCCCCACGCGACTTCTTTCCCGCTCTTTTCATTGACGCGCCGGTAATGAACCGGCGACAGGTCGTGCCGGTCGAGCAACTTGAAGCTGAGATCCGCGGTAGTCTCGGCGGAATGGAGCGCCACCGGAATGTTGACGAGGCCGAAACTCAGGCTGCCTTTCCAGATCGGACGGGAGCCGGTCGTCCGGCGCCCGCGGCTGCGCCGCCGCGACGCCTTTCTCGCTTTTCGCGCCATATTAATGTCCGCGCGCCATCGGCAATGGCGCAATTGTCCGGTCGCGCTGGCCGCGCCGCGCCGGAGTCTTCGGCGTATCGTCACCCTCGTAGATCTCGATTCCTTCGAGGCGCTCCAGCCGTTTGAAAGGCGCGATCACATGCGTCGAGACCGCCTGGCGGATCTCATGTTCCGAGAAGTTCGAAGCCCACAAGTGATCGATCTCGGCGCGTACGGCATCGATCTTTTCGATCGTCCGTCCGCTGCGATGGTCCCTTTGACCGTCGCGCGCGAGCAAATAGTTATGGATGACCGCGAGCGGATAGCGGGCGCCGACGACCTCGATGAAAGCCGGCGCCTCGACCTCGATGCGCGCAAGACAGAGGCGCCGATCCGCCGGGATGACGTCGCGGGGCTCCTCGATATCGGGCAGCGAGCGCATCGCTCTGTGTTCTTGCGGCCCGTCTTCGGCGTCGCCGGCCAACTGGTGCCACGCGTAGAGGTGATTGTAGACGTCTTCCAACGCCGAGAGGATCTCGACGACACCCCGCACCTCGCCGCAGCGCGTCCGCGGCAGCGCGATACGGATCGAAGTATGCGTATCCTGGCTCTCATTCATGCTCCACCCCGGTTCTGCGCGTCAAAGATTCGCTCAACCCTGTTATGCCGAGGCGCTCTCGGCGTGAACGAGATCGGGCGGCCGCGCGATCGGCGGTCTCCTGATCTCCTGCCTCATCGTCGGCCGTCGGCGGCGCGTGAGCGGCTTCAGCGCTACCGCCTTGCCGCTCTCCGCCGCGCGGTACAGCGCTTCGATGATTCGCACGTCCGCTAACCCTTCCTCGCCCGAGGGTTCCGGCTCGATATTCTTTCGAATGCAGTTGGAAAAATACACGAGCTCCGCCGCGAACTGATCACGTTTCGCAAATGTGCGTTGCTTGGTCTTGCCGTCGATGGTCAGCTGGTGCTTGAGCGGCATCGCGTATTCATAGGCCGGTTCGACGCGCAGCCGGCCGCGCGTCCCGATAACTTCGTAGACCGAGACATCGGCGCTGCCGAAGCTCGACGTAAAGACCGCGAGCCGGTCCTCGGGAAATCTCAGCACCGCGCTGGTCATTTCGTCGATCTCTTTGAAGCGCGGATCGCCGCTGCCGGCGCTCGCGGCTAGAACTTCATACGGCTCCGCCTGGAGCGCATAACGCGCGGCGTTGATGCAATAGATACCGAGATCGTAAAGCGTGCCGCCGCCCAGCTCGTCCTTGGTTCGGATGTTTCCCTCTTTCACTTGCATGCCGAATACCGAGTGAAAGAGGCGAAGCTTCCCGAGCTTTCCGGACCGGGCGATCCCGACCGCCTTCAGATTGGCCTCTTCGAAATGCAGCCGGTACGCGATCATGAGCTTGACCTTGTTGTCGCGCGCGGCGCGAATCATCGTACGGCACTCCGCTTCCGTGACCGCCATCGGCTTTTCGCAAAGGACGTGGACGCCGGCGCACGCCGCGCGCACGGTGTACTCGCGATGCAAATTGTTGGGGAGAGCGATATAAACGGCGTCGATCTCGCCCGTGCGCAGACATTCGTCGTACTCGTCGTACGAATAAACGCGGTCGACGCCGTAACGCCGCCCGAGCTGAACGAGCTTCTCCGGGTCGTCTGAAACGAGCGCGGCGAGGATCGAATTGCGCCGCGCGTGGCGAAAAGCGGGCAGGACCGCCGTTTGGGCGATATGGCCGAGCCCGACGACGGCGTAGCGGATTTGTTTGCCGCGCCGCATCACACAATCCGCCGGAGCTTTCTCGGGCTCGCATCGCGGACGTTGCCGCCGCTTGGCCGGCGCTGAGGCGGCTCGACGCCGATGCCGTGAACATAGACGAGCTCGCCGCCGAGCCAGCCCCCGAAGCCGACCAGGGCGATCGCGGCGATCGAGAGACCCAGCGGCAAGAATCCGCCGGGACCGCTCGTCGCCCGGAGATAAAAGTTTACCGCGAATATGGCGGTCGCCGCCAAGTTGCCGGTGAGATGGTACAGCCCGATCCGCCGGCTGCGCGGGTCGGTGATGGAAAAGAAGTCGATCAGCCCGGGAACCGCGGCTATGACGGCGCCGACGATGCCGCCCGCCATCGTGTAGAAGGCAACCTCATTCCACGGCGTTGTCCAACCGGCCGCCGCGATGAGATCGGCGATCAGCGAAAAAATCCACAACCCCATGGGGAGGACGACCAACATGGGGTGAACGGGATGCTTGGCGATGCTGGCTGGAGTGCTCATTATTCTTCCTTCCTCGGTGAACCAGCCCTGCTTTGCCGCTCGCTTTTTTACACCTGATCTCCCGGTTCAGCTCACAAGTGGCATTAGAGACGGCCGGCTAGTGCTAACACAATGATGATCAAAAGAATCACTCCTAGGCCACCACTCGGGTAATAGCCCCAGCCCGTGCTGTAGGGCCAGGTCGGTAAGGCCCCGATGAGAAGCAAAATTAGAACGATCAATAGAATTGTGCCCATGGTCCGCCCCTCCTTTATTGCATCCCTCGCCCAATCCAACGGACAAACTCGCGTCGCTCAGTGCTCGGTCTTCGTTTACACCTCCCGAGGTTTTTCCCGAGGGAACATTTTCCTTGCAGCTGTAAATATTACAGCAATTTTCCTCCGCAGCCGCCGCGAATTACCGAGCAATTTTGCGGCGCTCCCTGCTTAATTCAGGGAGGCAGCAAGCGCTATGCCACGCTCATCGCTGCGCGACTTCCCGCATCGCTTTCCGGATCGACCTGCGGCCGTCCTCGAAGTTCTGCCACGGGTCTTTCCGCAGCGCTTTGAGCCGCTGGCGCAAGTTCCGGACCGTAAACGTGTCAGGTCGAATCTTGTTCGTGAGCTCTTCCCAGCGAAGCGGCACGGATACCGGCGCGCCGGCGCGCGCCCTCGTCGAGTAAGCGGCGACTGCCGTCGCGCCGCGGCCGTTGCGCAGATAATCGATGAAGATTTTACCCGCGCGCTTCGCTTTGGACATGTTGGTGAGATAAAGCGCCGGCGCGTCGCGGGCGATGCCCTCGGCGACGTCTTTAGTGAATTGTTTGACCGCGTCCCATTCTTCCTCGGGAACGATCGGGACGACGACGTGGAGTCCTTTGCCGCCCGTCGTCTTGACGAACGATTCCAATCCTAATTCGCGGAGCCGCTTGCGCAGCAGGCGCGCTGCCTCGATGACCCGATCCCATGACAGACCCGCGTCGGGATCGAGGTCGAAGATGAGCTGATCGGGCTGCTCGACGTGCTCGGCGCGCGAGCCCCACGTATGGATTTCGAGGACCCCCAGCTGCACCAGCGATATGAGCCCGGCCGGCGAATCGATCATGACGTAGCGGCCCGACGCGCGGCGCTCCTTGACGAAAATGCGCTTGAACCCCGGCGGCAGATTCTCCTCGACGTGTTTCTGATAAAAACATTTGCGATAGCCTTCGGGACAACGAACCATGGTCAGCGGCCGCAGCGCGACATGGGGCAGAATCCATTCGGAAATATCTTCGTAGAAGCGCGCGAGCTCGAGCTTGGTGATGCCGTCCTCGGGATAAAGCACGCGCGTTGGATTGCTCATCGTCACGCCGGCGATCGTCGCGTCGTCGCCGGTGTCCGGAGCCGTCGCCCGCGGGAGCGGCTCCGGCCGCTCGCGGGAAATCTTGCTTGCCGGCTTGTCTTCCCGCAATCCCTTGAACGAAGGATGGCGCAGCATGCCGTCGCGCGTCCAGCCGGTAAACTCGATTTCCGCCGCATAACGCGGCTCGATCCAATGAACGCCTTCGCGGCGCGGCAGCCGCGGAGGATCGGCGAACGGCGCCGTCGACCGCTCGATTTTTTCCAGGCGCGCGCGGAGGTCGGTCAACATACGGCTGTTGAAGCCGGTGCCGACTTTCCCCGCGTAAACCAATTCACCGTGATCCTTATTGACTCCCAGAAGCAGCGCGCCGAGTCCGACGCGCGCGCCGGAGGGCTCGGTAAAGCCGCCGAGGACGAATTCCTGGCTCGCGTGACACTTGATCTTCAGCCAGTCGCGCGCGCGTCCGGGCCTGTAGGGCGAATTTTTGCGTTTCGCGATGATTCCTTCGAGCCCGCTCTGGCACGCGCGGCGGAAAAAATCTTCCGCCTGGCCGATCACGTGGTCGCTGAAGCGGAGCGCGCTTTTTTTTCGCCCTTTCAATAATTCCGCGAGGATTTCCTTGCGCTGAATGAGCGGCAGCGCGCGCAAATCGTAGCCGTCGAGATGAAGGAGATCGAAAACGAAGTAGATCAGGCGGTCGGTTTTCTTGTCGCCGAGCGCTTCTTGCAGCGCCTGAAAGTTGCTCGCGCCGTCCTTTTCCAAAACCACGACCTCGCCGTCCAGAAAGGCCCGGTCGACGGGCAGATCGGCCGCGGTCTGCGCGAGCGCGGCGAACCGTGACGTCCAGTCGTTGCCCTCGCGGGTGAAGAGGCGAGCGCGTCCCGCCTCGATGCGGCAGAGCGCGCGGTAGCCGTCGAACTTGATCTCGTTAAGCCACTCGTCGCCGGCGGGAACGCGGTCGACGAGGGTCGTCAATTCGGGGACGATCAGCGCGGGCAGTTTGGAGGCGACCGCACCGGGAAGACGGGATAATATTTCTCTTCGACTACCTGCTTTGCGAAGAGATTCGAGTTCGGATGCGCCGGTATGGCGGCGCCCGGGGAGATTGCGGCGTTGAGGAGCATCCGTTCTCACGGCAGATTACGCCGCCGGCGCTTCATCGGATCGACCTGCGCCGGGGTAGGTTGCAGCGTCCCCGCTCCACTTTTTTTCTCCCGGTCCGTCTCTTGGCCGGCTTCGGCCTCACGCCGGGCCGCGCGCTGCGTCTGTTTTTGACTCGCAAAGCGTCTACGATCTGGCGCCCGGGCGATCCCGCGGGATAGCGCCCTCGCCCGCCCGCTGCGCCGATACTTTTTTCATTTTCCGCCTTGCTTCGTGGGCGCCGATCTTTCTTTGTTTTCCGCGCCCAACGAGCGCAGGGCATTGAGAACGGCGTCGAGACTCACCGATTGCGGCCCGCGCATGCTTTCTTCCTCGGCCACTTGCAGCTCTCTCACGTCGTACTCCCAGCGCTGTAAAATTTGAATCTTTTGACCGCGCGACAGCTCGCTGTTTTGCAGCACTTCGCTTGGGTTTTCAAAAATTAACGCCGGATCGACAAGCGCTTTTTCGAAATCGACCATTTTACACCTCGCGAGTTACATTCATGAGAATAGCATGCGCTTCGAGGAAATGTAGACGTTTATCGATTGTTTACGCGCTTCAGGTCTAAACCTGCGTTGAACCGCCCCCGTGGCGACTCTACCTTTATACAGGGACTTTGAGGGGTGGCGGGGCGGCAAATCTATTCAGAAAGGAGGTGAAAACAATGCTGAATTGGGCTGTTACGTTTTTGATCATCGGGCTGATTGCGGGCGTTCTCGGCCTTTCCGGCGTCGCCGGCGCGGCGACTGAAATCGCCTGGATCCTGTTCGTCGTGTTTATGGTGTTGTTCTTGGTCAGCCTGGTAATGGGCCGACGGTCGCCGCCGGTTGCATAAATAAGTGAGCCGGGCGGTGCGTCAGGGGGAGAGGGGCCGAAAAGGAGGAGGGGTATGCTCGATTTTAAAATCGTGCTGGCGGTTGGGTTAGCGGCGGCGATCGGGGGCGCAGTCAGCGCCAGCGGCGCCGACCTGATGAAGAAAGACGACGCCGATGCGGCGCGTTACAGCGATCGCACGCGGAAGGGTGATTGGGAGAAAGGCAAGGAAGATCTTGTTCGCTCGTTGAAGATCGGGGAAGAGCGCGGGTTTTATCGCCGCGACCTGGAAAAGATGGGCTATCAGGTGACATCGGTCAACTACGATAAGCCCGACTACCTCGAATACGAAATCGTCAAAGGGCAGGATACCTATGAGGTCCAGATCGATTTCGATAAAAATAGTCACAGGGCGAAGAAGGTCGATGTCACGACCAACCTCTATAAAGCGGATACGACCGACCGAGTCTTAAAAGGCAACAAGCTGAGCGATAGCGAGAAAACCGATAAAGGTCTATTTCACGCCCGCAATACGCGCTTCAGCGACCGCGACCACAAGAGCAGCTGGGAGCGCGGCAAGCAGGAGCTCGTCGGCAAGCTAAAGATCGGCGAGGAAAAAGATTTTTATCGGCGCGAGCTCGGGAGGCTCGGGTACCAGGTAACCTCGGTCAACTCCGACAAGCCGGAATACTCGGAGTACGAGATCGTCAAGGGGGACAGAACCTACGAGGTCGCCATCGATTTCGACAAAAACAGCCATCGCGCGAGCAAAGTCGATATCGGCACCAACATGTGGCGGGCCAAAGAGACGGACGAGGCGTTGAAACGAAACCACGACAAGAGCCAGGCAAGCCGTTAGTGTGAGCTTCTCCACTCGGCGACTCGCCGGCGCAACCGGGGCCGGCGAGCCGCCTCGCGTCGAACAAATTCAGCAGGAAATAAAAAAGCGGACGGAGCCCGGCTCCGCCCGCTTTTTTTCTCGCAACCGTCAACCGTTATTGATTGCCGGACGGAGACTCGCTGCCCGAGCTCGATGAAGAGCCGGAGCCGGATGCGCCGGACGGCGAAGACGATCCGCCGCTGCGCGCACCGCTGCTGCCCGAAGAGCCGCCCGTCGATCCGCTGGGGGACGTGCCGCTCGGAGCCGAGGAGCCGCTGGGGCGCGACGCGCCGGTTTCCGAGGAACCGGACGAACCGGAAGAACCCAGCCCGGAGGTCCCGCCGGAGCGCGACGAGCCCGAGGGGCTGGACGAGTCACCCGATGCCGATCCGGAAGAGCCCAGGCTGCTCGAGCCGGAAGATTTAGACGAGGAGCTCTTGCTTGAAGACGATCCGCTCTGATCGACGCCGAGCGCCTGCTTGGTCTGGCTGTCCAGCGTCCCGCTGGCGCTGAGCCCCTGCTGCTGCTGAAACGCCTTCAGAGCCTGCTTCGTCTTGGGTCCCATGATCCCGTCGATCTCTCCGGGGTCCTGGCCTTTATCTTTCAGCGCCTGCTGGACCTTCTTGATATCCTCGCTGCCGCTCGCGCCGGCGGAGTGGCTGGTCGACGACATATCCGAGGAAGAAGACATGCCGGAGGACGAAGAAGACTTGCCCGAGGAAGACGTCGCGCCGGAAGAGGACATGCCCGTGTCGCTCGACTGCCCCGTTGCGCTGCTGCTCTGGCCGCTCTTGCTGCTGCGGCTGCTGCCGGTCGTTCCGCTCTGATCACCGCTCGCCCCGCTTTGGCCCGAGCTGCCGCTTTGCCCGGAATAGCCGCCGCTGCTGGAGCCTGGGCTGGTGGCCGAGCCGCTCGACTTATCGCTCGAACCCGCTTGCGCCCAGACCGGCGCGGTCCCTATCACCAGCGCTCCCATCAGCACCGCGGCCGATGAGAGCCACTTAGAATACAACATATGCGGTCCCTCCTTTCAGGAGTGGTCGGATGCGCCCTGCTCGCTCTTTATCCTACCGGAGTCTTTTTATTGCGCGCACGGAGGCGAGAAAACCGCAGCGCTGCTTTAAATCCTGCGGGCCGTCCGGAAGGTTGTCAATTTAGGGAAATACTTGAGGCGGATGAAGTTCGGGCGCGAGCGCGCTATAGGTTGTTGCCGGCTTTCAAATAGAGCGGCGTGCGCGAATACTTGAGGACCACCGCGGGCGGCGTGCCGGGCTGCGCGGTACGGGAGAAGAAAGTTTCTAGAAAGTTCTGGGTCGACAGGACTCCGGCGTTGCCCGCGCTCTGGTTGACGACGAGGCCGAGGACATCCCCGGCGGCGTCGATCACCGCGCCTCCGCTCATATAGTTCGCGACAGGTATCCCCCATCGCGTTCCGGCGGGAATGCCATACTTCTGCAGCAGCCGCGGATCGTTGTAGATGTCGCGGTTCCACGCGAAATACGCGCGGTGCTGATCCTCGGTAAGATTCAAAAATCCCTGCGCCAGCGCGAAATCGGGGCCGGCCGCGTATCCGGCGACAAAAACCTTCTTCGGCGGCACGAGGGGCTTGAGCTCCGCAAAAGCCCTGGGGCCGATGTCGCCGCTCGGCTGCCTTTTAAATTCATTGAGCTGCCAAAAAGCGAAGCGCGTGCTGGCCGGCGCCTTCAGGCGGCCGATGACGAAGTCCTTCAGCCTCATCGTCTCCTCGGGCGTCTGGACCTCGCCTTTCACCGAATCCTTCAGCCTCAGGTAGGAAACGATCTCGATCTCGAACTCCTTGCCGTCGTTTTGGGCGCGATACTCGATCTTCGGGTGTTCCGTCGAACAATCGAGGGCGACGGAAAAACCCGCTGCGGCCTGATTGTTTCCCAGGCAATACTTCATCACGTGATACGCGGTCACGAACAACCCGTCGGGCGATATGAGGAAGCCGGAGCCGATGGACGAGCGAACGGCGTTCTCCGCGCTTCCGTCCCGCCGTTGCACGATAATCTTGACGCTGCGCGAGCGCGCATCCTCCCACGTGAAGCCGGCGCCTTCGGCCAGCAGCTGCTCGGCGTCCGTGAGAGAGCTCCCGGCAACATGAAATGGCGGCCAAAGAAGCAGTAGAAAGGACCCGAGCGCGAGAATCTTTGGGAGGCGAGGAACTTTCATCCGGTGAATACCCTATTTACATTAATACCGGCAAAAGTTCCAGAAAAAATTTAAAAGGCAGGAAAATTGTTAGCGCGAAAGATGCCAGGCTTTGGAAATTTACCAGGAGAAGACGATGCCGGGTCTGCAATGCTAGTATCGTGCTTGCTTGTGGGCGTGGATATTTTCCGACCGCATCGAAGGCGCGTTTGCTCCGGCTCTCGGGAGATCGCTCCTCCTACCATCTTCTCCCGGTCTTTTCGTCGTCCGTTTTGACCTCCGCGGCGATGGCGGATTCGACCGAGGAGATGCGGTGGCCGAGGTTGTAGAGCTGGCGGTAGAGGAGCGCCTGCTCCCCTTTCGAGAGCCCGTCGGCGAGGCGCGCCACTTTGTCTTCCATTGCCTCAAGCTTGACGCGATCGACGGCCATCGCGTCAAAACGCCAGCCGCCGCCGCTTCTGGCGCTCCTGATATTCGGCCCAGGTCTGCGTGTCGGCGCAATTCAAGATGAGCGGATCTTCGGAGATCGGCGTGCAGAGCACGTCCATGCGCACGACGACGACCTGCTGCCGGGCGACGCAGCCGCCGCAGCCGCTAAGGACGAGCAGCAGGAGCAGCAGCGCCCGCATTGGCTTTCTCCTGTAACAATTTCGCGCCGGCGGCCGCGGCCGCGCCCGGAGCGCCGCCGGCGGCGCCGCCCTGGACGGCCGCAGCGACGAGCGGCAGCACGGCGTTGAGCACCTGCGTCAGGGAATCCATCGTCTTCGCCTGCGCCTCGGCGGCCGCGGCGATCGCCGCCTCCGGCGTGTTGGCGCTGGTCGCGACGGTAAACTCTTTCGGCCTGCCCGCGTCGTCGAGCACGACCTTGGCGCTGAAGCCCTGCTGGTCTTTGTTGCTGCTATAAAAAACTTCCGGGTTGCCGTTCACGACTTTATAGCTCGCCGTCGTGTTCGCGGTCGAATTCCGCTGCACGGACGGCCCGAGCACGCCGCAGCCCGCCAGCGTGAGAGCGAACACCGTCACGACCGGCATCAACCATGCGGCGCTGATAAATTCGCAAAAGAAATATTTCATCGTCAAAATCCTTTCGTCGGGTCGCACCCGGCGGGAATCCAGCCGAAATGGACGAGCAGCCCGCCGACTACGAGTCCGATGATCCAGCCCAAAAACGGCCAGCGTTTCACCGCCATCCAAATTTGCATCGAGAGCGTGCGCCGCCCGGCGAAAAGCGCGAACGCCTCGTAGACGGCCCAGACGGCGAGGCCGAGAATCCATGCGGCCGCGGCCATCAATGCCCGCCGTCTTTGGCCGCGACCAAACCGGCGCCGATGCCCGCCAGCGCCAGGGCCTGCATGACGCCGTGGATATCCAGCGAGCCGTTGAGCATGTAAGTGCCGACCGCGGTCGCGATCGCGCCGAGAATGACGAGATAGCCCGCGATCGTCGTTTTCGGATTCGCCATCGGTCCTCCTATTTTTTGAGAAACTCGAACAACAGAAACGAGAACACGGCGAGCAGCCCGCCGGCGAGGCCCCACACGCCGCTTTTGACTTGCAGCATCGCGATATTGACGGCGAGGCCGTTGATCATTTTCTGGTTCTCCTCGTGCTTTTCGTCGAGCTTGTGGCTCAAGGTCTGGACCGCTTCTTTCGTATCGGCGATTTCCTGAAGCACGAGCCTCCGGTAGACCGGCCACGATTCGTAATCTTGATCTGCCATCGCCGCGTAGCGCCTCCTTCACTCCGGAACCGGGAGAACGCCCGTTAAATCTGCACGCGCCTGAGCCAGCCGCGCGCGAATTTCTTCTGGCTCGGGTCCGCGCTCACGATCTCGAAGTAGCGCATGAACTGCACCGCGTTCAGCGTCTTCAAGAGCAGCGTCGAATCCCTCAGCTGGTTCAGCGCCGAGAGCGTCTGCTGGCCCATCGCGCCGTCGCGCCTCACCTCGAGGCCGAGATAGTTGAGCGCCGTCTGCAGGTTCAGCACCGCGCCGCGGAGCCCGAAGTTGACCGCCTGCTCGAAGAGCTCGCCGGCGACGGCGATGTCGCGCACCTCGTCGAGACGCATCGGCCGCCAGTAGTCGCGCAGATAGATCTGCTTCGCCTGATCGAGCGTCAGGTTGAGCACGTCGAGCGTCGGATAGCTGCGTTTGGAAATGCCCCAGCGCGTCTGTCCGCCGCGATCGCCGGCGTCGTTGGCGCCGCCGCCCTCGTAGCCGATGAGCTGATAAAAAGCGTTGTCGAATGAAGCGGTCATTTACTCCTCGGTATAGTTCGCCTCGACGGTGAGCGTCGGCGCGTTGGTCGTCGTCGTGCCGAAGGAGGCCTCGATGCATTGCGCCGTGCCACGCAGCACCGGCGCCTCGGACTCGGTGCGCTGCGAGAAGTCGAAAACCGCCGCCGTGCCCGATGCGGGGGCGATCGGCAAAAACGCCGTCTGAGAACCGACCTTGCCGACCGCCGTGCCCGCCGTGGCGAGCGCCGAGTAGAAGTTCGCCAGGCTCGCCGTCGATGCGGCGGAGTTGGAATCGTGCGGCAGTTTCGTGAGCGCCACCGGCGTCCCGGCGGAAGTCGCCGTCGACGTCTTGGTCAGCTCGACGTCTCCGTTGACGGCCGCCGTCGCGACGGTGCCGCCGATGATGATGCGCTGCACTCGAAGGGTCTTGGTGGACGAGCCGCAGAGCGCGAAAAACGGGCCCGTGCCCGCCGCCGTCGCGGTCTTCGCCGCCGTCGCCACGGTGTAGGTCGCCCTTTGCGCGACGAAGACGCGCTGCGTCGTGGCGTCGGGAATTCCCTGGCCGGTCGACGAGATCGTATCGCCCGGGCTCGCGGAGCCGGTTGTGGCGAACGCGATCGCCGTCACCGTGCCCGAGCCGTAAGACGTGATGTTGGCGCGAAAGCCCTTCAGGCCGGTCAGGATGCAGCGGAATTGTCCGGTCGCCGCCGCCTGAGTGGTCGCGGCGCCGCCGTTGATCGGCGTGCAGAGCGTCGCGCCCCAGGTCGTATCGACCAGCCCTTGAAAGGTGATCGTCGCCGTGGCGGAGATCGTCACTTCGACGCCCACGATGGAGTAGCCGGAGGTGTCGATCGACGCGCCGACGCCGGTTCCCGTCGCCGCGTTTTGCAGCGTGACGGAAGTCACCTTCTCGTAAGTGTCCGTGACGAACGATGCCGAGTGCGCGAGCGCCGGCAGCGCGAGCGCCAGCAGCAACGCGACGAACGTAGATAATTTTTTTCTCATCCTTTCCTCCCTATCGAAGTATCGGTCGTTGATTCATGTCTTCGCGATGACGTTTTTCCATTTAATCGACTTCATTGACTTGGCCCCTCTCCGGCGCTAATTTTCCACCTCATGGAGTTGATGAGCGGAAAAACCGCGCTCGCGATCCTCGCCCTTTCGCTTCTCGCGTTCGTCTTCGGCACCTACTATTTGTGCGTCTGGGGCTTTGAGAGCCCCCACAGCGTGGCCAACGCCGTTAAGGCCGATAAGATCCGCGGCGGCATGGGAAAACAGGAAGTCGTCGCGGTCCTCGGCGACCACTGGCAAAAAGATAGACTGGGCAAAGGCCCCGCCGATGAGCAATGGTGCCGTTGGTTCGAATGTATTTACTTTAGACAAGGCCGCCTCGTTAGAGTCCGAACGGATTGAGAAACTTCCCTTCTTTTAGAACATCGACACTGAGTACGTGACGGGGAACGAAGCCGCCGCAGTTTTGCGAGCCGACGTAGCCCTGATTTCTAGCGGTAACGTCATTCGCTACCTCCGAATTATTGAGGACCCCCGAAAACCCAAATATCGCTCGCCGCCAGGACCGGCCCGCCTCTTGCCAGAATTTGCGCCGCGACCCGATTCTTTAGATCGGTCAAGAACTGGTTCATCGAGGCCGTGAAATTGAGATTCACTTGAGAACCGAATCCTATGACTCCGTCGTCCAGAGCCACGGTGTAACCGACACGCAAGACCCCAGGACTGACGGCGGCTGCAACCTCTACGAAAACGACGGCGTTCGCCGCCATGACGGACGACGGGATGAGCACTTGCGCCGCGATCAACAGGCCGAATAAAGTTTTCTTAATCGTAGAACCCTCCTTCTTTTTACCGAGTTAGTCCGGTGATCAGCAGGTCGACGTAATCGATGTCGAGACTCTTCGCCGCGGCCGCCGTGGTTTTTTCCTGCATGACCATTTTGGTTGCCACCGAAGGGATGTTCGTCGTGTTCGTTTGTTCGGTCCCGCCGTCGATCGAGCATCCGATCGTCGAGCCGTCGACGCGCCGGAGCCTGAAGCGATGCCAGTTTGTGTCAGAGCTCGCGACGGCGGTCGAGCGCGTCTGCGTGCTCGCGCTGCGGGAAACGCAAAACCATTGCGTATCTCCGGCGAGCCGCTCGAAATAAATCCCGCTCGTCGGCGGATCGCTCGTTGTGCCGCCCGCATTGAAAAGCCCCATCCGAGTCGTCGCGTTCGCATCGTCCTGCACTCTCTTGGCGATAAATA
>Ga0075423_10001580_pt1 | contig 20177 bp, 16 predicted proteins | sample SoiMethybrSBSTD2_FD_80114 | JGI IMG/M metagenome (GOLD analysis project Ga0075423, IMG submission 80114) | Bulk soil microbial communities from a Populus tree surrounding site in Tennessee, USA - Soil MetaG P. TD hybrid SBSTD2 | ecosystem: Environmental > Terrestrial > Soil > Tree plantation...
CGCCCGACAGCGACGCCACCGTCACGCCGATGATCGACATGAGCTGCAATGGCAGACGGGAGAAGGAGACGATCCCATCGAAGGCCAGCCTGATCAGCTGAAACCAGCTGTACTTCGAGTGACCGGCGCTCCGCAACGGACGGTCGTATTCGAGACCGATGCTCGAGAACCCGATCCAGCTGCGCAGCCCGCGGAGGAAACGCGCACGCTCGGGGAGCGCATTGAAGACGTCTACAACGCGCCGGTCGAGCACACAGAAGTCTCCGGAATCGAGCGACACGGGGACTGAAGCCGTGGTCTTCCACAGCCGGTAGAACACGAAATACGCGGCGCGTTTGATGATGCCTTCCTTTCGATTGCGACGCACAGCATGCACCACGTCGAAGCCGTCGCGCCATGCGTCGATGAACCGGGCAAGTTCCTCTGGCGGGTCCTGGAGGTCGGCATCGAGCAGCGCCACGACATCGCCGCCGGCGTAGTACATCCCGGCGCTAATCGCAACCTGATGGCCGAAGTTTCGCGAGAAGTCGATCACACGCACGCGCGGATCGGTCGCCGCCAGTTGTTCCAGCATCGGCAGCGTCCCATCGGCGCTGCCGTCGTTCACGAACAGAATCTCGTACTCGGTCGTGAGGCGTCCCAGCGTGGCGGTCGTCCGCCCATACACGTCCGGAATGTTCTCCTGTTCGTTGAATACGGGGAGGACAACCGAAATTCGCACGGAACCACCGCGCCGGGTGCCGGAACTAGAAGCCATTTCTCGGATGTGGGGCGAATCCTACCAAATCAGGCGGTCCGAACGATCGACGCATGTCTCATCCGGTACAATAAACGTCCGTTCAACCCTTGTTTAGTGCACCCCAGCCGCGCTCGCGGCTGTACACGACGGCGTCAGCCTACGCCCGCGCAGCAACCGCGGCCCTCTCCGGAATCGGGTACGAGAGCGAGGGAGTCGTCGCGCTCGAGCGCGCGCTCGAGGACCTCCACCCCGGCTGCCACGCGGTCGCGGTGCCGATGGCGCGCGTCGGCATCTATCTCACGCTGAAAGGCCTGATCCGCAGCGGACAGAAGGTCATCCTCTCGCCCTACACGATTTCAGATGTCGTGAACATGGTGCTCTGCGCAGGCGGCGTTCCGGTTTTTGCGGATATCGAGGACGGTGGTAGCTGCAATCTCGATTCGCGAGCGGTCCTGCACCTGCTCGACACCACCGATGATGTCGGCGCCGTGCTCGTCACGCATTTCTACGGTCTCATCTGCGACATCGAACCGATCCTCGACGCGTGCCGGCGGCGCAGCATCCCGGTGATCGAGGACGCGGCGCAGGCATTCGGTGCCCGATGGCATGGCGCGCGTGCAGGATCGCTGGCCGATGCCGGCATTTTGAGCTTCGGCTTGTTGAAACACGTCACCGGTTTCGTAGGCGGCGCGGTGCTGACCCGCGATGAGGACCTCGCAAAGCGCATCCGGCAGGAGATGGCGGCCTTCACGGTCTTCCCCCGAAAGGCCCTGCTCAAGCACATGATGACCGGCGCAGGCTTCGACCTGGCCACCTCTCCTCCGATTTTCGACACGACGGTGTACTGGCTGTTTCGGCACGCCTACCTGCACGACGTGAAGTTCTTCAACAACAAGCTGGACACCGACAGTGCGCCGGTGTCGTATTCGATCTTTCCAACCCGCTATGCCTACCGGATGTCGGGTGTTCAAGCCGACATCATCACGGCGCAGTTCGCGTCGTTCGAGAAGAATGTACAGGAACGAATCGCCAAGGCGAGGCTCTATGCAGCGGGCCTCGACGGCATACCTGGACTCACGCTTCCGCCGACGCGCGACGACGGCTCGCATATCTATGTGTATTACTCCGTGCTGGCCCGGGACCGTGACGCGCTGGCGCGTGAGATGACGCGTCGACTGCGGGATGTGCAGATCAGCCATCATCGCAACTGCGCCGCGCTCGAGTGTTTCAGCCGGTTTCATCGCCACTGCCCCAACGCCGAGCGGGCATCGCGAGAGGTGTTGTACCTTCCGGTCTATCCGGGGTATGGCGAGGATCAGATCCGCGCCAACATCGACGTCATCCAACGCTTCGCGCGGGGCTCCGTGTAGATGAAGGTCGCGGTCGTCGGCAGCGGCCTGTCCGGGTTTGCCGCCGCCCATGCCCTGGCGGGGCGCGGGTTCCAGGTCACGATCCTCGACGTCGGCGAGACGCTCGAAACGCATCGCGCCGCTGTCGTCGCCCGCCTGCACGATTTGCCTCGCGAGGAGTGGTCGGTCGACGATCTGGCGCTCCTCGGCGAGAACTCCACAATCGGCGGGGACTCTCTGCCGAAGAAGGTGTACTTCGGATCGGATCGCATCTACGGCGTGAACCGGCCGTTTTCGCCGATCACCACGTTGGTCGAGGGACGGGCGCCCGCGCCGACATTCACGAAGGGCGGGTTCTCCACGGTCTGGGGCGGCGCGTCCCTGCCGATCGATGCGGTCGACATGACCGACTGGCCGGTGTCGCGTGCCGAGCTCGATCCGTACTTCCAGCGCGTTGCCGACCTCATGCCGCTCTGCGGTGGCACCGGTACGCTCTCGCAGGCGTTCCCGCCGTACAAGGAGCCACTCGGCGACCTGCGGGCGAGCCCACAGGGGCAGCTCCTTCTCGAGGATCTCGCGCACGCGGCGCCGCGGCTGGCGCGCACGGGTACGCTCTACGGCAAGGCCCGCCTCGCGATTCACACCAGCGCCGCCGAGGGCGGCGTTCTTCCCTGTAACGGATGCGGCTACTGCTTCACCGGGTGCGTGCGCGGTTCGATCTACTCGACGCTTCCGCAAGTGGACAGCCTCACACGTCGGCCACATGTCGAGTACCGATCCGGAATCTACGTCGACACCGTCGGCGAAGCGGGCCGCGACGTGTTCGTCGAAGGCATGGATCTCGTCGCGACCGAACGAGTGCGCCTCAGGTTCGATGCCGTGTTTCTCGCCGCTGGCCCTCTCAACTCGACGCGAGTGCTGTTGCGGTCCCGCGGCCTGTACGACCGTGTCGTCGCACTGAAAGAAACCCAGAAATTCGTGCTGCCCATGCTGCGGCTGCGTGGCGCGCCTACAGCAATCGAGCACTCGTCGGTGACGATGGCGTCAGTGTTTCTCGAAACGAAAGTACCGGCGCTGTCGGATCACTGGGTACACGCGCAGATCGTCCCGATGAACACGCTCGTGTTCGACGCGGGACCGTTGCCCGGCAAGACGCTTCCGGGCGCGCACCGTCTCTGGCGGCCTGCGCTCCGGCACATGATGGTCGCGTGGTGCGCGATGCACTCCGACCATTCTTCGACCGTGGAGCTCACGTTGCGGCGCGATCCGGCAGGCGGACCGGATCGCCTCGAGTTGAATCCACGCGAGATCCCGGCGGCACGGGCGGCTGCGCAGACGGCGGCACGGGACCTATTCCGCAAAGGGCTGATGTTCAAGACCGTCTTTCTGCCGCCGCTCATGAAACTGGCCAACCCGGGATCGGAGGCGCATTGCGGTGGATCGTTTCCGATGCGGAAGACACCGCGCGATGTCCTCGAGAGCGACACGCTCGGACGTCCGTTCGGATGGACGCGAATTTTCGCTGTCGATTCATCGGTGCTGCCATCCATTCCAGGCACGACGCTCGCGTTTTCCGTCATGGCGAACGCCTACCGGATCGCTTCGGAGGCGCCGTTGTGATCTTCAACGCGGGGATCGCAGGGCTCGCAGAGTAGATCGCACGGAGACACGGAGTCACGGAGATCAGACGGAGGCAGACCGTGGCGATCGATTGGTCGCGGGTGGGGCCGCGCGCGTGGCGCGCGGATGGGACGAGCTTGCCGTCCTTCGGACTCTGATCGTCTCCGTCCGAACTCCGTTGCTCCATGCGAACCGTGTCTCCGTTTCTGAATGTCAACGCCCCGGCGATCTCGGCGATCTCTGCGTTTGCTTTGATACGATTCAAAAGCTCCGGATGAAGATCCTTTTCGTACTCAAGCAGCGCAACTACCTCACGACGTTCTCCGCTGTGGTCGCCGCGCTTGCCGGCCGCGGCCACGCGGTGCGACTGGCGTGGCCCGACGAGGATGTCTCGCTCCCCGAGGAGCTGTCATCGCCGTGCATCTCGGTGGATCACTGGGAGCCGAAGCGCGGCGACGAATGGGCACCGGTCGTGGGCACCGTTCGCCGCGGCGCCGACTACTTGCGGTATCTCGAGCCCAACTACGCCGCGGCGATCAAGCTGCGTGCGCGGTCGTTCGAGAAGCTGCTGCATTCGCTGTCGAAGGGCGAACGGGTGCCCGACCCGGGGTGGAGCGAGATCGGTCTGGGTCTCGCTCCCGAGGAGCGCACGCGTCTGATGACGGTGACCCGCCTGATGGAGCAGGCGATCCCCAGCGATGCCAAACACGAAGCGTTCATCGACTCGAATCGGCCCGACGCCGTGCTGGTCTCGCCGTTGATCGATCTCGGATCGGCGCAGACCGATGTCATCAAGAGCGCGAAGGCGCTGGGCATTCCCACGGGCATGGTGCTGTATAGCTGGGACAACTTGAGCACCAAAGGCGGGCTGCACGTGCATCCCGATCGCATGTTCGTGTGGAACGAGCTGCAGCGCCAGGAGGCCGCCACGTTGCATGGCTATCCGATCGTGCGCGCGATCGCGACCGGCGCCCCGCGGTTCGACGACTTCTTCGCGCTGCGGCCGGTCACCGATCGTCAGTCGTTCTTCGCGCCACTCGGCCTCGATCCCGGCCGTCGCTGCCTGATCTATCTTGCCTCGTCCAAGTTCGTGGTGACCGACAGCGAGCTGCCATTCATCCAAAGCTGGGTGCGCGAGATTCGCCGCTCGAGCGACGAAACCTTGCGCGGCTGCACTATCATCGTACGGCCGCATCCGGACGTGAAGTCATGGGGCGACGAAGGCGACGTCGAACTGGTGCGATGGCCCGGCATCGAGGGCAAGGGCCGCGTCACCCGCCCGATCGACGACCCTCGCGTCGTGGTGCTGCGCACGCATTACCGGCGCGCCCAGGCGTTTTACGATGCGCTGCATCACAGCGCCGCGGTCGTCGCTCTCAACACCAGCGCTGCACTCGAGGCGGCGATCGTCGGACGTCCGGTGTTCACGCTGCTGGCCGGCGATGATGCGGCCAACGGGCAGGAGAGCACGCTGCATTTCCACTACCTGCTCGAGAAGAACGGTGGATGCGTATCGCTGTCGGCGACCGTCGACGAGCATGTGCGCCAGTTGGCGGACGCGCTGAAGGCCGGAGATGCGGGGCCGCGACTCCGCGCCTTCGCACAAAGCTTCGTCCGTCCCGCCGGCCTCGAGGTGCCGGCGTCGACGCTGCTCGCCGATGCGATCGAGACGCACTTGCGGCGTCAGAACGAGCAGGGCAAGGACGTCGACCCATAGTGGCTGGTCACGGGAGGCCCGCGGCGGACGAACACACGGACCGGATCGCCCGCCAGCGCCGGGAGCTCTCCCACGAGCTCATAGTGCTTCATGATGAAGTCGTCGATCAGCGTGAATTGTGAGGCAAAGTTCTGACGATAGGTGCGTTCCAGATCGGTCACGACGATCGGGACATCCTGCGTGCGCAGCCGCTCGAGCATCAAACGCTGGTCGTGATCGAGCCTATAGAACCCGGGCCTGAACGTCATGTGGCCGGCCGCCGGCGATCGCGCGGCGATGGCAAGAATCTCGGGGGCATCGGCGACCACGAGCACGCGCTGCGACGGGCTGGTGCACGCGTGAATGTAGTCGGCGACCGTGGGTCCGTCGGCGCTGACCGAGCCGGCCCGAGGCGGCAGCGCGCGAAGCTGCGACGACACCGCGCCCACCCGGCGGACAATCTTCTTGGCGCTGTCGCGGAACCCCGTGGTATCGAGCTCGTGCCAGACGCTGCCGATCGTCGAGATGGCCATCGTGGCGGCAACCAGCACGAGTGCGGTGATCGCCCGCGCCGCCATCTTCACCCTCGCCGGCGATTCGCGAACGGTCGTCGCCAGCCACGCTGCGAGTATGGCGATCGGTGCGCCGAGATCACCGATTCTCGCCGGCAGGTTGCCACGCAGCAGATACCAGTTGAGGATGGACGCCAGCACCGCCAGGCTGATGATCACGGCGCGGCGCTGTTGGACATCGAGGTCGCGCGGCAGCGGCGACCACCACAGCGCCGACACCGCCAGCGGCGGAATCGACAGGCACAGGTAGTACAGAAAGGCCGCCGCGTTGTCTTCATCCTCGACGAAGTCAGTGACGCTGCCGGTCGGCGTGAACGTCGGCCAGCGCAGGTGCGTACGCCGCTGTTCGCTTTGCCCGATCTCCCAGTTCGTTTCTACGTACGATCGCAAACCGACGAAGTGCTGAATCGAATACAACGGTCCCGCCACGAGGATCGTCACGAGCGCGACGTAGGCAGAGAGTCGACCAATCGCGGTACGCCACTCGCTGGGAGCGAGCACGATGAGTACGGCCGCCGCCGGCGCCAGATACACGAGATAGTCGTGGCGGAACAGAAACGCGACCGCCGACCAGACAGCCAGCAGCGCCAGTGATGATCGCGTTGGCCGACGCGCGTAACGCAGAAACAATGCGGCCGCTCCCGCGAACACCACCAGCTTGGAGTAGCCGTACAGCTTCGTCGCCGTAAGCAAGGTCGCCATCGTCATGACGAACGCCGGCAGCGGTCCTGCCATCCGTGCCGCGGTCACGAACAGCACGGTGAGCGCAGTGGCCACCGCGCCGACCACGAACACGGCTTCGGACAGCAGATTCTCGCCGCCGATCTTCTGCGCGAGCGCCGGCAGCTCGTAGGTGAGCGCCGGCCACGCGCCCTGAAGGCCGGCATCCGAAAAATCGCGCAGCGGCCGCTCGCCGTGCGCCACCTGTTTCGCGCCGAGATAGTAGATGAAGTGATCGCCATCGAATCCGCCGAGCGCGCCGCCGAGTCCGTTGAAGCGATAGAGAAACACGAGGACGAAGACGATCACCGCGAGCACGTCGACACGTCGGAACCACCTCAACGTGTTCGCCACCGCACCACGCTCGCGCGGCTCGGTGACGGTCACCACCAGTCCTTCCTCGGCTTGGGATCGGTTCGCGCAACGCGCCGCGCCGAGTCGACGATCGCCTCGATGACGATCGGTGAACAGCGGGCGTCGATGGCCGCGTTCTGGATCTGATTCAGCACACGCGTCAGCCGATCGCGCGCAAGGTCGTCGCCGGCCGTGATAGCGTAGAGGCGCCTGGCGAGCAGCACCCGGCTCGACTCGGAAAGCTGGGACATATCGCACGTGCTCAGGGCGTCGGCGAGAGAACGGGTGGCTTCTTCATTCGGCGGAAATCGAGACGCGGCGGGGAGAATGCGCTCGATCTCAGCACGCCTGGCCACCTGCTCGCCGAGCAGTGACGCGAGCTCCCCGACACGGTCTTCCTTTTCGGCAGCGGTCGTCGGTCGCGGCGCCGGCGGCCGCCACAGCAGCGCAAGGATCACGCCGATCACGATTGCCGCACCCGCGTGCTCGATCCACGCCGACACGGCATGACCAACGACGCGTCTCATCGTCTGTTGCGCAGCGCGGCGGCGTGGTTCTGCATCGCGATCGTCCCTGTCCTCGTCATCGGCCTCGTGCGGTGGTGCTTCGGTGCGCCGCTATCCGCGTTCCGTCCAGTCATGTTCGATGAGATCTCGTACTGGCACGAAGCGCTGACGTTCAGCACTGTGGGATTCAGAGGTGGGTTCTACACGTGGGGCGAGCTGACGAACAGCGCAGGCGTGACGCCGTTCGGGTGGCATGGCCCAGGGTTTCCAGTCGCATACGGAATCTTCGGCGCCCTCTTCGGCTGGTATCGCCATACCCCCGTCGTCCTCAACCTGGCCGCCATTGCATGCGCGGCCTGGGTGTGGACGAGCACCGCGACACCGACGGCGTCGCGCACGATGCTGGCCGCGGTCGTGCTCGCAACCTTCTGGCCCCTGATCCTCTGGGCGCCCTCGGCCATGCAGGAGGCGCTGCACCATGCCGGCGCAATCGCGATGGCCGGCTTCTTCGCGCATGCGCTCGGGGCTGCTCCGCGTCGGTGGGTCAACGCGATCGGATGGCTCGTGCTCGCCGCACTCTCCTTCATTCGACCGACGTGGCTCGTGCTGATGCCGCTCTGGGGGTTCGCGACCGCGCACGCGAAAGGACGCCGCGCGATCGCGATCTCAATCGGATGCTCGGTTTTGCTGGCGGTCATCGTGCTGCAGCTGTACAACCGGACCGTGGCGCCGTTTCCAACCGGCTTCTTCTTCCTGCGCGTACTCGATCGCACCGAGGGCATCACCAAGATCTGGGGCAACCTCCACTTCAACCTGCTGAGGACGATTGAGCCAGCCGAATACAAGTTCCTCGAGATCCTGTTCCGGGTTCAGTATTGGCTGTGGCTGGCTGGGGCGATCGCGATCGTCTCGCGACGACGCCGGCCCGATGCGGGCCAGGTGCCACCGACGACGCACATCGCCATCGGAACCGTGGCGATGGCCGTTGCCCTCGCATTGATGTTGATTCTGTACACGTTGACCAACTGGGCGGAACAACGCGTGCTCTCGGCGTTCCTCCTCTTCGCGGTCATGCTCTGCCTGGCGACGCCGGGCACACCCGCCACCCTGCTCGCATCAGCGCTGCTCGCGTCGAACCTGGCCACCGCGAAACCTTTTCTCGACAGCTTCAGCGGCGAACGCAGCGACAACTTCGTCTGGGATCGCCGAGGTTCGTACGAACTCGCAGACGCCATCGACGGCCGCATCATCTATCGTCCGGATGCCACGCGATGGTGCAATACGCTGCTGACGTCGCAATATCCGCCGCATCTCATCGTCGTTCCGGCGGGGATCGGCTTGTCGGTCGCCCGAGAACCCAATGAGATGACCCGGCCGCCGCGTTCGCACTTTCTTTTTCTGGACGAGCCCGCGCGAGCCGACTTCAGGGTGCCGCTCCACGTGCAACCGCTCGCCACGCTGCCGTACGGAACGCTGTACCTGAATCTCGACTCCGGCTGCCAATAGTGGGACGTACGTCCCAAGTCAGGACCGGCCGCTCCGATGTCGCGGCCGGCAGATCGCCGTCAAGGCTGGTTGCAACCGGTACGCTTCCAGTTGATACACTCCACTAGTAGCGCGTCGACGCAGGCTGCCTCGCCTGGATCGCTTCGCGGCCACCGAACTCCTGATCGAACGACGCCGGCTCGTGTATGCCTGCCAGCGCCTCGATCAAATATGCTGGGCGCGCTCGCGCTTCGTCCAGACCGCGCCAGACATATTCGCCGACGAGACCGAGGGCCATCAGGTTGACGCCCGACAGGACGACCATCACGGCCACCAGCCACGGCGTCGTGCTCGCCGGTGCCACCATCGCGTAGATCCCGACCAACACGCCCAGCAGAAACAAGACCACGCCGAGATACGAGCACATCCGGATCGGCGCATCAGAGAATCCGATCACCGAATCGAGCACCAGCTTGATCTTCTTCTGCAGCGTCCAGCCGGATTTTCCTGCGGCACGCGGCTGTTTGTCGTACTCGATCTGCACCTGCCGGAACCCGAGCCACGTCACCAGCGCCAGCACGCTGACATTGCGCTCGCGGAAGCGGCGCAGGCCCTCGATGACGATACGATCGATGAGAAAGAAGTCGGCGCCGCGCGCAGGCATGTCTCGCATCCCGACGACGTTGCGCATGATCCAGTAGTAGAACCTGGCGAAGAGTCCATGCGATCGGCTGCCCGGTGACTCGCGGCGCGTCGCCCACACCACGGTGGCGCCTTCCCGCCAGCGATCGCGCATGGCCCCGAGCATCGCCGGCGGATCCTGAAGGTCGGCGGCCATCATCACCGCCGCGTCTCCGCGCACGTGGTGCAGCCCGCAGGCAATCGCGACGTGCGAGCCGGAATTGCGCGCCAGCCGGATGCCGCGCACGTGCGGATCTCGCGCGGCGATCCGCTCGATGACGCTGAACGTCGCATCGCGCGAATGGTCGTCGACGATCAGCCACTCCCACTCTTCGCCGAGGGTGGTCATCGTCGTCACCATCTGCGTATGGAGGGCCTCGAGGTTGTCGGCTTCGTTGAAGGCTGGGGTGAGGATCGACAGCATCGCAGTACGGCTCAGTGCGCGACCGCTCGCGCGAGCGCCGCGACGACTCGCGTCTGATCGTCAACGGTCATGTCGTGATAGAGCGGCAGCACAATGCTCGTTCGCAGTGCCTCTTCGCTGCGGGCGAGGCCATCGGCAGTCGTCCGCCAGGTGCCGGCCGGATAGGCCGCCTCGCCATGCGCATTCATCGCGCCGCGGCGGGTCGCAACCCCCTCGTCCAGCATGCGCTGCATCACCGTGTACTGATCGAGTCCGGGACGAAGGCGGATGGCGTAGCTTTGCCAGTTGGATCGCGCCCACTCGGGCTCGCACGGCGCTGCCACACCGGCGATGTCTCGCAGCGAGGCGGCATAACGAGCGGCGAGCTCTCGCCGTCGAGACACGATGTCCGGCAGCCGCGACAGCTGTTCGCGTCCGATTGCCGCCTGAATGTCGGTCAGGCGGTAATTGAACCCCAACATCGGATACTCCTCGTACACCACCTGCGACGATTGGTGACGCACCCGATCGGGCACGCTCATCCCGTGCTGGCGCAGCAGCCGCAGTCTCGCGTCGACGTCGCCGCTGCCCGTCGTGATCATGCCGCCATCGCCAGTGGACAGCAGCTTTCGCGGATGAAACGAAAAGCAGGCGATCGTGCCGTGCGGCCGGCCGATGCGCTGCCATCCTCCGTCCCATCTGATTTCGCTGCCAATCGCGCAGGCGGCATCCTCGACGAGCGGTAGTCCACGCCGATCGGCGATGGCCACGAGCGCGCGCAGATCGCACGGCAGTCCGAGCTGGTGCACGACGAGCAGGGCTTTGGTTCGATCGCTGATCGCGCGTTCGACCAGCGAGGGATTGATGTTGAACGTCTCGACGTCGACGTCGACGAACACCGGCAGCGCGCCGCAGTAGCGGATCGCGTTTGCCGTGGCGATGAACGAATGACTCACCGTCACAACTTCATCGCCAGGCCCGACGCCCAGCGCGACGAGGGCCAGGTGCAGCGCCGTCGTGCAGCTCGAGACCGCGCAGGCGTGATCGGCCGACACCGCGGCGGCAAACTCGCGCTCGAACGCTTCGACCTCAGGGCCCTGCGTCACCCATCCGGACAGGATCGCGCGCCGAGCCGCTTCGGCATCGCGCTCGTCGAGCCACGGCTTCGCCACCGGAATGCGGGACGGGGCAGCGCTCACGCGGTGCTCACCCGGGTCGGCGTCCAGTTGTGCACGACCTCCTGCTCGAGCAGCTGTTCTGCGCTCACACGCTGATCGCGGTACCACTGAAGCAGACCGTGAAGTCCGTCCTCGAGGCTGACGCGCGGTTCGAAACCGAGCCGTGTTCGCGCACGCGAGATGTCGGCGCACAGCCGGGGCACATCGCCAGGGCGCGGACGATCGTGCTCGATGGCGGCATCAGGCCTGCCGACCACGCGAGCCACGTGTGCCGCCAGGTCGTTGATCGTCACCTCGCCGCCGCTGCCGATGTTGATCGTCTCGCCCACGGCGTCCGGATGCTCGCCGGCCAGAAGAATCCCTCGTGCCGTATCCACGACGTACGTGAAGTCGCGGGTCTGCGTACCGTCGCCGAACACGACCATCGGCCGTCCCGCCAGACAGCGCAGCAGAAACTTCGGTATCACTTCTCCACTATCGCCTTCGTGGTGCGAGCGCGGCCCATAGGCGTTGAACGGCCGGACGACGACAGTCGGATAGCCGTAGGACGTGTGGTACGCGCGCGCATAGCACTCCCCAGCCAGCTTCGATCCGCCGTACACGGTGCACGGAAACGCTGGATAGTCTTCGGTCATCGGTTCCGCTGACATCGCCGGCGCCAGCTTGCCCGATCCGTACACCTCGGAGCTCGAGACGTAGACGAATCGCGGCACCTCGAGTTCGCGCGCGAGTGCGAGCAGTCGCAGCGTGGCGGTTGCGTTGACGTCGTGGTTCTCCTCGGGCGAGTGCAGCGAATGGCGCACACCCAGACAGGCGAGGTGATATATCGCGCGCGTGCGTCGCAGCCACGGCCGGAGTGCGTCGAGATCGCGAATATCCTTCTCGAGCAGCACCACATCGTCTGACACGACATCGGCGACATTCTCGCGTTTGCCGTTCACGAGGTTGTCGACGATGACGACCCGTTCGCCGCGCGCCGCCAGTTGTCTCACCAGCTCGGAGCCGATGAACCCGGCACCACCGGTGACCACGACTGCCGATCGGCCTTCACTCATGCGGTGCCTGCTCGGTGCGACCCTCGCGCCATCGAAGAAACCGCGCCGGCACGCCAGCCACGATCGCAAACGGAGGCACATCCTCCGTGACCACGGCACCCGCGCCCACGATGGCGCCTTTACCCACGGTGATGCCGGGCAGAATGACGGCGTTGACGCCGATATCTGCCCACGCGCACACGCGTACCGGCTCGATGCGCAAATCGGTCTGAACGACGGGGAGATCGGCGGGAAGTCCGGTGTGCTGCGAACCAAGCACTCTCGCGCCCGGCCCCCACCCAGCATATTCCTCGATCACCAGGTCGCGCGCATCGAGGTAGCTCTGCGGCCCGATCCAGACGAAGTTCCCGATCACGCAACGACCGTCGTACCTGCCCTGGATGAACACCTGCTCGCCGATGTACACGCCATCGCCGATCTCGAACGTCTCGGGGTGCTTCATGATCGCACCGCGACAGACTCGCACGCCATGCCCGAAACGCCTGGCCAGCGCGCGCCATGTCGCGCGCCGCATCCGTGCGTCCTCGTCGTTGTCGCCATGGGCATGCCGGGACGCCAGATCGAGAAGCTGCTCGCGCGAATGCTCGCGACGGAGACGGTCGGCGAGCTCCTGGTCAACCGCTGAATCCGGTTCGATGGTCAGATTGCCATGGACCGCGGGCACAATCCGCTCGTACTCGTGATCACTCATCGACGTGTCTGTCACGCGAAGCACGGGAGTTGTTGGGCACCGAAGCGCGTAATCGAGGTCCGGTCATTCTCCGCAAGGAGAATGAACTCTTTGCCGGGTCCCACCGGAAAGCGGCCGACCTCATGATAGCGGGCTTCGACGTACGAACCCAGGCGGCGATACTGCATCATTTCCTGGCTGGTCTCGCTGTCCATCAGGACGAGTGGTACGTCCTGGCTCGCCATCCGCTCCAGCATCAGCCCGACATTGCGATCATCGACGAAATACCCTGGCGTCAACGAGACCTGCCCGCCCGCGAACGCACGGTGAGCGTAGAAGAATACCTCCGGCGCGAACGTCAGCGTCAGCAGCCGCGCGTTGGGGCCGGTGCAGGTTGTGAGATAGTCGATCAACGGTCCATACGCGGCCGACAGTTTTCCGATGTGATGATCGGGCGGCGACAACGTCCGGCGTATCGTCCGCATCCGTGCTCGAATGCCGGCGGCGCCTTCGTAGACGCCCATCCGCTGGGCACGGGTCGACGCCTCGCCTGCGGCTGCCGCGGCGGCGACGACCACCACGAGCGCGACAGACACCATCGCGCGTCGCATCAATGGGCGCCCGCGGGCGGTCGCCAGTCCCGCAAGGTAGGCCATCAGGAACGATGCCGGCACCAGCACGTCGCGAATCCTCGTCGTCAACGGGTCGCGAAGCATCGATGCACTCATCACCACCTGCACGATGATCGTCATCGCCACCAGACCTCGAGTGCCGGGACGTGCGTCGCGCCAGGTGAACGCGAGCGCACCGGCAGCGGCGATCGGCAGGATCCACACGAGATAGAACAAGGCCACGAACGAGTTCGCCTGCAGTCGCAGCCCGTCGCCAGGACCGTAGAGGTGTACGAGCAACGCCATCGGTCCACGTGGGGCCGGCACCTGGAGAGCAAATCGCGAGCGATCGATGTGGTGTGTGTCAGCCACGAGCGGGTCCTTGACGAGCTGCTCGAGATCCGATGCCGACCATTGCCTCAATTCGTACTGCCACGACATCGGCGAGTTTGGATCGCCGCGGATGATACGGTGCCGGGCTTCTGCCTTGACGATCTCCTCATCCGATGTGCCCGCTTTCCAACGCACGTTCACAACTGGCCCGTGACCGAGACGCTCGAAGAAGGGATGACTCGGATCGAGCTCGAAGGTCGAGACCTCCCACCAGTTTGCCCGCTGCGCCTCGCGCGTCCAGAACGCCATGCCATCCTTGACGTACGTCGGCACGCCCTCGTGGATCTGGACCCACACCATGAAGGGACTGAGGACCACCAATGACAGGACGGCTACACGACAAACGCGCATGAACGCTTCGCGGGACACGCCGTGGTAGCCGATCAGGAGCGCCACGACACCGATGGCCTGGATGATTCCGAGGTCGTGACGAAACAGGAACGCCACGACAATCGACACGGCGAGGAGAGCCGTACGCGCGCGGGTCGGCCCGACGGCGTAGACCCACCCCGACAGGAAGCCGACTGCGACGGTGAGGAGCTTCGGATAGCTGTAACTGACCGGGAAAACGAGTACCGGCACGAGTGTCACCGCCGCGGCTACGAGCACCGACCCGCTCAACCTGATCGCCGCCGCATAGGCCATCACCGCAGACGCGGCGTACGCCGACGCGATCACGATCACTTCGGCCATGAGCCCGTCGCCGAGCATCGATTGCCCGGCCGCCGACACCAGCGTCATCAGCGGCAATCCGCGCTCGACGAAGTCGCGCACCGGCAGCGCGCCGAATCCGATCTGCTGCGCCATTGAGAGGTGCACGAAATGGTCGTTGGTGAAATCGGTGAACGACAGATACCGATAGAAGAAGGCGACGACGGCCAGCGCAACGCCGGGCAGTCCGAATCGCGCGATCCTCGCCATCGTCTTCCGAGAGATCTGCGGCCGGCCGGTCGTCACGATCACATCGGCCTCGAGTGGGATCGGGCAAAGCGATCGGCTGACAGCGCGCCGAGCCCGTTGACGCGATGCAGCGCTCGCACATCGAGCGCGCTGAACTCCGACGCGCCAGCCAAGGCGCCGGCCTGCCGTGCGATGAGCAGGTGCGTGGTGAGCACGCGGTCGCTGTCGTACACCGCCACCGTCGGCACGCGCAGGAACGGGGCGAGCCATGCCAGCCCGCCACAGGTCCCGAGGAAGAACCGCGATCGCGCGATCAGCGACATCTGCACGCCGAGGTTTGTCCTCGCCGTCATGAGCGCGCCGGCGCTCGTCACACCAGGCACGCCGCGCACGTCGAAGTCGCGGTGCTCGTCGATGCCGAAATCGGTGTCGAGGCACACCACCGGCGCGATCGAGGACACCTGAGCAACGAGATGCCGCACGGCTTCACGAGTCTCGTCGCTGATGGAGAGTGCCGGGCCGTTATAGAACTTCACGGCGATGAAATCGTCGGGCACATTTGCCAGCAGCTGGTTTCTTGACGGGGACATCAACGCATAGCGCGTGCGCCGCCAGAAGAAATCCATCGGCAGATTGCCGTGCCACACGTGCCGGAAGAGGCCGAAAAGCAGCGAAGGATGACAGACCGCCGCGTTCGCGACGCCCAGTCGCTTACCGGCAGCGGCGATCAACTCGTCGTCCAGCGTGCTCGTTCGCGACTGTTTCTGCCCGCCGCCTTCATGATCGGCGCGACGTTCGGCATTGCGCGCGGCCAGTTCCTCCGGCGTGATCAGGTCGAACAAGTCGACGTACCTCGACGCGATGTCGTTGTACGCCGCTTCCATCCCGCCACGCGACACGACGATGAGCCGATCGCGCGACACGGCGTGCGCGTCGCAGAACCAGCGAAGAAACGGGATCCAATACAGCACCTCGTATCCGACTTCCGCCAGCCACGGCCCGGCGATCACGGCGCCGCATGCCGACGCGACACGGGCAATCTCACGATCGACCTCGTACGCCTCGCGCCTGAATCCGCGCTGCTCCTCTGCCCGCGCGTAGCGACGCATCAGTCGCACGATCGGCTTGTGGGCGGATTGCAGTCGTCTGCTGACTTTGGCTCCGAGATTGCGCGCAGCGTCGCGAGCGCTCATGGCTGATACGTTTTCGATCGGTCCGCGCAGGCTGAAGCCTGCGCTCTACGGAAGCTTCCTCGTGCGCTCCAGTACGAGATCGAGCGCACGCCCGTGTTCGCAACCCGGAGCGCGGCCAGGCGAGAGGAATTCGACGATGTCGAGGGCATCGAGATCGGCGGCGAGACACGCGAGATGCTGACGCGTGGGTGCGTCGACGATGGCGCCTCGCCGATCGAGCAGCTCGACGAGCTCGCGCCGGCGGCTCCAGATCGCGGCTTCGAGTGCGGTGGCCTGTCTGACACTCGACGAGATGATCTCGCCGCGGATCGGCAGCACGCGAGTGGGGTCTTCACCGTTGCCGAGGAGCCGAAGCACTTCGGAGGCCGCGCCCATGCCCGCCGCCTCGGCGACGTTGCGAAAGGGACCGACGGCAAAAGCAGTATGACCGAGCAACTCGAGGCTGGAGAACGTCACGATCATCAGCGTCGCGACGACGGCCGGTCCAGCCATCGCGATCGCGGACGCCGACGACCTGGACACTGAAATCATTCTGGAAACCACTGCGTCCACTCTCCCGCGAGCATCGGGCGCAGCGGATGCCTCCTCACCGCATCGTCTTCGAGACGGCGTTTGAGGGCCAGCGCGAATGGATCGGTCGGGACCTGACTCTTCCGCTCGAGCCAGAGATCGACATACGCCCATTCGCCGCGGAGAGTGGCCGCCGACGCACGCAGACCAAGATGCGCGCCGATGGCGCGGAACGACCACGCTGTGGACAGCACCGCCAACATCGCGATCGCAGCTGCGGCTTGGCGTGACGGCATGTGGCCGATCGACTCGAGGAAATGCTGCGAGGCCACGGCCAGCGCCACCGCGAAGAACGCACCGGCGGGACTCAGAATGACATCCTTCGTGTAGCCATAACTCAACACCGCGTTCGCCGCGGCGACGACGATGAAGAGGAGCACGAGTTGATCGGCGCGATTGAATCGACGCGCGAGCCAGTCGCTTCGACGGCGCCACGCGTAGAGGCCGAGCACGAAAGATCCCAACATCGATGCGATCACGTTGACGAATGCCGCCGGTGAGGGCTCACCATGCAGCAGATCACGCGTGAATCCCCACGTCCCGCCGCGCGGCTCCGACAGGAACACCGTCAGCCACGAGGACACGACGTTGTAGGCGTAGAACGGCAGCGGATTGGCACCGAATCGCGCGACCAGGTCGCCGGGGCTGAGGCTCGAGAACCCGAATCCCGATTGTCGTTCTTCAAGTCCGGGCGAGCCGACGTGCAGGATGCCGAACCGCAGGACGAAGTACGCCGCGACCAATGCAACCTGAACACCGATACCGGCGCGAGAGACGCCGTGCGCGCCAAACAGATACGCCGCCACGAACACGACGGCAACGAGAAGTCCGCTCTCAACTGTCAGCGCCGCGAACACGAACAGCAACGCGGCCGCGATGTCTTTCCAGAGCCGCGGAGGACTGACAGCGAGATCCGCCGCCGCAAAAGCGCAGATGAGCACGGTCATGAAGGTGTTGATCGGAAAGGCTTCCTCCACCGTGCCGGCAAACGTATGCATGCCGATCAGAGCGGCGAGGCCGATCGGAACGGCCGCCGCGCCCGACCAGGTACTCGGACGGACGAGGCGCAGAAACAACACAATCAACACGGCGATCTGCGCAATGTGCCAGCCACGAAACCACTCGAAGTAGTGGCCGCGAGAGAGATCGAGAACGACGCGAATCAAACCCCAGAGAAAGGGGCGAAGGTAGGCGCGTTGATGAAACTCACTCGACACGAGCGAGCCAAGCGTGCCCTGCGACGCGGTGACGATGTTGCCGTAGCTGTCGCTCACCTGCACCGGCACATCCCACAGAAAGTAGCCGATGCCGGCGGCGACCAGCGCGCCATACGCGTAGGACAGCCATCTCCACAGACCGCGGGTCTGCCCTCGACTTCGCTCAGGCCCAGGAAGACCCACCCCTTCGAGGGTCACGCCTGCTTCTCGAGCACGAGCACGCGTCCCTTCTTGCCCCAATCCATCCTCGCCTCGAGGTCGGGGCGCGAGCGGCAGCCTTCGAGCACGAACATCAGCCGCAGCATGTCCTTGTTCAGCAGCGTGATGTGCGAGGGGTCCAGATCGTCGCTGGTGTTGAAGTCGAGCAGCGTCGGCGGGTTCGGGTGGAACCGTGTGGTGACGTAGATGAACTTCGAGGTCAGGCGCACCATGTTCGCGACCGCCTTCTTCACCTCGAGTACGGTGAGATGCTCCAGCACTTCGCGGCAGATGACGAGGTCGTACGAGCCGTCCTCTTTGATCGAGGTGTCGGTCGCATCACCGATCGCGATGTGATCCCGGACTTCCGGTGTCGCCAACTGGAGGCTCATCTCGTTGTAATCGATGCCGTCGGCCTCGACGCCGATCTCGTGCAGCAGGTGCATCAGCGCGCCGGGGCCGCAACCGAGATCGATGACGCGCGTCGGCTGGAACACGTCTTTGATCAGCTGCGGGTTCTTGGCCTCGATTCGACGACGCGTCTCCAGCGAGTAGTTGTTGTCGTCGGCGCGCCACTCGCCCAGCCAGTAGGTCTCGTCGTAATGCTGCTGCCCGGTCGGCTTCTGCGCGAAGACGGCGGCTTCGAACTCGGTGATGTTCATCGGTGAGTGCGCGGCTCCATGGAGAACTGCTGAAGAATGCGACTGGACGAATCCAGAACCGTGTCGAGATAGACGATCTCGATGCCATGCTCGCCGCAGATGCTGACCTGCTCCGGCGGCAGCCGTCCCACCCAGTCGCGCCCCTTCACGTAATAGCGCGGCCTGAGCTGACGCAGCACGGTTTCGGTGTCGAACTGGTTGACGTGCGTATAGGCGATGTAGCGGATCGCGTCGACGATCATGGCGCGATCCTGCTCGGGCAGCAGCGGTGGATGCTTCGAGCGCACGTAGCGATCCGAAGCCACGTTACAGAGGAGCGGCACATCGAGCGCACTCGCGGCCTTGAAGTACTCGATGTGGCCACGATGCAGCGGATCGAATGCACCGTCGACCATCGCCACCGCGCCGCGGTACTCGACCAGCTGATCGAACGAGACGATCACGATTTGACGAGCAGTCCCTTCTGCTGCAGCTCGTCGAGCGCCTTGTCGAAGAAGTCGTTTGCCACATCCGGCGTCGTCTTGGCCCATTCGACGAGTTCCGCCATGCCGTCGGCCAGGCTGATCTTCGGGCGATAGCCGAGCGTGGTGCGGGCGCGCGTGATGTCGGCGGTGTTGTGCCGGATGTCGAACTTGCGCCCGGTCTGCGTGATCTGCGGCTCGATCGACTTGCCCAAGATATGGTTCAACGTCCTGGCGATCTCGAGGATCGTCACCGTGTCGCCGGATCCGACGTTGACGGGCAGATAGTCCGCACCCGGCGTCTCCAGCATCAGCACCAGGCAGTCGACCACGTCGTGAATCGACACGAAATCGCGAAGTTGCCCGCCGTCCTCGAACACGATCGGCTGACGATCGTTGAGCAGACGGCTCAACCAGATCGCGGCCACGCCCGCGTACGGATTGCTCAAGCTCTGACGCGGACCGTAGACGTTGAAGAAGCGCGGCGCGACCGACGGAATGCCGTAGGTCTTGCCGATCAGGAGGACCATCTCCTCCTGGTGATACTTCGTCATCGAGTAGATGTTGTCGCGATAGAGCGCCTTGTCCTCGGGCGTTGGAATCGAGGCGACGTGCTTGCCGCACACGGGACACCGCTGCTCCCAGTCGCGTGCCGCCAGCTGCGATTCGGGTCGGATCGGCGGCGCCACCGCACCGTGCACAGCGCAGCGATAGGCGCCTTCACCGTAGACACCGATCGACGACGCGACGAGCACCTTTTCGACGTGGTGCTTCGCGTTGACGAGGATGTCGAGCAGCAGCGCCGTGCCGCGCGTGTTGACATCGACGTAGCGATCCACCTGATACATGCTCTGGCCGACGCTCACCGCCGCTCCAAAGTGCACGACCGCGTCCGAGGCGAGGACGAGCGGCTCGAACACCGCGCGATCGCGAACGTCGCCGCG
>Ga0075423_10001581_pt1 | contig 20175 bp, 24 predicted proteins | sample SoiMethybrSBSTD2_FD_80114 | JGI IMG/M metagenome (GOLD analysis project Ga0075423, IMG submission 80114) | Bulk soil microbial communities from a Populus tree surrounding site in Tennessee, USA - Soil MetaG P. TD hybrid SBSTD2 | ecosystem: Environmental > Terrestrial > Soil > Tree plantation...
CGCGTTCGCGAGCACGACGTGCGGGGTGTCGATGCGGTACTGGAACCCCGCCGTCGATGTCACCGGGATCCCGAAGGGCGTGCTCCTGATCGCGTACTGGGTGTCGGCGCCCGCCACAAAGCGCCGGTCACGCTGATTGATCATGTCGCCGTGCTCGGGGTCGTTGAGGAAGAGGGTGAAGTCGTTGAAGAGGCTCAGCGCGTAATAGCTGCCGTACACGTGCACCGCGAGGAGCTGAGTGTCGGTCACCCGCCAGCTGTAGTCGATGTTCAGGTTCGTGCGCTGCGTGACGCCGCCCTCGTTGGGATCGATCGCTCCGAATCGATCGATGAGCCCCGACCGAATCGCTCGTTCCGGGATCTGGCCCGAGCCGTGCCATTCGGCCCGATAGAGCGAGGCCCACACCGCGAGCTTCATGTCTTCGGCGATGTTCGCGCTCGCCTTGGCGAACAGATTGAAGCGGAGATAGCCGTTCGGATGCTCGAAGGGGCCATCGCTGCGGTAGCCTTCGAAGGCGATCAGCGTCTTGAGCGCGTCCCGGGTCGGCGAGATCAGCGCCACGTAACGCTGCGTGTTGAAGCTGCCGCCGCCGACCTCGAGCGTGTTCTCTTCGACGTAGTCTCGGGTGAGGAACAGGATGGCGCCCGCCGTCTCGAAGTCTCCGTACTCGGGGAAATAGGGACCTTTCACGACTTCGACGGCCTTGACGGTCTCCGGGATCAGGAAGTGCAGATCGGCGTAGCCCTGGCCGTGCGCGTGGCTCCTGAGGTTGACGGGCAGCCCGTCGACGAACAGCGCGAGGTCGGTGCCGTGATCGGCGTCGAAGCCGCGGAGCAGATACTGTTCGGCCTTGCCTCCTCCCTGGTGCTGATTGATGATCAGGCCCGGCACGAGCCGAAGGACGTCGGCCGGGCGTCCCTGTGGACGCAGCTCGAAGTCTCGGCCCGGGATGATCTGCTCGGAGGACGAGGACACGGGGGGTGGCGCCGTGACGCGCACAGGCGGCAGCACTGGAGCGGGAGCGGGCGGGGGCGCCTCCGGCTCCTGCGCCCAGGCGAGCGTCGCGGCGCCGAGGATGCCGGTCAACACGGCGGCTGCCCGTCGACACCGCGTCGGTATGATCATTTGGCGAATCGTAATACCACGATGAGACGCCGACGAGAAGGGGCAGCCGCGCGTTCTCGCGCCGACGGCGTCGTCCGGTTCACGGTGTCGCTGCCCGCGTCCCTGATGCGCACGCTCGACCGGCTCCGCTCGGCGCGGCGCTACTCCAACCGGAGCGAGTTCGTGCGTGACCTCTGCCGCGCCGAGCTGGTGAAGAAAGAATGGCGCGAGCAGACCGGCGAAACCGTCGGTGTCCTCGTGCTCGTCTATGATCACGACACGCGCGCGCTCGCCGACAAGCTGACCGACATCCAGCACGACAGCCACGGCATGATCACGTCGGCGCTGCACGTCCATCTCGATCGCCACACATGTCTCGAGGTCATCCCGCTGCGCGGCGCGGTCCAGGCGATCGAGCGGCTGGCGAACGATCTGATCTCGGTCAAAGGCGTCCGGTACGGCCAGCTCGTTCCCGCGACGACCGGCAAGACGCTGGCGTGAGGTACAGTGCGCTCATGCTCCGACGTCTGGCCTGCGCCGCCATGATCGTGACGCTGGCCGTCGGCTCGGCCACGGCGCACGCGGTGCTCGATCGCACCGATCCGCGCGCCGGTGTCAGCGTGAAGACGCCGCCGTCACAGGTGAAGCTCTGGTTCACCGGCGCGCTCGAGCCCGCCTACAGCCGCGTGCAGGTCGTCGATGCCGCCGGCAAGCGCATGGATCTGGGCGACGGCGGTGTCGACGCGGGGAATCCGGTGCTGCTCCGCGTGTCGGTGCCGGCGCTGGCGCCTGGAGCGTACCGCGTCGTGTGGCACGTGCTGTCAGTCGACAGCCACGTCACCGAGGGGCAGTTTTCCTTCCAGGTTATCCGGTGATCTGCTGCGCGAGGTAGTTCGCTTCGCCCACCTGGTCGATCAGCGTGAGCTGCGCTTCGAGCCAGTTGGCGTGTTCTTCTTCGCCCTCGAGGATGGACTCGAGCATCTCCCGGGTGCCGTTGTCGCCCAGGCTGCGCGCGGTCTCGATCCCGGCGTTCAGGGCCTTGACAGCCGCTTTCTCCACCTCGAGATCGAGACGGAACTGCTCTTTGACCGTCTGGCCGACGTTGACCTTGCCGAGCCGCTGGAGGTTGGGCACGCCTTCGAGGTAGAGAATGCGTTCGACCAGGCTGTCGGCATGCTTCATCTCGCCGAGGGATTCCGCGCGGACCTTCTCCCAGAGGCGCTTGTAGCCCCAGTTCTCGCACATGCGCGCGTGGATCCAGTACTGGTTGATCGCGGTGAGCTCGGCGGTGAGGACGTCATTGAGGACCTGAATGACCTGGTCGTGGCCCTTCACGGGCAGCCCCCTGAGAGTCAGCGCCTGCGAGCAGGTGCCTGAGATTTAGGTGCTGGACGCGAGGGCACAGCGTACACCCGAGCCCGCGGCGTCGAGCAGAGCCGCGAGCATCCACTGGCACGAGCCGCAATCGGTGCCTGCGCCGCGGCACGCCCTGGCGAGCTCGGGCAGGGAGCCGGCGCCGGCCGCGACGGCCTCGTGCAGCGCGCCGTCCGACACGCCCCTGCAGAGGCACACGATCACGGCGCGCTCCTGATTAGGTGTACATTCATGCCGGCATTAGGGTCGCCTAATGTCCGGCCCGCTGTCAAGTGGTATCGTAGGCCGGTGCCGCTTCGCGCGATTCTCTTCGACGCCGGCAATACGCTGATCCGTATCGACTACGCGGCCATCGCGGCCGCGCTCGCCACGCACGGCGTCGTGACGACACCGGACGCGCTCATGCGCGCCGAGTGGCGCGCGCGCGTGCGGCTCGATGACAACATCTTCGGCACCGGCGAGGTGACCTCGACCGAAGCCCGGACGACTCACAGCCGCTACATGGCGTACATGCTCGAGGGCGTCGGCGTGACGACGCCGGGCATCGTCGATGCGATGGACGCGTGGCGCCGAGCCTACAATCAGCCGATCGGCGTGTGGACGGCGCCCGAGCCCGCCGCGGCGCCCGCGCTCACGCTCGCGCGCGAGGCGGGACTGCGGACCGGCGTGATTTCGAACTCCAACGGCACGATCAAGCAGATCCTCGCGCAGCTGGATCTCCTCCGGCTGGTCGACTTCGTGCTCGACAGCCAGGAGGAAGGCGTGGAGAAACCGCACCCGGAGATCTTCGCGCGCGGCCTCGCGCGTGCCGGTGTGAGCGCGGCCGACGCGGCGTACGTCGGCGATCTGTATTCCATCGATGTGCTCGGCGCGCGCCGCGTCGGGCTGCGCGCGGTCCTGCTGGATCCGGGCGCGTGCTGGGAGCGGCGTGACTGTCCGACGGCGGCCACCGTGCTCGACGCCGTCAAGGGGCTGCTCGCGTGTACTTGAGTCGCGAGCTCTGGCGCTTCACCGCCGGTGTGCGTCTGCGCATCGTCTGGGCCGTGATGATCGGTCTCGCCGCCGTCGTGGCCGGCATCGCGCGGCTGGCGTTGCTCGGCTGGCTGCTCGCGAAGGTGCTCGCGGGATCGACGACGTGGTCGCTGCTGCTCGCCGTGCTTCTCGTCGCCGCCGTGACCGTCGCCCGCGGCGCGCTCGAATACTGGCGCACGATGCTCGCGCATCACACGGCGGCGCTGGTGCAGGCGACGCTGCGCCGCGCGCTCTACGCGCACGTCACCGCGCTCGGCCCCGCGCACTTCGGGCGTTCACGCACCGGCCACGTCGTGCTGTCGATGGTCGAGGGCATTCAGCAGCTCGAAGTCTATTTCGGGCAGTACCTGCCGCAGCTCGCGGTGGCCGTGCTGACCCCCGTGCTGATCTTCGCGTTCGTGGCGTTCATCGATCTACCGGTCGCGTTGGTCACGCTCGTCGCCGCGCTCGTGACGCTCCTGGCCCCGGTGCTATGGCATCGGCGGGAGAGCCGCCACAGCCTGGCGCGGCAGAAGGCCTACGCCGCCTATGGCGCCGAATTCCTGGACACGCTGCAGGGACTGCCGACGCTGAAGGCCTTCGGACAGAGCGCGGCGCGCCGCCGTCTGCTGGAGACGAAAGGCCGGGAGCTGTTCGAGAGCACGATGTGGGTGCTCGGGTCCAACGTGCTCACGCGCGGAATCGCTGACACGGGGATCGCCGTCGGCGCCGTCGCCGCGCTCGCGCTCGGTGTCTATCGGGTGCACACCGGCGCGATGGGACTGCCGAGCCTTCTGGTCATCTTGATGCTCGGCGTCGAGGTGTTCCGCCCGCTTCGCGAGCTGCGCGTGGTCTTGCACCAGGGCATGCTCGGCACGTCCGCCGCACAAGGCATTCTCGCGATCCTTCGCGCCACGCCACAGGTGCGCGAGCAGCACGACCCAGCGCCGACGACGGCGCTGACGCCGAGCGTGGTCTTCGACGCCGTCACGTTCGCGTATCCCGGCGGGCGCGGGATGATCCATGACGGCCTGAGCTTCACGGTCGCGCCCGGCGAGCGGATCGGCTTCGTGGGATCGAGCGGCGCGGGCAAGTCGACGATCGCGCGGCTGCTCCTGCGCTTTTACGACCCCGACACCGGCCGGATCCTGATCGGCGGACGTGATCTGCGCGGATTGCGCCTCGACGATCTCCGCGCGCAGATCGCGATCGTGCAGCAGGACACCTATTTGTTCCACGGAACCGTCGAGGACAACTTGCGCATCGGCAAGCCGACGGCCAGCGCGGAGGAGCTTCGAGCCGCGGCGCGCGCGGCGAACGCCGACGAGTTCATCGCACGCTTGCCGCAGGGCTATCAGACGGTGGTCGGCGAGCGCGGCGTGCGGCTGTCGGGCGGCCAGCGGCAACGGATCGCCATTGCCCGCGCGCTGCTGCGCGACGCGCCGATCCTGATCCTCGACGAGGCGTTGTCGTCCGTCGACGCCGAGAACGAAGCGGTGATCCAGCAGGCGCTCGACTGCTTGATGCAGGGGCGAACGACGCTGGTGTTCGCGCATCGACTCTCGAGCGTCGTCGGCGCCGATCGCATCCTCGTGCTCGAGGGCGGACGCGTGGCCGAGATGGGGACGCACCGCGAGCTGATAGCTCGCGGCGGCGCGTACGCGCGGCTCATGGCCGCGCAAGCCGCGGACGTGGCCGTGCCGGGCGACGACACGCCGATGTCGAGGGAGAGGACGGCGGCGGAGTCCGAGGACGGCACCGCGGCGCTGGATCCCATGGCGCCTTCAGCTGAGCTCGGGTGGCTGCGGGCGATTCCGATCTTGCTGACCATGGTCCAGCAGTACCGGCGCCGTCTCACCGTGACGTTCACGCTCGGCGTTGCGCGTGTGGCCGCGCTGATCGGCGTCGGCGTGCTGAGCGCGTTCACGGTGCGCGCCGTCAACCGAGGCGAGCCGGTCGCCGTTCTGCTCATCGCACTGGCGGTCGTGGCGCCGCTGTCGGGCGCGCTGCACTGGCTGGAGTCGTGGCTGGCGCACGACATGGCGTACCGCTTGCTGGCCGACCTGCGACTGGCGCTGTTCCGCAAACTCGACGCGCTCGCCCCGGCGTATCTCGTCCAGCATCGCAGCGGCGATCTCGTGAGCGTGGCGACGCACGACGTCGAGCTGATCGAGTACTTCTTCGCGCACACGATCACGCCGGCGTTCGTGGCCGTGGTGGTGCCGCTGGTCGTGCTCGGCACGCTCACCGTGGTCGGCTGGCCGATGGCCGTGGCGGTGCTGCCATTTCTCGTCTACGCGGCCATCAGCCCGATTCTCGGTCGCGCCCGCATCGATCGGCTCGGCGCCCGCGCGCGCGCAATCTCGGGCGAGCTGAACGCGCACGCCGTCGACTCGGTGCAGGGTCTCACCGAGATCATCGCGTTTCAGCACGTGTGGGCGCGTGGCGAGGAGTTCGCGGCCCGCGCGCGCGATTATCTGCACGCGCGCATGCCGTTCCTGCACGACCTCACGCTGCAGGGCGCGCTGCACGAGGTCGTCACGGGGCTTGGCGGACTGGCTGTGCTGACGGCAGGCGGCCTGCTGGCGATTCATGGGCGCCTGGACGCGGCAATCTTGCCCGTCATGACCCTCCTCGCGGTTTCGGCGTTCGTGCCGGTGTGGGAGATCGCGCAAGTCGGTCGACAGCTCGCGGATACGCTGGGCGCGACGCGGCGCTTTCACGCGATCGAGACGGCGCAGGTGGCCGTGCAGGACGGGCCCGGCGTTCCTGCCTCGCGCCGCCGCGACGTCGCGCTCGAGATGGCGCACGTGACCTTTACGTATCCGGGACGCGCGCGTCCAGCGCTCGACGACGTGCAGCTCGTCATTCCGGCCGGCAGCACGGTGGCGCTCGTGGGGCCCTCGGGCGCCGGCAAGACCACCGTCGCGCATCTCTTTCTCCGATTCTGGGATCCGGACAAAGGTACGGCGCGTCTGGACGGCCACGACCTGCGCGACTATCGTCTCGACGAGCTGCGCCAACGCGTGGCGCTCGTCGCGCAGGATACGTACCTGTTTAACGACACGCTCCGAAACAACGTTCGGTTGGCGCGGCCCGGCGCCGGCGCGGCCGAGATCGACACGGCGATCGAGCGCGCCGCGCTCGCGGACTTCGTGGCCTCGCTGCCGGACGGGCTCGACACCGTCGTCGGCGAGCGCGGCACCCGGCTGTCGGGAGGCCAACGCCAGCGCGTTGCGATCGCACGCGCCTTTCTGAAGGACGCGCCGATCCTGATCCTGGACGAAGCCACGTCACACCTCGACGCGGTGAGCGAGGCGACGGTGCGCGCCGCGCTCGATCGTCTCAAGCAGGATCGGACGACGCTCGTGATCGCGCATCGTCTCTCTACCGTGAGGGGCGCCGACGCGATCGTCGTGCTCGATCGCGGACGCGTCGTGGAAACCGGCTCTCACGCCGAGCTCCTGGCGCGGCGCGGCCTGTACGCGCGGCTGATCGCCGCCCAGCTGTCGGCGGTGGCGGCCGGCTAAACCCCGCGCGCTACGCGGGGAGCGTGACGAATGGGTAGCGGCGAAGCGCGTCGTAGATGACCCGCTTCATGTCCGCGATCTCGCGCTCGGTAGCCGCCTCGAAGCGCAGCGTCAGATAGGGGTTGGTGTTCGACGCGCGCACGAGACCCCAGCCGCCACCCGGGAAGAGCACGCGCGCGCCGTCGATGTCGATCGTGTCGAACTGCGCCTTCAGGTCGCGGGCCAGCTCGTCGATGACCCGGAACTTCTCGCCGTCGGGGCAGGGCGCTTTCAGCTCGGGTGTCGCGTGCAGATGCGGGACCGAGTCGAACAGGGTCGAGATCGGGCCGCGATGGCGCGCGGCGATCTCGACGAGCTTGCACGCGGCGAGGATGCCGTCATCGACGCCGTAGTAGCCCTCCCCGAAGAAGATATGACCGCTCACCTCGCCGCCGAGCAGGATGCCATCCTCGCGCATCTTGCGCTTGAGGTGCGAGTGGCCGGTCTTCCACATGACGGGCAGGCCGCCGTGTTTGCGGATGTCGTCGACCAGCACCTGCGAGCACTTCACGTCGAAGACGATCTTGGCGCCGGGGTGCCGCGTCAGCAGATCGCGCGCGAGCAGGACGAGGATCAAATCGGCCTCGTGCCGCCGTCCGCGCTCGTCGATCACGCCGACGCGATCGGCATCGCCGTCCCACGCCAGCCCGAGATCCGCGCCGACCTCGACCACCTTCTGTTGCAGATCGACCACGTTCTCGGGGTCCTCGGGATCGGGCAGGTGATTCGGAAAGCGACCGTCGGAGTCGCAGTGCAGCTCGATGACGTCGCAGCCGAGTTGTCGCAGCAACGGCGGTCCGTAGAGGCCGGCGATGCCGTTGCCGGCATCGGCCACGATCTTCAGCGGGCGCTCGAGGCGCACGAGCTTGGCGACGGTGTCGAAGTAGTCGTCGCGCGGGCTGCGCGTCGTGAGCCCGCCGGCGCCGCTGGCGAAGGCGCCCCGCTCGATGCTCTCGCGCAGCCCCTGGATCTCCTGCTCCGTCAGCGGCGCGGCGCCGGGATGGACCATCTTCACGCCGTTGTAATCGACCGGGTTGTGGCTGCCGGTGATGTTGGCGCCGCCGTCGAGCTTCCAGTGCGCCGTGGCGAAATAGAGCATCGGCGTGGTGACGACGCCGATGTCCACGACGTCGAGACCGGTGGCGCGCACGCCATCGATGAAGGCGGTCTTGAGTCCCGCGGACGATTCGCGGTTGTCCTGTCCGACGGCGATGCGCCGGCCGTGGCGGCCGCGGATCAGTGTGCCGTAGGCGCGCCCGACGAGGTCGAAGACCTCGGGATTGATGTCGGAGCCGACGCGCCCGCGAACGTCATAGGCGCGGAAGATGTGCGGATTGAGCATTGGGGTTCAGACCGAGCGTATCACGCCGTGCGATGATGTCGCGAAGCTCTCGAGGGAGGTGACCATGAACGAGGCAGAGCTCAAGCAAAAGACGCGCGAGACGGCGCGCAAGCTGTTTCACACGCTCAAGGGCGGCGCGGGCTTCGAGCTGTGGAAGAAGTTCGACAAGGATCTGGCGCGGCAGCTGTCGATGTTCTTCGCGGGCGGGCTCTACAGCCGCGAGGTGATCTCGCAAAAGCAGCGCGAGCTGTGCGCGGTCGCGTCGCTGACCGTGCTCGAGCGCGGCAACGAGCTGCGTGCGCACATCCACGCCGCGCTGAACGTCGGCGCGACGCGACAGGAAGTGGCCGAGGTGATTTTCCAGCAGGTCACCTATGGCGGCATGCCGGTCGTCGTCGAGGCGCTCGAGGTGTATGCGCGAGTGCTCGGCGAGCGCGGCGAGCCGTTTCCGGCCGAGGACGCGGCGGCGCGATGACGCGCCGCCTCGACGCGGCCACGCTCGACCGCGCGCTTGCCGCCGCCACCGACGCCGCGCGGGCGGCTGGCACGATCGCGATGACGTACTACACCGGGGGATTCGAGGTCGTCATCAAGCCCGACGACACGCCGGTGACGCAGGCCGATCGTGAGGCCGAGCAGGCCATCGTCGCGGCGCTCGGCCTGGCCTTTCCCGACTGGGGATTCCTCGGCGAGGAGTTCGGCGCGAAGGGCGCCACCGACGTGCGCTGGATCATCGACCCGATCGACGGCACGAAGAACTTCGTGCGTCGCATTCCGGTGTGGGCCACGCTACTCGCCCTCGAGGCGCACGGTGAGATCGTCGCCGGCGTGATCCACAATCCCGTCAGCGGAGACCTGTACACCGCGCGCCGCGGCGGCGGGGCGCGGTTGAACGGCCAGCGCGTCACCGTCTCCGACATCGGCGACATGTGGTCCGCAACGTTGCTGCACGCGGGACTGCGGCTGTATCGCAAGGCCGGTGTGTGGGACGGCTTGATGCGACTCGTCGACGCGACGGAGCGCCAGCGTGGTTTCGGCGACTACCTCGGGTATGGGCTGGTCGCCGAAGGCAAGGCGGAGATGTATGTCGAGGTCGATCTGAAGCCGTGGGATCTCGCGCCGTGCAAGATCGTGGTCGAGGAAGCAGGAGGGCGCTTCACCGATCTGGCCGGCCAGCCCACGATCTACTCCGGCCACGCGCTGGCGACCAACGGCCGTTTGCACGATGCCGCGCTGGCGCTGCTCGCCGGCCGGTGAGGTCGACTGCGCTCGTGATTCACCCCGGCGCGCTCGGCGACGTGCTGCTCGCGATCCCGGCGCTTCGTGCGTTGCGCTCGGGCGGCGCCCCGCTGACGCTCGCCGCGCAGCCGCGGATCGCGGCGCTGATCGTGGCGTTGGGCGAGGCCGACGTGGCGCACGACTTCGACGCGCTTCGGCTCGATGCCCTCTTCGCCGGCGAAGGTGACGCCCGCCTGCCGCCGGCGGAGCGTGTCGTCTGCTGGTTCGGTGCACGTGATCCGGATTTCGCGCAGCGGCTGTCGGCGCTGGTTCCACACGTGACGGTGGCGCCGTCGATATCGAACGATCGGGACGTCTGGGAGCACCTGCTCGCGAGTGTCGGCGGCCCGGCCGACCGGAGGGCGGCAACCGTCAGCGCAGATCTCGTCGCTCGCGGCCGCGCGGCGTTGCTTGCGGGCGGCATCGAGCGTTCACGACGTGTGGTTGTCGTGCACCCCGGGGCGGGCTCGCCGGCGAAATGCTGGCGGGTGGATGCGTTCGCAGGCGTGCTCGACGGACTCGATGATGTCGCGATCGTCGTTCACGAGGGCCCGGCGGATGCCGAGCCTGCGGCGCGACTCGTTTCCCGCGTGCCGTCGGCGCACCGCCTGCATCAGCCCGACCTGCTCACACTCGCCGGCGCGCTTGCCGTCTGCGCCGCGTACGTCGGCAACGACTCGGGGGTGAGCCATCTCGCGGCAAGCGTCGGGGCCCGATCGCTCGTGCTGTTCGCGGAAACCAACCGACGATGGCGGCCGTGGTCGACCACGGCGCACATCCTCCCGGTCGACATGGACGGCAGTCACGCGGACATCAAGCGTGTTCGCGAGGCGCTCGAGGCCATGCTCGAATGACACGGCGGGCCCGGTGGCCGACGATCGCGGCCGGCGGCGTCGTCATCGCCGCCGGCTTCGCGATCGCGCTCGTCGAAGTATTTCGATTCCCGAAGGGCTCGGTCTGGATCGTCGTGGCGGTCGCTGCGTTACTGCTCTTCATCGTCCGCGTCGTCGGGCGCCACTGACATCGCGTCCGCCTCACGGAGCAGCTCGTCTGCTGCTGCGTTCAGGTCGGACATCTCGAGGAGCCTGAGCTCGTACCAGATGTCCATTGCCATTGCTTTTGCCCTGTCCCCGGTGCTCATCGCACCGCGCCGGTCGGTTTATCGACCTCCCCATCCCAGCGGGGGCGTTGCCTGGGCACCTGCATACAGCAGCGACCATGCCAGACCACCGGGATCGGAAAATGGGGACTTACGGGCGGCGCGCATCGGCGGAATCGGTATCGCGCCCGAGGATCTCGGGCACGCTGCCCGCCTTCAGCGGCCGAACAACGCGCTCAGCGCGAGGTGTGTCGGCACGTAGACGATCAGCGGGAAGACGATCAGCAGCAGTCCGAGGTACACACGCGGCGGCAGCCGATGCTGAGGCCGCCCGCCCGGGCCGAAGACCCAGTTGATGTTCTCTTTGGGATCCGTGAGCGCATACGTGAGCGGGAACACCACCCAGGCGAGCGCCGTCTGGGCCACCAGCGCGCGGCGATCATAGCCGAGCCTGGCGAGCATCCAGACCAGCACGAGCGGCATCGGGATGTGAAACAGAGACAAGACGCGGATCCAGAGTGGGATCGCCGGGTCGAACATGTAGTCGGCCAGCGCCGAGACACGTGCGCGGAGCAGCAGCCGCGAGAAGAAGCTGACGTTCCACAACAGCTCGGGAAGCAGCACCGCGACGGCCATCATGCTCGCCAGCAGCCGGCTTTCGGTCCACAACGCGACGGCCGTGACGACGAGCGCGATGTCGGAGAACCACAGGAAGTTCGCCGGGCCGTAGTAGACGTAATACACCGGCACGATCGCCACGACGATCGCCGTGTACGCGAGCTTGGGCCACAGCGGGATCACCGATCGGGTTTGGCCCAGATGCCGCGATCGTGCATGAGCCGGATCTGCCGGCGGATCACGTTGCGGTACTCCGCGTGCTTCATCGGCGCGCGCTTGAGGTAGAGATTCTTGGGGTAGATCGGCTTCTCGTAGAGGAGCTGGTAGAGTTCGGTGCGCAGATCCTTCATCCAGTTGTCCCATTGGGCGCGGGCGCGATGATCGCGGAGCGCCTCGACGTCGATCACGCCGCCGACATAGGTGGACCCGGCGCCGTAGTCCTGCTTGCCGACGATGCGGCCCTTGTAGTCGATGATGAAGGAGCGGCCGCCGAACGTGTCGATGGGGGTGTTCTCTTCGGGGAACAGATAGTAGGTCCCCATGTTCGGCGCCACGATGTACATGTTGTTGTCGAGTGCGCGCGCCCGGCTCTGGATCTCGAAGATTTCGTTGCCGGTGGCGGGATGCGGATACGAAGCGCGGTAGACGACCTCGGCGCCGTTGAGGGCCAGCGCGCGGGCGTTCTCCGGATACGACCCTTCGTTGGCCATCATGATGCCGAGGCGCCCGATCTCGGTGTCGGCGACGGGCCAGAACGCGTCCAGGGTGCGGCCGTACTTTTCGATCCACCAGTCGTACACGTCGTGCGGACACACGGAGTGCTCCACCGGGAAGAGCGGCGAGACCTTGTAGTGCTTCAGGATCACCTTGCCGCGCGGGTTGATGATGAAGCCCACGTTGAAGTAGCGGTCCTTGAGGTCGGGATGTTTGGCCTTCGCCTGCGCCATGACGAAGGTGTTGTATTCCTTCGCGATCTTGCCGAGCTCCTCGGTTTCCTCGCCAGGAATATCGATGGCGCACTCGCGCGCGAAGGTCGCGTGATCCAGATCGAGCACCTCGTCGTTGAACGCCTGCAGCGCGCCCTCGGGAAACGCGATGAGGCGCACCGGGAGATCGAGGCTCGACAGCCACGACGCCGCTTTCACGAGGTGCTTGAGGTGCTCGAGGTTCAGCTTGATGTCTTTTCGTCGTCGGATCCCGCGAACGGTCGGGATGAGACCCACGGCGGTGTAGGGCTTGATCATGCGCGCGCCTCCTTCGAAGTCTTCGGCGCAGCAGAGGTATCACAGCGTGGCCGAATTCGTCACGACAATGACATTGCAGCCATCGCCGGGGTTTGGCATCGTGTCGAGCCATGCGACGTGTGTGGATTGTCGCGTTCCCCGGCGCGCAGGTGCTGGACGTGACCGGCCCGTTCGAAGTCTTCGCCATGGCGTCGCGTCTCGGCGATTCGCCCACCGCGCGCTACGACGTCTCCGTGGTAGCGCCGGCCGCCGGTCGGGTCGCGACGTCCGGCGGGCTCGCGCTCATCGCCGACTGCAGCCTCGCGCAGGCCACCGGGCCCGTCGACACGCTTGTCGTGGCCGGAGGTCAGGGCACCCAGCCGAGCGCGCGCGATGTCCGGCTCGTCGCGTGGATCCGGCGCACCGCGCGTCGCGCGCGCCGTGTCGCGTCCGTGTGCACGGGCGCGTTCCTGCTGGCGGAGGCGGGGTTACTCGACGGCCGACGGGCGACGACGCACTGGGCGATGTGTGACGCCTTGCAGCGGCGATTCCCCGCCGTCCGCGTCGAGCGCGATCCGATCTTCGTCCGCGACGGCAATGTGTTCACGTCGGCTGGCATCACCGCCGGCATGGATCTCGCGCTGCAGCTGCTGGAAGAGGATTACGGGCGCGACGCCGCGCTGACGGTCGCCCGCCATCTCGTCATGTTCCTGCGCCGCCCCGGCGGCCAATCGCAGTTCAGCGCTCAGCTGGCTGCACAGATCGCGGAGCGCGATGGGCTGCGCGACGTGCAGGGCTGGATCGCCGATCATCCCGACGGCGAGCTGACGGTGCCGGCGCTGGCGCGCCGCGCGCACATGAGCCCGCGCAACTTCGCGAGGGCGTTTCGTCGCGAGGTGGGCGTCACGCCGGCCGTCTACGTCGAAGCGCAACGCGTGGAAGCGGCGCGCCGGCTGCTCGAGACGACGACGCGCAGCGTGATGGAGGTCGCCTCGGCGTGCGGCTTCGGCCGCGCGGAGACCATGCATCGCGCGTTTCGGCGCGTCCTGCGCGTCGCGCCGGCGCAGTATCGGCGTCATTTCCGGGCCGCACCGCGCGGCCATGCCACGGCCTCCTGAGCGGGGCCACAGGGAGAACTGTCATGGACATCGCCATTCCGATTTTCGACCGCATCACCGCGCTCGACGCGATCGGCCCGTACGAAGTCCTCTCGCGATTGCCCGGGGCGCGGATCCGCTGGGTGGCTATCACCCCCGGCCGCTACCAGACCGACAACCGGCAGCTCACGCTCGTCGCCGACGAGCCTCTTTCCGCGGTCCCGCATCCGGAAATCATCATGGTGCCCGGCGGCTTCGGGACGCGCGCGCTCATGACGCCGAACCCGCTGCTGGACTGGCTGCGGTCGGCACACGAGACCAGCCAGTGGACGACATCGGTGTGCACCGGCTCCCTGCTGCTGGGCGCGGCGGGGATCCTGCGCGGGCTGGAGGCGACCACGCACTGGGCCGCGCACGAACAGCTGGCCGAGCTCGGAGCGAAGCCGACGCTCAAGCGCGTGGTCGAGCAGGGCAAGGTCATCACCGCCGCCGGTGTGTCGTCGGGCATCGACATGGGCCTCACGCTGGCGGCGCGCATCGCCGGCGAGGAATTCGCGCAGACCATCCAGCTCGGCATCGAGTACGACCCGCAGCCGCCGTTCCATGCCGGCTCGCCCCACACGGCGCCGCCGCACGTCGTGGCGGCGTTGCGCGAGCGTACGCGGGCACGGTTGGAGGCCGTGAAGGCGTAGCCGGCCGCAGGTCGAGCACGTTGCCGCGGGAACGTGGACCCGCGGCGCCTCTGCACATTGCTCCGCCGTCGTCTGTCTGCTACCGTCCGCACACCGCGGAGAGGTGTCTGAATGCAGATCGGCGTCCACGTCCCGACCACCGTCGCGCCTGGCGTCACGCGCGACGCGCTGCTGACGTTCGCGCGCGAGGCCGAGGCGCGCGAGTTCGCTTCGCTCTGGGTCAGCGACCACATCGTCATTCCGAAGACGACGGATGCCGACTACCCGGGCGGCGGGCGCCGTTTCCCCATCCCGCCGGAGACGCCATATCTCGAACCCGTCGCGATGCTGAGCGCGTTGGCCGTGGTAACGACGAAGGCGCGCATCGGCTGCTCGGTGTTCATCCTGGGCCACCGGCACCCGGTGGCGATGGCCAAGATGCTGGCGACGATCGACGCGCTCTCGGCCGGCCGCCTCATCGTCGGCGTGGGTGTGGGCTGGTGGCGGCAGGAGCTCGAGATACTGGGCGTTGACTTTGCGCGCCGTGGGCGCGCCGCCGACGAGGCGCTGCGCGTTTTCAAGGCGATGTGGACCGAGCGCGAGCCGAGCTTTCAGGGCGAGTTTTATCGCATCGCCGACGCCGGTGCCGAGCCGAAGCCCCTGCAAAAGCCGCATCCGCCGATCTGGGTCGGCGGCATCTCACCGGCAGCGCTGCGCCGCGTGATCGCGCTCGGTGACGGCTGGCACGCCATGTCCTCGAAGTCGCCCGCCGAGCTCGCGGCCTCGGTGGCGGAGCTCAAGCGCCTTGCGGACGCCGCGGGCCGCGCCTGGAGCACGATCGAGATCTCGATGCGCTTCGAAATGAGCGAGGCAGTCCTGGCCGAGGGTGTGCAGTCGGTCGTGGATCGGCTCGGCGCGTATGCGCGCGCCGGGGTCGAGCACGCCGCGGTGGTCTTCCGCCGCGAGGATCCCAAGCGGATGATGGCGCTGCTCGACCTCGTCGCCACCAAAATCCGTCCGGCGCTGGCGAGCAGCTGACGTGGCGCGCGCCCTGTCCGCTGCCGTCATGCCGCTCGAGAACCGCCGCGACCAGTTCGTCCTGCTGGCGACGCTCGCCGATGAGCTCGATTATGACGGCGTCATGTTCCCTGAAACGTGGTCGTACGACATCACGGTGCTGCTGGCCGAAATCGCGGTGAAGACACGGCGCGTGCGGCTCGGCACCGGGATCCTCGGCGTGTGGAATCGCAGCGCGGCGACCATCGCGATGGCGGCTGCCACGCTGGCGTCGCAGTCGAACGGACGCTTCATCCTCGGACTCGGGGCCAGCACGCCGCAGCTGGTGGAGGGACTTCACGACGTCCCCTTCGAGCCGCCGCTACCGCGCATGCGCCGCACGGTCATGCAGGTCCGCGCCCTTCTGTGTGGCGAGCGCGTGCCGCTCGCGGTCACCACGACGGCGCGCGCGCTCCGACTGAACGTCCCGGTCACCGACGTGCCGATCTATCTCGCCGCGCTCGGCGATGCGTCGATCCGTCTGGCAGGGGAGCTGGCTGACGGATGGATTCCATTCCTTTTTCCATTGCGGTTGCTGCCGCACGGCATCGAGCAGCTGCGTGAGGGCGCGCGGCGCTCCGGGCGCGCCGAGCTGCCGATCGTCTGCCCGTCCTTACCGACGGTGGTCCACGACGATCCGCTCAAGGCGCGTGAAGGCGCGGCGTGGTTCGTGTCGTTCTACGTGACAGCGATGGGCACGTTCTACCGAGACGCGCTTGTCCGCTGGGGATTCGCCAAGGAGATCGAAGCCGTCGTGGCCGCAAACACGCCGAAGTTCGCGGGCCTGGTGCCGCCCGACGCCGAGGAGCTGCTCGAGCAGCTGATCGTGTTCGGGACGCCGGCCGAGGCGCGGCGGCGTCTGCAGCGCTGGTACGATGCGGGTGGCGCCATGCCCGCGCTGCTGCTGCGAGCCGGCCTGACGCCGGAAGAGACACGTCGCAGTCTCGAGGCCTTCGCGCCGATGCTGCGCTGAGGGAGCCACGGCCGAGGGGGGACGCAACGCTCCGATACAGAGCGGAGCCCCGTGCGTCTCTCTCAGGCGATACAGAGGAGACCACCATGGACCAGACGAGCGCCATCACGCCGCGCGAGCGCGTCGTCGCCGCCTACAAGGGGCAGCGTGCCGATCGCGTCCCGGCATATCCGATCGCCGGCTCGTTCGCCGGCTGCCTGGACGGTCTCTCGATCGAGGAGTACTGCACGAATCCGAAGAAGGCCGTGAAGGCGATGATCAATTATTACGAGCGCTATCAGCCGGACATCATGATCGCCTTCAACGACCTCGCAAAGGAGGCGGAGGCGGTCGGCTGCCGCGTGAAATATTCCGACTACGTCGTCCCGTCGATCGATCAGCACGTGCTCCAGGACGACAAGGGCATCCTGGCGCGGCTCGAGGTGCCCGACCCCTTCAGACACGCGCGCCTGCCCGCGTTCCTGGAACAATGCGAGGCGCTGTCGGCGCAGAAGTTCCCGTCGGCGCTCGGCGCCGTGCTTGTCGGCCCGTGGACGATCGCCATGCTGATGCGCAATCCCGAGCTGATGTGCCTGGACACGCTCGAGGATCCGGCATTCGTGCACGACCTGATGCGCTTCGCCACGGAATTCGCCAAGCGCATGGGCGACGCGGTGCTCACGACCAAGATCGGGCTGTCGTATTCGGACCCGACGGCGTCGTGCTCGCTGGTCGGCCCCGACACCTATCGCGAGTTCATCAAGCCCTATCACAAGGAGCTGGTGGACTACTTCAAGGCGAGGAAAGTCGGGACGACCGTGCACATCTGCGGCACCACACACCAGATCCACGAGGATCTGGTCGACGTCGGATTCGTCGCCATCACGATCGATCTCGACCAGCAGGCCGACCCGAAGCTCTACGTCGATCAGCTCGACCGGCTCATCACGCTCGGCAACCAGAACAACGTGGTGGCGATCGGCAACGTCGACGTGACGATTTTCGAGCGCGCGACGAAGGCGGAGATCGAGGCGGAGGTGCGGCGCTGCATCGACACTGCGGGCAGGCGCTCGCGGTTCGTGCTCTCGACCTCGTGCGAGCTGCCGCCGCGCGCCAATCCGGAATGCGTACAGTGGTTCATGGACGCGGCGCGCGAGTATGGCCGCTGGGATCGGATTCTCGGCGCGTGAGGAGGTGCGAGCCGCAGGACGTCGCGGGGCCGTCGTGCGAGCCGCAGCCGCAAGGCGAGGCGAGTCTGCGTGGGGCCCGCCGTCCGAGGCGAGCCGGAGAATGAGGAGGCGACGATGGCCACGGTCACCATCCACGGTGGAGCGACGGGGTTCGTGCAGGAAGTGCTGGTCGGCAAGCACCGGCTCGTCGCCGACGAGCCGGCGGCGGAAGGCGGTACCGACGCTGGCCCTTCGCCTTACGATTTCTTGCTGATTGCCCTCGGCAGCTGAACGTCCATGACGCTCGCGCTGTATGCGCGACGCAAAGGCTGGCCGCTCGACGGCGTCACCGTGCGCCTCTCCCACTCACGCGTCTACGCGCAGGATTGTGCCGACTGTGAGACCAAGGAAGGCAAGCTCGATCAGATCGAGCGCGAGCTGGTGCTATCGGGAAGGCTGGACGACACGCAACGCGCCAAGCTCGTCGAGATCGCCGACAAGTGCCCGGTGCACCGGACACTCACGTCGGAGATCAAGATTCGGACGCGGCTGGTTTGAGCTGACGCCGCCGGCGGCGTCGCTGCGCGAGCGCGTACTGGACCGCGCGGGCCGGCGCCGTATCGAGCCCCGCGACCATGCTGGCTGCAAGCAAAAGCGCGCCAGCGACCAATGGTTCGAGCATCACGTACTCCCTTTCTCAGCGTACGACGGGCGGGAGAAGCCCCCCGCCCGTCGTCGCGCAGACTCCTCGAGAAGTGATCTTAAGGAGCCTCGGTTGTGCTGATATTGCTGTCGCTCGAGTCGGCCCACGCTACGGGGGCCGCGACCGCCGTCAGGGCGGTAAGCGCCAGGAGAATCGCGAATGCCATGCGCTTCATACCGTCACCTCCCATCTCACTGATTGAGACGAGGAGGGGCCCCCAGGGGTTTCAGTAAAGAATCGTAAAAACGATGTGGTCGGCATGCGGCGTTCGGGCAGGTCGCCCGAACGTCAGGAGATCGACGATGCGCCTTGCTGCCGTTCGACCTCTTGCATGATCAGCGCGTTGAGATCGTCGATCAGCGTCGCCCGTTCGCGTCGCCCGTCGTTGCGGACCTCAGCGCGGATCCGTGATGGGCGCGCAGACAGCATGATGAGCGTCGTGCCGATGGCGACCGCCTCGTCGATTGCGTGCGTCACGAAGACAATCGTGCGGCCGGTCTCGCGCCAGATGCGCCGCACCTCGGCCTGCATGATGCGGCGGTTCTGCGCGTCCAGGGCCCCGAACGGCTCGTCCATCAGCAAGAGATCCGGCTCGATGGCCAGCGCCCGCGCGATGGCCGCGCGCTGGCGCATGCCGCCGGACACGCGTGACGGGAAGTAGCCTTCGAAGCCCTCCAGACCGGCCAGGCGGAGATATCGGTCGGCCGTCGCGCGCCGGATGGTCGCATCGACGCCGAGCGGCATGAGCACGAGCTCGACGTTTTCGCGCAGCGTCATCCACGGCAGCAGGCGGTCCTCCTGGAAGACGACGCCGACTTTTTTCGTGTGGCGACCGCTGCCCGCCACGGGCTCGCCGCCGAGCAGGACGTGTCCGCGCGTGGGCGGCTCGAGCCCGCCGACGATTCGCAGGAGCGTAGTCTTGCCGCACCCATTGGGGCCGAGCAAGCACACGAACTCGCCGGCCTCGACCACGAACGACACGGAATCGATCACGGGAATGAGAAAGTCCTTGCCGACTCCGACGACCTCGAGGGTCACCGCCATCGGTCGAGCCGCCGTGACAACATGTCGAACACGAGCTTGTCGGTCGCCGTCATGACCAGGATCATGACGAGCGCCCATACGAAGACCATCTGCGTCGCCAGAATCTCGCGCGAGTAGTTCATGACGTAGCCGATGCCCGAGGTCACCCCGAAGATTTCGGCGACGACGGACACTTTGAGCGCGAGCCCAAAGCCGACCTTCATGCCGGCCAGCAGATAGGGCAGCGTCGATGGCACGACAATCGCCGTGAACTTCTGCCGGCCAGAGAGGCGGTAGACGTCGCCCATCTCGAGCAGCCGCCGGTCCACGTTCTCGACGCCCTCGACGATGTTCGAGGCCACCACCGGCAGCGTGATCATGAAGGTGGTGAAGATCGGGGCCCAGTTCGACAGCCCGAACCAGATGATCGAGATCACGATCCAGACGAAGACGGACGTCGAGTTCAGCACCGAGAGCAGATCGTGGATCACCCCGCGCGCGGTGCGCGACAGGAATGCTGCGAGTCCGGCCAACAGCGCCGTCACCACGGCGCCGCCGAAGCCCACGACGATTCGTGCGAGTGACGCCGCGGTATGCCGCCAGATCTCGCCGCTGGCGACGATGTCGGCGAAACCGCGCGCGACGGCCAGGGGCGAGGGCAGGACGTAGGCGCCGTAGCGCCAGGAGAGCACCACCCAGCCGGCGACGATAACGAGGGCGACGCCGAACGTGGGCAGGTGAAGCCGGCTCGCCCAGGGCCGCGCGCTCACGCGCGGTAGAAGAACTCCCGGCGGATGCGGTCGGGCTGCTCCCAGATGTCCGACTTCAAGAAACCGAACTCCTTGTTGATCTTGAGCTGCGCGATCAGCGTCTCGACCTGCTCGTC
>Ga0075423_10001582_pt1 | contig 20174 bp, 18 predicted proteins | sample SoiMethybrSBSTD2_FD_80114 | JGI IMG/M metagenome (GOLD analysis project Ga0075423, IMG submission 80114) | Bulk soil microbial communities from a Populus tree surrounding site in Tennessee, USA - Soil MetaG P. TD hybrid SBSTD2 | ecosystem: Environmental > Terrestrial > Soil > Tree plantation...
CAGGCCGGGCGGCCGCGGCCGACCATTCACGAGCACGACGCCAAGCGGCTGCTCGCGGCGGCGGGCACCCCGGTCGTTCGCGAGCAGCTCGTCGCCTCGCTCGATGGTGCGCGCGATGCCGCGAAGAGCATCGGCTACCCGGTCGTGCTCAAAGTCGTGTCCGACGCCATCCCGCATCGCTCGGATGTGGGGCTGGTCGCGGTCGGGCTTCGCGACGAGAGCGAGCTCCGCGCCGCGTGGGAGCGGTTCGCGCGCCAGGTGGACGAGCTCGGCCGGCGGAGCGACGTCGCCGGGTTCCTGATCCAGGAGATGGCGCGCGGGATCCTCGAGGTCTTCGCGGGCGTCAGCCGCGACCCCGACTTCGGCCTGGTCCTCGCGTTCGGCGCCGGCGGCGTGCTGATTGAAACCCTGGACGACGTCGCGCTGCGCCCGTTGCCGCTGCGCGTCGGCGACGCCGAGGCCATGATCGCCGAGACGCGGGCAGCGGCCCTGCTCGGCGGCTTCCGCGGCCGCCCGCCCGGCGACGTGGACGCGCTCGCGAGCGCGCTCGAGGCGATCGGGGATTTCGCGTGGGTCGAGCACGAGAGCCTGGCCGAGCTCGACGTGAACCCGATCGTGGTGAGGGAGAGGGGCGCGGGCTGCGTCGTCGTCGACGCGCTCATCGTGCCGCGCGCCGGAGCCTGACCCTGGCCTACCTGAAGCTCGACCGTCTCGTGAAGTCCTACGACGGCCGGGTCAACGCGGTCGACGGGATCAGCCTCGACATCGCGAAGGGCGAGTTCCTGACGCTCCTGGGCCCGAGCGGCTCGGGCAAGACGACGACCTTGATGATGATCGCCGGCTTCGAGGAGCCCACGAGCGGGGCCATCGAGCTCGCCGGCGCGGACCTGACGCATCGGCGGCCGTACGAGCGCAACATCGGCGTGGTCTTCCAGAACTACGCCTTGTTCCCCCACATGACAGTCGAGCGGAACGTCGCCTTCCCGCTGCGCATGCGCGCGTTCCCCCGCGCGCGGCAGGCCGAGCGCGTGCGCGAGATCCTCGAGATGGTCGGGCTCGGCCGCTTCGCGCACCGGCATCCGCGCGAGCTGTCCGGCGGCCAGCAGCAGCGCGTCGCGCTCGCCCGCGCCCTCGTGTTCAACCCGGACGTGCTCCTGCTGGACGAGCCGCTCGGTGCCTTGGACAAGAATTTGCGCGAGCAGATGCAGGTCGAGCTCAAGCGCATCCATCGCGAGGTCGGCATCACGATGGTGTACGTGACGCACGACCAGACCGAGGCGATGACGATGTCCGATCGCATCGCGGTCTTCAGCCACGGCACGCTCGAGCAGACGGCGCCGCCGCTCGAGATCTATCACCGGCCGCGCACACGCTTCGTCGGCGAGTTCATCGGCGACAGCAACTTTTTCGGCGCCCGCGTGGACGCGAGCGCGCCGGGGCGCGTCGAGCTCGATCGCCTCGGGCCGATCCAGGCGGATCCGAGCGCGTGCCGGCGCCTCGCGGGCGCCGCCGTCGACGTGCTGCTGCGCCCCGAGCGGCTTCAGCTGACCCGCGACGGCGCGGCGCTCGCCAACCGCCTGGCCATCAAGATCGGCGTGATCGTGAACTACGGCGACAGCGTGCTCGTCATCGGCGATGCGGCCGGTCACACGGTGCGCGTCCGTATCGCGGGGGCCCAACCTGACGAGATCCGCGAGGGCGCGACGGTCATGGTCGGCTGGCGGGCAGGGGACGAACACCTGATCACGCGGTCCTGATCGGTGGCCGCCCGGTCAGGGTTTGCGGGCGCGGACCAGCAGGAAGACGGGCCGCTGGCGCTCGTACCGGGCGTCCGGATGGGCGTCGAGCCATCGCTCGCTGGGGATCGGCTCGATGAGGCGCTCGAGCACCAGGCCGGCGTCCACGACGCCGTTGATCAAGGTCGCGAAGGTCCGGTGGACCTTCCGGACGCCGGGAACGAACCAGCTCTCTTCCCGGACGCCCTCGTCGCCATAGCGCTCCACGCTCCAGCGGGTACGGTGCCCCGCCTCGTCGAGCACCCAGCCATCGCCCGGCAGTCGCGCCGTGAAGATGGGGTGCTCGGTCGAGTAGACCAGTATGCCGCCCGGCCTCAGCCATCCGGCGATGCGCCGAACCAGACCGCGGTAGTCCTCGACGTAGTGGAAGGCCAGCGAGCTCACGACCAGGTCGAACCACCCGGCAGGAAACGTCGCCTCCTCGATCGCCGCACGCTGGTAGGTGACCCGCGGATGAGCCCAGTCGGCCCGCGCCAGCGCGAGCATCCGTTCCGAGATGTCGACGCCCACCACCTCCGCCGCGCCCGTCGTGGCGAGATGGCGGGCCAGCTGCCCGGCCCCGCACCCGAGGTCCAGGAGCCGCCGACCGTGGACGTCGGGCAGGAGCGCCAGCAGATCGGCGAGCTCGGCGGCTCGCTCCCAGCCGGCACCGAATCGCTCGAGCGTCGAGTAGCCGGCGAAGAACGCGGGGTCATCGTAGACGTTCTGGGGCTTCGCGTCGGCCATGACGACTGCCATCATCGCACCGCACGCAAAGTGCGTGGGCCACGCGCGCCCTCGCGGTACATTCTGATCAACGACGCTTTTCAGTCGTTCGCGATGGGATCTATGGCGAAGAGCTACCTGTTCATTGTCGCCCGGCGGGAGCCGCGGATGTTCGAGACCATGAAGCAGAGCTTTGCCGGTCACGCTCAGATCGAAGTGATCCTCGACCGCCGCCGCCGCGAACGCCGGTGGCAAATCTTGCCGATCAACGTGAACCGTCGAGCCGGGGAACGGCGGTTGCTCGAGATCGAAGCCCTGCTCAGGCAGCTGAACTGGGTGGTCGTCGAAAAGCGCTAGCGTCGCCGCGGCAGGTTGCCCGAACTCCACGGAGCCTCGCCCGACCGGGCAGCACGATCTTCTCGGATGGCCCGGCGAAAGACGCACAGAGTCTCACGTTTTTCAAAGCGCCTCTCTGGCATCGCTCGTGCTGCATGGGTGACCGGGTCAGAGCGATCGCCCAGAGGGAGAACGCGTGTATGAGTAGCCGCAGCTTCGTTCTCGGGGAGGCCGGGGTCGAGCCTCGCCCGTTGCCCCATTGCTCCTATCCGACGGCCGTGGACGTCGCCCACCACGGCGTGCAGCGACTGCCGCCGGTCCTGCCGCTCTTGGATTTCGAGCGGGCGCGACCGCATCGGAGCCGTCGGTACGCCGCGGTACCCGCCACCCTGCTGACGAATGCTCAGATCATGCGATTGGCAGAGGTCGTGGGAACGTCGTTCGCCCGGCGCGAGCCGCAGTGCCGGCACCTTCAGCCCGCAAGGCTGGCGCCGGCGGGGCTGCGCGAAGTCGTCCACGCGGATCCGTTCGGCCGGTCCGCCTTCGGCCCCTGGAGCACCGAGAGGCTCCTCTACTGGTTCATTCGTCTGCTCGTACTGACCGACCCGATGAGTCCGCGCGGCGCCATCGAGACCAACACCGAAGCGCTGGCTCAGTCGCTGGCCGTCCTCGACGACACCGGCGATGTGATCGGCGGAGCGATCAACGAGACGATGCCGCCGCTCGACGGGCCGCCGGGCTTTCGCAGGGGAGACCCGTTTCTCGACGCGGTCCTGGCCTTCGTGGAGCCCGTCTTTGCCCTGCTCGGCGCCCAGGACGCCGAGGCGCTGAAGGCGCTGTCCCTCGCATATCCCGAGTTCCGGGATGCCCACGCTACGGCGAAGGTGGGCCACCACTTCATGGTGGCGCGCTCGGACGCGCTGCCGAAGGCGGATGCCTTCGAGTTGGTGGCCGCGACCGCGGTGCGCTACCGGGGGCTCGGTTACACCTTCATGGTGATCGAGGCGACCAATCAGTGGACGGGCGCGGCGTGCGAGGCGCTCGGGGGTGTCCGCGTCCACTTCGCGCCGTTCCGGGCGTACCGGACCGTTCGGCGGAGCGGGGAGGCGTCGGCCGACATCGTGACGAGCCCCGACGGATTCCTGTCGAGCAAGGACAGCGGTAGCATGCTCTACGTGATCCGTCTGTCCTGAGGGGCCCGCCGGTCAGACCTGCAGCGTGCCCTCCACGCAGGTGACGGCGTTTCCGCCGAGCCAGATCGTGTCGGCGTCGAACTGGACGGTGACGCGGCCGTCGCGGCCGAGGCATCGGCCCTGAGTGGCCACGTAGGCGCGCGCCTGTAGCACGCGATCCCGGCGCACGAGCGCCGCGACGCACCCGTTGCCGCTGCCGCACACCGGATCCTCCGGAACCCCGTCGCCCGGCGCGAACGAGCGGACCTCGAGGTCCCTGCCGCTGCCGGATGCATAGAGCCCGAAGACGTTGACCCCTGTGATGCCACTCGAGCCGAGCGCCGCGAGCGTTCCCATGTCCGGAGTGAGTCCACGAACCGCGTCGCCGCTCGCCAGCTGAATCGTGAACCACACGGGTCCGACGTCGATGATCGCCGCCCGCTGGACGTCGGCCGGCCGGATCCGCAGGCCCTCGGCGACCGCGTCGATCTGCGGTGAGCTCGCCTCGCGAAACTGCGGGTCGGGGAGCTTGAGGAGCAGTCGCTCGCCGTCGATCTTGATGTCGACGAGCCCCTTGCCGCACTCCTGAACGAGACGATCCCCGGTTCGGGGCTTGCGGCCATGGCGCAATACGGCGTGGGCCGAGCCGATCGTCGGGTGGCCGGCAAAGGGCAGCTCCCGCCGGGGCGTGAAGATCCGCAGCCGGTAGTCGGCCCGCTCGTCGGTCGGAGCACAGACGAACGTCGTCTCGGACAGGTTCGTCCAGGATGCGATCGACTGCATCGCCGCGGTCGAGAGCTCGTCGCCGTCGAGCACCACGGCGACCGGGTTGCCCTTGATCGGTACGGCCGTGAACACGTCCACCTGCTGGAAGGCCAGTGTTGTCATCGCGTGCTCCTCCACGAGGGTCGATCCACGACGCCGAGCCTAGCAAGGCGTCCGCGCGAAAAACAGTCACAGATTTTCGAATAACTGACCATAACAGTTGTTGCCGGCGGCTCGCCGCCGTGCGACGATGCCGGCATGCCGCGACCGACGACGACGCCCGAGGCGCGACGCGTCCCGGCGCCCGCGTTTCGCTACGAGGACACGGCGCGGTTCATCACGGATCTGGTCGACAACGGCACCTTGATCCCGGGTGCGCGCGCGCCCTCGCTCCGGCAGATCACGAGGCAGCGCGGCGTGAGTCTCTCGACCGCGCTCCAGGCGTACCGGGTGCTCGAGGATCGCGGCGTCCTGCAAGCGAGGCCGCAGTCGGGCTTCTACGTCGCGAAGGGCGCGCCGATACTCCTGGAGACGCCGCCAATCTCGCGGCCGCCGTCGAGACCGACGACGGTCGCGCTCTCCGGCGTCATCCCCAAGCTTCTCGAGTACGCCAGCGATCCGGACTTCGTGCCGCTGGGCTGCGCGATTCCGGACGCCGAGCTCCTGGCCGCGGGACGGCTGGACCGCTTCCTGGCGCGCGCGGCCCGGACGAAGGGCGTGCACTACAACGCGTACACGGTGCCGAGGGGAGATCCCGAGCTGCGCCGCGAGATCGCGCGCCGCGCGCTGCGCTGGGGCCAGGTGCTCTCACCGGAAAACGTTGCGATCACGTGCGGCTGCACCGAGGCCCTGGTCCTGGCCCTGAAGGCCGTCTCGCGGCGCGACGACACGATCGCCGTCGAGTCGCCGACGTATTTCGGATTCCTCCAGGTGCTGCAGGGCCTCGAGCTGAGAGCGCTGGAGTTGCCGACCGACGCGAGCACCGGGATCGATCTCGCCGCGCTCAGAAGCGCGCTGCGATCGACGCCGGTCACGGCGTGTCTCTTGTCGTCGAGCTTCAACAATCCGCTGGGCTGCACCATGTCCGACGACAAGAAGAAGGCGGTTCTGGACTTGCTCGCCCGGCAGCGGGTGCCGCTGATCGAGGACGACATCTTCGGCGACATCTATTTCGGCGAGGAGCGCCCCAAGCCGTTCATCGCGCTGGATCCGGATGGCAACACGATCTACTGCAGCTCGTTCTCGAAGACGATCGCACCGGGATATCGCGTCGGCTGGATCGCGACCGGACGTCACATGGCCAGGGTGCTCGAGAGCAAGTTCGCGACGACCCTCTGCGGCCCGGCGCTGCCGCAGGCGGCCCTGGCCGCGTTCCTGTCGAGCGGCGGCTACGACAACCATCTGCGCCGGGTTCGGCGGGCGTTCAGAGAGAACATCGACCGGATGATCCGCACCATCGATCGCGCGTTCCCCGCGGGCACGCGAGTGAGCCGCCCGGATGGAGGCTTCGTGCTGTGGGTGCAGCTTCCCAAGCCCATCGCCTGTCGCGAGCTCTTCGAGACAGCGTTGAAGCGGGGGATCTGCTTCGCGCCGGGCGACGTGTTCTCGGCGAGCGGCCGCTACGCGAACTGTTTGCGCGTCAGCTGCGGCTCCGCCTGGGATGCGCGGATCGAGAAAGGGCTCGAAACCCTGGGCGAGCTGGCGAGTGCTCCGCTCGTTCGGTCGCCGAGGAAGCGGCGCACGAGATAGTCGGCGGCGAGCCGGGGAGGAACATGCGATGGCGAACGACCGAGGGCTCTTGCCGAAGGCACGACGTGAGGATCTTCCCGAGGAGCTCAGACGCCGCCTGGAGCGCTGGTACCGCGAGCCTACGAGGACGACAACCTGTTCCTGACGATGGCGCGGCGGCCGGGCCTGCTCGACGCCACCATGGGATTCGTCCGCTACGCGTACGGAGGGACGTCCAGCATCGAGCCCGAGCTGTTCGAGATCGTTCGCGTCCGACTGGCGTGGCGCAACCGCTGCGTTCACTGAAGCCTCGCGCGTTCCTCCTCGGCGGTGCGCCGGGGCGCGACGGAAGACCTAGTGGCGAAGCTCCCCGACTACGAGCGTGCGGATCTTCCCGCGCGCACCAAGGCCGTGCTCCGGTACGTCGATCGCCTCACGTCCGATGCGTGGCAGATCGACCGGGCGTTCTATGACGAGCTCCGGCGTGAGCTGACCGACGACGAGCTGCTCGATCTCGGCATGGTCGCGATGTTCTTCAACGGCTGGCAGCGCCTGATCGACGCGTTCGGGATCGTCCCCGATCGGTGGCGCGAGGGCGACGCGTTGCCGTTCGGACCGCTCCGAGAATCCGGGGGCTAGCGCCGGCCGCATCGGGATTGCGGGACTTTCACCAGCCGATGCGGGGAAGTACCTGATAGCCACGCTCCACCGGTAGCGACCACGCTCGAGTCTGAGTTCCAGCGCCGGGCTTGCGTGAGGAAATCTCCGCACCGCGGCGGCGCACGGCGGCCAGTGCGCTTCTCACCCCGAAGCCGATCGCGCCGCGCGTGCGATGCGGCGCACCTCAGAGACACGCCACGGAGGAGCTTCACTGATGACGACACAACGACGAGTAGCATCGATCGTGTGCGGCGGGCTCGCGCTGCTCGAGTCCGGCTGCGCGACGAAGGACTTCGTCCAGGAGCAGCTCAGCGCGAGCGAGAGCAAGCTCACCCAGCAGATGAGCACGACCGAAAGCGATCTCAGCCAGCGCGCCACGCAGCAGGAGACCAGGCTCCGCGAAACCGCGGACCGCGTCGGCGAGGCACGCCAGGCGGCCGACGTGGCCGATCAGCGGCTCAACGGCCTCGACTTGCGCGTGGGCGAGCTGGGCGCCCGGGCGAGCGGCGCCGAGACGCGCGCCGACCAGGCGACGGCGGCCGCACGCGACGCCGAAGCTCGGCTGTCACAGCGCCTCGCAGCGCGCAACCGATACCGCCTGCTGGACACGAAGGCCGTCTACTTCGATTCCGCCCGCATCGAGATTCGAAACCAAGACGTGGACGAGCTCGACGCGGTGGCCAAGGCGCTCCTGGCCGACCCGAACGCGATCCTCGAGCTGCAGGGGTTTGCCGACTCACGCGGCGGCGACCACTACAATCGCGAGCTCGCCCGCGACCGCGTGGAGGCCGTGATGCGCTACCTCGTCCAGCGCCACGGTATCGAGCTCAGGCAGATCAGAGAGATCACCATGGGCAAGGTCGCGCTCGGGACGGGTGAGAAGGCCACGCCGGAGACCTTTGCCAGAGCCCGGCGGGTGGACTTGCGGCTCCTCGCCCCGTGGTCCTCCTGGGAGGATTCGCTGAGCCAGGTCGACCGCCCCGCGCCGGAGCCGACCGCCGTCGCCGAGCCGCGCGGACCCGCGACGATGTCCGCGCTGCCCCCGGTCGAGGCGCAACCACGGGGAGGAGTGCCCGAATTCCTGAAGAGCATCACGCCGACGGATCTCGGCGGAGCTCAGCGGTAGAGGCGGCTCGGCGCGGCCGCGCAGAGGCGGCTGCGGGGAGGGGCGGCCGAGAATGAACCGATCTAGAATACGGCGAGCATGCCGGCGTGGACCTGGGCGATCCCTGTCATCGCGATCTTGCTACTCGTGGTCGCCCTCGTCATCGGCGTCGGCATCGTCGTCACCTTGCTGTCCGTCGCGGCGCTCATCGGCGCCGTGGTCGCATCGGTGCATCATGCCGAGGTGATCGCTCACCGGATTGGCGAACCGTTCGGGACGCTCGTGCTCGCCGTCGCGGTGACGGTGATCGAGGCCTCGCTGATTCTCTCCATGGTGATCGTCGGCGGGGCCGAGCAGGCCCGCCTGCCGCGCGACACGATCTACGCCGCGTTGATGATCATCCTGAATGGCGTGGTCGGTGTGTGCCTGCTCGTGGGCGGCCTGCGTCACGGCGTGCAGTCGTTTCGGGTCGAGGGCTCGAATTCCGGGCTCGCCGCGCTGTTCCCGCTGGCCACGCTCTCGCTCGTGCTCCCGACGTTCACGACTACCACGCCGAGCGGGACGTACAGCGGCTCTCAGCTCGCCTTCGCGGCGACCGCGTCCGTCGTCCTGTGGGCCGTGTTCGTGTTCGTGCAGACCGTCCGACACCGCGATTATTTCCTGCCCGAGAGCGATCCCGCGAATCCGGAGGCGCACGCCGAGCCGCCGTCCACGCTTCACACGTGGCTGAGCTTCGCGCTGCTCGTCGTCTCCCTGATTGCCGTGGTGGGTCTGGCGAAGGTGCTCTCGCCGGTGATCGAGCGCGCCGTCGTCGCGGCCGGCGCGCCGAAGAGCTCGATCGGCATCGCCATCGCGCTGCTCGTGCTGATGCCGGAGACGTCGGCGGCGGTGCGCGCCGCGCGCGCCAATCGGCTGCAGACCAGCATGAACCTGGCGATCGGCTCGGCCCTGGCGAGCATCGGTCTCACGATCCCCGTGGTGGCCGCAGCGTCGGTCGTGCTCGGCGTTCCGCTCGTGCTCGGCCTCGACGAGCCGAAAGACATCGTGATGCTGGCCCTGACGTTCGTCGTGAGCGCCGTGACCCTGGCCACAGGACGCACCCACATGATGCAGGGCGCGGTGCACGTGGTGATGTTCGCGGCGTTCCTGTTTCTGGCCCTCGTGCCGTAGCGCGCACTCGGCGACCCGCGGCCCGTCAGGGCGCTTTCCCTGTGAGCTCGATCACTTGACCCGCCCTCAAGATCGAGGCCTTGAACGGCTGGCCCGTCGACATCGCGCCGATCTTCTCGCGGATCTTCGGAATGTCCGCTTCGCTCTTGATCGCGACGCCCGCCATCGACAGCACGATGTCCCCGCGAACCACGATCGCCTGTCCGCCGATAGTGGCGGTGCGGTCGCCCCCGGCGATCCCCATGTCCCAGGCGGGCGATCCCATCGGAACGACGCCGATGAGAAGCCCGCTGCCGCCGGGGACGTTGAAGATCTCGGCCAGCTCGCCCGTCACGACCCTCCCCTCGAGCCCGATCCAGGCCCATTCGCGTTCCATGAGGAAGTAGCGTGCGCTCTTCATCGTGACGACGAAGCCGAGGCCCTCGCTGCCGCCGCTCTTCGAGATGTTGTGGCTCACGACGCCGATGACCTCGCCAGCCATGTTGAACATCGGACCGCCCGAGTTCCCGCTGTTGATCGTGGCCGTCGTCTGGAAGAACTCGGCGAGCGGCATCGCGCGGTAGGCCGTGTTGGGTAGCCACTTCGCGCTGATCCAGCCGGCGCTGAACGAGTGCGAGAGGCCGTAGGGCGCGCCGATCACCAGCACCTGCTGTCCCACATGGACCTTGTCGGAGTCGCCGAGCCGAGCCGGCTGCGCGCCTTTGGGGATGTGGGCGAGCTGGATCAGGCTCAGGTCGGCCGCGGGCTCGGAGGCGACGACGCGCGCCGGGACCGTCTCGCCGCCGAGCACCTCGACAACGATCTCGTCCATCGCATGGACGACGTGGGCGGCTGTCATGACCTTGCCGTCGGTGGAGATCAGGACGCCGGAGCCGATCTCACTGAAGGTCACGAGCCCGCGCGTGCCATCGACGGCCCGACCCTTGGCCCGGACTACGACGACCGAGGGGCTGACCTTTCGGAACAGCTCCTCGGCGTCCTGGGCCTGGACGCCGACCGGGAACCAGGCGAGGACGACGACGAAAACGCCGAGCAGTCGTGAGCGCATGGACCCTCGATTCCGCCGCGCCCGCATTTGTACGATGCCTCCGATCTCGCCATCAGACGTTGGTGCCATGTAGACCTCCGAGGAGCGTCGTGGCCCCGGACTCAGGCGACGCCGAAGTTGAAGATGCCGAAGATCATGTCGGCGCGCAAGAGCGGCGGGGTGCCGAGCCACATTCGTGTGACGTAGCGCTCCGCGGCCACCCCCAGTTCGTCGAGGTACCGCACCGCGGCGTGGTTCGCCTCCGGCAGGCCGAGACGACGCGGCCCGCGCTGCAGGGAAGCCGCGAGGCGCAGGAGCGCCAGGCCCGTGGGCGCGTCACGCGCGATCGCCGGCCCGCCGCCCCAGGGGCAGGCGAGGTGGAAGCCGACGACCTCGGCGGCGCGAGTCGCCACCCAACCCGACGAGGCGAACGACTCGATGAAGCCGCGGCGGTCCTCGCCGGTCGCCGCGTGGTCGAGTGCGCACGCGGCGGCAAAGTCGGCGGGCTGCATGGAACGGGTCACGACGTTCGTGTCGGGAACGGCCGCGGGCCATGCAAACGAACCGTAGCGCTCGCCGGCCGCGAAGCCGAGGCGCTCGTACACCGGGCGGCCCGCGTCGGTCGCGAGCAGTAGCACGGTGCCGACCGAGTGGCCGCGCAGCCACGCGATCGCCGCCTCGGTCAGGCGGGCGCCGAGCCCGCTGCGCTGACGGCCGGGCCGCACGACGATCCCGTGAACCCAGCCCGTGGCCAGCGCGCCCGGGAAGATCGTGGCGCCCGCGGTGCCTACGACTTCACCGTCGACCTCGGCCACGAACAGCGCGCAATCGCGGCGCGCGGCGTAGTAGTCGAACAGCACGCGGCGGCCCGTCCATCCGACGGCCTCGTTCGCGGCAAGGGCGCCGTCGAGATCGGAGGGACGAAATGCGCGGACGATGCCTGGACGCGACGCGCTCATCGGTCGGGTCAGGGAAGGAGCACGATCTGCCCCGTCGTGCGTCGCGCTTCGAGATCACGATGGGCGTCGGCCGCCGCGGCCAGGGGGTAGCGCCGGCGGACGTCGGGCTTGAGGGCGCCTTCGCGTAATGCCGCGAACACGCGGCCGGCCATCTGTTGCAGATAGTCCGCCGTGTAGTGGAACAGCACCGGCTGCGAGAAGGTACCGGACTTCTCGCCGAGGCTGACGGGGTCGAGCGGGCCCGTCGCGTGCCCGTAGCCCACCCAGTGGCCGCGCGTGGCGAGCGCGGCCAGATTTTCCGCGGCGGCCTCGCGCCCGAGGCCGTCGTAGATCACATCGGCGCCGCGGCCACCGCTCCATTCCTTCGTCTTCGCCGCGAAGGAGTAGGTCCGCGTCACGATCGGGTGCTCGCAGCCGTTCGCGCGCGCCAGCTCCGCCTTCGCCTCGCTCGACACCGTGCCGATGACGCGCGCGCCGAGCGCCCGGCCCCACTGGCAGAGAAGCAAACCCACGCCGCCCGCGGCGGCATGCACCAGGATCGTGTCGCCGGGCTTGACCCGATAGGTCCGGTGCAAGAGGTATTCGGCCGTCATGCCCTTCAGCATAAGCGCCGCCGCGGCTTCGTCGTCCACGTGGTCCGGCAGCAGAACGAGCTGTGCGGCCGGCAACGTGCGCATCGTCACGTACGCGCCCGGCGGCGGGCAGGCGTACGCGACCCGGTCGCCCGGACTGAACCCGGGGGCGTGGCTCTCCACGACGACGCCGGCCGCCTCCATGCCGATCGGCGCCGGGGGCTCGATCATGCGATAGAGTCCCGCGCGGACGTAGACGTCGATGTAGTTCACGCCGATCGCCGTCTGGCGCACGCGCACTTCACCACTCCGTGGTGCCGGCGAGTCGAGGCGCCTGAGCTGGAGCACGTCGGGACCGCCGAACGCGGTGGCCACTATGCCCTGCGTCTCCACCGCCGGCCGGACCCCGGACGGGTTTCCGCCGCGTTTCAGAAACGCCGCCAGGCCCGTGAAGCCGGCCTCGTACACCTGGCCGCCGACGAGCGACTCGAACTCGCGCTCGCGGCCGCGCGGCACGTCGAAGGTCGACTCCCAGTGCCAGAACGTGCGATCGCCGTCGGTCACTCGCTTGAGCTGCACCGTGGCGACGTAGTTCCGCATCGCCAAGGTGGCGTCGAGGATGCAGTAGGTGGAAACGTGATCGCGGTCGGAGAGGGCCAGCAGCTGCTCGCGGATCTGGTTACCGTCCTTGAGCGTGAACTCGCGTATGCAGCCGACCTGGTCCGATGCCTCGCCGCGCTCGATCGTCGAGGGGCCGACACCAGGATGCCAGGCCGAGTGACTGTTGAAGTCGCGCAGCACCGCCCACACCCGCTCGATCGGCGCGTCGATCACGGCGGACCGGCGAACCCGGATCATCGCGAGGCGCGCTACCGCGCGACGACCTTCTTCAGCGTGTCGAAGGCCGCCTGGAACACATCCTGTCCGATCTGCTCGGCCAGCGCCGCTTCACGCTCCGGCGCGCAGTCGAACTCCGCCCACCATTCGACGAACGTGCGGTTGCCCTCGGTGACCGGGGTCAGCTTGATGGTGGCGACGTAGTTCTCGACGCTCATCGGGCTCTCGAGGATCGCGTAGCTGCACTGGTAGTCGTAGTCCGAGAGCGTCAGGAGGCGCTCCCGAATCACGCCGCCGTCGCGCAGCCTGAAGTTGCGCACGCAGCCGATACGGTCGGCCGGCTGACTCTCCTCGATCCGCGACTCGGCCACGAACGGCGTCCACTGCGGCAGCGCGTTGAAGTCGCGCACCTGCGCCCACACGGCATTCGCGGGCGCGTCGATGACGCTGGACGCGTAGACCTTGATCATCCCAGCTCGCCGCGCTCGACCCGCTCGACGTGCTCACCGCGCTCCAGCAACGCCTTGGCCGCCTGCCCGACGTCGCCGCCCTGCACGCCGATCTCGCGCAGCAGCTGATCGATCAACGGAGCCTGGGCGCGGAAGCGCAACGCCGAGTTCACCACGCTATCGGCGATGTTGCCGCCGTTGCCCCCACCGCCGCCGCTGCCGCCGCCGAGCCCGTCGACGTGCAGGATGCGGATCCCCTCGATGCGCTCCATCGGCTTGACCGACTCGCGGATGATGCCCTCCAGCTTGTCGATGAGCTGTCGGCGCAGGGCCGACTGGCGGGCCTCCGGCGTCAAGAGATTGGCCGCCGTGTTCATGAGCGTCAGCCCTTCGGCCTCGACCTCGTGACGGATCTTCGCGGCCAGCGCCCGGATGCGGCTCGACTCCGCCTCGGCCTCGGCCTGCGCGATCTCGACGCGCTTGCGCCGCTCGGCGGTCTCGGTGTCGCGCGCGGTGAACACGCGTTCCTCCTCGGCCACGGCCTTCGCGCGCGCCTGGTCGGCGGCGGCTTGCGCCTCGGACTGGAGCTTCGACTGCTCGGCGATCGCGATGGCCCGTTGCTGCTCGGCCAGCTCGATCGTCTTGCGCCGGTCGATCTCGAGCGCCTCGATCTGCCGCTCGCGCGCGATGCGCTCCTCTTCCACCCCGCGCTCGGCGGCGATGCGCGCACGGTCTACCGCCTCGCGCGCCTGGATCTGCGCCCGCTCGGCCTCCTGGTCCCTCTGCGCCTTCTCGCGCGCGACCTCGGCGCGCTGCGTTGCGCGCTTGACCTCGAGCTCGCGCGCCTGTTCGAGCCGCGCGTACTCGAGCTCGCGGTCGATGTCGAGCGCCTGGCGCTCCGTGTCCAGGTTCTTGTTGCGGATCTGGATCATCGTGTCCTGCTCGATGTCGTTGCGCTTCTTCTTGCGCGTCTCGATGGTCTCGGTGAGCCGCGTCAGGCCCTCGGCGTCGAAGGCGTTCGAGGGGTTGAAGAACTCCATCGCGGTCTGGTCGAGCTGGGTGAGGGACACGGTCTCGAGCTCGAGCCCATTCTGCAGGAGGTCGGCAGACACCACGGCGCGCACGCGCTTGACGTAGTCGCCACGCTTCTCGTGCATTTCCTCCATGGTCATCTCGGCGGCCACCGTGCGCAGCGCGTCGACGAATTTGCCTTCGACCAGCTCCTTCAGCATCTCCGGCTGCATGGTCCGCTGACCGAGGGTCTGCGCCGCCGAGGCGATCGCCTCCGCCGCCGCCTGCACCCGTACGTAGAACTCGGCGGTGACGTCCACGCGCATCCGGTCCTTGGTGATCAGCGCGCGCTCGCGGCCGCGGGTGACTTCGAGGCGGAGCGTGTTCATGTTGACCGGAATCACCTCGTGGATGATCGGCAGCACGAGGGCGCCGCCGTTCAGCACGACCTTCTGCCCGCCGAAGCCGGTGCGCACGAACGCCCGCTCCTTCGAGGAGCGCAGGTAGAGCCAGTTGAGCAGCCAGGCGACGATCGCGACGACCGCCGCCAGGACGATGATGGCCAGGACGACCTGTCCGATTTGGGCTCCAGTCATGACGCGTTCTCCTTCCGCCCGATCCGCTTGAAGCTTCGCGTGGTCTCGGTCAGGGCGGTTTCCGCTGGCAGGCGCTCCATGCTGGAGGCGCCGTAGAATCCGTGACAGCTCCGGCATTTCTGCAAGACGTAGGCGGCGTCGTCCGGCGTCGCGATCGGCCCGCCGTGGCAGAGCACGAGAATATCCGGGTTCACCGCGCGGGCGGCCTTCGCCCAGGACTCGATCAAGGGGACGCAGTCCGGGGGCGTCAGCCCGGTGCGCGCGCCGATGGCGCCGCCGATCGTGAGTCCCATGTGGCAGACGACGATGTCCGCGCCGGCCTTGGCCATGTCGCGGGCGTTGTCCTCGGAGAAGACATACGGCGTGGTGAGCAGGTCGAACGCGCGGGCGCGCTCGATCAGCTGGACCTCGAGCGCGTAGCCCATGCCGGTCTCCTCGAGTTGCGCGCGAATCACCCCGTCGAAGAGCCCGACGGTAGGAAAGTTCTGGATTCCCGAGAACCCGAGCTCGCCGAGCGTCTTCAGGAACGGATCGACCAGCAGGAACGGATCGGTGGCGTTGACCCCGGCCAGCACCGGCGTGCGCGTGACCACGGGTAGGACTTCTCGCGCCATCTCGAGCACGATCTCGTTGGCGTTGCCGTACGCGAGCAGACCGGCCAGCGAGCCACGCCCAGCCATGCGGTAGCGCCCCGAGTTGTAGATGACGATGAGGTCGATGCCGCCGGCCTCTTCGCACTTCGCGGACAGGCCGGTGCCGGCGCCGCCGCCGATGATCGGCTCGCCCCGCTTCACCATGTCCCGCAGGGTGGTCAGGATGTCGTTGCGCGCAATTCTGGCCATGGGCTCCTGATCTCGTTGAAGGTCGCGACCAGCGCGTCGGCGAAGGCCGGGTCGTTGATGTGATGCGGCAGCCTCGAGAGCTTCCGGTTCGTACCGGCGCGGAAATTCGACGCGATCATGTCGAACAGAGCGCGGTTCGCCGCCGGGTTCCAGAACGGACCGCCGGGCCGGTCGAGACCGGAGAGGCCGCCCTCGGGCATCAGGAAACGCACCGGGCCCTCCATGCGATTGAGCTTGTCGACGACGAACCGGCCGACGCGCGCGGCCTCGTCGGGCGTGGTCCGCATGAGCGTGACGTTCGGGTTGTGCACGTGCAAGGTGCGGTCCTTGAACTGCGCCGGAACAGTCGGCCGGGCCCAGAAGTTGACCATGTCGAGCGCGCCGCACGATCCGACATAGGGGATCTCGCCTCTCGCGAAGACGTCCATCCGCGTCGGGCCGGCCGTGAGCACGCCGCCCACGATCTCGTCGGTCACCTCGGTGGTCGTGATGTCCAGCACGCCGGCGAGCAGACCCGAGTCGGCGAGCTTCTCCATGCTCTGGCCGCCGGTCCCGGTGGCGTGGAACACGAGGCAGTCGTAGTCGGCCTCGAGCTGCTTCACCACCGCCTGAACGCACGGCGTGGTCAGGCCGAACATCGTGAGGCCCAGGGCCGGCTTGCTCTGCGCTTCGGACGACGACGGCGGTCGTGAAAAGGCCAGCATGCCCGCCATCGCGTGCGCCGCGTTCGCCAGCACGCGTTCGGAGATGCGGTTGATGCCGGCGATATCGGTGACCGAGTACATCATGCAGATGTCCGACGGCCCGACGTAGGGCTTCACGTCCCCGGACGCCACCGTGGAGACCATCAGCTTCGGCACGCCGATCGGCAGGCGGCGCATCGCGCGCGTGGCGAGCGCGGTGCCGCCCGAGCCGCCGGCCGAGATCAGCCCGCCGAGATCGCGCCGGCGCGTCACGAACTCCTCGAACGCGACGGCCATCTCGGTCACCGCGGACCCGCGGTCACCGGTGAACACCGCGCGCTCGCCGCCGGGATGGTGCCGCGCCACCTCGCGCGGATGGACCATAGCCGGCGACGGCTTGCCGGACGTCGCGAGGTCGACCGTGACCGTCCGCACACCGAGCTTCTCGAGGCACGTCCTCAAGTAGAAGAGCTCGCGGCCCTTGGTGTCGAACGTCCCGGCGATGTACGCGGCGCGCCCGATCGTCTGCGCCACCGGAAGCTCCACCACGCGGGGCTCCGGTCGGGGCGCCTCGCCGGGTTCGTCCGCTGTCACACGATGCCGTGGCACGGAGCCCCACCGTGTGACGCCGCCGATCGTGCGCTCCTCGGTCGGCGCGGGCGGCTCGGCCACCATCGAGTCGGCCGCGCGCCGAACCGTCAGCACCTGGACCGACGGCGCCGGCGGCTCGTCTTCGATGGCGGCCGGCGTTGGCTCGTCGGTCTCCGTCTTCACGCCGAGCAGCCGCTGCTGGAGCTCGCGGTCAGCGGCGAGCTCCGCGGCGCCCATCGAGCGCGCGATACGGCCGTTGACCATCACGTCGACGGTGTCGGCGACGTCGATGGCGACGCCGAGGTTCTGCTCGATCAGCAGCACGGAGATCTCGCCCTCGGCCGCCAGCGCCTTCAGCATCGCCTCGACCTGCTGCACGATGATCGGCGCCAGGCCTTCGGTCGGCTCGTCCATCACCAGGAGCTTCGGGTTGGACAACAGCGCGCGTGAGATCGCGAGCATCTGCTGCTCGCCGCCGGAGAGCTCCGCCCCGCCGTTGCGCTTGCGCTCGGCGAGCCGCGGGAACATCTGGTATACGCGCTCGACCGTCCATGGGCCCCGGCGCCGGGCCAGTCTCAGATGCTCGTCCACGGACAGCGAGGGCCACACGCGCCGGCCCTGGGGCACGTAGCCGACGCCCTTGCTCGTGATCACGTTGGGCGCCAGTCCGAGGATCTCTTCACCGGCGAGCTTCACGCTCCCCGAGGCGCGCACGAGTCCGGTCACGGCGTTGCACAGGGTGGTCTTGCCCATGCCGTTTCGGCCGACGACGGCGAGCACGCCACGATCGAGGGCGAGCGACACGCCCTGCAGCGCGTGCGCGCGGCCGTAATAGACGTCGAGGTTCTGGATCTCGAGGATCAGTGGTGTCGCTCCCCCATGTAGATGGCCTGCACTTCCGCGTCGTTCTCGATCTCGGCGGGAGAGCCGTGCTTGAGCACGCGGGCGTTGTGAAGCACCGTGACCCGATCGACCACCCGCAGGGCGATGTCGAGGTCGTGCTCGATCAGGACGAAGCCGATGTGGGCCGGCAGATCGCGCAGCAGCGCCACCAGCTCGGCGCGCTCGCCGGGCGACAGGCCCGCGGCGGGCTCGTCGAAGAGAATGAGGCGCGGCGCGCCCGCCAGCGCCATGCCGATCTCGAGCTGGCGTTGCTGACCGTGAGACAGCACCGCCACCGGCGAGTCGGCTACGTGGGTGAGCCGCACGCGCTCGAGGAGCTCCGAGGCCGGCCCGTTGCGAGACGCGCGAAGGAAGCTGAAGCGGTGGCGCGCGACGCCGCGCACCGCGAGGAAGAGGTTGTCGCGCACGGTGAGATCGCGGAACAGCAGGGAGGACTGGTAGGTGCGCCTGAGCCCCATGCGGATTCGCTCGTGCCCGGGCAGCGTCGTCACGTCCTCGCCGAAGAAGCGCACGCGGCCGCGTGTTGCCGGGAAGTCGCCGGTGACGACGTTGAACAGCGTCGTCTTGCCGGCGCCGTTGGCCCCGATGACGGCGCGCCGCTCGCCCACGGCGACCGAGAACGAGACGTCCTCGATCGCGCGCAGGGCGCCGAACATCCGGGTGACGCCCTCCAGCACGAGAGCGGCGCTGACGTGGGGGGCCCCGACATGGCCCCGCACACCCCCCAGCGTTCGGCCCGCCCCGGCGTCGCCGTGGCGCGCCTCTGGAGTGCTAGACGTCGGCGACATGGCCACTAGCAACCCACGGCGACATCGGCAGGCTGATCAAACAGGTCCAGCTGCGAGGCGGCGCCCGAAGGCCGCACGTGAGGCGTACTCGATGTATGTTGAGCGTGCGGCCGAGGGCGCCAACGGAGCAGATGGGCCTGTTTCATCAGCCTGCCATTTTCATCAGCCTGCTTACGGACAATTCGGCTCGTCGCGCGAGCCGATCTTGAACTCGGCCGGCGGGATGCCGAGCGTCTGATTCACGTTGTCGATCTTCTTGAGCACGCGGTTGTAGAGGTTGCCCTGCGAGTCCTTCACCACCTCGGTGATGAAGGTGGTGCCGATCGCTTGACGATTGGCGTCCAGCTTGACGTCGCCGACGGGTGACTTGAGCACCATCTTGCCGAGCGCATCCCGGTACTTCTTCTGGCCGTCCGAGAGATCGCCCTTCACCGCCTCCAGCCCATCCAGCGTCGCCTTCATGTTGAGGTAGTACACGAGCGCGAACAGCGAGGGGCTCGGATAGCCGTCGGGGAAGTTCTTCTTGTAGTCGGCGACGAACGCCTTCCACTCCGGGGCGTCGTAGGCATCGGCGATCGGCGCGCCGGCGATGGTGCCGACCAGCGAGTCACGGCGCTTGCCCTTGTAGTTCAGGATGTCCTGGCTCACGGTGATGGAGCCGCCGACCATCGGCTTGTCGCCGCCGGCCTGCTCGTACTGGTTGAGGAAGTTCACGGCGTCGGCGCCGCCCAGCACGACCACGAGCGCGTCCACGTCCTTGGGGATGCGCGCGATCACCGACGAGTAATCCTTGCCGCCCAGCGGCACCCACGCCTTGACCGGTACCTTGCCACCCAGCTTGCAGTACTCGGTCATGAAGCCCTGCACCTGCGAGTAGGGGAAGGCGTAGTCCTCGGCGATGACCATCACGCGCTTGTAGCCCTTGTCGAGCGCCGCCTTGCCGACGCCGACCATCCATTGCCCGCCGTCGGTGTTGAAGCGGAAGAAGTTCGGCGACGGGCTCTGAAGCGTCGCGCCCTGCGCGCCCGAAGAGCCGTTGATGAACGTGATGTTGGGCTGGGTCTTGGAGTACTCCTTCACCGCGATGCCCTCGGAGCCCGACAGCGGACCGACCATGATGTCGACCTTGTCCTGCTCGACGAGCTTGCGCGTGGCGTTCACCGCCACGTCCGGCTTGGCGTCGGACGAGGCCTTGAGGATCTCGATCTTGCGGCCGGCCACCACGCCGTTGCGCTGCTTCACGGCGAGCTCGGCGCCGCGCATGCCGTCCTGGCCGCCGGCCGCGAACGGCCCCTCCAGCGTGGCGAGCAGACCGATCTTGACCGGGGGCGCCTGCGCGATCGCCGCTCCGCTGACCACGGCGAGCACGGCGGCGCCGGCGACTAGCGCGCGTACAACCGTTTTCTTGCGGCTGTCCATGGACTCCCTCCTCTTTGAGTTGACATCCGGGCGCTCAGGGCCGCCCACCAGCCGAGCAGG
>Ga0075423_10001586_pt1 | contig 20157 bp, 17 predicted proteins | sample SoiMethybrSBSTD2_FD_80114 | JGI IMG/M metagenome (GOLD analysis project Ga0075423, IMG submission 80114) | Bulk soil microbial communities from a Populus tree surrounding site in Tennessee, USA - Soil MetaG P. TD hybrid SBSTD2 | ecosystem: Environmental > Terrestrial > Soil > Tree plantation...
CGGCCGCACTCCAGGCGCTGATCCATGCATCCAGTTCCTGGCGGTCTCGCGCTGCGACTGTCGCACGCTTGGCTGTGAGCCGCTGGACATTCTGATGGGCGCGGAAACCCTTCTGCCGATCGAAACACGCGAGCGCGCCGCTCTTCTGCAGATACTCGGCCTGTGTCGCTGATCCGGCTGTGTACGCGCTTGGCTTGAACGGACGCGCGTCGAGCCACGCCTGCGCTTCAGCCTTCGCGGCACCGGGGTCCAGATTCTGCGAAACATTTCTCCCCGTGCGTCTCTGCTCGTGCATCGCCGCCAGCTCCTGTGAGCGACGCGCCGTCTCGCTGTCCGGCGCGCCTGTCGCGGCGGCTGTGCGCCCGTTGCAGGTCGCCATGATTTGCTGTTGGCGGACCGATTGCTCCTGGATCATCGCCATCTGGTCCTGCGGCGTCAGGCGGGTCATGTAACGGGCAGGATTCCTCGGATCGGGCGACTGCGGCATCGTCTTGGCGCCGCTCTGTTCCGCGGCCCGCACCACCGCGATGTCTTCCTCCCACGCTTTGCGCTCTTGCGCCGACAGGTTGGGCATCGAACGGAGCTTGCTCTCCATCTTCTCCGCCATGAGCTGCCAGCGCACGCCGGCTATGGCGGACATGCAGTCCTGGCGTTGCTCGGCCGCCGAGGCTTGACGCGGGGGAGCCGTGGCGTTCAGCAGATCGGGCAAGGCGACCCGCGTGTCGATGGGCGCTCGCCGCCGGCCGGACGGATCCGAAAACTGCGACATCCCTCCGTACTGGGCCTCGCATTTCTCGCGCACGGTGTTGGCGAAGCCGTTGTAGGCACCGCTCACTTCCTGCTGCTCCTCATCGGACATGGCAAGCAGGTAGCGCTGTGAGTTCTTGGGGTCGGGCGCCGGCGCGCGCGGATTGGCCGCTTTCGCGTTGAGCCACGCGATATCTTCCTGCAGGCGCTGACGCTCCTGCGCCGGCAGATTCGGAGACGAGTTCAACTTGCGTTGCAGCACCTGCGCAGTGAGCTTTTCCTGCGCGCCGGTCGTCTGCGCCAGGCAGTTGTTGTAGTTGGTGAGCCCGTTCAGGTTCGTCGCGCCGCCCGTCTGGCCGGCAGCCGGTGCAGCGGTCCAAATCAGCCCCAGGGCAACAAACACAGAGAACACTGGTATCGGCTTACGCATGCTGACTCTCCTGTAGCGGCAATGGGCGCAGTCTCTAGAGCGATCAGGAAATCGGCGACATTTCCTCTACTTCGCTATGCGTCGAAAGTCGTTGAGAACCGTCATTCGATCAGGAACCCTGTCAGCAGCGAAGGATCACGCGCGCGTGTACTTGAGGGCGACGATGCCGGAGGGAAACGTCTTGGTATCTTGATGGCGCACGCGGCGCATCCCGACGACGGTGGCGAACAGCTTCTTTCCGCCTCCCGCGATGGCCGGGTGCGTGACGAGGTGATACTCGTCGACGACTCCAGCCTCGATGGCCGCAGCGGCCGCCGTCGGTCCGCCCCACAGGATGATGTCGCGCCCTGCCTGCTTCTTCAGATCAGCAATTCCGTCGACACCGCCGGTGAGGACCGTGGCGTTCGGCCACTCGACCTGCCGCAGCGTGCGAGAGAGGACGAAGTGCGGTGTTCGGGCCGCCATGCTGGCGTACCTCCGCTCGCTCTGGCTGGCGCTTGGACTGGTCAGCGCGGCTTGCCAGTAGCTGAGGTACTCCTGGTGCATGCCTGCCCCGAGCAGCACGGTATCCACCGTCTCGAGCATCCTGAACGTGTCACTCCACACTCCTTCGTCGCTGTGATCGAATACATCCTTGCCGTTTTCTGGGGCGACGACGCCATCGAGCGTGATCGCCATCTGCAGGATTAGTCTTCGCACCTCTTTCCCCTTTCCGATACGACAGCCGCTGCGACGACTGGTTCAACTGACCCTTGCGACGTGAACAAGGGCGGCGAGCGTCGCACCGCATGTGATCACGTCAAGCGGCATGCGAAAACGGCTTCGGCGTGTCCATCGACGAGCCAGGTCCTCATCGATGATCCCGGGTTCGGCGCGCTCGAACGCCAGTGCCTTCGGAATGAAGTCGACGCCAGACCACACCCGCATGAGCGCGTGACTCGCGAGCGCGATCCACAGCCAGAACCGGACGTCCCGTAGGGACCATGCCAAAACGAGCGACGCTATGAGTGTCAGCTCGAAGACCACGTGAGCTGGAATCCAGAACCACTTCCGATCCACACCTCCCCGGGCCGGCTGAATGATGTCGGGCCGGCGCGGCCAGGCGCGATCGATCACACTGACCTCGTAGAGTCCGCCGCCGAAGCCCATAAAGGCCAATCCGGTCGTGAGAGCGACACAGAGGAGCGTGATTGACATGGGATGCCTTATCTCGAATGCGCGGCGCAGCGATCCCCCATCGGCCGCAGCTTACGCGACGCAAAGGACTGGCAACAGAGCCAATCTCGGCTCGCGTGAATAGACCATTCGGCCGGCGATTTCCATCCCGCCAGTCGCGAGATCACGCAGGAATGTAGGTCAACCTGATCACGTCCTCACCAATCCGATCATGAGTCATCAGGCGGAGCGGCGGCCGGGGTCCGGCGAAATATGGTTTGCCGTGACCAAGGACGACGGGGTGCAAGTAGATTCGATACTCATCGATCAGGCCAAGTTCGGTGAGACTTCGCGCCAAGTTCGGGCCAGCAACTTCGATCTCCCCGTCGCGCTCGGCCTTCAACTCGCGGATCGCGCTCCCGAGATCAGCGTCAACAAGCCTGGCGTTGGGACCGACCGACTTCAACGAGCGCGAGACGACCCATTTCGGCTGGTTCCGCCACGCCGCCGCGAAGGCGTGTTCATCTGCATCCCATTCGGGATGATCATCGTCCCAGTAACGCATGACCTCATACATGTGACGACCGTACACACTGCCCGCCTGTCCCTGAGCCTCGTCGATGAAGTGGCGGAAGAGCGTAGGGCTTGGCGCAAACGCCATGTGGTCGACGTAACCGTCCAGGGACTGATTCATTCCGAACACGAGCTTGGCCATACCACTTCCTTTGTTCGCAAGGGATCAACGGGGATGAGCGCGCGCGTTCAGCCCGGAAAACCAGAGCTCTCCGACCGCTTGATAGAGCTTCGAGTTTCTTCAGGGCAGCCTGAACGCGTAGAGGGTGTCGCCGACCGCGACCAGCACATGCTGGCGGCCGCCGACCTGAAATGTCTGCGGCGCATTCGAGATGTTGCCGATGCGCGAGTGCCACAGGGGTTTGCCATTGGTCGCATCGAACGCCGCAAAGTTGCCGCTGCCGTCACCCGAGAATACGAGGCGTCCCGCAGTGGTCAGCAGCCCGCCGCCGCCACCGCCCGGGAATCGGTGCCGCCACGCAACCTTGCCGGTGCGGTAATCGATCGCGGTGAGGAAATCGCCCAGCGATCCGAGGTTGTAAACCGTTTTGCCACCGAGCCCCATCGATCCCCGCGGATCAGGATCGGTGAGGTAGAGCATGTTGAACCCGTTGTGCTCCTGCACATAGAAGAGTCCCGTGTCGGGCGAGAACGCTGCCGGGGGCCAGTTCGTGACGCCACTTTCGACAGGCGATACCAGGGCGCCCGGGATCGTCGCCTCTTTGTTGGCGTTCGGCGAGACGACGCCGCTCGAGCGTGTCTCCTTGTCCCAGTTGGCGTGGGTTCCGTACTTGCTGGTGACGATGTGCTGACCGGTGATGCGATCGAGCGTATAGAAGTACCCATTGCGCGCCGCGGTCGACACGAGTTTGCGCGGCTTCCCGTTAATCGTTCCGTCGATCAGAATCGGCGTTTGCGCGGAATCCCAATCGTGCGTGTCGTGTGCGGAGGTCTGGAAATGCCACGCCATCTTGCCGGTGTCGACATTCACCGCGACGAGTGAGCACGTGAACAGGTTATCGCCGGGCCGCGCAATTCCCGTGTACGCCGGCGTCGGATTGCCGGTGCCGAAGATGTAGAGCCGCGTCTCGGGATCGTAAGAACCTGGAACCCACGCGTGACCGCCGCCATGCCGCGCGGCGTCGAGGCTCGGCCACGTTTCCAGCCCCGGGTCGCCGGGGTTCATCGGCACGAGATACAGCTTCCACTGCAGCTTGCCTGTGTCGCCGTCGAACGACTGCAGGAAGCCGGGAGCGTCCAGATCGTTCCCCGTACCGACGATGACATGGTTGTCGACGATCACTGGCGCGGCGGTGGAGAAGTACTGCTGCTCGAAATCGGCGATCTCCACGTGCCACTTCTCGGCGCCGCTCTTCGCATCGAGTGCGACGAGATAGTTGTCAGGGGTTTCGAAATACAGCGTGGTGTATCGCAGCGCTGCGCCGCGATTGCCGATGTGCGTGCCGCCGCGGGTCTTCCAGTAGTACTGCCACATCACGTGGCCGTCGTGCGCATCGAGCGCCCACACGTTGTCAGGCGCCGTCACGTACAGCACGTCGCCCACCATCAAGATCGATCCTTTGATGTTCGGCGCGCCGCCGGCAGCGAATTCGCCGCTGCCGAGACCGCCGACGATCATGGGCGGTTCAGCACCACGTCCGGAATCCGGACCCGCACCGCTGCCAGCGGTGAGTCGTGCAACCCAGGCGAGCGCAAGGTTCTTGACATTGGTCTGGGTGACCTGCGCGAGTGCGCTGAAGCGGCGTCCCGTGTAGTCGCCGGAATACACGGGCCACGACTCGGACAGCGGCTTCCGGATGGCTGCAGGATCGAGGCCGCCGATCTCCGGTGATTGCCCCTGCAGCAACACCGGCGTCACCGCAGCGACCAGAACGACGATGAGTCGAGTCTTCATTTCAGCGTCACCAGATACGCAGTCACGTTGTGAATGTCGTTGTCGGTGTAGGTCGCCAACAGCTGCTTGTGCGGCTCCAACGGATCGCGAAGGTCGACCACCGGACGCTCGCCGTCGCGACCGAACGTACGTTGTGTGCCGTCAGCGAGCTCCATGACAACGTAAAAGTCATCGATGCGGACCAGCGTGCCTTCGACTCTCTGTCCGGAATCGAGCGTCACCGTCACCGACACGGGACGGCCACGTCCATCGCGCCGCGCGAGTCTGCCGCCTGCTGACAGCCAGAAGTTCTGAAGCGCAGTGGCATCTGAGAGTCGCGATCCGATGCCTCGCAGGTCACCGGTGGCAGAGTGGCATGTGCTGCACTTCGCGGTGAAGTAGGCCGCGCCTGCAGCGGAATCACCGACGAGCACATTGAGGACAGCGGGAGGCCCGAGCGGTGGGCTGCCCTGGCCTCGCATCGTTGCGGCGACGCTGTGGATGTACTCGGCGATCGCTCGCGCGTCATCAGCGGTGACCGAGATCGGAGGCATGCGGCCGCCAGGACCCTGCTGTCCTTTGAGCACAACCGGCCCGATCAGCTCGCCGGCCTGATCGTTGAGCACAAGATTCGATCGCAAAAGGTTCGGCCCACCCTGATCGCCGCCGCGTAGGTCGACGCCGTGGCAGGCGCGGCAGTGAACGCCGTACAGGCCATTACCTCGCGCGATGAGCGCGGGATCACCTGGAGGCCGCTGCTGTGCGGGAAAGGTTGCGCGCCCGCCACCTCCGCGTCCGCCCCCCTGCGGCTGCGGAGCGCCGCCCTGGGCCGACGGATGCACTCCAACGGCGAGCACGAACATTGCGGCACCGGCGAAGACGAAGGGCGAACGCATCGGGATCACCTCGAGTCAACGAGCAGGCTTGCCCGCCCTATTCTCGCAGCGCGACGCGTGAATGACCACCGTTGCGCAGCGCAACACGAGAGGCCATTGGTGACGCCGGCTCTCCGAATTCGGAAAGTGTCGTCCTGCTCACCTGACCGATATTTCGCTGCCCTGCAATCCCCCTACTCAACGCCCGGCTACAGGAAGATCTCCAGCGGCACGAAACATTTGTGCAACCGGCGCGAAAACCGTGCACCGTGCGGCTATCTCGCACACTATTCCAGGCCCTTACCAGACAAAGGTCACCCCGTCCCCTCGTCCGCGAACAGGAGACTAGACCATGAGCCTGGCCACGGCGGCAGCAGTTACGAAGGCAAGCATCCTCGTCGTTGAAGATGACACGGTCGTCGCCCACGATTTGTGTCGGCGTCTCGAGCGTCTCGAATACCGGATTCTCGACGTGTGCAGCTCGGTTGAGGAGGCGGCGCGCGTCGCCGAGCACGAGCGTCCCGACCTACTGCTCATGGAGGTGCGCCTGAACGGCGTCGACGTCGTTGATGCGGCGATTGAGATTCGTCGCAGCGTCGACCTCCCGTTACTGTTCCTGACGTCGCACTCGGATCGCGCGACCTTGAATCGGGTCAAGCAATCGAATCCCGACGGCTTTGTCTTGAAGCCGGTTGAGCAACGAGACTTGATGGTCGCCATCGAGTTCGCGCTGCATCGGCATCACGTCATTCGCCAGCTCCGCACCAGTGAACGTCGGTACGCGGCGACATTGGCCAGCGTCGCCGATGCCGTCCTTGCGACTGACCGCGACGGCCGCGTCACCTTCATGAATCCTGTCGCGCAATCGCTCACCGGCCGTACGTTCGAGGACGCGTGTCGTCGGCCGATCCAAGAGATTATTCCGCTGCGCGACGAGGTCACCAACATCCCACTGACGGCGCCGGTCAGCGACGCACTGATCAAGCGAACGATTGTACGGGGGCTGGCCCCGGCGATGCTGGTCTGCTTGGACGGGTCACTCGTGCCGGTCGACTATAACGTGTCGCCGATCGTCGACGAGAACGCCGGGGTCACCGGCGCCGTGATGGCGTTTCGCGATCTGCGACAGCAGCGCGAGGTCGAGGCGGTGCTCAAGCGCGTCGACGACGAGAAGAGCCACTCGCAGCGTCTCGAGACGATCGGGCGCCTGGCCGCCGGCGTCGCCCATGACTTCAACAACGTACTCACGGTCATCGGTGGTGACGCCGAGATGGCCCTCACGTACGAGGCGGTCCAGGAAGACGTCAAGGGCGGCCTGCGGAATATCGTTGATGCCGTCGCACGCGGCGCAGCGCTCGCGCGGCAACTGCTGGTGTTCAGTCGCAAGCAACAGACCGAGGTGCGGGTGGTCGACGTGAACGAATTCATCTACGGCATTCGCCACATGCTGACGCGCCTCCTTGGTGGGACGATCACCCTCGACATTACCAACGACGGATCGCCCGCACAGATCTCGATCGATCTCTCGCAACTCGAAGTGATCCTGCTGAACCTCGCGGCCAATGCCCGCGACGCGATGGCCCTTCGCGGAGGCGTCGTCTCGATCAGGGTCGAGCAAACCGACACACTGGAACGTCCCGACCGTCCGAGTCTGAAGGCTGGGCGATATGTGAAGGTGAGCGTCACCGATCAGGGCGAAGGGATTGATCCGACCGTCATCGCCAAGATCTTCGAGCCGTTCTTCACAACCAAAGCCGTCGGCCGAGGCACGGGGCTTGGCTTGGCCACCGTGCACAGCGTCGTGAAACGCTTTGGGGGACACATCTACGTCGACAGCGCACCGGACCTCGGCACCACGTTCTCCATCTATTTCCGACCTGCCGATTCGAAGCCCGTCGTCGTCGACCTTCCTCAGAGGAACGAACGAACCGGGACCGAGACGATTCTGTTGGTCGAAGACGATGAGAATGTGCGACATGTGGCTGGGGCCGCGCTTCGCAAGCGGGGCTATCGCGTTCTCGAATCGGCAACACCAAGCGAAGCCAGGCGGATCGCGATGGAACACGCTGAACAAATTCACCTGGTGGTCTCCGACGTCGCGTTGCCAGAGATGGACGGCTGTCAGTTGACCGAGGCGCTCCGAGGTACGCGGCCGGACATCAAGGTCCTCTTCATGTCTGGATCACCGGAAGAGGTTCTGCGCATGCACGATCTGGAACTTGAAGACGTGCTGAGCAAGCCGTTCACACCGACATCGCTCGCCAACCGTGTGTGGTCGACGCTTCACGATTCGACGCCACTCGCCACTGGAGCCGCCATCGCGGCGCAGCGTCCTTCGCGCTCGCGTCGTCGTGCCTATCGCTGAAGTGTGTTCTGCCGAGACCGGCGCGTCTCTGTAGCGTCGGTCTCGCCGCGCACACAGTGGAAGCGCATCTCGCGATTGAGTGGCTCGTTCGGCACGTGCCGCTGGGAGGATAACGGTGCTCTCTCGTTTACACCGACCGACCGTCGGACCTTGGCGGTATACAGGCATCGCGTCTCTGTCCGTCTGGTGGCTCGCGACGCTCGCGATCGCCAGTGGTGAAGGAGTCGTGCACGACCTCACCGCTGCCGCCCTCGGCGAGTTCGGAGCGCACCCCCTCGTATTGGACGTTCTCGTGATGGTTCTCGCGATTTCGACGGGAGTCGTGCTGGACCTTCGCCGTCAGACCATCGAGGCGCGCCGTTGTATCGACGTGAAGCGCCAACGGCTGGCGGCCATGAAAGCCACGATGACGACGGTGCACGACATCGTCAACAATTCGCTGATGCATCTGCAGTGGATTCGTCTCGAAGCGACCGAGCAATTGTCACCCGAGGTGCTGGATCGCTTCGATCAGATCATTCAAGATACGGCGGCGCAACTCAGAGCCCTGAGCGACGTCGAGGAGCTGGTCGACCGTCCGTTCGCGATCGGGACAGGCGTCGCGTACGATCTGCCGTCGGACAACGCGCGAGTTCCGACACGTCTCGTCGTCGAAGTACCCCCAAACCGTACTGCAAGAAGGTGACGCGTCAGACGTGGTCGCCGACCTGCTTGTGCCCGAGCCTTACCGCGTAGCCCCCGCTCATCCAAAGAGCCTCGAGGTCGGACGATGGTGTCGTTCGACACCTTGGTCTGGGATGGCGGGTGCAGTACTCCCGGGAGGCGCGACCGGATCAACGGACCGCGCGCGTTCAGCCAGCCAACAACTTCCTGGCCAGCCATCGAGCGTCGCTCGCCCGCTGCGGGCCGTCGACCTCGGCCCCCGCGATCGCGCCGTCGAATAGCACGACGAGAGCGCGAGCCGTCGCTTTCGGATCCTTCACTCCTGCCGCCTTCGTCCATTCGAGGAAGCGCTCCACGAACCACTCTCGCTGACCGTGGGCAATGACGCGCGCCGGGTGCGCCGCATCGGTGAGCTCACTCACCGTATGCTGCAAGGGGCATCCGCGGAAGTCCTTCGACTCCGCCCACTCCACCACCCAATCGAAAAACTTGAGCGCGCGTTGTGACGGCGGCGTCTCGGCGAGGTACGCCTCGATGCTCGCCCGGGCGTCCACGGTCCGGCGCTCGAGGTACGACGCCACGAGCTGGTCCTTGCAGCCGAAGTGCTGATACAGCGACGCCTTCGCCGCCGAGGCCTCCGCCAAGACGCGATCGATGCCCACAGCCCGCACGCCCTCCCGATAGAACAGGCGATCGGCGGCGTCGAGGAGACGGTCGCGGACGCCGATGTCGGAGGGTGTCGCTCGTTTCCTGGCTTTCTGCGCCACGCCTTGACACTACAGACAGATCGGTCTATTGTCAACAACATGAATAGACAGACCGGTCTGTTCTCGATCTCAGGCTGATGGTGGTCACATTCAGTCTCGCGCCTCGCGAGGCTGACAGGAGTCTCGACATGGGTTACGCACTTTCAGGCAAGACCGCACTCGTCACCGGCGCCAATCGTGGCATCGGCGAAGCCATTGTGGACGCGCTCATCGCGGCCGGCGTAAGAAAGGTGTACGCCGCCGCTCGCAACCTCTCGACGCTCGACGCGCTCGTCGACCGCCATGGCTCCCGCGTCACGCCGTTGCAACTCGATGTCACGAACGCCGCGCAGATCGCCGGCGCCGCCGCGACGGCCGCGGACGTGGACCTCCTGATCAACAACGCCGGCATCGTCGGCTTCTTCGGTGGCGACTTCACGGATCCGAAGTGGATCGAGGGCGGGCGACAGGAGATGGAAGTGAACTTCCTCGGCACCTTCGCGGTCACGCAGGCCTTCGCGCCAGTACTCGCGAAGAATGGCGGCGGCGCCATCGCCAACCTCAACTCGGTGGCCTCGTTCGTCAGCTTCCCGATTCTCGCGGCGTACAGCGCCTCGAAGGCCGCCACACACTCGCTCACGCAAGTGACGCGCACGATGTTGCGGGGGCAGCACACGCAGGTGTTTGGCGTGTATCCCGGCCCGATTGACACCAAAATGGGCGAGGTGCTGACGCTGGAGAAGACCTCGCCGGCGGACGCCGCGCGGGCGATTGTCGCGGGCATCATCGCCGGCGACGAGGAGATCTTTCCCGATAGGATGAGTCAGGCCACCGGGCCGGCCTTCTTCGCGGATCCGAAGGGGCTCGAGCGGCAGGTCTCAGGGGTCCAGGTCGCGGCCTAAGTACTCTGCGCTGGGACGTGTGGGCACGCGCATCTAGAGAGGGGCATTGTGAGCGCGAGTGATCATCCTCTAATCGAGCGTGCGCGTACGTCACGCGTGCCGGTTGCGGATCTCGTGGGCTTTTCGATCGAGCCGCTCGACGACGGGCGGGCGTTGGGGTGGCTCGATGCCGGGCCACGACACGCCAACCCGATGGGCACCGTGCATGGTGGCATTCTGTGCGACGTGGCGGACGCCGCGATGGGAATGGCGTTCGTCACCACGCTCCAATTCGACGAGTCGTTCACCACCATGTCGCTGACGATCAATTTCTTCCGGCCGGTGTGGGAAGCACGCTTGCGATTCGACGCCCATGTCGTCAATCGCAGCAAGAACACCGGCTACGTGGAGTGCGACATCACCGATCCCGCGGGGAAGCTCATCGCCAAGGCGATGTCGATCTGCACGGTGCTACGAGGCGACCAGGCAAAGGCCCGGTGATCAGTCCGAAGTGCCTCGTCATCGTCGGCGCGACCGGAATGGTGGGCGGGTACGCGCTGCGTTACGCGATCGAGCATCCAGCCATCGGCGAGGTCACCGCGATCGGGCGCAGGGGCTCGGTATCTCGCACCCCAAACTGAAAGAGGTCCTGCACAGCGACTTCGCAACTGTGTCTTCTCATAGAGCGTTCGCAAAGCGCCAGTGTGCACACGTTGAGTGACGCGGCGCGGCAAGGATGGCCGACGCTTGACGGGTGGTCGTCCGAGGAATCCCGAACGTCTAGTAGGGGTAACCTTGCAGCCTTTTCGTCCTGGGTTTCCAATCCGGTAGCGAGGCGTAGTTGTCGCCGATGGGCATCTTGACCTTGGGCAGACTCTGCTGGTCGAGCGCCTGATCCTCCGGGATCACACCATTGATGAAGAGGAGAAACGCGGTCAGCGAGTACACTTCGTCAGCGGTCAGCGTGCCCTCTCTGTTGAGCGGCATGCCGCGGTTGATGTAGTCCCAGACCGTCGTCGCAAACGGCGCGCGCAGCGGCAGGATTCGTCCTCGCGCCCAGAGATCGGGGTTCTTGGGATCTTTGCTTTTCAGATTGGGAGCTGCGCCCCCGATGCCCTCCGCACCGTGGCATGCGGCGCAGCCCTTCGTACGATAGAGCTGCGCGCCCTCTTTGGCGGTTCCTTTTCCAGGCGGAAGTTCTTCTCCGGTCGGACCGATGGAGATGTCGAGCGCCTTGATTTCCTCCGGCGACGGCGTGCGTCCTATTCCGAACGAAGGGCCCTGCGCTACCACGGTGGCGCCGCCTATGAGGAGCACGGGCAGCACGAACGCGAACGGGACAATCCTACGCGAACCCATTGGTCACGCTCCCGTCGCTCGCGATGTGCCACGGCTGCGCACTGTTGTCCAACCCGGGCACGGTGAATGTTTGATCGTACGGTTTGTTCCAGTACTTGGCGATCTGGGCGCGCGTCGGTTGCACCTGTCCCAATTCGTCGGTGCAGCGCGACAGGATCTCGGTCTCGCTTCCGTCCCAATTCCATTGATAGCCGAAACGGGTAAACGCCATGCGCTGCGGCGTGCCCTTGAACTCGGCCTTGTTCCATTTCTTCCCGCCGTCGGTGGACACCTCCACCAATTTGATCGCACCGCCACCGGACCACGCGAGCCCGCTGATCTCGTAGAAGCCTTTTCCGGGTAGCCGCTGCTCACCGGACGGGAACGTGATCACCGACTTCGGTCCGATCTGGTACTCGAGCGCCGCGATTTTGGCTTCCTGATCGAGATGGCCGAAGTCGTTGTAGTTCATGTAGTACCGATCGACGATCTTGATTCGCCGAATGTACTTGGTGTGGAAGATTCCCTCGAACCCGGGGACCATCAGTCGCAGCGGAAATCCGTTCTGCGGCCGCACCGCCTCGCCGTTCATGCCGTAGGCGAGGATGCAGTCATCCATCGCCTTGGCGATGGGCATGCTCGACGCGCCCTTCACTTCTTCAGCGCCTTCGGCGACGAACCACTTCGCGCTGCCTTTCACGCCGCATTCCTTGAGCAGCGTCGACAGGAGCACGCCGGTCCATTCCGCGCAGCTCACCATCCCGTGCGTTTGTTGAACGTTCTTCGCTGCCCGCGACGATCGGTTACCCGCGCATTCGATGAAATGAAGACGAGTCACGGAAGGAAGACGCTTCAAGTCCTCCATCGTGAAGGTGAGCGGACGGTCCACCAGGCCGTGGATCATCAGACGATGTGCTTTCGGATCGATGTCCGGCATGAACGCGCCGCGCGTCGTCGCCACGTAATGGAGCGAGGACGGCGTGATCACACCCACCGAATCCTGGAGCGGAGTCGCAATATGAAACGTCAGCCCGAATTGATCGGGAGACGGCCTGCCGCCCACGGGATGGGCGATGCGCACCGAAGTGACGTACTTCGAGCGATCGCCGTAGGCGATCATGTCTTTGTCGCCCTTGATCATCGGCCATGAAGGTGGCGCATGGTGATCTGGCGTCTGCGGGGCGCTTTGCTGACCGCCGAGCGCTGGCGCCGCCGCTCCCAACGTCAACCCGCCGGCAAACGCGGCGCCGCTCTTGAGCAGTGCCCTTCGGTTCAGTGGCTTCGAGCCCATGCGTCTCTCCTTCGCAGATGAGACCAACGAGGAAATCGCCTGCGGCCGAGAGTATACGCCGATCGCGGCGTCGCCGAACTCGGCCAACTTTGACGGAACTTTGCCCTTGCCTTCCAGCACTCGGCACGCGGGCCGCCGTATATTTGCGCCGCGTTGGGCTCGGTCGCACTGTCCTGTCAAGGAGGATCGTCATGCGGCTCGTTGCGCGATTGCTCGTCCTCATCTCGTGCACGATGCTTCTGGTTCCCGCCGCGGTCTACGGGCAAGCAGCGATCGCCGGCACGGTGAAGGATGCGTCGGGCGCGGTCCTTCCTGGAGTCACGATCGAGGCATCCAGTGACAGGCTGATCGAGCGGAGCCGCACAGCTGTCACCGATGGCAGCGGTCAGTATCGCATCATCGATCTTCCCGGTGGCACGTACGTCGTCACCTTCTCGCTGCCGGCGTTCCAGACGGTCAGGCGAGACGACATCGAGTTGATCGGCGCGTTCACCGCAACCGTCGACGTCGAGCTGCAGCCGGGCAACATCGCCGAGGTCGTCACGGTGACCGGCGCGGCGCCGATCGTCGACGTGCAGAGCCCGCGCCGCCAGCAGACGCTCGATCACGAGATCATCAACGCGCTGCCCGTCTCGCGCAGCTACTTCGGCCTCGCCGCGTTGACGCCGGGGCTCGAGATTTTCGGCAACGCACAGGACGCCGGCGGCATCAACGCCGGTCAAGTCACTTCGTATACCGGATACGGCGGCGCGTCGCGCGCGCGGGCGCCGGGGACGACCCGCGCCGGCGAGGGCCGCCTGCTCGTGGACGGTGTGAGCGTTGGCGGATCGGCCGGAGGAAGCGGCACCGGATACTACACGGCCGACGTGACGACCGCGCAGGAGATCTCGCTGACGATCACCGGCGGGCTCGGCGAATCCGAGGTCAGCGGTCCCGTGTTCAACGTCGTGCCGCGTACCGGCGGCAACACCGCGCGCGGCACCTTCCTCTACAACTTCGCCAACGGCGCACTCCAGGACGACAACCGCACGGACGACGTCCTGACGCTCAATCCAACGCTGCGGAAACAGGACGAGTTCATCAAGTATCAGGAGTTCAACGGATCGTTCGGCAGCGCCATTCGCAAGGACCGCTTCTGGTATTACGTGGCCGCACGTCACCTGGTCAACGACCAATACGCGTCGAATATGTGGTTCAACAGGAACGCCGGCGATCCCACGAAGTGGCACTACGATCCCGACTACACTCGACCAGCGTTCTCGGATCGGCGGCAACGGAATGCTTCGATCCGCCTCACCGTGCAGCTCACCTCGAAACAGAAGATGAACATCTTCTGGGACGAGCAGTCGAACCCGGCGTTGAATCGTGGTGGAGGCACTGGCACGAGCACCCTCGCCAACGCCTCGCCCGAAGCGTCGGCGACGTCGAACGGTTCGCCGCAGCGCGTGTCGCAAGTGACGTGGCAGTCGCCGCGCTCGAACAGGCTCCTGCTCGAGGCCAGCGCCAATCGGACCTACACCAAGTACGGCAACTACGAGCGCCCCGACAACTCGCGTCTGATTCGCGTGACCGAAACGCTGCAGCCCGTGCAGGGCGGCACGATCGCCAACTTGTCGTATCGTTCGCAGCAGGCGAGCTACACGCTGGGCAACTCGCCGCGGTGGCAGGCCTCCGCGTCATACGTCACCGGCCGTCACAACCTGCGCGTCGGATACCAAGGCTTCTATACACAGAACGATCCCGACACCTACAACACCTACGATCCCGATCGCCTCGCCTACACGTTCACCAACGGGCAGCCCTCGCGCGTCACGCAATATCTGCTCGGCGCCGACACCGAGCAGGCGCAGCGTGTGATGTCGCAGGCGGCTTACGTGCAGGAGCAGTGGACCCGGCGACGCCTCACCGTCGGCGCCGCCCTGCGGTTCGATTTCGCGAAGAGCTGGTACGAGGACTGGACGGTCGGACCCGATCGCTGGCTTCCCATCGAGGTCACCTTCAAGGGCGGCGATTCAGTGACCGGGTTCAAGGATTTCACCCCGCGCATGAGCGCGGCATTCGACCTCTTTGGCGACGGCAAGACCGCCCTCAAATTCACGCTCGGGCGCTATCTCGAGGCGGCCACCAACGGCGCCCGCTACGTCGCTCAGCACCCGTTCAATCGCCTGTCCTCGTCCACCTCGCGCACGTGGACCGATGCCAACGGCAACTATCGCGTCGACTGCGATCTCTCGATCTACACGGCGGCGCAGGACCTTCGCGCCAGCGGCGGCGACAGCTGCGGCATTCCGACCATCACGAACTTCGGCACTGCCAATCTGACGAGCCTGACGACCACCTACGAGCCTGAGTTGCTCGGCGGCTGGGGAGTGAGGCCGGACGACTGGAACCTCAGTCTCTCGGTTCAACGGCAATTGTTCGCACGTGTGTCAGCGGAAGTGGCGTATACGCGCCGCATGTTCGGTCTCTATCCGGTCGACGACAACCTCTCGGTGACGGCGGCGGACTATCTGACGTACTCGCTGACTGCTCCCGTCGACAGCCAGATCGGGCCGGCCAGCGGACGCGCGCTCACTGATCTCTGGGCATTGAGCCAGGAGGGCAGGCTGCGCGGAACCAACACGCTGCGGCGGCGGCCGATCGACTCGGAGCACGGCGGACAGTCCGACTACTGGCACGGCGTGGACGTCACCGTGAACGCGCGGATGCAGCGCAACCTGACGTTCCGCGGCGGCGTCAGCGTCGGTCGCGAGGTCAACGACACCTGCAATGTGCGGCCCGACAACCCGAGCCAGCGCAATTGCCACATCGCAGATCCGTTTCAGCCGCGCGTCAGTGTGCTGGGCATGTACACGATTCCGCGCATCAACGTTCAGCTCTCCGGTACGTATCAAGGACGGCCGGGAGCCGAGCGCTCGGTGAACGTCAACGTTCCCGTGGCGCAGACGGGCTTACCCACCGGTACGTTCACGACCACGACCGTGCTGACCAACTTCCTGAACACGGGCGAAATGTTCGGCGAGCGGATCGACGAAGTCGATCTGAAGGTGGCCAAGGTACTGCGGCTGATGGGCAAGCGTCTCACCGCCGGGTTCGAGGTCTACAACGCGCTGAACTCGAGCGACGTCCTCACGTACAACAACACCTACTCGCTGACCGGTACGAACGCGTGGGGCCAGCCGCTGTCGCTCGTGAGCCCTCGCTATGCGAAGTTCAGCATGGACATCGATTTCTAGCTCGCCCGACACGCCAGCGGCGCGGTAAACGGGACCTCCTTGACACGCCGCGGGGTGTACTGCTATTTATCTAGCATCTGTGCTGGAAAAATAGCATGACCATCACGCCCAGACACACGGCCCTTCCGAAGCGTGAGCGGCAGATCATGGACGCCCTCTATCGACTCGGGCGCGCGACGGTGGCCGAGATTCTCGAGCAGATGCACGCGGCTCCGAGCTACTCGACCGTGCGCGCGCAACTGCGCGTGCTGGAAGAAAAAGGACACGTCCGGCACGAGGAACATGGCCTTCGTTACGTGTACATGCCGACCGTCCCTCGGCATGCGGCCCGGAAGACGGCGCTCAAACATCTGGTCGACACCTTCTTCGACGGCTCGCCGGCCAACTTGATGACGGCGCTGCTCGGCAGTGACGGCCCGAAGCTCTCGGATGAAGAACTGGAGCGGATCACTCGACTCGTGAAGGCGGCACGGACCGACTCGCGATGACGTCTCTCCTCGATGCCGCCCTCCGCTCGTCGGCTCCCATCGTCGCAGCGCTGCTGGCCTGCATGCTGCTGCGCCGCGGCTCTGCAGCGCTGCGGCACAGGATTCTGGCTGCCGCAGTAGTTGCGGTTGCCATTGTCGTCACGCTGTCTGTGGTCTTTCCATCATGGGAGGTTCGTCTTCCACGGGTGACTGTGAGGTCCGTCGACGCGCCGCCTCCCGCAGCGCCGAGCCGGCATGAAGTGGCGGGCGTGGTGACTGTAGACACGCCCACCTCCGAGCCTGTCCGTGCGTTCGAGATTGTGCCGTTCGTCTGGATCGCCGGCGTGGTGATCGCAACCGGTGTGCTACTGATCAGGGTCGCCAGGCTCGTACGACTGTCGATGAGTGCGCAGGCCGTGGTGGACGGCCCCTGGCCTCAGCTGGCAACCAGAATCGCGGCGCACTACGGCATCGCGCGCCCGATCGCGCTTCTCACGACGCCGGCACCGGACATCCTTGCCACGTGGGGCGTGCTCAAGCCGCGCGTGCTCGTCCCGGCGCAGGCTCTCACCTGGAGCGAGGAACGAGTGTACGTCGCGCTGTGTCACGAACTGGCGCATATCGTGCGGCTCGACTGGCCGATCCAGTTTGGGGCCGACATCATTCGAATTCTGTTCTGGTTCAATCCGCTGCTCTGGATGCTCTCGGCGCGCCTGCGGCACGAAGCCGAGCGCGCGTGCGATGACGCCGTGCTCTCGACCGGACTGCCCGCCGCGGACTATGCGTCCCATGTCGTGGAGATCGCGAAGGCCTGTCGACGCCTCTCATCACGCGTCGGCGTACCTGCAGTTTCCATCGCTCGCCCGTCTACCCTCGAAGGGAGAGTTACCGCCATGCTGAACTATCGCCTGAATCGCCAAACGCCAACCTGGCACGCGATGGCCGCGATTGTCGTTGCTGTAACCGTCATCGTGGTTCCAGCCGCCTCGTTGCGGGTGATTGCACAGGACGCGGGACCGAGGGCCCTGACCGGTCACGTCTACGACTCGACCGGTGCCCTCCTTCCAGCTGTCGAGATGACGCTCATCGACGGACGGGAGCTGCGATGGTCGGCGATCACGGACGGAAGTGGGACGTTCGAGTTCACACCGATCGGTGCCGGTACGTACGTGCTCGAAGTCACGCTGTCAGGGTTCCGTCCGCTGCGCACCCAGTTCACCCTCGACACGGCCAAGGACTGGAATCGCAACATCACCTTGCAGGTGGGATCGCTCGAAGAGACAGTCCAAGTGACGGCCAAACGGCCGACTCAGGCCCCGGTGCCATCGCCTAGAAGCACTGGACCGGTCAGGGTCGGCGGCAATATCCAGAAGCCGAAAAAGCTGAAGCATGCCAACCCCGTTTACCCTCCGGCGATGCGCGATGCCGGTCTAGAGGGCGTCGTCCCGATGGAGGCACTGATCGCCGTGGACGGCACGGTCGCGTCCGTGCGGGTGCTCGGCGCGCAGGTTCATCCGGCGTTCGCGAGGGCTGCTGAGGCCGCGGTGCGTCAGTGGATGTTCAGCCCCACGCTGCTGAACGGCGTCCCCGTAGAAGTGCAGATGACCGTGTCGGTGCGTTTCAGCCTGGTGGACTGAGGTTCCTATTGCACCGTCGCGACGACGCGAGCGATCGCGTCGTCGACTCGTCCCCGTTGAGAACCTTTCGCGAGCACGTTGATGAGTGCCAGCGTCGCGACGATCTGTACGAACACCAGCGTGACCACCATGAGCGGATGGCCGGCCAGGTAGCGCTCGGGTCCCGGAATCGTCGCTGAGAACAGCGTGATGTTGGCAAGGTTGTCGAGCACAATCATCGCGAGCAGCGGCCGGCTTCCTCGGTAGACGAGCCAGCAGAGCGCCCCGTACGCCATCTCGAGCGCGAAGCCCCACACCCAAGATCCGCGTCGGAGCAGCCCGACGACGTCCGCGATAGTGTGGTACACGAACGTCAGCGCAGGAGCAGCTTCTGCACCCGCCAATTCGAAGTCTCGGCAACGTACAGCTCTCGCTCCGTGGGGCACGCGAGCGCGTGTGCGCCGGAGAACTGTCCGAGGTTGCGGCCGGAGCGACCGATTACGCCCAGCACCGTACCGTCGAGCGCAACCTTGAAGATTCGTCCGGGGTACGTCGATTCCCCCACGAAGAGCACCTGCGTGGGACCGGGCGTCATGCAGAGCGAATTGGGTGCGCCGATCGCCTGCTTGAGACGTTCGCCGGTGGGTGTCGGGCCGTTGACCGGGCGGGAGGTGGGATCGGGTGGCACATCGATCGAGAACATGCGCTTGAAGTTCCCATCGGTGTCGAACACCTGGATGCGATGGTTCGTACGATCGCCGACGTAGATGTTGTCTCGAGCATCGATGGCGATCGAATGCGGGATATCGAATTGACCGGGGCCGGTACCCTTCGATCCCCATGACTTCACCCAGTCGCCGTTCTTGTCGTACTTGGCGACGCGCGAGTTGACATACCCGTCGGTGATGTAGGTGTTGCCTTTCGAGTCCCACGCCACGTCGGTCGGCTGACGGAAGTTGCCGTCCACCGGCGGCAGCGGCGGATCGGGATGCCCAAGCGGCTCGGCGCCGTCGGCCGCTTCCTGTTTCCGGCCGAACACCCACACGACGCGGCCCTGCGGGTTGAACCGGACGACCATGTTCGAGCCCTTGTCGATCGCCCAGATGTTGTCGTTCCGATCGATGCGTACGCTGTGCGCCTCCGACCAGGCATAGAGACCCTTCCCGATCTCGCGCACGAAGTTGCCGTTCTGATCGAATTCGAAGAGTTGCGCGGCGGCGGCGCCAAACGCGGGCCCGTTCGCGCTGTTCGAGCGCGAGAAGACGAACACGTGGCCGTTCGCGCTCACCGCCACTCCGGGGACCTCGCCGAAGTTCATGCCCTCCGGAAGATTGGGGTAGTTGGGTACCGACGTGAAGAGAATCTCGGGCGCGCGCTGCTGAGCGAACGCGGACCCGGCGAGAAGCATCACCACAGCGAACAGGTGTCTCTTCACGGGTTCCTCCCTTCCGGACGGTTACGCGGGCCGATGCGCCTTCAGGAACGAATGAATCTGGCGCACCGCCAGAGGGATTCGCTCCTTGGGTTCCTTCCACGGAAAGATGCTCACTTCGCTCTTCGGCGCGAGCATCGCGCACTCCATGGCGACGGCCAATGGGTGCGCAGGGACGTCGTCCGGCAGGACCAGGATTGGGTTCTGGCAACTCCGAATGAAATCGCGGGTCACGGTGAAGAGGAAGTCGGGGTTGGTTTCGAACATCCTGGTCACGAACTGGTCGGTCGTCTGCATCGTGATCTCGGGCCGCTTGGCAATCAGGGCCGCACCCCAACTTGTCCAAAATGCGCCTGGGTATTTCCGGTCGCGCATCTCGGGACGCCAGCCCACCGGCTGCGCCATGACGGCCGCCGCAATGCGATTCGGCGCGCGCTTCAAGAGACCC
>Ga0075423_10001587_pt1 | contig 20151 bp, 13 predicted proteins | sample SoiMethybrSBSTD2_FD_80114 | JGI IMG/M metagenome (GOLD analysis project Ga0075423, IMG submission 80114) | Bulk soil microbial communities from a Populus tree surrounding site in Tennessee, USA - Soil MetaG P. TD hybrid SBSTD2 | ecosystem: Environmental > Terrestrial > Soil > Tree plantation...
CCCGCAGAGCCGAACACGTCGCGCGCCAGCGGCGCGAGCGGGCCGCGCAGCCAATCCTCGATCGGAACCGAGAAGCCGTGCTTCCCGCGCTCGACGATGTCCTCGGGCAGGTGGCGCCGGCCGAGCGTGCGCAGCACCTGCTTGCCGCCGGACCTTCCAAAGCGCGTTTCGAGCGGCAGGCCGGCCCCGATCCGCACCAGCGCGGGATCGAGGAACGGCACTCGTCCCTCGACCGATGCTCCCATGGTGGTGCGGTCCTCCTTGAGCAGAAGATCGTCCGGCAGGTAGTAGAGGTGATCGAACGCGAAGGCCGCCTCCTCGCCGCGGGCCGGCGGCGCGCCCAGCTCGCGGGTGAGCGCTGCGCTCAGGGCCGCGACCGCGGACTCCGGCGAGGCCGGCACGGCCAGGGCCTCGCGCCAGCGCCAGGGCGGGGCCGGCTCGAACGCCGACAGGTAGGCCGCCATGAACCCCGGGCGCCCGCGTGCTTCGAGCAGCTTCCGGGTCATCACCATCTGCTCTGCTGCGGAAGTCGAGCGGTTCAGATCCTGCTCTGCGAGCAGGCGTGCAAGCGCACGGGCCGCGCCCCGCGGGATCGCAGCGGTGCGCCGCAGCAGCGCGGGCAGGCGATAGCGCCGGTATCCACCGAACACCTCGTCGCCACCCGTGCCCGAGAGCAGCACCGTCACATCGGCCGAAGCGGCACGCGCAACCAGGAAGGCGGGCACAGCGGCCGGGTCGGCGCACGGCTCGTCGAGGAAGCGCACCACCCGCTCCAGCTCCGCCGCCACCTCGAGCGCGACGACGAACTCGCGGTGCCTGGTGCCGAGGTGCGCGGCCACGCGCCGGGCGTGGGCGCGCTCGTCGTGGTGCCCGCCGCCCTCGAAGCCGATGGCGAAGGTGCGCGTCTCGCGCCGCACCTCTTCGGGCAGGAGCGCGGTCATCAGGCTCGAGTCGAGGCCGCCCGAGAGCAGCACGCCGACCGGCCGGTCCGACAGCAGCATCGACCGGGTCGCGGCGCCGAGCCGCTCGCCGGCCTCGTCCGCGCACGCCTCCAGCGTGCGGCCCTTAGGGCCGGTGAAGAAATGCGGCCACTGCCAGTAGCGCTCGGTGCGCATGGCGAAGGGCGTTGCGATCACCCGGCAGCCGGGCCGCAGCTTGCGCACCGCGCGGAACGGAGTGGCCTCGCCGGGAATGAAACCCAGTGCGAGGTACGACCCCACGGCGTCCAGATCGAGCTCGCGCGGCAGCTCGGGGTCGCACAGCAGCGCCTTCAGCTCGGATGCGAACAAGAGCCGGTCGCCGACGCGCGCGAGGTAGAGCGGCTTGACTCCCAGCGGGTCACGCGCGAGCAGCAGCGTGTCGTCGGCGGCGTCGACGATCGCGCACGCGAACATTCCATCGAGCCGCTCGATGCCGCGCTCGCGTCCTTCGAGCCACAGATAGGGCAGCAGCTCGGTGTCGGTGTGTGTGCGCAACGGGTGGCGCGCGGCGAGCTCTGCGCGCAGCGCCGGGAAGTTGTAGATCTCGCCGTTTTGGATCGCCCACACCCGCCCTGAAGCGTCCGCGAGCGGCTGGTGCCCGCCGCCCACGTCGAGGATCGACAACCGCCGTACTCCGAGCGTGGCGCGCCCGATCGACTCGAGCCCGGAGTCGTCGGGGCCGCGGTACTCGATGGCCTGCATCATGGTGGCCACCAGACGGCGGTCGGCTTCGCGCTCGGGCGCGGTCGGGCTGTGCGCGCCGAATCGGTACACCCCCGCGATGCCGCACATCCGTCAGCGGGGACGCACCCGTGAAGAAGGCTTGCCCTCGGTACCGAGCAGGACGCGGAAGAGCTCGCCGGTTCCGGGCGGCAGGTCGCGGATCTCGATGGTGTCGAGCCCGACACCGATCGGGGTGCGGGAGCCGTCGGTGCGGCGCACGATCTCCACCGAGTCGGCGCGCGCGCGGAGCCGCACATGGAACGTCGGCTTGCGCTTGAGGTCGCGATTCACCACCAGCAGGTAGTCGGCTCCGTCGTCCGCGTCCGTGAAGTGGGACACCATGCAAGCCGGGTCGGCGTGCGCCTCGCCCCGCACGAAATCATCGGCGCGTTGCGCGCTGGTGAACAGGTCGCCCTCGATCCCGATCTGCCCGCCCAGCGCGGTGAATCCCACCGAGACCGGCTCGAGCCGCATCAGCGTGGGACCGAGCGCGTGGATCTCGGCATCGAGCCGGGCGACGGCGTCGTAGCGGTCGGTTGGTTCGCCGCGATCGCCGAGCAGTGCGGGCGCGTAGCCCGGCACGGCGTGGCTCGGGCACAGCGTCCAGTACATGATCCCCTGCGCGCCGTATGCGAGCGCCGTGTACACCTGCAGGCGGATCTGGGCCGGCGTGGGCACCATCCTCCGCCCGCGGTTGCCCGAGAGCTGGACGAACACCCAGAGCGGGATGCGCTGCCCCGGCCGGCTCCACTTCGCCGCGCGGTCGCGCGCCGCCTTGAGGCTCAGCAGGTAGTCGTTCCACACGAACAGCAACGGCTCGAACACGTAGTGGTCGAAGCTCAGGATCGGCGCGGGCCAGGCCTCGTCCTGCCAGCGGCGCAGCCAATCGTCGAGGTAGGCGGGATACGCCTTCGCCTTGTCCAAACCGTAGATCGCGCGCCAGCGGTCCGCCACTGGGCCATGCTGGCGGGGATCCCCGATGTAGCTCGGGAACAGGTTCACGTACGGCAACTCACCAGGGCTGTGGCGGGCGACGAAGCGCGCCAGGGCGGCTGCGCGTGCCATGGCGAGCGTGTCCGGGGGCTCGTCCCACAGCCAGAAGCCGGCCACCGCGGAGTAGCGGCAGAGCGCGTCGAGCGTCGCTCGGATTGCCAGCCCGTTGCGCGTCGTGTCGGCGTTCCCCTGGAGATCGCCCGGCCCGGGTCTGCGCCCGAGCACGTGACTCAGGAGCCGCAAGCGGAACGCGGGATCGGCGTCGCGCAGCGCCTGCACCGTACGAGCGGCGAGCAGAGCCGAGTCGATCGGTGCCAGGTGGAACGAGTCGGCGGCCACCACCACGTCGATTCCGGCCGCCGCGAGCCGCTGGTACATCGCGGCGTCGCCAAAATGGGTGATGCCCCAGCCGCCGATCATCACCTGGTCCTGGCGCCAACCCTGGGACTGAGCGAATCCGGGGACGAGCGCGAGCGCAATCGCGGCGGCCAGCGCGGCCGCAACGGCGCTACGCCCCGGGCGAATCGCGTGCGGAAGAGGGATCATGCTCGACCCGTCCCGCCTGCGCCCAAGGGTTTCAGGCCCACCACGTAGTCGGCAAACCCCAGCAGGTCCCAGAATATTCCCCCGGATACGTAGCCGAAGGTCTGCCAGCAGCGCAGCGCGTTCAGCGGGATCATTACGATCCCCATCGGATCGCGGCGCATGCCGGCACGCACGATCTCGAGCCCCGCGGCGCGCAGCACTCCGGCCACCTCGGAAGCGGTGAACAGTCGGACGTGGGTCTTGTCATCATGGAAATTGAGTGTACCCCGCATCGACGGCAGATGCAGGCTGCGCTCGCCCGGGAACTCGATGCAGATCATCCCGCCCGGCTTGAGCTTGGGGACCAGCGCGCGCACCACGGCGTCGCCGTTCTTCAGGTGCTCGATGACGTGGGCCATCAGAATCACGTCGTAGCGCCCGTCGGGGACGGCTCCGAAGCGAAGCTGGGTGAGATCCATCTCGAAGAATTCGTCCATGGCCGCGAAATCGCGCTCGTCGTTGTTGTAGTTGCGGTCGAGGTCGATCCCCGCGTAGTGCGCGTTCGGGAACCAGCGCTTGAACTGACTCGCCGAGTGGTTGCCGGCTCCGATGTCGAGGAGCGCAAACGGGCGCCTCCCGTGACGGCGCCAGATCTCCTTGAAGCGGAACGGCATTCGGATCGGGATCCTCACGCGGCCACCCTCCACGAGCGGCCTCCCGCTTCACGCAGCAGCTCGAGCGTCGCCCGTGCGGTGTCCTCGTAGCGCAGCTCGAGCGAGCGAGCGCGCCCGGCGGCCACGAACGATTCGCGTTCACGAGCCGAGCCTGCGAGCCGCCGGATCGCAGCCGCCCACGCCCCCGGGTCGTCCGGATCGAGGAACACGCAGGCTCCGTCCCCGATCTCGCGCAGCACCGGGATTCCGGAGGCGACCACCGGTAGCCCGCGCACGAACGCCTCGACCAGCGGGAACCCGAATCCCTCGTAGCGGGTCGGAAACAGGACGAGTGTGGCGTTGGCGTACAGCCATTCCAGCTCGTGCTCTTCCACCCAGCCCAGCCCGGTCACACGGCGGGCGCCGGCCTCCTTCGCCAGGCGCTCCATCGCCGGGTAGCGCGAATCCGCGGGCCCCGCCGAAACCAGCTCGAGCGCGGGCTCCTCGCCCATGAGGGCCCAGGCCCTCGCGAGCGCCGCGAGATTCTTGCGCGGGCGGTTGTCACCCACGACGAGTGCAAACGGACCCGCCGGCGCGCGCGCGGGCCGTCGCGGCGAGACCCGCTGCTGCCGCGGCGGGACGCCAAGCCGGATGGCGCGCACTCGTTCTTCCGGCATGCGCAGGAGCTGCACGATCTCCCGCCGGCTGAACTCGCTGCTGGTGATGATCGTGTGCGAGGCGCGGGCCCATGCCAGCACGGCGCGATAGGCCCACCCGCGCCATACGCCCAGACCCTCCAGGCGAAGCGGCCAGACATCGTGAATCGTGAGCAGGCACGGACAGGGCGCCCCCGGGGGCCGCAGGTAGAACGGGCTCAGATAGACGTCGGCCCCGGTCTCGCGCAACCACCCGGCCGTTGCGACCATTCCGAGCGGAGTGAGCGGGCTCGCGGCGCGTTCGGTCCAGTCCACGCGGGGGTGGCTGGCAAAGCGGGCCACGCCGTAGCGACGGCCCTCGAGCCGCGGATCCCAGAGCGCCGCGTAGCGCTCGTCGCCGGGCAGCTCGAGCAAGGCCTCGAAAAGAGCGCAAGCGTGCGTGCCGATGCCGGTGAAGTGGTCTGCGGCGTACCGCAGATCGAAGCCGATCAGCATCGGGTCGCTCACGCTGGCCGCCACCGTCCCGTTCTCCCGATCGAACGCGGTCCCCCGCGACCGATCGAAATCCTTGCCGGGATCGGACGGGCGCGGATACTCTGCGGCGTGATGTCACGCTCCACTGCCATCGGACCGGTCTGCCCATGACCACATCCGACCTCGCCACGCCCGGCGCTCCGCCCGCCCTGCGGACGTTGCCCGCAGTGGGCATCACGCTGGCTGCGAGCCTCGTGGTGATCGCCGTGCTCGGTCTCGGCGGCCTGTCGCTTCCCGGCATGGCCGCGCTCGCGATGATCGCGGTCGCCGGGCTCGCGGCGCTCACCGCCACCGCTCCGCAGGCGCTTCTCCTGATCGGGCCCGCGCTCATCCCGCTGGCGGTCGTGGGGCGCGTCTTCCCGACCGAGATCGTGTTCCTGCTCTTCATGTCGCTTGCGGTCCTGCGCATGTTCGAGATCCGTGCACCCTGGGCGCTCAAGCTCGACGCGATCGAGGTCGCGAACCTCGCGCTGGTGTCGTGGGCGGTGTTCACCGGACTGTGGTGCAGCCAGCGCGCGGGCTACTTCTACGGCGTGCACCGGCTGGTCCTCGGCGCGCTCAGCCTGTGGCTCGGGTTCCGCCTCGTGCGCATCGTCCAGCGTCACTGGTTCGAGGCGGGGCTCGTGGCCATGGCCGCAAGCCTCACGGCCGCCACGTTCCGACAGAGAATGTCGTTCGGCTTCAGCGAGAAGCGCCTGATGCTGAACCGCGCGAGCGCGACCGACCTCGGCTGGGGGACCTCCAACTTCATCGCCACGCTGCTGCTCCTGCTCTCGCCCCCGCTGCTCGAGATCGCACTCCGGTCGCGCAACCGAACCCTGCGCCTGATCGCGTGGCCCACGCTCGCCGCCATCGCGCTGCTCCAGGTTCTGATCGCCTCCCGCGCGGCGACCGTGCTGTTCGTGTTCGGTCTCCTGGTGCAGCTCGGCTGGGGCCGCATCCGCTACGGCTGGCTCCTGCTGGTGGCCGCCGCGGGCGGGCTCGCCGGACTCCTGATCAGCCCGCTCGGCGAAGGACTGCTCGCACGCTTCACCAACCTGCGCGATCTCGGCAGCATGGTGATCCGTCTCTGGTACTGGCGTGAGGCGTGGCAGCGCACCCTCGACAACCTGCCGTGGGGCATCGGTCTCGGTGAGGGCGTGACCTATGCCGACAAGCTCCAGAACATCGATCCGCACGATTACTGGCTCGCGGTCTCGTCGGAGCTGGGGATCCCCGGACTCGTGCTGTGGATCATCGTGCTGGTGCTCCTCTACCGGAGACTCGTACGCGTGGCTCATACGCCGGGCTGGGTGAGCGTGGGGCGCGCGCTGCTGATTGCGTTCTGGCTGAGCCAGCTGCATACGCTGGTCGAGCCGACGTTCCAGGGTCTCAATTACCAGTACCTCTATTTCTGGCTGATGGGCGGCTACCTCGGCTACGCCAGCTTCGCAGCCGAGCCGGTCCCGGCGGCCGTCATCTCGCGCCGGTAGAGATCGAAGATCCGGCCCGCCCACACATCGAAGCGGTAGCCGGCGGCGCGCGCGGGGCCGGGCGCCGCGACGGCGCGCCGGTGCTCGGGATCGCGCCACAACCGGATCAGCGCGTCCGCGAGGGCGACCTCGTCGTCGTAGGGAACGGCGACCGCGCAGCCCTCCCCGAGCTCGACCAGCGCGTCGTGATCGCTGGTGACGCATGCGGCGCCGCACACCATCGATTCGAGCAGCGGCATGCCGAACCCTTCTTCGATCGAGGGGTACGCGCAGGCGGTGCAGGTCTGGTAGAGCGCCACCAGGTCCTGGTCGGCGGCGTCGACGATCCTCCGGATCGCCCCCGCTTCGGGCGAAGACTCGATGCGGCGCAGGATCGGCCGCACCCGCCAGCCGTCGCGGCCCACCAGCACCAGCGTGCCGGAGTATCCGGCCTGGCGCATGCGCTCGAACGCCCCCACCAGGCGCACGTGGTTCTTGCGCGGCTCGATCGTTCCCACGTGGAGCACGTATTCCCCTTCGAGCCCGAAGCGCTCGCGCACCCGCGCGCGGGCCGCGTAGGCAGGCCCGGGCGCGAAGCCGCGGCTCAGGGGCGGCGGAATCGTGACGATGCGCGCGGGGTCCACCCCCAGCGCCTCGACACAGCGGCGCGCGACGAAGCGCGAGTGCGTGAGCACCACCTGGGCATTGCGCGCCGCGTAGGGAATGGTGTTGCGCAGGAACAGATTCGCCCGGAGCGGATGCCACTCGGGATGCTCGATCGAGGTGAGATCGTGCACGTGCGCGATCAGCCGGGTGTGCGCGAATGTCGGCCCGTAGCCGACCGGCGAATGGAGCACGGCCGGCTCGCCGAACAGTCGATCGAAGCGGGTGTGGGTGCGGGTCGCCACTGAGTAGAGCAGGCGCAGCACGTACCACGGCAGCGCCAGCTCGTGGAGCCGGTCGGCGGCGAGTCGCGCACGGGCCGCCGCTCGGAAGTTCCGCGGGTAGGCGAAGCGGGCGGGCGGCGCGTCGGGACGCCGGGTCAGGGCATCCCACAGGTCGCGGACGTAGCGCCCGATGCCACCGCCGGGCACGAGCCCCGCGAACACGTCGACCATGACCTCGGGGGAATTCACGCGCCCCCCGCCCCCGCCGCCCGCGGAGTGACGCCGCCCGCGCGCAGCAGCCGCATGACACCGCGGATCTCGAACACCGAGAGGAAGCGGGTGCCGAGCATGACCGCCACCACCACCGCCAGCATCGTGGCCGCGCCGGCGCCGAGGTGCAGCACCGCCGCGCCGCGCGAGCCGGCATCGAGCCCCGGTTCGAATGCGCCGCCCACCCAGGCCGCGGCCGCGGCGCCCAGACCTGCTGCGAGGAGCGGCCGCGCCACCACCGCCCGCACGAACTCCGCGAGCGGCTCACCCAAGAAGCGGTGGAAGCTCCACAGGAAGTAGAGCGAGCCGATCGCGCTCGAGACCACCAGGGACCACAGGCCGCCGACGAACCCGAAACGATGGATCAGCACGAGGCTCAACGCGACATGCAGCACCATCGCGACCATCTGATAGCGCACCTCGAGGCCCGGCCGCCCGACGCCGCGCGTGAGCGCGCTGCCTGCGCCGGTCACGACGTTCACCCCGAGCATCACCGCGAGCGCCATGGCCGCGAGCGCGGCCTCGCGGTGGCCGGGCCCGAGCCACGCGCGGTAGAGCGCGGGCGCCAGCGCCACGACGCCGGCCGCGATCGGGAACGCGATCGCGAACAGATAGCGCGCGGCGCGCCGGTAGAGACGGCGGACCCGCGTGCGGTCTCCGACCGCCTCGAGGTGGGCCGCGGCCGGTAGCAGCGGCGGCAGCAGCACCATGGGCACCGTCCACAACGCGGACACCACGCGGAATCCGAACTCGTAGCTCGCCACCGCCGCGAGCGACACCATCGACCCGAACAGGATCTTGTCGAGCTGGAGCTGGACCAGAACGCCGAGGTTGATCAGCTGAAGCGCCGCGCTGTAGCGCGTGAGCCGCGCGATCAGCGGGCGCTCGAACCCGCGCCGGTCGAACGCGATCTCGGGCGCGAGCCTCTTGACGGCGAGACCCCCGAGAACGGCGCCGAGCGCGAGCGCAGCTCCGCTGTTGAGCATCAGGGCCACCAGCCCGAAGCCGAGCTTGAGCAGGAGGACGACGCCCGCGAGCTGCAGGACGGTGGTCCCGATGACGATGCGGTTCCAGACATCCATGCGGTGCAAGCCGGTCAGAATGGAAGCGGCGAGCTGGTAGAGGTTGAGGACCCCGTAGACCGCGGCCGCCACCACCAACGCCTGTTCCGCCTCGCCGCGCAGCGCGGGAGCCACGCGCACCATGTCGAGGATCGGGCCGCGCAGCAGCGCGATCGCCGCGAGGATCGCCAGGCTCAAGGCCAGGTAGATCGCGGCGCCCATGGTGACCACGCCGCACAGCGCCGCATGGTTCCCGGCGGCGCGGTACTCGGCCACGAACTTGGTGAGCGCGCTCCCGACGCCGAGATCGAAGGTGAGGTAGAGCCCGGGCAGCACCGACAGCAGCGACCACATGCCGAAGCGCTCGGTGCCGAGCCGGTGCAGCATGTAGGGTGCGATCGCCACCCAACCGACGACGTACGTGACCTTGCCGAGCAGGTTGAGGAACGAGCTGCGGGCGATCTGCGTGCCGATCGAGTCGCCGGCAGAGCCTGACCCGGCGCGGGCTTCCGACAGCGACCGCGCGGGGGCCGCGCTCATGCTTCGGGCGCAGGGAGAGCGCCCTCCCGCCACGCCACCCATGCCACGCAGCCCGCGAACGCCAGCAGGCCCGCCGCGATCGCAAGCGTCAGGCGCCGCGGCCGGCTGTGCGACTCGGGCGGCACCGCCGCGTCGAGGACCTGCACCGTCGGCGTGTCCATGGTCTCGCGGATGCGGGCCTGCTCGAGCTCGGCGGTGAGCAGCAGGAAGAGCTGCTCCTGCACTTTGTAGTCGCGGGTGTAGCGCGCCAGCTCGGTCTGTAGCTCGGGCAGCGCGGCGATGCGGCTGTTGAGCGCGTCGAGCTCGGTCTGGGTCTGCATGATCTGCTCGCTGCCTTCCCTCAAGTAGCCGCGCAGCACGTTCAGCCTCACCTCGAGCGCCAGCTTGCGGGCCATCACGTCGGCCGCGGCCTGGATGTCGGCGGATCCGGGCGTGACCGGGACCACGGCCTTGCGATTCTCCTGGTACTTGCGCAGCACGTCCTCGGCCCGGTGGAGCAGGGAGTCGGTGTCGGCCACGCGACGCTCGAGGAACTCACGGGTGCGGCGCGCCTGGGAGTTGCGCTTCTCGATGTTGTAGCGGTCCAGCTCCTGGAGAAACGCATTCGCCATCTGAGCCGCGTGCTGGGGATCGCGGTCCTCGACGCTCACGGAGATGGTGCCGTCGGGGTTCAGCTTCACGCGGTAGTGACCCTTCAGCGCCTTGATCGTCTTCTCGAGGCTCCGCAGATGGTAGGTGCGCATCAGGTCGAAGCGTTGCACCACTTCCTCCTGGACGCTGCGTGACAGCAGGACCGCCTTGTAGACGTCGGCCGGCGTGTAGTAGTCGGTGAGGATGCCGAACGCCGGGAACTTGGTGAGCGCGCGCTGCGCCAAGCTCATGTTCGAGAGCAGGTCGCTCTCTTCGGGCGGCAGGATGACGGCCTGCGCGCGATACCAGCGCGGGAGCAGGAACGCGACCGCGAGCGTCAGGAGCGACGCCGCCAGGCAAGTGATCGCGATCCGGCCGCGCTCGCGCCAGGCGGCGGACAGCACCACGCCCAGGTCCATTCCCCCGGGCTCATCCATGATGGGGTCCCGCTGGTGCCGGTGAGGCTCGCGCTGCTGTCCTAGGGCCGATTCCATGGCCTCCCCGCCCACTCGATCTCGAGTGCGAAGCTCCCCGCGCGACGGTCGAGCCCGCCACAGGCGAATTCGATGTGCTTGCGGGGAACGCTGCAAGTTAGCGGCTCGTGCGTCGCAGGGTCAACCGTCGACGGCACCGCATGAAGCCGGCGATCACGCCACTCTCGCCGGCGGTTCCTGAACCGCCTGTCCTTCCGTCCTCGCGGCGGGCGCTTCCTTCCACAGCACGAGCCGCCGGTAGAGCACCGTGAGCTGATCGACCATCCGGCGGGCGGAGAACTCCTCGACCCGCTCCCGCCCGCGCTCGCCCATGCGGCGCGCTCCCGATGGGTCCTGCGAGAGCTCGAGCAACCTCCGGCTCATCCCGGCCACGTCTCCGATGTCCACCAGCCAGCCGTTCTCGCCATTCACAACGGCGTCGGGAACTCCGTTCGCGCGACTCGCGACGATCGGCAGCCCGGCGGCCATCGCCTGGGGAAGGACGCGGGGCAGACCCTCCCAGTGGGACGCCAGCGCGAACACATCGAACGCGGACATCATCGCCGGCACGTCCCGGCGCAAGCCGGCGAGATGAACGCGCTCCCCGAGATTCGACTGCCGCACAGCGGCCTCGACCGCCGGGCGATCCGGACCGTCACCGACGAGCACCAGGTGGGCATCGGGCCTTGCGCGCGCGACCGGCTCGAATGCGCCGAGCAGGTCCAGCGGGGCCTTCTGCGGGCTCAACCGGCCCACGCTCCCGACCACGAAGGCGCCCGGGGGCAGCCCCAGCCGCGAGCGGACCTGCCCGCGATCGATACTCGCACCGCGGTAATGCTCGACGTCGATCCCGGAGCGGATGAGGTGATACTGATCGGGCCGGCCGATGCCGAGCTCGAGACCCTTTTCACGGTCCGCGGACCCGACCACCACGATCGCGTCCGCGAGCCCGGCGCAGAACCGCTCGAGATTCACCCACAGCGCCCGGTGCACGAATGACTCTTCCTGACTGAAGGGCCACCCGTGCACGGTGTGCACCACGACTGGCGTGCGCGCGCGTCGGGCGGCGATGCGACCCAGGACTCCCGCCTTCGAGCTGTGGGTGTGGACGATGTCGTAGCGGCCGCGGAGGATGAAGCGCGTGAGGCGCTCGAGCGCGACGAAATCCCTCCAGGGGTGAATGCTCCTCCGCAGGGCCGGCTCGAAATGCGTGGTGACGGCGCTGCGCCGGCAGTCGTCGTGCAGCGAGCCTTCGGAGCCCGTCTCGGGTCCGCAGAGAATCTCGCTGGGGAAGCGGTCGCGATCGATGAGCGCACACGACAGGAGCGTGTTCTCCTGGGCCCCGCCCACGATCATGCGCGTAATGATGTGCAAGACCCGGACGGGCCTCGTGGGCGCCGCGACGGGCGCGCCCGAGACCTCCGGGATCGGGAGCGATTCCGGGGCCATTACCGAGTGGACCTGCTCATCTACCCCCCCGCATCCGTTCGTGGGAGCCCAAGCCCTTGTGAGAGCGGCCACCGGGCGTCCTAAAACAGATCGGCCGTTGGGGGGAAAAGCTTGAGGCCGTGCTTTTTGCCCGGCGGGGTCCCTGAGGAGGGGTGGATTAGCGCAGGATGATGATCGGGCGCTGGGCCGCGGTGCGCCCGTCGACCGCGAGGCGGACGAAATAGACGCCGCTCGGGCATCGCCGACCCTGGTCGTCCTGCAGGTCCCAGGTGAGCGCGCGCGTGCCCTCACCCGTCAGTTGCTGGGCCAGCGCGCGCACCCGGCGGCCCGAGAGGTCGAGCACCGTCAGATCGGCCCGCTCGAGGCGGTCGAGCCGCATCGGGATCGTCACCGTGCTGCGCGTCGGGACCGGACTCGGTGCGTACAGCGTGCTGGCGGTCGGTCGATCGGGCCGAACGACGGACCCCTTCGGACCCGCGGGCCGGCTCATCAGGACGCGCCCGTCGCGGAAGACGAACAGATTCGGATCCGCGAGCTGATCCGGATCCAGCTCCGCCAGGATCGGGTTTACCGTTCCGTCCACCACGGTCTCCCCGCCCGACGGACCCGGGTACCGGACCTCGAGCGAGTAGCGGGCGTGTCCCAGCCCGGCGAAGTGAAGCGGATACTCGCACTGCGCCAGATAGCCGGATCCGCCATCCACGACCCGCGTCTGGATCGTGCCCGAGCCACCGCCGACTTCCGAGAGTCGCGCGGTCGCGCCGAAGCAATCCGCCTGATTGTCGGCACCGAGGACCCAGACCCGCAGCCAACTGTGTGGTTCCCGAGGCTTGCGATCCAGCAGGTTCACGAGCATCTTGCGGTCCGTTGCCCCGATCGCGGCGTCGAGATCCCCGTCACCGTCCACGTCGGCCCACGCCGAAAGGAAATTGTCATAGCCCGCGGCGGCGAACGTGCTGTCGGAAACGAACGTGCCGTTCCCCTGATTCAGATACAGCTCCATCCGGTACGGGCTGGTATTCACGAGCAGGAGGTCGAGATCCCCGTCGTTGTCCACGTCCGCCCAACTGTCTCCCCAGAAGAACGGGCGCCCCGGGAAACCCGCTGCCTGTGTGACCTCCGCGAACCTGCCGTTGTCGTTCTGGAACAGGCGTGGGCCGGACTCGGTGCGCAGGAAGAGATCCAGATCTCCATCGCCGTCGACATCCACGAACTTGGCGCCCTCGTCGAGCACCGCCGGCAGACCCACTTGCGCCCTCACATCGGTGAAGTGACCGGCGCCGTCGTTGAGGAACAGGTGACTCGCGCAGTAGAAGTCGAGCGTCCCGTCGCCGTTCCAGTCTGCTGCGTCCGCGCCCTCCGGCTTGAGCGCCTGGGGGACGTTGGCGAGCGCGACACCCGCCGCCTCGGCAATCTCGGTGAAGGTGCCGTCATGATTGTTCCGCCACAGGAAGCTCCGATAGGGGGGCACGTGACCGTAGAACGGGGCGAACAGGTCGGGCCATCCGTCGCCGTCGAAATCGCCCCACACCGCCGTTTCCCCGTGGCCGATCACCGCCATGCCGAGGCGCGGCGCCACGTCCTCGTACGCATCGTTGCCGAGGTTGTGGATGAGCTGGAGCGGCATGCTGTCGGAGGGTTCTTCGGCGTAGGGCAACACCACCAGGTCGGGGCGCCCGTCGCGGTCGTAGTCGCACCACGCGCTCCCGTGATGGAAGCCCGAGACCACGAGACTCGAGAGTCCCGCGGACGGCGAGAACTCGCCGTTGCCCTGGTTGATGTCCAGGGGCAGGTCCGGGAAGCCGTCCCCGTTGACGTCGGCGAACGCCGGGGCGAGCGCGCCGAGGAAACTCCTGAGGCCAGACCGGGACTCGGTGAGAATGGTCCGCTCGTCGTTGACGATGGTGCAGATCCCGACGCTGTCCGCGAGGACCGTCCCCGGCGGGGAATGCGAGAGCCGGAGGGCGAAGCGCTCGTTGCCCTCGACGATCGTGTCGCCGATCACGGGCACCACGATGGTGTAGGAGAGCTGGGCCGGGTTGAGCGCGAGTGCCCCAGCGACCGGAACGTAGTCGCTTCCCGCCTGCGCCGTACGATCCTCGGTGGCGTACTCCAGCGTGCCCGGCAAGGCGATCGGCGCCGAGAGCCGAACGGTGAACGCCGCCCCGACCGTGCCGGCATCGCCCTCGACCACGCGGAGGCTGTCGACCGCGATGGAGGCCGGCGCGTCGTCGTTGACGATGGTGCAGATCCCGACGCTGTCCGCAAAGAACATCCCCGGCGGGAGCGTCAGAAGACGGACGGCGAAGCTCTCGTCGGCTTCCAGGATGGCGTCACCGATCACGGGGATCTGGATGGTGTAGGACAGGTGCCTGGCGTCGAGCCCGAGCGTGCCGATCACCGGGATGTAGTCTGCGTACGCCTTCGCGGTGCCGTCCTTGGTCGCGAACCTGAGTGAGACGCCCGGCAAAGGGAGCGGCGCGGAAAGCCGCACGGTGAAGGTCGCCGCGGTGCCGGAGGTGCCCTCGAGCACGCGAACGCTGTCGATGGAAACGGCGACCGGCTCGGTCGGGTAGCGCTCGACCACGCCGGCGGCGGCCGATGACCCCGCCTGCACGAGCACGGCCAGCGTGAGCACGGCGGCGCTTCGGGCGGCTCGTCGTCCCGGGGGCGGGAAAAGAACGTGCCTGCGCAGCCAAAACCAGCTACATCGTGGAGCTGATCGTTCGCTTCGACGTCGCATCGTTCGGGTTGGCTCCATTTCGGAGACGCCGTCGCGCTGCACCCGTGGTGACGGCGATCGCGCGCCCGCCAGGAGGCGTCCGGCTTCCGCCTTGCCGGCGCGTTTACGGAAGCAAGCGCAATCGCGATGCCGGAGGGTTGCTCCGGCCGGGGAACGGCGTAGCGCGCGGTTGCTGCACGGCTTAGCGGCTCGACGCGATCGCCGGGGGTGACGAGCGGAGCTGCCGAAGTTGGGGGAACTGACCCGATCCGCGCATTCGATTGGGGATTATGGCCCCCGGCCTTGCCTCGGAGCGCGGCCGCTTCCGAATGCGCGGGGCCCGCGCGGCTACGAAGCCCTACTCGGTACGGCCGCGCCAGTCCGCGAGCAGATCGTCCAGGATCCGTCCCACCGATGTCGTCGCCTGCCACCCGCAATCACGTCGGATCGCGGAGGGGTCCCCGACGAGGTAGGGAACGTCGGCCGGGCGAAACCGCGCGCGATCCACGTCGATCCGGATCGGCACCCGGGCGCGCTGGACGAGCTGGCCGGTCACATCGCTCAGGCGCAGGCTGCGCCCGCTGCACACGTTGTACGCGACGCCTGCGGCGCCGCGCTCGATCAGCGCGACATACGCCGCCGCCACGTCGCGGACGTCCGTGATGTCGCGGGTCACATCGAGGTTGCCCACGCGCAGCACCGGCTCTGCGCGGCCCGCCTCGATCGCCGCGATCTGCTGCGCGAACGACGGCAGCGCGAAACGCGGCGTCTGCCCGGGGCCCGCGTGCGCGAAGGAGCGGGTGCGGACCACGTCGATGCCATGCGTGCGCCCGGCGATGTCCGCGAATGCGTCCGCCGCCGCCTTGGAGAGACCGTAGGGACTCACCGGACGGAAGGGCGCGCTCTCGTCCACCCGCGTCCCCTCGGGCTGCGGCCCGTAGGACTCCGCGCTCCCCACGACGATGACCCGCGCCCGCGGCGCCGCCTTGCGCACCGCTTCGAGCAGGTTCCAGGTCCCGAGCGCGTTGACGCGGAACGTCTCGGCGGGGTCGTCGAAGGAGACTGCGGCGCTGCTCTGCCCGGCGAGGTGAACGATCGCGTCCGGGCGAGCGCTTTCGACCGCTGCCACGAGCGATTCGGGGTCGCGGATGTCGGCCGCGTGCCACCCGGCCAGGGCGGGGCTGGCCGGGGGAGGTCCGAGGGCCGCCCCGTGGACGCGGCGCCCGCTCGCGATCAGCGCGTTCACCAGGTGGGGACCGACGAAGCCGTTGGCCCCCGTGAGCAGGACGGTCGCGGCGTTCAACGGAGCGCTCCCGGCGGGGCGTCAGGAGGACGCGGCGGACGCCGCCCTCTCACCGCGCGCGCCAGTACTCCAGCATGTCGCGCAGCGTCTGCTCGAACGGGATCGTGGGCTTCCACCCCGTCAGGCGCACGAACTTGGTGTTGTCTCCGATCAGCACCGGGACGTCGCTGGGACGGAGCCGGGCCGGATCCTGGCGCACCTCGATCTTCGTTTTGGTCATGCCGAGCAGCATGTCGAGAACCTCGCGGATGCTCCACGCCTTCCCGCTGGCGATGTTGTACGCCTCCCCCGGCTCGCACTTCTCCAAGGCCAGCCAGTAGGCGCGCACCATGTCGCGCACGTCGGTGAAGTCGCGCCGCGCCTCGAGGTTCCCCACCGAGAGGATCGGCGGCTTGCGGCCCCGCTCGATGTCCGCGATCTGCTTGGCGAAGTCCGACGCCACGAACACCGGGCCGCGCCGCGGCCCTTCGTGGTTGAACCCCCTAGTCCGCACGCTGTCGAGCTTCCACGACATCCAGTACTGATACCCGAGCAGGTCCTGCGTGACCTTGCTCACCGCATACGGCGACAACGGCCGCAGCGGGTTCGTCTCCCGGATCGGGACCTCGTTCTCGTGCACCAGGCCGTACTCCTCGCTCGAGCAGGCGAGCTGGATGCGGCACTTGAGCCCGAGGTGACGCACGGCTTCGAACAGGTTCACCTGCGCCAACACGTTGGTCGTGAGGGACTCGGTCGGGGCGATCCACGAGGTCGGGACGAACGATTGCGCCGCCAGGTGGAAGATCCAGTCGGGGCGGGCCCTTTCCAGCGTGTCGCGGGTCGAGGTGGCGTCCCGCAGGTCGCACTCGAGCATCGTGATGCGGTTCATGAAGTGCTCGATGTTCTCGGTGCGGCTGCGCCAGCGCTGGATGCCGATGATCTCGCAGTCCCCGCGCTCCAGCATGTAGTCCACGAGATGGCTTCCGGCGAAGCCGGTGACACCAGTGACGAGTACCCGTTTCATGGATGGCCCTCGATGGGATGGCGCTTGGAAGGCGGCACGTTAGGGATTCACGGCAGCGAGGTCAACGAACGCCGCCGGGGGCGAACGGGCGCGAGTTTGCGCCGGCCGGAGGAGCCCGATAGCTTCGCCCGAATGAGGGACGGGGACGCGAGCCGGAGTTCGATTCGATGAGCGCGTCGGTTTCCGGAGCAGCGACCGCGCAGGTGCGCGTCTCGAGCGGCCCGCTGCCGTTCCTAGCGACGCTGGCGCTCGCCGTCGCCGCCGCGCTGCTGGTGAACTGGTGGGTCGGGACCGCGGTGCTGGCGCTCGGCCTGGTTCTGATCACGCGCCCGTTCGACCCCTTCATCGCACTGCTGCTGTGCGCGAGCGCCGCCGCCTTCGCCGCCTACGGCGACCGCAGCATCCAGCGCGACCTGACCGTGGTCCTGGTGCTCTCGATCTACGCCACGGCCTCGTTCGCGCTCGCCTGGCGGTGCCGCACCTGGTCGCTCCCGACGTCGCAGGTCTCGCTCGCCCTACTGGGACTGGCGCTTACGTCGGCGCTGGGCACGGCGCATGGGCTGGCCGTGAAGAATCCGTTCCGCTTCATTTGCCTCGAGCTCTTCCCGTTGTTCTCGCTCTCGTATTCGCTCGTGATCGGCGGTATGCGCTTGAAGCCGGTCGATCTGACGATCGCGGGCTGGACCCTCGCCGCGGTGGGGCTCGCAGCGTCGAGCATCGGTTTCCACTACTACGCCACGACCGGAATGCGGACCGGCGGACTGCCGTTCTCGCCCATCCCCGGATTCATCGGGCTCATCGTTCTGAGCCTCGCCCTGTTCGATCCCGCACCCCGCCCGCGCGTCCTGCCGATCGCGGTCTTCTGCGTGCTGATGGCCCACCAGGTCGTCACCTTCACGCGTGGTTTCTGGCTCGGCCTCATGGCCGGCGTCCCCGTGGTCTTCATCCTGTACGGGCGGCGCGGAGCTGGCGCGCGCGCACGTTGGACCAAGGTCATGAGCACGGTCGGGCTCGCGGGCCTGCTCATGCTCGGGGCGGCGCTCGCCGCGGCCGCCCATCCGCGCTGGGGGGAGATGATCGCCCTCATGGGCGACCGCTTCCTCTCGAGCTTCGAGACCAAGAACACGCCCGAGACCGTTTCGAACATCGTGCGCCTGGTCGAGGCGCGTACCGCTGTCCAGGCGATTCTCAAGGCGCCCCTGCTGGGGCACGGGCACGGCGCCACGCTCGTGGTGCGGCAGTTCTTCCACCCCCAGACCGGGCCACAATGGTGGATCCACGAGGGCTATATCATGATCTGGTTCAAGCAGGGCGTGATCGGGCTGGTGGGGCTGATCTGGCTCTTGTACTCGGCGCTCCGGATGGGAATCAAGGGCACGTCGCATCCCGACCGGCAAGTCGCGGGTTGGTGCGCCGCCAGTGCCGCGTGCACCGTGTTCGCGATCGTCGTGGGGCTTACCAACTATTTCTTCTTCGTCGTCAGCCAGAGCTTCCTGCTCGCGTTCGTGTGGGGTATCAGCCTCTCCGCCAGCGAGCCGGAGCACCGGCCGATCGTGTGGCGAGCGGCGGTCAAGCCGCCGGGATGACGGCTTCGTCCCGCCGCCGCCAACCGAACCAGCTGAGGCCGAGCTGCCCCGCCGAAGCGATGAGCAGCGCCGCCACGGCTCCGGCGGGCCCCCAGAGGAAGACGAACAGGGCTCCAGGGAAGACGAGGACGATCGGAAGCGCCAGCGCAGCAGCCGCGACGCGGTGCGGCATGCGTCCGGCCCGGAGTCCGCTGCCGATGACGTAGGAAACTCCGTCCGGGAGCGTGAGCAGCACCGCCCACGGAAGCAGGAATGCGAACGCGTCGTACTGACCTTTGTACACCCAGTGCATGACGGCAGGGCCGAACAACACCGATCCGCCGAACAATGCGAGCGAGAACAGGCTCCAGGCCCCGGTCACCTCGAGCAGGGAGCGGGTGAATCCGACCCGCGAGCCGTGTGCGGACCAGCGCGGGAGCAGAAAGAATGCGAGCGCCTGGTTCACCTGGATGATCGGGTAGACGAAGTTCATGACGGCCCGCAGCGCGGCCGTACTCTCGAGGCCGTGGCGGATCGGGAGCAGGAAATAGTAGAGATTCCCGCACCAGCCCAGCAGCGCGGTGAGCAGCGCCCAGCGCCCGTACTCCCAGTGCAACCGCAGGACGTTCGACGAGCGCTCACCCGGCTCCGCAGGGGTCAGCGGCGAGGCCATGAGGGCCAGACCCGAGCCCGCAGCCAGCGCGATCATCCCGGTCAGCGCGTTCAGCAGCCCGAGACGCAGCAGCCCATAGACGCCGCCCACCGAGATCACGAGGTAGAGCGAGCTCGCGACCACCGAGCGCCGAATGCGGCCCTGCAGGTAGAGCGCGCGCCGCCTGAGCCACAGCGAGAGCAGCAGCGGGGCGGCGACTCCCGCCCCCAGGAACGCCGCCGCCAGCGGGGGCTTTCCGATCGCCGACGAGAGCGCCGCCAGCGCGAGCATGACGGCCGCGGCCAGGAGGGCGGATCGCAGGTTCAGGGAGTGGACCGCGAGGATGTAGTCGTTCTCCCGCGCCGCGAAACGCGAGGGACCGAACACCGACATCGGCTCCGCGATCACCGCGGTCTGCGCCTGGCCGAGCAATTGGAACAGCGTGTACGCGAGCACGAACGCGCCGTACTGGTCGGCGTCGAGCCCGCGGCCGAGAAGCAGAACCAGAAGGCTGCTGGCCCCGACGAACAGGAACTGGTCGAGGATCGCAGTGGCGCCCTTCCGTACCGCCGAGCCGCGATCGGGCGGGGCGATTCGGGATGAGTTCATACGATGTGCCGGTGCAGCACGACCCGGCGAAAGATCTGGCGCAGGGCGAGCCCCCAGTCCAGCCCGCCCCGGCTCGCTTGGAGCGAGCGCGCGACTTCGCGGATGCGCGTGAGTCCCTGGGGCCGGCCGGCCAACTCGCGCGCGATCAGCAGGAAGAGGTTCACATTGATGCGGCGGTCGTCGATCGAGATCTCGTGCGTCCCCGCGACCGATCGGATCATCTCGAGGTCGCCCTGGACGCGCTGCGTCACGTCCATTCCCATGTGGAAGCGGCCGGCATGGGCCTTCCAGGCGAAGCAGGGCCGGTCCCACAGCAGCAGCACCCCGGTATCCTTCTCGATGAAGGCCAGCGTTGCGCGCTGGTCGGTGTGAATTGGATCCTGTGCGTCGAAGCGCAGACGCCGCGGACCGTCCAGGCGATACACGTTCGCCTGCAGCGGGCCGAAGCACAACGCCGCCTCGCGGATCGCGA
>Ga0075423_10001589_pt1 | contig 20137 bp, 18 predicted proteins | sample SoiMethybrSBSTD2_FD_80114 | JGI IMG/M metagenome (GOLD analysis project Ga0075423, IMG submission 80114) | Bulk soil microbial communities from a Populus tree surrounding site in Tennessee, USA - Soil MetaG P. TD hybrid SBSTD2 | ecosystem: Environmental > Terrestrial > Soil > Tree plantation...
CAGGTCGGAGCGATGCGGACTTGCGACGGCGAGGGCGCGAAGGCGCCCGCTCTTGATGTGGCCGAGGATCGCCGGAACGTTGGCGAAGCTGAACTGCACCTCGCCGGCGATGACCGCGGTGAGGGAGGCGGCAGTCCCTTTGTAGGGGATGTGCACGATGTCGGTGTGGCTCCTGACCTTGAACACTTCGCCGGCGAGATGTTGGGTAGTGCCGGATCCCGCGGAAGAGTAGTTCAGCGCCCCGGGCTTCGCGCGCGCCTGCGACAGGAGCTCGGCGACGCTCGAACCCGCGCTCGGATTCGCGACCAGCAGGTTCGGGGCTTCGGCGAACACCGAGACTGGGGCGAAGTCGCGCAGCGCGTCGAACGGCAGGCTCTTGTAGAGCGACATGTTGATCGCGAGCGCCGTGGTGGTGAAGAGAAGCGTGTAGCCGTCGGGCGGCGCCTTCGCGACCACATCGGTCGCGACGTTGGTCGCAGCGCCGGGGCGGTTTTCGACCACGAACGGCTGGCCCAGAAGCTCCGTGAGCTTCGGCGCGAGCAGGCGCGCCGTGATGTCGGTTCCGCCGCCCGGCGGAAAGCCGACCAGCATGCGCACCGGGCGGCTGGGATAAGCCTGTGCTGAAACGTCGCCAGTCCCCAGTGCGAAAGCTAGCAGGATGAAACCAAAAGCGCGCATCGCCGCTCCTCCTGCGGCGATGTTAGTTTCAATCCCGTAGGAAGGCCAGCGCAGGTGTGAAGTCGGTGCGGCGCAATTCCTGGATCCGGCCGGCGCGCACTTCGCCCTCGACGAGCTCGTAGCCCATCAGCGCGAAGAGCCGGCCCTTGAGGAAGAGCGGCCTCGAGTTGCCGTACCAGTCGACGCACGAGGCCCGGCAGCCGTCGTTGTTGTCGCCGCCACGCGAGTCGAGCGCGCCGACCTCGGTCAGCTTGAGCTCCCGGTTGGAGAGGAACAGCACGGAAGCGGATTCGCGGCGCAGCTGCCGCGCGGCCGATTTGCCCGGCCCGACGATGGGCAGGCCGAGCAAGCCGTCCGCGGCGTTGTAGAAGAACCCGTGGCTGCGCGTCTCGCCCTGGCTTGCGTTCGCGCGCACGTAGCTCCCCGCGGCCGACGGCACGCGACCGAGGCGAACGCCCGTGAAATGCAGGTCGCGCCCGTCGGCTCCGACGAGCAGCGCGTCGCTGCCGAGCGCCTCGATGCGGTCCACGCCGTGCTCCAGGACGATCTCGTGCGCGATCTCGGGCCGGGCATAGCGCACGGCGAAAGCGCGCGCATCTCCGATGCTTTGCGGCCGCCTCCAGCCCGCGCCCGCTCCGTAAAGGAGATAGTCGCCGACGAAGCGGTTCTGCAGCGCATAGCCGTCCACCCCCGGCAGGCTGCGGTAACTGCTGCGCGGCGCGCTGTCGCGGCCATCGGAGAAGCTGGCGAGCGCTACGCGCAGGAGCGCCAACGCGCCGGCGTTGTTCTCGGCCGACCACATGCCCTCGCCACGGCCGCCCGAGCGGACCAGCACGTTGAGATAGCCGTCGCCGCCCTCGAGAAACGAGAACTGGTCGATCGGCGTGCCGCTCACCTTCAGGGCGCTCGGGGCGCCGCCGTCGAGCGGGATCCGGAAGAGCGACGAGTTTGCCGCCCAGACGAAGACCGAGCTCGGCGAGACGTAGAACACGCGCCCCGCGGGCCCGAGCACGGCGGTGCTTTCGCAAGCGAGATCGCGCTGCGTGAGATCGCAGATCGAGACGCTGTGCAGCGCGACGCCCTGCGAAGGGTCGAGCGCCTCGTCTGCGCGGTAGATGCGCGACGCCGGCGCGATGCGCTTGAATTCCTCGGGCCATCTGCGCGCAGCCGGAAGCTGCGCGAAGGGATCGGCGCGCCCGAAGCTCAGATCGAGCGGCGTGTAGAACACGAGCTTGCTCCCGATCAGCCGGCTCGCGTAGTTGCGCGAAGAGTAGTAATCGTTCGAGCGCAGGTGATGGGTGGACCGGTAGCGCAGCTCGCCCGCAGGCGAAACATCGAACAGCGCCACCTCCGTGCCGCCGCGCGCGTAGCTGTAGCCGATCACCACCACGGTGTCCTGCCAGATCAGCATTTCGTCGTACCAGGCGCCGCGCGGATCGATGTCGGGACCGAAGGCGTCCACTGCCGCGACCGGCCGCAGCCCGGCCACCTCCACCGTGAACAGCCGCCCGCGCCGGAGGATCACGAGGTGCCCGCCGTGCAGCTTGACGATGCCGCCTTCGTCGACCCCGGCGTGCTGCACGTTGGTGACGGAGTCGGCCGCGCTTTCCGCCAACTTGGCCGCCGGCGCGGCGGCCGGCGCCGACTGGAGCGCGAACGCCCCGAGCGCCTCGGCGCGCCTCGCCTGATATCGGTCGGCCCAGCTCACAAGCAGCGCCTTCAGCTCGGCTTCGCTGGCGAAGGGCTTGAGGGTGGATTTGGCTGCCGTGGCGACGGCCGGCAGGGCGGTGACCCAAAAGAGAATCAAGACAAAAAAGCGCAGGGCGGGCATGACTTTCCTCCGTTGTCGTTTCGCTCCCCGGCTTTAAACGTCGACCCGCCCCGAAAAGGGTTAAGCGCCCGCGCTTCTATAATGGGCCGGATGAAAAAGCGCACCTTCCTCGGGCTCGGGATCGCCGCTGCCGGGCTTCGGATGCTGCCGGTCGGCGCCCAGGGTAAGTTCCCGGACAAGCCCATCCGCCTGGTGGCGCCGTTCGCCCCCGGCGGTGACGTCGACATCATCGCCAGGCTGTGGGCCAAGTACGCGGCGCCGCACCTCGGCGGCACGATCGTGGTCGAGAACAAGCCGGGCGCGGGCGGGGCGATCGGCGCGGCCGAAGTGGCGCGCGCGCGCGGCGACGGCTACACGCTGCTACTGGGTACGACCACCACCCAGATCATCAATCCGCGCGCGACGTCGAATGCGCAGTACGACGCGCTGAAAGACTTCGCGCTCGTCGGCATGTTGAGCATTAATCCGACGTGCATCATCGTGAATCCCGGTGTGCCGGCGCATTCGTTGAAGGAGCTGGTAAGCCTGGTCAAGGCGAATCCCGGCAAATACTCGTACGGCTCCGCGGGGCCCGGGACGATCACCAACCTGACGGGCGAGCTCCTCAAGCTGCAGGGCGGGCGCCTGGAGATGCAGCATGTCCCTTACAAGGGAGGCGCCCCGGCGATGCAGGACCTGATCGCGGGTCACGTGCCGGTCATCACGCCGATCCTCACTGCGGCGGTGCTCGCGCAGCATCGCGCCGGCAAGGCGCGCATCCTCGCCGTGAACAGCGACAAGCGGCTGAAGGCTGCGCCCGACATCCCGACCTCGATCGAAGCCGGTATCGCGGACATGAGGGTTCAGGTGTTCAACGCGGTGTTCGCGCCCGACGACGCGCCGCGCGAGGCCGTGGAGGCGCTGCGCGAGGCGACGCGCAAGGTGCGCTCCGAGGGCGCGTTCCTGCAGGACCTGGAAAAAGCCGGCGCCGAGCCGTTCTCCGGGCCGAACGAAGAGAAATTCCTGGCCGACGAGGTCGCGCGATGGACGCAGGTCATCCAAGCCACCGGATTCAAGGCTCAGTGAACCCGCTGGACCTGCGCCTGTGGCTCGCCGAAGCACAGAAGCTCGGCGAGCTGCGGGACGTCAAGGGCGCAGACTGGAACCTCGAGCTCGGCGCGATCAGCGAGCTGAACGTCAAGAAGGACGCGCATGCGGCGCTGCTCTTCGACGAGATCAAGGGCTATCCCAGGGGCCACCGCGTGCTCACGTGCAGCACCAGCAGCCCTGCACGGCTGTCGTCGATTCTTCGCCTTCCGGTTCAAGAGACTCACCAAGGCCTGGTGGAGGCGCTGCGCGGCAAGCCCGCGCAATGGCAGGCGGCGGCGAAGAACTTTCCGTTCGCGGTGACGCGCTCGGGAACGGCGCTCGAGAACGTGCAGAAGGACGCGGGCGTCGACGTGCTCGCCTTCCCGTCGCCTCTTTGGCACGAGCTCGACGGCGGGCGCTACATCGGCACCGGCTGCTCGGTGGCGACACGCGACCTCGATTCCGACTGGATCAACGTCGGCACCTACCGCGTGCAGGTGATCGACCGAAACCATGTCGCGCTCGACATGGTGCCCGGCAAGCACGGCCGCATCCACTACGAGAAGCACAAGGCGGCCGGCAAGCGCTTCCCGGTCGTCATCGTCTGCGGCGCCGATCCGCTGACCTATCTCATCTCGGGAATCGAGATCCCCTTCGGAATGTGCGAGTACGACTACATGGGGGCGATCCTTGGCCAACCGGTCTCGGTCGTAAAAGGGGAGGTCACGGGGCTGCCGTTTCCGGCCGCATCGGAGATCGTGCTCGAGGGCCACGTCGAGCCCGGCGACGAGCGCACCGAGGGGCCCTTCGGCGAGTTCCACGGCTATTACCCCGGCAAAGCTGGCACCGCGCCCGTGGTCACGGTCGAGCGCATCTATTTCCGGAACGACCCGATCCTCCTCGGGTCGCCGCCGGCCAAGCCGCCCAACGACTATTCCTATTCGAAGGCGGTAATGCGCTCGGCGCTTCTCATGGATGCGCTCGTCGCCGCCGGCGTGCCGGACGTACACGCGGTGTGGGCGCACGAGATCGGCGGCGCGCGCATGTTCAACGTGGTCGCGATCAAGCAGCGCTACGCCGGACACGCGCGCCAGGCCGGCCACATCCTCAGCCAGTGCGGCGTCGGCGCGTACATGTCGCGCTACTCGGTCGTGGTCGACGAGGACATCGACCCGGCGAACCTCCAGGAAGTGATGTGGGCGGTCGCGACGCGCACCGACCCGGCGATCGACATCGACATCATCCAGCGCGGCATGGGCTCGAAGAACGACCCGATGTTCGTCGCGTACCGCTACGACGCGCCGTTCAGCTCGAAGGCGGTGATCGACGCCTGCCGCCCCTGGGACCACCTGCGCGAGTTCCCGCTGGTCGCCGAGGCGAGCAAGGAGCTGCAGGAAAAGACCCGCGCCAAATGGAAGGATTTGTTTTAGCTTCTACTCGTCGCCCTCGTTCTTCCGATCGAGGCTGCGCACCTCGGTATTCATCGGCAGGTCGCTGCGGCGGCGCTGCACCAGGGCCTCGCCGGTCTTGAAGTAGTCGCCGGCGACGGCGAGCTGGGCCGCCTGCTCGAGCTCGTCGGACCATTCGCCCAGGCTGGTGCCGAACCAGGGGGTCTGCGGCTTGAGCGCGGGCAGGCCGAGCTCTTCCCAGATCGCGCGCGCGCGCTCCATGTACTCGCGCTTCGGGAGCGAGATCGGCGGGAAATCCTCCTTCATGGTGGCGTCGATCAACACCGCGGCGTCCTCGCCGTTGTTGCGCTTCGAGCGCGGGCCGTGGCCCTGGTCGCGATGATGGAGTATCTGAATGTCGAGCGCCGGGTTGGCGCGGTAGGACATCGCCCAGAGCAGGTGGTCGGCATTGTCGGGATCGATGTCGTCGTTGATCGCGATCACGTACTTGCCGGCGGCGCGGTTCCAGGACACCGCGCCGTACAGCGCGCGCCATACCTCGGTTCTTTGAATGTCTTTTTCTACAACAACTGCAACTACCTTGCGGAGGTTCGTTAGCGGCTCGTGCATGGACACGCGCTTCACCCCGCGGATGGCGAGGGTGTTGCGCAGGTAATCGGTGAACAGCGGCTCCAGCGCGACGCGCTTGATGAGGCTCGACTCGCTCGGCGTGACCTGCGAGATGATCGAGGTGAGGATGGCGTCGCGCCGCCGGGTGACGGCCGTCACTTCCATGAAGGCGTTGTATTCCTGGAGGTTGACGTGGCCGTGCGACTCGCCGAAGGGCGCTTCGGGCTCGAGGAATTCGGTGTCGATCAGCCCTTCGACCACGATCTCGGCCTCCGCCGGCACCAGGAGGTCGACGGTCTTCGCCTTGACGACATTGATCGGCATGCCGACCAGCGCCCCGGCGACGTGCAGCTCGTCGAGCGACTCGGGCACCTTCTGCGCCGAGGTGAAGGCGATGCACGGCGGCGCGCCGAGCACCACCGCCGCCGGCAGCTTCTGGCGGCGCTGCTTCATCTTTTCCCAGTGCGTGTAGATGCCGGGACGCAGCTCGAGCGAAGGATTCATTCCCAGGCGCCGTGGCGCCTTCACCTGGCCGCGGTAGATGCCCATGTTCTGCACGCCGCTGTCGGGATCGCGCGTGATGTACTGCGAAAGCGTAGTGAAGGGCGCGATGTCCCAGCCCGGGGTGGAGATGGGGATCGGAAGGCTTTCCAGAGCGTTGCCTTCAAGAGTCTTTCCCTGAAAAACCAGGTCGTGGCAGGGCGCCTCTTTCACCACGTTCGGCGCGATCGGGTTGGCGATCGCGCGGTTCCAGGTCTGGTTGATTTTCTCGAGCGGGCAGCCCATGCCCATGCGGTAGATCTCGCGGTTTGCCGCGAGCGCACCGACCACGACCGGGATGTCGTAGCGCTTGCCTTTCGAGTCGACGACGTTGGTGAACAGGAACGCCTTGCGTTGCGGCTCCTCGATGCCGCCGCGGAACTGCCAGCGCACCAGCGGATGCAGCTCGGTGTCCTTGTTGATCGGGCGCTCGACCGTAATCAGCAGGCCGGCGCGCTTCAGCGCTTCGAGGTGGTCGTGGAGGTCCGGGTAGCGTTTTGTCATTCGACGGTGATGTTTTTCGCGCGCACGATGCGCGCCCATTTCGCCTGGTCCTCGCGCAGCACGCGGCCGAGGTCCTCGGGTGTGCCGGCGGCGATTTCGCAGCCCTGGGCCTCGAAGCGCTCGCGCAGCGCCGGATCGCCGAAGATTTTCTCGAGCGCCGCGTGCAGGCGCTCGATCACGGGCTTCGGCGTGGCGGCGGGCGCCACCATGGCGACCCAGGACTCGGTCTCGAACCCCGGATAGGTCTCGGCAATGGTCGGCAGGCCGGGGTAGAACTTCGAGCGGGCATGCGAGCTGATCCCGAGCGCGACGAGCTTGCCGCTCTTAACGTACTGCGGGATCGGGCCGCCGCCCTGGATCAGCATGACCTGCACCTGGCCGGAGAGCAGGTCCTGCAGCGCGGGCCCGCCGCCCTTGTAGTGCACCGGGACCGTGTCGATGCCGGCGACGTCCTTGAACAGCTCGTACGCGAGACGGCTGGAGGAGGCCGGGCCCGCGGACGCGTAGTTGAGCTGCGAGCCGCGTTGCTTCGCGAGCGCGACGAAGTCCTTCACGCTGTGCACCTTGAGGCTCGGGTGCACCAGCAGCACCTGCGGGTAGCGACAGAGCTGCATCACCGGCGCGAAATCGCGGATCGGGTCCCACTTCAGATTCTTGAAAAGCAATGCGTTGCTCGCGAAGGTGTCGAAGGTGACGAGCAGGGTGTGGCCGTCGGGCGGCGACTCCGCCACCTGCTGGGTGCCCACGATTCCACCCGACGTGACGCGGTTCTCGACGATGAAGGGCTGGCCGAGCGTCTCGGTAAGCTGGGCCGCGACCAGGCGCGCCACCAGATCGCTCGCGCCGCCCGGGCTCGCGGGGACCACGATGCGCACCGGCCTGGCGGGATAGGGCTGCGCCGCCCCGCACAGGGCCCACAGGACTGCCGCGCAGGCAAGCAGCGCGCGAAGCATCAACGTTTCTCCTCGAAAACCGGGCCGAGCCCGATTCCGGGGATTAGAGCATGGCGCTACGTCAGCTTGAAAGCCTCCAGGAGCCGTCGCGCTGGCGGCAGGCGGTTCCCTGGGTTGCCTCCTTCATGCCGCCTGACTCGCTCAGCATGCTGTAGTGGCGGCACTCGACGCCTCTTCCGGCGGCGGGGACCAGGCCGACCGGCGTCATCGTGTAGTGGATGCCGTGGGCGTTGCGCCACCTCACCGTCTGCTTAAAGCTCGCGTATTCCATCGCCTGCGCCGCGCACGCCTGGTCGGCATCGTCCATCGACTTGCCGACCGCGCCCCCGACCACCGAGCCGATGATCGCGCCCCCGACCGTAGTGACCACGCGCTCGTCGCCCTTACCGACCTTCGAGCCGACGACCGCGCCAACCGCGCCTCCCAGCACGGCGCCGATGACTTCACGGTTGCACTCGATTTCGCGCGCCTGCGGCTCTGGGGGGATGGCGCGCGGCAGCGGCTCGCGCCCCTGCATCACCACACGCTGCGGAAAAGCGATGCCGCTGCAATCGCCGCGCTGTTCGACCTTGGATCGGCCGCTGCGGTAGTTGTACTCATACTTGTAGCGGCAGCTCGCGTCGCGGAACTCGTATCTATATTGCTCTGCGGTGTTCTCGAACTTCGAATACGGCGCGGAATCGCGCGCTTCGCCCTTGCGGTCCCAGCCCTTTGCCCAACCCTTGCCCGGGTGGCGCTCGTCGTCATCGTCCCGATCGTGCTTCGCGAAAGCCGCCTGGCCCAGCGCGACCGCCACCGATAGCGCGAGCAGCACCCATCTTGTCCGCATGGGGTCCTCCCCGAGTTCTTATGCAGGGATTGTAGGTGCGGGGCTCGGGAAAGGCGGTGACGCTTTACCGCTCGTCGTCGATCCAGTGCTCGAGGCGCCCGAGTCCCTCGATCTCGATCTCGACCCGGTCGCCGGGCCGCAGGAACTCGTTGCGTCCGGCGCCCACGCCCGCGGGCGTGCCCGTGAGGACGAGGTCGCCGGGGTGGAGCGTCGCCAGGCTCGACAGGTGGGAGATCTGCTCGGCGGTGGAAAAAATCATGCGGCTGGTGTTCGAGTCCTGCTTCAGCGCGCCGTTTACCCAAAGCCGGATGGCGAGGCGCTGCGGATCCGGGACCTCGGCCGCGGGCGTGATCCATGGGCCGAGCGGGCAGCTCCCTTCGAAGCCCTTGTGCGCCGTCCAGTCGAAATGGAACGGGTTGCCCGGCGGCAGCGCGGCGCGCCGCGACAGGTCGCGCGCCGAGAGATCGTCGGCGATGGTGTAGCCCCCGACGTAGTCGAGCGCTTTTTCGACCGGGACGTTGCGCGCGGGCCTGCCGATCACGGCGACCAGCTCGGCCTCCCAGTCGAGCTTCTGCGAGCTGCGCGGCCGCGCGACGCGGGAGAGGGGCCCGACCACGCTGGCGCGCGCCGGCTTCAAGAAGAACCACGGCTTGAGGCCGAGCTCGCGCGGATCCTTCGGCGGCGGAAGATTCTGTGCCCGTGCCATTTCCTCGACGTGGTCGGCGTAGTTGGCACCGGCGCAGTAGATCGCCCCGGGGTACAGAAGCGGCGCGTGGAGCTTGACTTCCCCGACTGGAACGCCTTGTCCCTTCGTTTCCAGCGAGGCAAGGCTTGCGAATAGTTCCTGCACCGTGGGGCGGGGCGCCTCGAAGACGCGATCGCCCACGAGCAGCCCGGCGCGCGGCGCGCCGCTGCCGATCGAAAAATTGACGAGCTTCACGAAGGTTCCTCCATCAGGTTGCGCAGTTCTTCGAGCACCGCATCCGGCATGGGTATGCCGTCGCGGCGGCGCTCGTCGGCCGCGCGCGTTCCCCGCTCGCCGGGTAGCAGGACCTCCATCCCCGGCTGCGGCGGCAAGGCCTTGATCGCGCGGGCGAGCCGCCCCGCCTGGCGCCGGAACTCGGCCGGATCCACGAAGCGAGCGAGGTCGAGCGCGATCACTGCGCCGTTCTGGCGATGGCGTGCGCCGAGCGCGGTGCGCTCGAGGACCTCGGCGAGCAGCGGGTTCCCGGCGATGAGGCTAGTCATGCACTCGATCAGCAGAGACAGCCCCGAGCCTTTCGCGCCGCCGAGCGGAAGCAGGATCGCGGCTTCATCCGCGTCGGTGGTCGGATTCCCGTCCTTGTCCAGCGCCTGGCCCTCGTCCAGCGAGGTGCCCGAGCGTTTCGCCTGCCTCAGCTTCCCCATGGACAGGATGCTGGAGGCCATGTCGAGCGCGATCGGCCCCCGCTCTCCGGGAACGGCGAGCGCGAGCGGCGCGGTCGAGACGCCCGCCGCGCGCGCTCCGTGATACGCCATGTTGGCGGTGGAGGAGGAAAAGGCGATCGCCGCCATGCCGCGCTCGGCCGCCACGTGGGTGTAGTAGCCGAGCGCGCCTGTGTGCGTGGTGGCGCGCACGAGGCAGACTCCGGCTCCCGCCTGGCGCGCCTTGTCCATCGCCAATTCCGTGGCCTTCTGCATGGCGACCGGTCCCGCGGCGCGGTCGGCCTCGAGCAGCACGCACGCCGGTGCTTCGCTCCGCGTGGTCATCGCCGGACGCGGATTGAGATCGCCTGCACGGATGAAGCGCACGTAGGACGGGACCCGCAGCACGCCGTGCGTATCCATCCCGCGCAGGTTGGCAAAGATGAGCACTTTCGCCACGGTCCGAGCATGCTCCTCGGACAGCCCTTCGGTGCAGAAGATGGCTGTAACCCATCGCTCGAGTCGCTCGACAGAAAGGTTCATCGCAAGCTTGGCTGTTACAACACGATCAGGGACGGACCACGTTTTGCTTCCATGAGGTCTAGGAAAAACGTGGTCTGTCCCTGATTTCAGCTCACGCAGGGAAATAGCGCTTGAGCCAGTCCCGCACCACCGCCTGCACCATCGGATTGTCGTCGCTGAAGAGGAAGTGGTCGACGCCGGCGAAAAGATGCAGGTCGGTCGGCTGGCCGGCGTGCGCGAAGAGGTCGATCGACTGCTCGGTCGGCGTGACGCTGTCGTCGGCGGGATGCACGAGGAGCAGCGGGCGCGGCGCGATCTTGCCGACGACCTCGTTGGCAGTGAAGGCATACATGCTCTCGACCACCTCGAAGGGGAACTCGAGGATCGAGCCGGCGGCGAGATTGCCGCGCAGGCCGGGGCGGATCGGCACGATGTCGTACCGCGGCACCATCATGCGCTCGCCGCGCTCCCTGCGGCGGCGGCCTTCGTCCATCATCGCGCTGAAGCGCTGCCACGCTTCGGGCGAGGCGTGCTGCTTGCGAAATTTCTTCTCGCCGTGCCCCCAGCCGCCCGAGGAAATGCACGCCGCGATGCGCGCGTCGGTGCCGGCGGCGTAGACCGCGACCGCGGCGCCGAAGCTGTGGCCGAAGACCGCGATGCGCTTCGGATCGGCGTATTCGGTCGAGGCGAGGAAATCGAAGGCGCTTTTCGTGTCGGCGACCTGCTCGAGGCAGATGACCCGCCCGCGCTCGCCTTCGCTCTCGCCGCAGCCGCGCATGTCGAACCGCAGCGCAACATAGCCGAGCGCCGTGAAAATGCGCGTCACGGTGCGCACCATGGGCGAGTCCTTGTTGCTGCCGAAGCCGTGAAGCACGAGGATCGCGGCGCGGCGCTCGCCGCGCTTCAGGCCTTCGGGAAACTCGACCACGCCCGAGATTTTCAGCCCGCTTGAATTCCAATGAACGCGCTCTTCCATGATGTCGTCCGCTGTGGTCAACTCGCCCACAGCATACGTGGAGGATGCCGCATGCGGTACGCGAGATTCGCTTTTCTGGTCGCGGCGTTCGTCTCGGGCCCGCTGCTCGCCCAGGCTTTCCCTTCCAAGCCGCTCCGGCTGGTGACGCCGTTCCCGCCTGGAGGATCGGCCGACATCATCGCGCGCGTGACGGCGCAGGGGGTCGGCGAGGTGGTTGGACAGCCCGTGGTAGTGGAAAACCGCGCCGGCGCGGGTGGCGTGACCGGCACCGACCACGTCGCGAAGCAGCCGCCCGACGGCTACACGCTGATCCTCATCTCGGGTGCCTACCCGGTGTACCCGGCGATGCTGAAAGCGATGCCGTTCGATCCGCTGAAGGACGTGGCGATGGTGTCGATGCTCACCTCGTATCCCTTCGTGATCAGCGTGGTGCCCGACTCACCGCTCAGGAGCCTTGGCGACCTGATCGAGCGCGCGAAGGCCAATCCGGGCAAGCTGAACTATCCTTCCTCGGGGATCGGCACCGTCCACCATCTTTCGGGCGAGCTCTTCAACGCTCTTGCCGGTACGGATATCGTGCACGTTCCCTACCGCGGCGGAAACGCGCCGCTCACGGAAGTGCTGGCCGGGCGCGCCGACGTCCTGTTCGAGGCCATGACGCTTTCCATCGGGCAGATCCAGGCCGGCAAGCTCCGGGCGCTCGCCGTCACTTCCCGCGAGCGATGGAAGGCGCTGCCCGACACGCCCACGGCGCAGGAAACCCTGCCGGGCTACGAGGTGAACTCGTTCATCGGGCTGGGCGTTACCGGCGGCACGCCGGCCCCGGTCGTCGAGCGGCTGAACGCCGCCGTGCGCAAGGCGCTCGAAATTCCCGACATCCGCAGGCGCTTTCTCGAATTGGGCGGCGAGCCTGGCGCCACGAGCCCGGAGGAGATGCGCGCCTTCATCGCCTCCGAAATCGAGAAGTGGAAAAAGGTCGTCGCCGCCCGCAAGATCGAGAAGCAGTAAATCAGCTCCACGGGCCGAGGTAAACCTCGCCGTTGAAGGCGTCGCTCGCCGCAGGGACGTTCTCGGGCCAGTTGGCAGAGTCCACCTTCGGCCGCAGGTGCGCGGGGCGCGGCTTTCCGTCCCAGCCGATCTGCTCCATGTAGTAATAGAGCTGGATCGCGTGACCGTCCGGATCGACGGCGAACGCCGAGTAGTCGATGCCGGGCGAAAGCTCGGCCGGGAGGTAGCGCACGCGCACGCCCGCGCGCTGCAGGAAGGGAATCGCGTCGCGGAGCTGCCGGTAGTTCGCGAGCTGCAGGCCGAACGACATGAGCGAGGTGCTCTCGCTCAATTCGAGCTCCGCGCGAAGCGCGCGAGGGTAGAGCGCGAGCGAATGGTGCTCGGTGTTGACGCGCAGGAAGAGGCAGCGATGGCCGCGGTACGCGGTTTCCTCGGTAAGCGCGAAGCCGAGCTCGTCGCGGTAGAAGCGCAGGGCCACGTCGAGGTCGCGCACGAAGAGGCGGATCGGCCCGATGCGCGCGACCTTGAACGGCCGCGCCATGAGGATGCCGCCGACGTCGAACGTCTCCTCGATTTCCTCGGCGCGCGAGCCGGCGCGCACGTCGAGGCCTTCCTTCAGCGCCTGCGCGATCTCGGCGTACTCGGAGCGGTGCGGCAGGCCCGGCGGCTTGTCGTAGCGCTGGCGGTGCAGGGCATGCGGCTTGGAATAGCCGTCCCAGCCGATCTGCTCGATGCCGTAGTAGAGCTCGTTGATGTGGCCGTCGGGGTCGGGCGGATAGAAGTGCCAGTTCGACCCGGGCAGATCGCGTCCTTGCCGCAGCACCGGGTTGCCGCGGCGCTTGAACCATTCGAAGCCCTCGACCACTTCGCGCAGGCTCGACACCTGCCAGGTCATCTGGTTCACCGTGAGCTCGGGGTACTTGCGGTAGTGCGGATTGACCTGGGCCATCACCCGGCGCGGGAACAGCACGAGCGAGTGATGGTCGCCGCCGTGGCGCGTGAAGTAGCCGACGCCGGGGCCATGCTTGCCGCGCTCTTCCGGCGGCAAGCGCGCACCGAAGTCGATCGGGTCCGAAACGCGGAAGCCGAGGATGCGGCAATAGAAGTCTCGCGCGGCCTCCGGATCGATTGCGTTGACCCCGAAGTGCCCCAGGCGCAGCAGCTTGAAGGGGCGCGGCAGGCGCACGCCGCCGACATCGAATTCTTCGTCCAGTCTCGCAGCGTCGCCCATGTGGCCCTCCTAGAACAGCGCGGGAATCCAGCGCTTGACCCGTGAACAATACTGCAAGTAGGGCTCGCCAAAGCGCTCGCCCAGGCGCCGCTCGTCGCGCCTGACGCGAAACTGTAGCCACACCGCGGTGCCCACGGCGACGGCGGCGCCGAGCCAGGACCGCAGAACGAGCGCGAGGCCGGCGAGAAAAATCAGGTGGCCGAGGTACATGGGATTGCGGCAGAGGGCGAAAGGCCCGCTCGTGACGAGGCGCACGGGCGGCGTCTCCATCCCGGGTCCGCCGCCGCCGAGTCGCAGGCGGTAGCGACCGGTCAGGCGGTACTGCAGGTATCCCCATGCGAGAAGCGGAAGCGCCCATCCCTGGAGCCGGAGCCGGCCGTCGTTCAACCAGAGCTCGAACGCGACCACCAGCACCGGATAGAGGACAAAGGTCCTGAACGAGGTCCCGCCGAGGCTCACGCCCGAAGTTTAAGTCTCCGCAACGCGACCAGGTCGCGCACTGACCACCCCGCGGAGGCGATGCCGAGAGCGGCGAGTGCCCACGAGGCCCAGCCGGAATACGACGGCTCGAGCGCGGTGGGATTCGCCATCCAGTCGGCGAGCACCGGCACTAGGAGCGCGAGCAGCGCGCCGAAGTTGAGGGTGAGGAAGATGTGCAGCGCGCGCTCGTTCTGCGGCAGCACCCGGAGGCGGTTCTCGATCAGCTCGTCGTTCACGGTGATCACGATCTCCGCGATGAGCAGGATGACGATCACGAAGGCCGCGGCACCCAGCCACGCGAACCAGCCCAATCCCAGAAAGAGCGCGGCGTAGACCGCCTCACGCGCGGAATGAAACGCGAGCTCGCCGCGCGCCTCGGGTCGCCGCGGCAGCGCCTCGATCAGCTCGTGGTTGGCGATCGTGTCGAGCGCACCCATCACGCCCTGCAGCACGAGCAGGGCGGGCAGCCAGTCGAAGGCGTCGCCTTCAGTCATGGTTTGGCAAGACTAGTAGCTGAAAGGCTGTTCGGCCGCCGGCGAGGGTGCCGGTTGCGGCGGCTGCAGCGCCTTTTGCTGCGTCGGCTGGTAGCCACTGTGGCGACGCAGCCGCTCGCTGTAGCCTGGCGCGAGCGGCACGAGCAGCGTATCGCTGTTCGGATTCAGCGCGACCAGGACGCGCGCGCCTACGGCGGGGCGTTCGAGGCGGCACGACGACCACATGCGGCTCGGCACGCGCAACATGGCGGCAGATGCGCCCGCGGGACCTTTGAAGGTTTCCACCACGCGCAAGCCGATCACGTCGGCCGACTTGCCCGTGTCCGCCTCTACCGAAGTGACCTCCGCGGAGAAGAGCGCGTCCGCCCATTCGTACCACTCGCCCGGCTGCGCATCCCGGGCGAACCGGCAAGCCTGCGCGGAGCCCATCAGGAGGACCAATGCGGTCAATACGAGAAAGCGAGGTATCACGGGCGCAATGCTGCCTTTTGCGCGCGCGCGCCGCCACGTAATCGGTCACGCTGGCGCGTCGCGCGCGAGCCTCAAGCCCGCGGGCCCGCGAGACCGAGCGACGCCGCTCCAAGATCGTGCAATCGAGCTTCGGAGCAGCCGGTGGAGGGTCGGCGCCCGGCGCCATTCTCGCGCTTCATTGAGCCCAGCGGGGTCGAAGGGCAGACGTCGGGCGGCAGACCGTGGTATACCGTCGCCAGCCAAGGACGGCCGCAGCGTCTTGACCGCGATCAATCGAATCCGCCGGGCTGGGACGCTCTCGGCAAGCGGGGCGACTTGAGCGATCTTCATGCAGGAACGCGGTAAACGCGCAATTGTTGTGCCGGGACCATCGATTGCTATAAAAAGGAGCCCATGCAGATCGACGCCGTGAAGGCCGCCTACCGGCGGTACGCAAGTTTCTACGACGCCCTGTTCGGCCCGGTGCTGCAGCCCGGGCGCAAGGCGGTTCTCGAAGCCCTCGAATGCCGCCCCGGCGAGCGCGTTCTCGAAGTCGGCGTCGGCACCGGCCTGTCGCTGCCGCTGTACCCGCCGTCGGTGCGGCTGACCGGGGTCGACCTGTCGCGCGAGATGCTCGAAAAGGCACGCGCGCGCGTGCAGCGCCGCGGCCTCGCCAATGTGGAGGGGCTGCACGAGATGGACGCGCATGCGATGGACTTCCCCGACGCGAGCTTCGACAAGGTCGTGGCGATGTACGTCGTGTCGGTGGTGCAGGAGCCGGCGCGGCTGCTCGCCGAGCTGCACCGCGTGTGCAAGCCGCAGGGCGACATCTTCATCGTGAACCACGTGCACTCCACCAACCCGATCATGGGCGCGGTGGAAAGGGGCCTCGCGCGCTTCTCGGACCAGATCGGGTTCCATCCCGATTTCGACCTCCACAGCCTGGTGAACGGCTCGGCCCGAGTGGAGCACGTCTCCAACATCCTGCTCTGGAAGGTAATGCGCGTACGTAACGGCGTCGGGCACGCGCACGAGCCGCCATCCTAGCGGGAAGAGCATGGCCCCCGCCGACAGCCGCCCGAGCCGCATCGTGCGCATCGGCCAGATCGTGCCGTCGTCCAACACGACGATGGAGACCGAGATCCCGGCCATGCTGCGCGCCCGCGAGCAGCATTTCCCGGAGCGCTTTACCTTCCATTCCTCGCGCATGCGCATGAAGCGCGTTTCGCCCGAGGAGCTCGCCGCGATGAACCAGGAGGGGCTGCGCTGCGCCGCCGAGCTCGCCGACGCGCGCGTCGACGTGATGAGCACCGCCTGCCTGGTCGCGATCATGGCGCAGGGCCCGGGCTACCACCGGCAGGTGGAGGAGGAGTTCAAGCGCGTGGCGGCGGAGAACGGCGCGCGCGCCAAGGTGATGACCTCGGCCGGCGCCCTGATCCACGGGCTGAAAAAGCTCGGCGCAAAGAAAATCTCGCTCCTCGCGCCCTACATCAAGCCGCTCACGGCGAAGGTCGTGGCCTACATCGAGCACGAGGGCATCGAGGTGCTCGACCGCATCTCCTTCGAGATCCCCGACAACCTCGAGGTGGCACGGCGCGACCCGATGCGCCTGCTCGACGACGTCAAACGGCTGAAGATCGCCAACGCCGATGCGGTGGTCCTGTCGGCCTGCGTGCAGATGCAGTCGCTGCCCGCGATCCAGGCCGCCGAGAAGATGCTCGGCCTGCCGGTCACCTCCACCTCGGTGTGCACGGTGCGCAACATGCTCGACCTCCTGGAGCTCGAGCCGCGCATCCCCAGCTGCGGATCACTCCTCCAGTAAACGAAGGGCGTTTTTCCGCAACGTCGCGACCTCGTCTCTTGACAGGACGGACAGCGTGTCGCGCGGGTGGTCGTCGCCCATGTCGAACGGGGCGTCGGTGCCCAGCACCAGGCGCTCGGCTCCGACCAGCTCTACCAGGTAGCGCAGCGCCTGCGAGTCGTGGGTGAGGGTGTCGAAGTAGAAGCGCTTGAGCAGGTCCTTCGCCGAGGACGCGGTGTACGCGCGCGTCTCGGGCCGCACCTTGTGTCCGTGCACGAAGCGCCCGACCTGGTAGGGAGCGAAGCCGCCGCCGTGCGCGAGCAGCATCTTCAGGCGCGGCAGCTCGTCGAGCGCGCCCGAGAACATCAGGTTCGCCACCATGATGGTGGTCTCGAGCGGGTTGCCGATGAGGTTGGTGAGGTAATAGCAGTCAAGGCGCCCGCTCGAGCCGATGGTGTTGGGATGGGCGAAGATGGTCATCCTCAGCTCCTGCGCGCGCCGCAGGACCGGCCGGTACTTCGGGTCGGCAAGCTCGCCGGCGGGCCCCATCGTGGCGAGCTCGATCCCCTTGAAGCCGTGCTCGCGCGCCACGCGCTCCATCTCCGCGACGGCCGCTTCGGGATGCTGCATCGGCAGCGTCGCCATGCCGCGCAGCCGTGCCGGCTTCTTCGCCACCATCGCGGCCACGCCGTCGTTGACGAGCCTCGCGGCCTCCAGTCCTTGCTCTTCCTTCAGGTTGTAAAAGAAAACCTGCGGGCCCGGAGAAATGACGGAGATCTCGATGCCCTTGCGGTCCATCGCCTCGAGCTTCGCCTCGGCGACGCTGAACTCGTCGAGCAGCTCCAGGCGAAGCTTTCCGCGGACCAGATAGCGCTTCCCGGCCTCGGCTTCGATGCGCGTGGCGTAGCGCTCAGGCTCGGCGCGCATCGCGGCGATGATGGTTTCGGGAATGACGTGGCTGTGGTAGTCGATCATGCGAGCCTGCCGATGCCCAGCTTCTCGCCGAGCTGGTTCAGGGTGGCAAGCAGCGCGGGCGGGACCGGCACGCCGAGGCGCGAGCGTTCCTCGCGCCGCTCGTGGCTCTGCTCGCCGGGAAGGAAGATGCGCTCGTAGCCCTTCATGCGCTCGGAGCCGCGGATGTCGCGGGCGAGCTCATCCACTCTTTCTTTAAATTTATTTACATCATCGAAAGCCGAGACATCGATGGCGAGGATCGCCTGGCCGGTGTTGGTCGGCGTGGCATCGTCGGCGTTGAAGTCGACTACGTCGCGACCCATCGTTGCGTTGTTCAGCGTGCCGGCGAGAATGCCGAAGACGAGCGCCATGCCGTAGCCCTTGTAGCCTCCGATCGGAAGCAGAAAGCCCTCGTTCATGCGCTTTGGATCGGTGAGCGGGCGTCCCTCGCGGTCCACCATCCAGCCCTCGGGCATCGTCTCGCCGCGCTGCGCCCGGGTCTTCACCTTGCCGAACGCAGCCACGGTGGTCGCCATGTCGAGCACGATCGGCGGCTCCTCGCCCGCCGGGATCGCGACCGCGACCGGGTTGGTGGAAAGGAGCATCTCCACGCCGCCCCAGGGCGGGAGATGGTTGGCGTTGCCGACGGCGAAGTACATGCCGATCATGCCTTCGCGCAGCGGCATCCTGGCGTAGAGGGAAGCCGGCCCGGCGTGGTTGCTCCAGCGCACCCCGACCCAGGCCGAGCCGGCGGCGCGCGCTTTTTCGATCGCGAGATTCGCCGCGTAGGTCATCGCGAGGTGGCCCATGCCGTTGTCGCCGTTCACCAGCGCCATCGCCGCACGCTCGCGCTCGACACGGATCTTCGGGCTGGGGTTCGCGCCGCCCGCCTGGAGGCGGCGGATGTATTGCGGCAGGCGGAAGATGCCATGCCCGTCCGAGCCCTGCAGGTCGGCCTCGATCATGAGCGCGGCGATGGTCTTCGCATCCTCGGCGGGTACGCCGACCTGGCGGAAGGCTTTTTCGGTGAACGCTCTCAGGGCATCGGCGCGCAGGCGGTCCATCCGGCGAATCGTACCTTGTAAAATCGCGGCTTTTTCCGGTCCGTGATCCGCTTTTCGAACGTGTCGCTGCGCCGGGGCGCGAAGCCGCTCCTCGAAGCCGCGGACGTCTCCATCCACCCCGGCGAGCGCATCGGCTTGATCGGCGCCAACGGCTCGGGCAAGTCGAGCCTGTTCGCGCTGCTGCGCGGCGAGCTCCATACCGACCGCGGCGAGGTCGGTTTTCCGGCGCACTGGCGCTTCGCCCACGTCGCTCAGGAAACCCCGGCGCTCGATCGGGCCGCCCTGGACTACGCGATCGATGGCGACGCCGCGCTCAGGAACCTGGAGGCTCGCCTCGCCTTAGCGGAGGAAAAGCATGATGGCGTGCTGATGGCCGAACTGCATGCAGCGCTCGCGGACGCCGACGCTTATACGGCGCGCTCGCGCGCCGCCACGCTTCTGACCGGGCTGGGCTTCAAGGAGAGCGAGCTCGGCGAGCCCGTCTCCAGTTTTTCCGGCGGCTGGCGCATGCGCCTCAATCTCGCCCAGGCGCTGATGAGCCCGTCCGACCTGCTGCTCCTCGATGAGCCGACCAACCACCTCGATCTCGACGCCATCATCTGGCTCGAGGAATGGCTCAAGCGCTACCCGGGCACGCTGATCTTGGTTTCGCACGACCGCGACTTCCTCGACGCGGTGGTCGGCGCCGTGGTGCACATCGATCAGAGGAAGCTGCGCCGCTACAGCGGCAACTATTCGGCGTTCGAGGCGCAGCGCGCGCAGAACCTCGTGCTCGCGCAGAGCCAGCACGAGAAGCAGCAGCGGGAGCGCGCCCACCTCCAGTCGTTCATCGACCGCTTCCGCGCGAAGGCGACGAAGGCGCGCCAGGCGCAGAGCCGCATGAAGATGCTGGCGAAGATGGAGGCGCTCGCGCCGCTGCACGTCGCCGCGCCGTTCTCGTTCGAGTTCCGCGAGCCGCTGCGCGCGCCCAACCCGCTGCTCGTGCTAGAGGAGGTTGCGGCGGGCTATGGCGGCAAGGCGGTGCTGGAGGCCATCAGCCTGTCGCTGCAATCGGGCGAGCGGATCGGGCTGCTCGGGATCAACGGCGCCGGCAAATCCACCTTCATCAAGACGGTGGCGGGCGTCCTCGCGCCGCTCGCCGGGCAGGTGACCGTGAACAAGGGCCTCGCGATCGGCTATTTCGCGCAGCACCAGGTGGAAATGCTGCGCGACGACCAGTCGCCGCTGTGGCACCTGGCGCGCATAGCGGAAAATGAGGGCGCACTTCCTCGCGAGCAGGAGCTGCGCGACTACCTCGGCGGCTTCAATTTTCCCGGCGACATGGCGACGAGC
>Ga0075423_10001590_pt1 | contig 20132 bp, 16 predicted proteins | sample SoiMethybrSBSTD2_FD_80114 | JGI IMG/M metagenome (GOLD analysis project Ga0075423, IMG submission 80114) | Bulk soil microbial communities from a Populus tree surrounding site in Tennessee, USA - Soil MetaG P. TD hybrid SBSTD2 | ecosystem: Environmental > Terrestrial > Soil > Tree plantation...
ACCAATTGCAGCACAAAGATGGTGCTGTCATCTATCGGGATGACTTTTCTAATCCAGCCAGCGGATGGCCCAACAAGGCTGGTTTCTTCTATGATCAGGGCAAGTACCACCAAGGCTGGATCTGTAGCGGCCAATGGCCCTTGGCTAAGAGATCTCAGTAGCTCTGTTGTGGTACAACTCAGCTCCGGGACCTCGAGAAAAGGTCAGCCTCAAGAGATTGTATCGATTGGCTCACTTACTCCCGGAGCCCCACCAATTCAGGTAGAGGAGTCCCCTCCTGGAGCCGGGCTGGTCTTCCGTCTCAATGAGCGGGGCTATTACGCCTTCTTGATCAGCCGTCCTTCCACCTCTCAGCATGCCTACTTCAAGCTGATTCGCAAAGACATCAAATCAGCGGCGATGATCGATTTGATCCCATGGACACCCGAATGGGCGCCAGCCCCGGCCGGAGGATCTCAACGGAAGCTATCCGTCACCTGCCAGGGAGACCTCATCCAACTCTATGTCAGCGATAAGTTGGTGGGCAGCATTCATGATGATCATCTCAAGGATGGAATAGCCGGCATGATCCTTTTCGGACAAGGCCAAGCGTTTTTTGACGATCTCGCCGTCGAAGAGTTGCCCTAAGACAGGGGCTCTTTGCCGCTATTGCCGTGCTGTCGAACTATTTCGCAGCCATCATACTTCCGCTAAGGCAAGGCAGACGACGTCTAAACGCTAGTACAATCAGATTGTCCCAGACAAGCACAGGGCTGATGCTTTCGAGACAGAAGGGTTTGGGCTGTTCTTTTGGCGATATCTGTCGTTACAGCGCCCCTATTTCTAGGTGTCTTTCGTTTTGGTTGGAGAGTTTGCTCGCAGAACAGCCAGTGGAAAGTGCTTCAGCTCAGAAACGATTCTGTTGGTCTTCTCAAATCCAGATCACGCAACCCGAAGGAGTCAAGACGCTGCTCGCCTGGCAGCGGAGCGCTCCGGCCTTCTTTTCACAGTCAGAGTGAAGCGATCGCAGGAAATACGGTTTCGCCCTGCGGCCTTGCTCTGGTACATCAATTGATCAGCTCTCTGAAGAAGGGTCTCCATGCTGTCTTCGTGGCGCGCCAGAGTTGCTCCGATGGAGATCGTCACTCGAATTTCCCTTTCGTGGTCGATCAGCGAGGAGTTCTCGATAAGAGTGCGACATCGGTTGGCCACAGAACGCAGTGTTTTTTCCGTAGCATTGCGAATGATGGCAATGAACTCTTCACCACCCCAACGGCCTACGAAATCGAAGCTCCGTACGCTCCTTGAAAGAGTTTGAGCCACCATCCTCAACACTTCATCGCCAGTCAGATGGCCATGTTCATCGTTGATTCGCTTGAACTGGTCTACATCCACAAAGAGCAAACCGAAAGGCCACCCGTAGCGGTCCATTTCGTCGAGCCGCGCGCGCAGACTCAGTTCAGCCCAACGTCTATTTCCCAAATTTGTAAGGGGACAAAGCAGAGCCATTTGGCTAACCTTCTTGAGCTTTTCGAGCTCAGAGTGTTTTGGAGGGCTCTCGCTAAAAATCTCCACAGCACCGATGATTCGCTGATTGGCATCCCTCAAAGGGGTCGAACGTACGAGTACCGGCAGATGCCGCCCGTCCTTGTGGTGAAGATAGAGCTGAGCCTCCCTGGACTTGCCATCTGTGATCGTATGCTTCGCTGGACTCTGGCCTTTGGAAAGGCTCACCCCATCCTCGCCTGTGTACTTCAAGATGTTGTCACGACAGCCTCTTCCCAAGACCTCGGAGCTTGCATATCCCGTGATACGCTCAGCGCCGCGGTTCCAATAGCTGATATTGCCTCGCAAATCCAGAACGTAGACCCCCTGTTCGAGATTGTCCAGGATTTCCTTGTAAAATCTGTTTCCTAACATTAGAGACCTCGCTTCTGCTTGAGGCCTTCCATGGCTCCATATCCGCCGACGACTTCCGTTTCGTTGACGCGTGTTGTCTGGTTCTGATCTCTATCAGTTGGCCAGAACCATCACCTTTACTCTTTCCTCACCTTTCTCGGTTTTGCAAAATTCCAGGGTTTGAGGGAAACCAAGTGGTCAATCCGAAAGAGGGCAGGCCGCTTTCAGGACCACAACTAATTCTAGTATCGCCTTTCGTTCGAGATACTTTAGAGCAAACTGTGAATATTAGCTTCAGACTGACCGTGCCAAATTATGGACAATTCATTGAGTTTGCAGTTCCCCCTTGCGATAGGCTCGCAGGAAGTTCTTGCAATTGCGATCCCGGCCCAGAAGCACGTCTTCAGCTAGCTGGTAATGTTTGGATTGGCGGTCCATCGAGAAAATGTTGTGGAGATTGCTGGCGACCGGGTCGATGATGCCGCTGTCCGCCCCAGCCGCCACTGCCAGGAATATGAAGACCTCATTGATAAGACGACGTGCGGGGAGGCCGAATGAGACATTGCTTAAGCCTCCGGTGATGTGAATTTCGGGGCCATAGCTGGTACGCAGCTTCCGGATCGCATCAAAGCAGTGAATGCCAAATTGACTGTCCACGGAAATCGGAAATACGAGGGCATCGATAAAGATGTCGTGAATGGCAATTCCCTTGGACAGCGCCCCATCCACCATTCGCGAGGCATTGGTTACTCTTTCAGTGTCATTCTGTGGCATTCCTTTCTCTCCGGCCGCCGTCACCACCACTTGAGTATCGTACCTTCGGGCAAGCTCCAGGGCCTCAAGACGCTCGAGCGAGGCCGAATTGAGCAGGGGGCGGCTCGAACGCCGCCGGCAAACCTCCAGACCTGCTTGAATGGTTTCGATGTTCGAAGAGTCAACAGACACTGGAATCTCCGATATCTCTTGAACCGTTTGCACCAACCATTGCATAGCGGCCTTCTGTTCAGCGGGCTTCAATGAGATTTCGTCAACGTTGAGATCCAGGAACTCACACCCAGCCGTTGCTTGACGGCCCACAAGCTGACGCAGATATTCCATTCCCTCTTTGGCTTTAGGTTCCATTCCTGACATGGCAGCCTGAATGGCAATCTTCACGTGTTTGATCCGACCCTCTTCGTAATCCTGCGCACGTTTCGCCTCTTCAGGGATAATGAGATGGCGAGTCTCCCCATTAGCCGCCCAATAGCGGATGGATTCGAGCCCGTCGGGACTAGTAGACATCAGTTTTCCATTCCGCAGAACGATGCGTGTGGTGTGAATATTCTCACCGATCACAATAAATTCCTTGTCCAGACCCGGCACTTTCATTCTGTGTTCTCCTGAAAATGGTCGTCGCTCTCGTCTGCGCCTCTAAAGAGCCGAGCACACCGAGAACAAGCACGAATCTTCAAATGAGAAGGGTCACTTCTTGGCACGATAGTCCCTCTCCAAGAAGGCATTAGCCCAAGCACTAGTTCCCTTCAAGGCTCCGTTCTTAAAGACCACGGGACGTTCCAGCATTCTTTCCTCTTCGCCATAAGCTTTGAGACGGTCGTAAGCCAGAGCCCAGATGCACTCCTTCTCTCCCACTTCGCAGATGCCCTGCCGCGTTCCACCACAAGGGCCGTTGCGCTGATTCTTAGCACACTGAGATTCGGGACAGAGGAAAGCAATGTCCGGCAGTGAGCAATCCCCGCAATCACGACAATCGAATGCTACAATCTTCAGCGCCAATTCGGCACGGTGCGCCACTTTCTGAAGCCCCTTGCCGCAGCTTTCGATTAGATGGGCCGCTCTCTTACCCAGATCAAAACCAACGCTTCCTTTCTCAAAGATCTTGTCATGTAGAACTCGATCGATCTTGTAGGACATTGGAATGTGCTGCCTTAGACGCTGGAGGGACTCAGCTGTCCTGGAGGTAGCATACTCGCGGCTGACCTCCGTTGAACTCAGCCCCGTGTGAGGATCCGCTTCAAAGAAATAGAATTCGCCCGGTTGATGGAAACGAATCTCTCTGGCAAAGTCTTGCCAATCGTTCACGCCAAAACTGTCTGCCAGCCGCAGGACTTGTTCGTATTCCTCATATTTTAGATGCCCTCCCAAATACACTCCGCGAAAGCCTAACCCTTTAGCAATGGCGCACTGTTTGGCCGCAAGCTCCAAGAAGAAGGTTTTGCCGTGGTCTGGCGAAGCGGACCCTCTTTCTACCAGGGCGAGGAGTTCGTCGGTCACCACACAACCTGGGATGTGTCCGGAATGGAAATAACGAGCCGCGGTGAGACTGAGGACGTAAACATTGGCCATCACGGGAACATTGAGATTCCGCAATCTCATGTACTTCAATAGCTCATCCTGCTTGCGTGAATCGTAGCCGATCTGGGTGATGATGAAAGCAGCGCCACTTCCAATCTTTTTCGCCAGCTTGAAATATTGTGGCATCACTTCCCGTTCATGGCGCTTGTAGTTAGTTACGACGGCCCCAAGAAAAAAATTCGTCCGCTCCATGACCTCGGCGGGCTCGCCGTGATCCATACCGACGTGTATCCCCTGGTTCATATCGGAATACATCTTCAGCAGGCCGACCGAGTCGATGTCAAACACCGGGCTTGCCAAGCCCTGGTACCCGTCGGTCGGATAATCTCCAGAGAGAGCCAAGACATTGTTGAACCCTTCGCTTGCGAGCTTCCAGCCTCGGCTCTGCAGAGCATTGCGGTTCCAATCCTTACAGGCCAAGTGAATGATCACCTCCTGGCCCCTCGAGATCAGATCGGTACCGAGGGTATCCGCACTGATCATGGCATTTCCGCCAGGATTGTCCGTGATGCTGAGAGCGTGCACATGCGGGTGCTGCGCCAACCCCCGAGCCAGCTCCAAAACCCGACGCCCGCTCCGCTCGGTGATGACTCCGCGAGAAGTAACGAGCTCCACACAGCTCACAAACGTGTTCGTCTCCTGAAGCAAATGGCGCAAAGAGCGTTTTTGCCAGGCTCCGAGACTGTAAATGGGTTCAACTGGAGAAGCACACACAGAAAGCAACCTCTTCTCATTTTCAAGACTAAAGAGTCTTAGGTCCTACACAAGCCCGTGGAGCCAGTTCCGAAGGCATGGGCTTGAACTGGCAGCCTTCCACAAATACTTCGAAGAAGTCTGGGGTTGTTTCGAGCTCGACATGCTCGATGCGCTTGGTCAGGGACTCCAAAGAATCCCGCTTTCGTTTCGAAAGAAGGATTTCCTTGGCCCCTTCTAGAGCCGCATTGCCAATCTTCACAACTCGTTCCTCCGGAACAGGAGCGAGAAATCCAATTTCAATCGCGTTTGTCACATTGACGTAGTTTGCAAATCCTCCGGCCAGATAGAGTTTAGAGATCTCACCTGGATTGACACCAAACTGCCGCAATACGATTAGTTGTCCACAATAATTGGCAGCCTTGGCTTGAGCCAGGTTACTTGCGTCCTGTCTTGAAAAGGTGATTCCGCGTTCAGGCACGATCACAAGCTCAAACAGCTTGTCCCTAAAGACCCCCTTGGGAGACATCTGTCCCTGCCGGCGAAGCTCGGCCAGCAGATCAATGAGACCGGAGCCGCAAATGCCGTCGGGCGCAACGTCTCCAATGGTGCGATAGTGCCAGTTCCCATCGCTCCATCGAATGGACTCGATGGCTCCCTCACATCCTGGCATACCGTACTTGATCAATCCCCCTTCAAAGGCGGGACCCGCCGGGCAGGAGGCAGTCAGCATCCTGCCGGCATGTCCCACCACGACTTCTGTGTTGGTTCCCACATCGACCAGCATCACGACATCCCGCTGCGAATCCATATCGATGGACACGAGGTCCGCAGCCATGTCAGCCCCAACGTGACTGGCAACCAGCGGCATGCCAAAGACGCGCGCCTTGGGATGGACTCGAAGACCCAAACTTCTGGCCTCCTCCAAAAGCGAAGTGGTCGAACGCCGGCCTTGCAGATATTCCCTTTCGATTTGCGACTTGTAAGGCCTCTGGCCAATGCTCTGCACATCAAGGTTGAAGAAAAGATCCCGCATGGTGGAGTTCCCGGCCACGACAATCTCGTAGATCTCCTGTCGACTGACGCCAAAACGCCGGCACATCTCCCGAATCTCGTGGTTCACGGCATTGATGATGGCCTTATGCAGTTCGCCGCGATACGCTCCTCCGTCGTAAGAGATGCGGTGCATGACATCGCTTCCTCCAAACCTCTGAGGATTCTCGAAAGAGCTGATACATACAGTGCGACCTTGTTCCAGATCCACAAGCTCTACCGCAACAGTCGTGGTGCCCACATCAACCGCCAGACCATAGATGTGACCACGGTATTGGTCGATGACCGCGCCTTCATAGCTCACAACATCACCTTGGCGCCCAACAAGAGGATCGTGGTCGAGGGGCTTCTCGGAGCTCGTGACGAGGATCTTGGGCTTCCGGCGTAGCGGTGCAAAGTGCACGTCTACTGCGTTATTCTCCACCATGGCTAGGCAGGCAAGACGGTAGTTTTCGCGCAAGAACGATTCTCGTTCCTGCCTCGGGCAAAGGGCCTCCATGCCCTGCTTCACCTCGACAACACACTCGTGACAGGTTCCCGTGCGCCCGCAAGAGGTCGGGACCTGCATCTCAAGCTCGTCGGCATAGTCGAAAAGAGTCTTGCCGACGGCGAGCACTCGTTGCTTGCCGTCGTGCGAAATGGTTCCCATCGGGTTAGTCTATGGTGATACTGAGGAAGCCACAAGGACCTGGAGGGACAGAGAGAAGCTCACGGAGAACCGCAGACTTGGAAGAATAAAAAGAACATAAGGCTCCGCGGCTGGGATGCTTGGCAACACCAATCACCGACCCTTGCATAGCTCGGTGTTTGCGACGTTCCAACGATTTGTTCTCGTCTCGAAATCGCATCATAGGCACTCTGAGAAAAGCGAGGGGGTGTATGGTACCATAGCCCATCGCCCCTAAAAAACGCTCGCCGTGGTGCCGAAGATGTGCGGACATCAAGGTCAAGCGTCTAACTCCAAGGCTCTCTGTGTCTCGTGGCAATCTAGCTTCTCTCTGTTTCCCACGCGTTGCGATAGTCCAGCTTGTCATCGCTGGCACAGAGTGGAAGCTCGCCCGGCGCTCTGGGCTTGAGCTTGTTTCGACAGCCAAACTGGGCCGTGCATTGGTCGAAGCGATTCTTGTACGGGCAACGATGCCGTGACAACTCGTCAGCATGGTTTACCATGCCGGCAAATATTTCGGTGATCCGGTCAAGCCGCTTCTGGTATTCGTCTTTGTCGATCTTTTGCATTCAAAAGCCACAAGTAGTTTGCTGCTATCTCGCGCGCACGCCAAGCAAGCTCTTGGCCAACTCTACACAGGCCAGTGCATCTTTTCCATAGCCGTCGGCACCCATGTCATCGGCAAATTCCTGCGTCACAGGCGCACCCCCCACCATGATTTTGATTTCATCGCGAAGATCCGCGTCGATGAATGCTTCGATGGTCTTGCCCATATTCGGCATGGTTGTCGTTAGCAGGGCCGACATGCCCATTAAAGGCGCCCGGTGCTCTTCCACAGCTTCGATGAAGCGGTCAGGAGCGGTATCCACACCCAAATCGATGACCTCAAAGCCGGCTCCACGCAACATCATGATGCAGAGATTTTTGCCAATATCGTGAAGATCTCCCTTGACGGTCCCCATAATCACCTTGCCCAATGGATCAATTCCGGAAGCTGAAAGAATGGGTTCAATATGGGCCATGCCCGCTTTCATAGCTCGGGCGCAAGCCAGGACTTCAGGCACAAAAATAAAATTCTGGCGAAATTTAATCCCGACAATCCCCATGCCGGCAATCAGCCCATAATCCATGACCTCCAGGGCCTCGATGCCTGCAGCCAAAGCCTCTCGGGTGAGCCGGTCTACGGTTTCGTTGTCGCCATCGATCAGCGCCGCCGCGATGATCTGCATCTCGGGGCGAGCCTTGGCAAAGGTTGCAATGGTCCGCGCGCGCTCCTCGGGTCGCTCGATGTACTCCTCAATTTCTTGACGGATGAATTCATTCCCAATATCAGAGATTGCTGCCATGATCGTTTGTTAGTCTCCTGTCAAAAGCAGTGATGAGTGGCGACTCCCACTCATCACCCATAACTCGTCACTGTTTTTCACGGTGCCAATCTCGAACAGCCTTGGGGATTTCCTTCAGATTCTCAATGGTAGTCTGAAGAGGAATGGCACATTCCGGTCCAACCAACTGCACCCCAGCATCCAGGTTCTTATAGACCTCTCGCCTCACCTGCTCAGGCCCCTTGGAAAAGAGAGTCTCCGGATTATTGATGTTCCCCACGAGCGAAATGCGATTATGAACAATCCGCATGGATTCAGTGGGGTCGTTCTTAGAATCGTAGTGAAAAGCTGCCATTCCTGTTTGGGCGATGTATTCCATTCGGTCGACTGTTTTCCCGCAGATGTGAAGAATCAGAGGGACAGGAAGCCTTTCGGCAAACTCGATGTGCAGGTCGCGCAGATACCGAGCATAGTATTCACCGCTTACCAGGTCGCCCGTCGCATGGTCTGGAAGAGTAAGTGCGTCGGCCCCTGCTTCGATCTGAGCCAACCCGAACTGAATCGTAACTTCTTTCATGCGATCCAAACAGGCTTTGGTCTTGCCTGGGTCATCCAGGGACATCAGTAGAAATGGTTCCACGCCAAAACAATGATATCCCAGGGACCACGGTCCCATGGTCTTTCCGATGATGGCGACCTCGTCACCAAATTCCTGGCGTAGAATCCTGATGGCCTCAGTGACGCAGCGCGTGTCCTGATGCGTGAGGAGGTCCGAGGGGATCCTGATATCTTCGACGTTGTGCCAGATCGGCTCACGCATCTTTACCGTCGGCCAGTTGTCCTTCTGCTCCCACTGGATTTTGCAGCCCAATGCCGAGGACTCTTGAATAATAGTAAATACAGGCATGATGGAATCAAAGCCCAACTCGGTGTAGCCGGTCGCGGCGAGACGAGCCATCAACTCAGGCACTCGATTGGCTTCTGGGAAAGGTGCATCAACCAGGTCCATCAGTTCCACAGTTGCTACCGAGGTCGGATTACAGACTGGTGTGCGGTCCACGGGCTCTCTTCTCAGAGCAGCCAGAACCCGCCGCCGACTGTTCATTACGGGTACCCTGTCGACCCTGCTTTCCATATATGACTCCTCAAAATTCCTCGAAACGCAGTGCAGCAGAACGGCCGCAATTAAGCCGCTTCGATCAAACGCTATTCCTTCTGCGCACTCGGCGCCGAGAGAATGCCGCGTGAGGCCACAATTTCCTGCTCACGCAATACAGCCCTTACGTTCAAGGCACGGATCAAAAGCAGTCCAATTATCGAATCATGTGGCTGTCCACAAGAGAAAGCAATCCGTTCCGCGCTCTCACTAGACGGAATCATCTCTCCCAGCTTCACAAGGCCTCCGGCCACAGCTGAAATACGGCCAGCCTTGCCTTCTTCGTCCCCGTCGGCCTCCAGTCCGTAAATCCCATTCCCAAGGCTTGCCGCAGTGATGGTCCGGTTCGACTTCTTGTCCAGAATCGTCAGAGGACGCACCATCAACGTTTCTCCGGAAGGCAGTTTGCACGCTTCCAGAAAGATTCGCCGCACCGCCATTTTATGCTGCGCGTGGCAGGGGAACCAGAGTCGGACAGGGTCCCGAGAACTCGAATCCATCCCGCCAAGGACTCCCATCGCCCGGGCTACAAACTCAACACGCTGACGCGCTCCCTCCAGACCGCTATACGTATGAACCACGAATTGAGAGCCCGCATCGATTTGCTGTCGATAAAGGGCCAGCGAGATATTGCGGCAGTGCTGATCCATTGGAACTAGCTCTAGACGTTCGCCAATGTCCACCGTTCGAGCCATAATTCCCTTGACACCTTTGCAAGGATTTCGCTAGCGTACTATTGGGTAGCTGATGGTCAGACCATCAGCTTAACTAGCTTAAATAAACCTGCAGGCATTGTAAAGCGGATTCTGATGAGCCCTGGAACTCGGAAGCTGAAAGGCCGGATCGTCGAGGCAATGAAACCCGTCTCAAGGACGTCCCTTAGTGACGAGATCGTCCAGCAGATCACCGCCCTCATCTCGCGCGAGGTTCTGAAGCCCGGTGACCGGCTGCCTTCCGAGCGGGAGCTTTGCAAACGATTTGGAGTAGGGCGCACCTCACTCCGGGAGGCGTTGCGGTCCCTGTCTGTGATGGGCATCCTGGACGGACGCGTCGGCGAAGGTACCTTTGTCTCCTCTAGCAACAGCAAATATTTAGCCAAGAGCTTGCAGTGGGGCCTGCTGCTGGATCGAAAGAAGGTGCAGGATCTGATCGAGACCCGACTCATGCTGGAATCTCAGACTGCCTATCTGGCAGCTCAGCGCGCCAGCAAGGCGAGTCTGCAGGAGATTGAGCACGCCATTCAGCAGATGGCGAAGTCCCTGGACGAGCCTGAGAAGTATCTTGAATTCGACCTGCAGTTCCACCTGGCCATAGCCCGAGCCACCGAGAATTCAATCCTGTTTAATCTCCTCAGCATGACGCGCGGTTACCTACACGAGTGGATCAAAGAAAGCCTGGCTGCGTCACAGAACTCAAGGCGCGAGGTGAGAGCCAAACTGTCAATACGGGAACACAAAAGGATCCTCGAGGCGCTAAGAAAAGGGCAGGCGCAACGCGCACGACAGGCAATGACTGACCATATCCTCTCCAGCGGCGCCGGGCTGCAGAAGCATATCAAGTAAGCACCTCAGAACATCCGCATCTGCCTTCGGTCATCTTCCCCCGATTGGTAACTAAATCGGTTGCGCGTGCGTCTGATACCATTAGAACCAGACTAGCTCACCACGTTCTCCGGTTTCCCTCGTAGGAAAGCGGCAACGTTTGCCACACCTACCTCCAGGAGGCGGCCACGCGCCTCGCGCGTGGCCCAGGCAATATGAGGAGTGACCAGGCAGTTCTTGGCGCCTATTAACGGATTTCCCGAGACAGGAGGCTCAACAGACAATACATCCACAGCCGCACCTGCCAAACGCCCTGCATTCAGGGCGTCGGCCAGATCTTGATCGACCACCAGGGGACCGCGAGAGGTATTAATCAGGAAAGCGCTCGGTTTCATCAGACGCAGTCGTCCGTCATTCATCATTCCTTGGGTCTCGGGCACCAGAGGGCAGTGCAAGCTAACAACATCCGCGCGGCTTAGCAGTTCTTCCAGACTCGTCTTAATTTCGCTCTTGCCCACTTCCTGATTGGAGCGTCCCCCGTTGGTGAAGATGACTTCCATTCCAAAAGCTTCTGCGATCTCAGCGACTCGCCGCCCAATCCGACCCAGACCAATCACTCCCAGCGTCTTTCCGGCCAACTCGATCAGGGGAGTTCGCCAAAAACACCAGTCGGGGCTTCGCGACCACTCTCCGACCAGGACTACCTCGCTGTGGAGCTTGACGTGATGGCAGAGTTCGAGGAGCAACGCAAAGGTGAACTGGGCCACGGAAGCCGTACCGTAGGTGGGTACGTTGGTCACGGTGATCCCGAGCTTCCTGGCTGCTCGGACATCCACGATGTTGTATCCGGTGGCTAAAACCCCGACGTAGCGGGCATCAGGCAAGTGCCTGAGTGTTTGGGCGCTAAGAGGTGTTTTGTTGGTCAGGACTATCTGGGCTCCGGCTGCTCGGTGGGGGATGAGAGCCTCTTCGGTCCTTTCATAGATCGCGACCGGGGCTAACTCTTCCAAGCTTCGCCAAGAAAGATCTCCAGGGTTCAAGATGTAACCATCCAGCACGACGATGTTCATGGAAAGTATTAGGCTAGGATAGCCTCGACTACGTTACCGTGAACATCGGTCAACCGAAAATCTCGACCAGCATGGCGAAAAGTCAAGCGCTTGTGGTCCAGGCCCAGCAAATGCAGGATGGTGGCATGAAAATCATGGACGTGAACAAGGTTCTCTGCGACCTCAATGCCATAGTCATCACTGGTCCCATAGGTGATGCCTCCCTTGACACCGCCGCCGGCCAACCAGGAGCTGTAAGCTTTGGGGTGATGCTCACGACCCTTTGCATTGAGTTTTTCGGTGAACGGAGTCCTGCCAAACTCAGTCGTCCACACTACCAAAGTGTCCGCTAGCATCCCCCGGGATTTGAGGTCCTTGAGAAGTCCTGCCAAGGGCCGGTCCACATTCTGGGCTAAGGGCAAATGCGTTTGCATATCTGCATGCGCATCCCAGTTGTGGCCTGAAGAAGAGCCCGTGTCAATGAGCTCGATGAAACGTACACCACGCTCAGCCAGACGACGAGCCACCAGACACTGCCAGGCAAAGCCCTGGGTGCTGCTGCGTTCCAGCCCATAGAGATTCAGGGTCGCATCCGATTCCTTGGAGAGATCAAACGCTTCCGGGGCCTCTTGTTGCATGCCGAAAGCTGTTTCGAAGGATTTGATACGAGCTGCCAAGGCGGGATCTGAATCGTGCTGTTCCAGATGCTTCCGATTGAAGAATTCCAGCAAACCCAACTCCATCTGCTGAATCTCGGGGGAGGCTGAGTGTGGCTTCATGTTGGGTATCGGCTCAGCGCCAGGCACGATGCGTGTGCCCTGGTGGCAAGCGGGAAGGAAGTCCGATGCCCATACCTGCCCCCCTGCGTAGGGCAACTCGGGCGCCAGCACCACAAAGGAAGGCAGATTCTGATTCATGGTCCCCAGCCCATAGCTCACCCAGGACCCGAGACTGGGTCGCGTGAACGTGACCGAACCCGTATGAATTCCCAGGGTTGCCTCGAAATGGTCTCCGTGGTCGGTTTTCATGGATCGAATGATGCAAAGATCGTCGACACATTCAGCCAGTTCGGGGAACAACTCGCTGACTTCTGTACCGCTTTGACCGTGAGGCCTGAACTTCCACTTTGGCTGGGAAAGGAATTTCCCATTCTTCAATGTCTTTCCATGGTCCTCGAACAACTTGGGCTTATAGTCGAATGAGTCCACATGCGAGGCACCGCCGGTCATATAACAAAAAATAATTCGTTTCGCCTTGGCTGGGAAATGAGGCGGCCTGGGCGCCAAAGGATCTGCAGCATCCGATGCCTGCTCCGCGGCTAGCAGATCGGCAATGATTCCCGGCAAGAGCAGAGACCCACCAACTAACGAACGGATCGCCTGCCGGCGTGAACAGCCACAATCTAAGGAATCCATCTCTGCCACCTCTCACTCCACAAAAATAAACTCATTGCTGCTGAGCAGCACTCCGGCGTAACTCGCCCAGGCCTTCTGCTGACGCGATTCTGCAGGAACTTCGATCGACTTCAGCTTTTCCTCTGTCTGCTGCAAATAGGCTTGGCTTCGATGAAGTTCCTCAGTCGAAGGCAAACGGCCCAGCACCAACTGATAAGCCATATCAATCCGCTTCTGACTTTCAGATTGGGTCGCAATCAGCCGGCCCGCCAGACGATCGGCTTGCTCGTGGACGAACGGGCTGTTCATCATAAAGAGGGCCTGAATTGGCGTGATCGTGCTCGACCTCAGAGGAGTGCTGGTATTCGGATCCGCTCCGTCAAAAATCGACAGGTAGGGATGCCTCTGGAAGCGCTGGGTCATGAGATAGACACTGCGCCGGTTGGTGTCGTAGACAGCGGTGAAGGGGTTGTGTTGGGTAAAACTCCAAGTGCTGGCATGAGGGAACGGGTGAGGACCTGTCTGCGAAAGGTCCAGCTGACCGCTGATCATCAACAGCGAATCTCGAATCGCTTCCGCATCCAACCGCTGCCGATTGAACTTCCATAGAAAGTCATTTCCTGGATCTCGCGGGAGATTGCCGGGATCCCCATCACTCGATAGTTGGTAGGTCTGCGACATCATGATCAGCTTATGCATGGCTTTGATCGAGCATCCACTCTGTATAAAACGAACGGCTAAGGCATCGAGCAACTCAGAATGGGTCGGAGGACTTCCGCGTTTTCCGAAATCGCTGGGAGTAGATACCAGTCCTTTTCCAAAATGGTGCTGCCAGACTCGGTTCACCAGAACACGAGCGGTCAAGGGGTTCTCGGGAGCGGTTAGCCACTCGGCCAACTCGAGTCGGCCACTCCCCTTCTCCGCAGGTAGCAGATCTTGCCCACCCAAAACCTGTAAGAACCGCCTCGGAACCTCGTCTCCCAGATTCTTGGGATCGCCGCGCCGTTGGATGCGGGCGTTGTGGGGATCTTCGTCGGCAACCGCGTAGGCAGCTTCAAGAATGGGCATTTGCGCCGCGATAGGAAGGCGTCGCTGCTTGAGAGCCTCTATTTCCGCCTTGACCTCTTTGAGAGTTCGTTTCCCAGGAACCGCGGCATCAGCACCCTCTGTTTCAGGCGTCCCCTTCTCCAAGGCTTTCTTCTCTTCCTTCAGACGCTTAAGCTCGGCGTCCAGGGGCACTAATTGGTCCGAGTAAGGTTTCAGAATTTTCTCGGCCTCAGCGGGTGACATTCGCAACACGAAATCCTTTTGCTGTTGAATGTTTTCCGAACCCGCAAAGGGATAGCGGGTGCTGTCAAAGATGCCATACAGGGCGTAATAGTCGGCAGTAGGAATGGGATCATACTTGTGATCGTGACATCGAGCGCAACTTACACTCAGTCCGAGGATAGAGCGTCCCAGGTTGTCCAGGGTGTCGTCAATCGTGAGGTGTTTGTACTCCTCGGGAACAACACTGAATCGGCGGGCAATTGCCAGATAACCGGTGGCCATTATCTGTTGCCATCGCTGCGCCTCGCTCTGGCTCGGCAATAAGTCCCCTGCAACCTGCTCGCGCACGAACTGGTCGAAGGGCTTATCCTGGTTGAATGAATCAATGACGTAGTTCCGGTACAGATAGGCCTGCGGGACGGGGTAGTCCGCACTATCGCCGGCCGTATCGGCATAACGCACCAGATCCAACCAAAAGCGTCCCCAGCGCTCGCCGTAGCGCGGCGAAGCGAGCAAACGATCGATCACTTTGTCAAAGGCGTTCGGCGAGGCATCTTGAAGAAAGGACTCGATCTCTTGGGGTGTTGGCGGAAGGCCGGTTAAGTCAAAGGTAGCGCGGCGGATCAGGGTTCTCTTGTCGGCTGGAGTACCTGGTGAAAGATTCTTCTCTTCGAGTTTTTCGAGGACAAACGCGTCAATCCAGTTCTTAGACCAGCAGCGGGTTTTGGTTTTCGGCAATGAGGATTGGCATGGAAGGCGATAGGACCAAAATTTGCGCTCCTCAGCAAAATCGTAGTTAGGCTTTTGCGGAAGCGAAGCAACCGCCACCGGTTTGCGAGGGTCCGGAGCGCCCTTTTCCACCCACAATTCAAAATCGGCTATCGTTTCTGCTGGGAGCTTACCTGAAGGCGGCATCTTCAGGTCTTTTTCCGTATAGCGAAGAGCCTTGATGAGCAGGCTCTGATCCGGCTCTTCAGGAACCAATGCAGGGCCTGACTTTCCGCCCTTCAGCAATCCGTCGCGCGAATCCAGAAGGAGACCACCTTGCACCTGTGGACTGCTAGAGCTGTGACATAGATAGCAATGATCCACCAACACCGGCCTGATTTTCTTTTCGAAGAATTCAACATCCTGATGTGACAGCTGAGCGGAGAGACCTAGCTGGGGCAAGTTCCAGCTTCCCCATAGCCCAAAAACCAGGAGCACTCTCTTTGTCTTGGAAACCATCTGAAATCGACCTCGGGGCAAGAACAGAATATCACCCGCCCAGAACGTTGGCAAGTTAGCACCGGAATGCACTAGAATAGTGCCATGTTGAGAGCCAGATGCGTCGGTTCGCTCCCCGTTCTTCCTTGCGCTTTGATCCTGATATTAATTCTTGGCGGCTGTTCCGAAGAGCCCCAACACAACCCTGGGCAGTTGAAAGATCACGGCCATCCTGCGGCCCCGGCCACAGGGAGATTCGCGTTCCAGCGCATGTACATACAGGCGAGGACGTGGGCCCCGGACGCGGAACCTCTGCGCATTTCCAGCTTCAACTTGAAAGAAGTCACCAGCGAGGGCGGCAAATGCGGCGCTTGGCAAGCCACGTTTGTTTCTGCTGCGCGCAATAAGGCTCGCACTTACACTTATTCGGTGGTCGAGTCACCCGGCAACGTTCATGAAGGAGCTTTGGCTGGCCGGGAGGAGCCCTGGTCTGGTCCACGGGGTCAGGAGCGACCTTTTCTGCAGCAAGCTCTCAGAATCGATTCTGACGAAGCGTTCGCTGCGGCGGCTAAGGTCAGCGTCGACTACTTGAAGAAGAATCCCAAGATGCCGGTTCTCTTCTTGCTTGAGTCGACACCCCGGTTCCCCAATCCAACTTGGAGAGTCCTATGGGGTGAGACAATCGGAACTAGCGACTATTCGGTCTTTGTCGATGCCAGCACAGGAAAACCTCTCCAGACGGTCAGGTGAGAGGGCTGAAGACCGTGGAGCCCATTCGCACCGAGGCATAGGTGAGTGCGGTGGCCCGCTCGCAGCAGCTGCCAACGGCTTGACTCAGCAGGCCTACGATCGCAGGAGGGTGCCTGGCGCTGCATCTAACCCTCAAGGATGCCCCGCGAACCTTGGGTGTTCGGAAAAATCAAATTCAGTCCGAAAATTGCAATCCACAATCGCCAATTGGTTCAGCTTCCCAAATAGGCGGGCCTGTTTAGTATCGCGACCTGCGGTTCAACGTTGCGTTTCCAGTCTTCCAAGAGAGGGCCTTTGATGTCTTTGGCGCGCTGCCGCAAAGCTGCCATCTGTTCCTCCGAGAACGGCTTGAGCTCCTTGGCAATGCGCACGTCATCCTCGAGCTGTCCGACTGTGGTGCAGCCTATAGCTGTGCAATGGACCGGAAGGCTCAGGACATAGCTCAAACACTCGCGGGCACTAAAATTCTGCATCAGTTTAGCATTGGCGAAATTCTTCATCCCCTGAATACCCATTCCCCGCTCGACAGCCACGGGCAACACCAGTTTCTCGAAACTCAGATAGGATGGATCCGCGATGTGCAGCGGCATCAGGATGGTGTCGTACTTATCGTACGCCTTCAGCATCTCGAGGTGGACATAGGGATCATGATGGCCGGTGAAGCCGATGAATCGGCATTTCCCTGCCTTCTTGGCGGCCTCGAAAGCCTCGACTGCTCCGCCAGGCCCAAAGATCTGTGCGACCTCTTCCTTCTCATTAATTGAATGCATCTGCCAGAGATCAACGTAATCTGTGTTGAGGCGCTTCAAGGAGAGATGGAGATCCTGCTCGGCCTCCTTGCGAGTGCGCTTCATCGTCTTGGTAGTGATGAAGACATCCTTGCGGAAAGGCGGCAAGACCTTGCCATAAACCTCTTCGGAGCGTCCGTCCCAGTAGACGTGTGCATTGTCAAAATAGTTGATCCCTAAGTCATAGGCTCTCAGTACAACGGCTTTAGCTTCCTCCTCTGAGATCAGCGGGAACCGACCGCCCGCCTGACCTATAATGGTGAGCTTCACCCCGGTCTTACCGAAAGTCCTCATGGGTATGTCGCCAGCCTTGGGGTTGGAAGGCTGAGCATGCAGAGCCCGACTCCCTAACCCTGCCACACCGCCTCCCATGACTCCTCCGATGAAAGTTCGTCGTCGCATCGCCCTTCCTCCTTTTTCAGATCTTGGAACCGAGACAAGTACACTATAATGTGCACCAGTATAACCGTGGGTGAGTAACGTGAGCAAAGGAAAACCGCGCTGCTGAGCTAGCCAACAACCGCTTGCCTCTGCCCTTCTCTCGTTGAAAGCCAAGGGAAAGTTTGTTCGCCTGCTCGCAGGGAAACTGTCAAAGGATTCAATTTTGATTCCTTCTTGAAAGGGGGGAACGAAGCTCCTGGAGTTCGTCCTTAGCGAAGGGGACTCTCACCAAATAGTTCAATTTTCTCACAGCTTAGGGGGTAGACAGCCGACAAGCCGGATTAGGCGAGGTCGTCCGCTGATAATCTTTGTTACAAGGGACCAACGATGAACTTCTACCAGAAGTTAGGTTTGCCCCGGGTGATCAACGCCAGAAGCTATAGCACGAAGGTCGGAGGGTCACTGATGTCTCCCGTCGTGATCCGAGCCATGAGGGAGGCTGCGGAATCCTTTGTTCGCATCGAGGACCTACAAGAGGCGGCAGGACGGGTGATTGCCGAGATTACCGGCGCAGAGGCAGGCTACGTGACTTCAGGCGCTGCGGCAGGGCTGACCCTTGGAATGGCAGCCTGCATGGCGGGCCTTGATCCACTCAAGATGAACCGACTGCCCGACACGGAGGGCATGAAGAACGAAGTGATCATCCAGCGGGCTCACCGCAATGATTATGATCACGCCTTGCGGGCTGCCGGAGCCAAAGTCGTGGAGGTTGGCTTCAACTATGCGACCTTCGCCTATGAGCTGGAGAAGGCTATTAGCGAAAGAACCGCTGCCGTGTTTTTCCTGGCGGGAACAACCGAGGGGAACCTTCCACTCAAGCAGGTTATCGAGATCGCCCATGCGCGCGGCGTTCCGGTTATCATGGACGCAGCCGCGGAATTACCGCCGGCCGAAAATCTGAGGAAGTTCATCGCTGCAGGCGTTGACCTGGTAGTCTTCAGCGGGGGTAAGCACATCGGAGGGCCTCAGGCCAGCGGCATCCTCTGTGGAAGGCAAGACTTGATTCTCTCGGTCGCGCTGCAACATCAAGACATGGATGTGTTTCCAGAGACCTGGCCTTGGCGTCAGCTCATTTCAAACCGAACGGTAGCCGGCCCTCCTCATCACGGGATCGGGCGGGGGCTGAAGGTCGGGAAAGAGGAAATTGCTGGTCTGATCACGGCCCTGAAGGCTTATCCACATCGCGACTTTGAAGCGGAACTACAAGTCTGGCAGCAGCGAGTCGAGACATTGGTTGCGCGGTTGGAGGGAGTTCCAGGCCTGTCTGCACGTCACGTGTTCCCCTTGCCGAGCGGCCGTCCAGTTCCCACTGCCCATGTCCACGTCGACCCAGCCAAGGCAGGGTTGGATGCTCACGGTCTCATTAACGCGCTACAGGAGGGCGAACCCCTCGTCTGCACCTATGAAACATTGGCTTCACAAGGAATTGTAGTCTTCTTTCCAGAATCCCTGCGCGATGGCGAGCCGGAGGAGATTGTCCAGCGGATTAGGACCATCATTGGAAAGAAGCATGGCGTCTGACACGATGACCCCTGCAAGACTTCTGCCAAGGCCGATTGCTTCATCGCCCCCGGCTTGCGGAAACTACCATACCCAGCACAGCGACACCGCTCGTCGCCACGAAACCCAAACGAACCCCCTCAAACAAAGCTAAGCTCGACTCCAAAATGCTCGCTCGGGCCAAAATCGTCGTAAAGATAGCGCCGGCTAGACCAACGCCCAAGGCCATGCCAAGGAGCCGTGCGGTTGCGAGAATGCCTGCTGCAACGCCACGCTGATCAAGCGGAGCTGCCCCGAGTAGAGCACTACTGTTGGGAGCAATGAAAATGCCTGACCCGAGACCTGTGATCAACAGGGCCAGCGGCACGTGCTTAAGAGGTGAGAGCGGACCAAGCCGCGACAGAAGAAAGAGCCCGATCGCAAGGATGCCCATCCCAATGGTGGTAGGGAATCGTGAACCAATCCGGTCAGACGCCATCCCACTTAAGGGGGCGGCCACCGCCATGATCAGTGGCTGGGTGGTTAGCAGAAACCCCGCCTGGCCTGGAGTGAGTCCGCGTCCCCGCAGAAGATAAAAAGGCAAGAGGAATACAATGCTATAGACGCAAATATAGTTGAGGATAGCACTGTCCGCGGCTGCTGAGAAAAGAGGATCCTGGAACAATTTGAGATCGAGCATGGGACTTTGGACGCGATCTTCGATGAAGAGAAAGAGAATCAAGAAGAGAATGGCCGTTGCTAGAAGACCTAAGATTGAAAGCGAGGTCCAGCCCCAGGCGTGACCTTTGTTCAAGCCTAAAAGAAGGGCCACCAGTCCCACTAAAAAGGCGGAGGCTCCCGTGATATCGAATTGTTTGCCCTCTACCGCAGAGGCATCCTTCGGAATAAAGCGGAGGCTCAGCAACAGGGCAATCAGCCCCACTGGAAGGTTTATGTAGAAAACAGCTCGCCAGGTCAGCTTCTCGGTCAGCCATCCGCCTAAGGAGGGGCCCAGCGTGAGCCCCAGATAGGTCATTGTGGCCTGCAAACCCAGGGCGCGCCCGCGCTGTTCGGCAGGAAAGTTTCGCGTA